>JABLTT010059837.1_pt1 | contig 62721 bp, 56 predicted proteins | sample 7160061 | NCBI WGS metagenome assembly JABLTT01 (sample SAMN14651232, study PRJNA627086) | human gut metagenome | isolation source: feces | host: Homo sapiens
GGCCCGGTGGTTCAGTTGGTTAGAATGCCGCCCTGTCACGGCGGAGGTCGTGGGTTCGAGTCCCATCCGGGTCGCCATTGCCTCGGTAGCTCAGTTGGTAGAGCAAAGGACTGAAAATCCTTGTGTCCACAGTTCGATTCTGTGCTGAGGCACCATTTGCGGAAATAGCTCAGTGGTAGAGCACCTCCTTGCCAAGGAGGGGGTCGCGAGTTCGAATCTCGTTTTCCGCTCCACTATTACGGCGACATAGCCAAGCGGTAAGGCAGAGGTCTGCAAAACCTTTATCCCCGGTTCGATTCCGGGTGTCGCCTCCATATTCATGCCGGAGTGGCGGAATTGGCAGACGCAAGGGACTTAAAATCCCTCGGGGAGTGATCCCCGTACCGGTTCAAGTCCGGTCTTCGGCACCATATATGTGCATACGCTTTTTGTACTAAATATTACAAAAACTTCATCGGTATTGATAGATACTTGCTCAACAAACAAGTCTATCAATATTTTTTATTCAAACATTATTTTTGGAAAAGTTAAGTTTGCGGCTTAACACTTTCGGGGCTGGTTATGCTTTTGGCATTTCCAGCTTTTCCAATTTTATAGGGTATTTATTTTAAAGATAAACTAAAAACACCGTCTACTTTTGCAGACGGTGTTTTTATAGTGCCTGTAAAGGCTAAGTCTTTGATAGTGCCCGCAAGGGGCTATGTACTATTATATTACAACTTAACATCGTTTTTGTCAAATAGAGTTTGTAAATAATATTTTTATTTTTTCGTCTATCTTTGTTAGGGTATTATCAGATACTTTGATGCCGTGCAAGGCGTTTTTACTTGAAAGCGGGTCATAAATTCTATACTTACTGATAGTAGTAATTTGTCCGATTAAAATTATACTTCCGGTTTTCATTCTTGCTAATTCTTTTGAAACAGCTGTCTTTTCATGGCTTCCAGCAGGCAAACGGTTAGTTTTATTAATTATTTCTTTATATATTTCATTGCCGATAAAAATTCTATCTTTACCAAGTTTTTCTAGGTTAGTATGTTCTTTTACTGATGTTAGAGGCACTACGGTTAAAAGGTTTGATTGCAATGGGTTTTTAACATCTAAAACTATGGCATAATGAAGCCCACCGTGTTCTCGACCTATGCGGTGACCAAAATTTACTTTAATAACATCGCCGCGTTTATAACGTTTAAATTTCATATTGTTGTTACTTTCGTAGGTCAAAAACTTAACATAGTCTAAAATCCAGTAAGATATTGTTTGAACAATTTTAATTGATTTTTCGTCATTAGAATTTAAACGTTTTGTCAAAAATTTATCCAAAGCTAAAAGTGCATTAGCTTTAATTTCGGTTATTTTTGCTGTTCCAAGATTCATATATAATATCCTCCGCTTGGTTATTTAATTTTATAGTTTACAGCCATAATAATTATCCGAAACATTTTAATCGTGATAATATTATGCACTAAACATATCCAAAATGCAATATAAAAATGACATTGAGTTATTATTGAGTTATTTAAGCAATGTTATATTGATTATGGCACTGTAACGTGGCTTGACGGTGAAATTGATATTTCGCCCGAAGAATTATATAATAAAGGCGTTGAAGTAAAAGAACAAACTGCATAAAATTGAAAGTTAGTAAAGCCCGGAATTGTACTGCCGGGCTTTTTTACTGTTTACTGCGCTTTTACAGCTTCTTTACTGCGTTTTGTTGACATTGCTTTTTAAAAATAATATAATAGATTAGTCGCATAAGAAGCTGCGGCGTTATTATTTTTTTAGCATTACCCTGCTGCCGTGAGCAGCCAGCAAGAGAGGAAGAAAGACTTTTATGATAAGAAACGATTTGCGTAATATTGCAATTATTGCCCACGTTGACCACGGCAAAACAACCCTTGTAGATGCCATGCTTAAACAGAGCGGCGTTTTCAGGGCCAATGAACATGTTGAAGAACGCGTTATGGACTCTAACGCACTGGAACGTGAACGCGGCATTACTATTTTGGCAAAGAACACGGCTGTAATGCACAACGGCACTAAAATTAATATTCTCGATACCCCGGGCCATGCCGACTTCGGCGGCGAAGTAGAACGCGTGCTCACCATGGTTGACGGCGTGCTGCTGCTTGTAGATGCTTACGAAGGCCCTATGCCGCAGACCAAATATGTTCTGCGCAAAGCGCTTGAACGCAATTTGAAACCTATTGTTGTTATTAATAAAATCGACCGCCCCGACCAGCGCGTAAACGAAGTTATTGACGAAGTTCTGGATTTGTTCATTGAACTGAACGCCAACGACGACCAGCTGGAATTTCCGGTTGTTTTAACCTCTGCCCGCAACGGCATTGCCAAACTTTCCATGGAAGATGAAAGCGATAACCTGGAGCCTTTGTTCCGCGTAATTTTAGAGAACATTCCCGCACCGGACGTTGATACCGAAGCTCCGCTGCAAATGCTTGTTAATACGCTTGACTACGATGATTATGTAGGCCGCATTGTTGTAGGCCGTGTTGTACGCGGTACCATTCACAACGGCGAAAATATTATGCTGATGGACAATAGCAGCAACCGCAAGGCTAAAATCGGCCGTCTGTATACCTATCAGGGCTTAAAGCGCGTTGAGGTTGACGAAGTTGCAGCAGGCGATATCGTTGCTTTAATCGGCCTTGCCGACGCTAATATCGGCGATACCATTGCCGACGCTGAAAACCCCGAAAAACTGGAGGGCATCAGCATCGACGAGCCTACTCTTTCCATGGTATTTTCCGTTAATACCAGCCCGTTTGCAGGCCGCGAGGGCGAGTTTGTAACAAGCCGCCATCTGCGTGAGCGCCTGTTTAAAGAAGTTAAAACCAATGTAGCCATGAGGCTTGAAGAAACGGAAAGCCCGGATTCTTACATTGTTAAGGGCCGCGGCGAACTGCATCTTTCCATTTTAATTGAAACCATGCGCCGCGAAGGCTACGAATTACAGGTTGGCAAACCGAAGGTTATTACCCACCGCGATGAAGAAGGCAATTTGCTTGAGCCTATGGAAGCGCTGACCATTGACGTACCGCAGGACTTTATGGGCGCCGTTATGGAAGGCCTTGGCCTGCGTAAGGCAGAGCTTCAGAACATGACCGAAATGGCTGGCTACCTGCGTATGGAATTTTTAATTCCGGCACGCGGCCTTATCGGCTTCCGCAATCAGTTCTTAACCGATACCAAAGGCAACGGCATTATGAACCACGTGTTTGCAGGCTATGCGCCTTATAAAGGCGATATTCCGGGCCGTACCCGCGGCAGCCTTGTTGCTTTTGAAGCCGGCGAAACCACTTCTTACGGCATCAGCAACGCACAGGAACGCGGCACCATGTTTATCGTGCCGGGCGAACAGGTTTACGAAGGCCAGATTATCGGCGAAAACAGCCGTGAAGATGATATGGACGTTAACCCCTGCAAGAAAAAACACGTCAGCAACATGCGCGCTTCCGGCAGTGATGAAGCAATCCGCCTGATTCCGCCCAAAACCTTCTCTCTGGAACAGGCTCTGGAACACATTAACGATGACGAACTTGTAGAAGTAACACCCAAGAGTATCCGTATGCGCAAAAAAATCCTCGACAGGGTTGAACGCGGCAGACTGCGTGCGCGCAACAAACAATAAATTTTTGCCAAAAGCAGGATTTAAAAATTTTTTGTAGAAGTATTAACAGTACATTAGCTGAAATATGAATTTGGATGGAGGCACAGGAGATGGATTTAAAAAACACTGCTTTAAAGTTTTGGCATACAGATACTGAAGAAGTTGGCTACGGCGGGCCTTGCCTTGTAAAATCCGGGCATATGGATATTCTGGTGCGTACCCCGCGCCAGTTCAGCGATGTGCGCGAATATGCAGATGCGCTGATGAGCGGCTCCACGCTGATGATTTCTTTTGAAGCTGTGGACTGCGTAATGCGCAACCGTATTTTTGATTACCTTAACGGTGTAAGCTATATTATCGGTGCGCGCGTATCCAAAGTGCAGGACGATATGCTTTTGTATGCTCCTTCTTCCGTAGAAATAAACAAAGAAGCAGGTAAAAAATCTTCCCGCTCCTGGCTTGGCAGATAATAAATAAAACTTTGAACGCCTGACGGTTAATGCCGCCGGGCGTTTTTATTTTAACCAATAAAAAACGCCCTCATACTTTTAAAGGATGAGGGCATTTTTTATGCCTTAATTACGCCCGGATTTACCGTGCTTAATTTAAGTTTAATTAATTTATATTGTTAAGGCTTACGCTATTTTGCTGCGTAAATTTTTTAACGCCTGCTTGTGGTGCTTGGCAGCCATAGCAGGCGTTATTTTCATCAGCTTTGCAGTTTCGTTAAGTTTGTAGCCTTTAAAATATAACGCCAAAATCGTGCTGCGCTGTTTTAAAGTAAGTTTTGCCAGCGCCTGGCTTAATAAAAGGCTCAGTTCCTCGCGTTCTATGGGGTTATCGCAAAATTCCGCGCTTTCTTCTTCACCTTCGTTTGGCAGGGGCGCTGTTTTGGCTGCACCGTTCCAAATTTTGCGCGCTTCATCGTAAAGCGCATAATGCACGCGGCAGCGCACGTAACCGGCAAAATGCGTGTAATCCGCGCCGTTATAGTTTAAAACAAGCTCAATAAACTTTAAACGTGCCAGGCTTAAGCCTTCTTCAGCGCCAAGCGTGTTGTAAAAAATTTCACGGCGCGCCTCCTTTAAAAACAGCGGCTCAAACATGGTGCAAAGCCTGCCAAGCGCTTCCGTGCTTCCGTTACGGGCAGCTTCAACAAGCTGTTTAAACACCTGCGCCTGCTGCGGTGCAACGCTGCCCGCTATAATGGGCAGGCTTTTGCTTTGCAGTTTTTTGGGTACGGTTGCTAAAGTTGTTTGGTTTAAATTTTTGATAGTTGACAAAAAGTAAACCCCTTTCTAAAAAATTTTTAGCAGCTTTAACGGTGCCGGGCACCAAAAAGCGGCGAAAATTATGATAACAAAAATGCGGGCAAAAAAACAAGACTGTTTTTGTAAATTTTTATATGCTAAACTGATAGATTTACGCCTTTTACAAAAAGAGTTCTTTTGTTCGCAAGACAACGTAAAGTTCTACTTAAAAAAACCAAAATAGTCTTGCGGGGGGGGACGAATATGATATTATAATATAAATTGCAATAAAAATGCTTTACCCCGCATTATAACGTATAAGGAAACGGATGGATGGTATGGAAGAAGCAAAAACAGCAGCGCAAAACGCAATAAACACAGGCTCCGCGCAAAGCGAAGCGGCAGCCGCAGCCCAAAACCAAACCGGCACGGCAGGCAGCGGGCAGGGCACGGGGCAAAACGCCACGGCGCCGGGCAAACCATATATGCTTTTTGAAACAGGCGCGCCCACGCAGCAAAGCGGCGTGCCCGGCATAGCCTTTGATTTTAATTACGGCGCACGCGTAACCGTGCCGCAGGGCGAATACCGCGTAAAATTTATTGACCGGGACGCCTGCCTTACGCTGTACGACGCACCCGCAAACGGTGTTATATGCACCAGTGCCAAAAAATATTTTATAAACTTCCGCATAGAGGTTTACCAAAAACAACAAGGGCAGGACAAGCTTATTTTTGCCCACGATTTGGATTTAAAAGGCAAAAAAGTGGCAATAAAGTTCCCCACCGGCATTTTGGGCGATGTTTTGGCGTGGTTTCCCTATGCGGAGGAGTTCCGCAAAAAGCACGGGTGCAAAGTGTACTGCGCCATGGGCGAAGAAATGGCAGAGCTGTTTAAGCCCGCCTACCGGCAGATTAACTTTATTAAGCCGGACGCCAAAATTGAGGACGCTTACGCCACCTATTACATGGGGATATTTTTTCCGTGTGATGACAGAGTGCACCAGCCACGCGATTTTAGGGTGCAGGGGCTGCATACCAGCGCCGGGATGATTTTGGGGCTGGATGTGGGAGGCAAAGTGCCGGATGTATATGTAAAGCTGACGCCCAAAAACAGGCAGCGGCAAATAAAAGAACCCTACGTTTGCATAGCCGCGCAGGCAAGCGCACAGGCAAAATACTGGAACAACGGCCGCGGCTGGATTAACGTTGTAAAATACCTTAAACAAAAAGGCTACCGCGTGTTGTGTATAGACCGCGACAGCGTTTACGGGCAGGGCAGCAGGTTTAATTTAATACCCTACGGGGCGGAGGATTTTACCGGGCAGATACCCCTGCAGGAACGCATAGATTTACTGCAATATGCCGATTTTTTTATCGGCCTGCCAAGTGGTTTAAGCTGGCTTGCCAACGGTGTGGGCAAGCCCGTAATAATGATAAGCGGCTTTAGCCTGCCCATGGCAGAATTTTACACGCCTTACAGGCTGATAAACTACCACGTTTGCAACGGCTGCTGGAACGACACGCGGCTGACCTTTGACCACCACGATTTTGAATGGTGCCCGCGCCACAAAGGAACGGACAGGCAGTTTGAATGCAGCCGCTTTATAACGCCGGAACAGGTAAACAAAGTAATAGACAGCCTGATGAAAGATTACGGATTAAATCCGTTAAGCATAAACACAAACAAAAGCACAAAGGAGCAGTTGAGATGAAAAAAAGAAAAAACAAAGCACAGCAGGCGGTAGCCGCCGTAGTAATGGGCATGAACCTTGTAAACACCATGAGCCCGCTGGCACTGGCAGCGCAGGCACCGTTGCAGCCGGAAGCCGTGCGCCCCGCGCCGCAGGCGCAGCCTTTGGAATACACCGTGCTGCCGCAGGCTTTGCAGGCAGTTGAAGGCATGGTTTTTGCCAGGGCAGAAGCGGCTCCACAGAACATTACTGTAAACGATGGTGAATCAAGCAGCGCTGATAGTTTTAGCGCTGGCGATGCTATGTCTATCAACAGCGGTGGCACCGGCAGTATTGGTACGATGAATGGTGGTAGTCAGAACATTAACAGCGGCGGTGTTGGCAGTGTTGGTATTAAGAATGGCGGTACGCAGATAATTAGCAGCGGCGGCACCGGAATTATTGATGTTATGAACAGCGGCGGTGGGCAGTACATTAGCAGCGGCGGTACAGGCATTATTGGCACTGTGAATACTAATTTTTACCAAAGTATTAGTAGCGCTTACGCCAGCATTGGTATTTTAAATCACAGGGATGGTGTACAGCAAGTGATCGGCGGTACAGGCAATATCGGTACTATGAATGACGGCACACAGTTTGGTTACGCGGGCGGTACATGCATCATTGGCACTATGGAAGGTGGCATACAGAGAGGCAGCCTTGCTTACATTGATACTATAAATAACGGTTTGCAGGAAATTTACCCTTCCGGTGTAGGCAGTGCCGGAACTATGAACGGCGGTACACAGGAAGTGGCCAAAGGCGGTACAGGCAATATCGGTATTATGAATGGCGGTAGCCAGCATGTTGACCGCGGTACAGGCATTATTGATATTATGAATGACGGCCAGCAGAGAGTTAGCAAAGATCTCAATAACAATGTTGGCACAGGCATTATTGGTACTATGAATGGTGGCATGCAGGAAATTATAAATGATGTTGGCAGTATTGGCATAATGAACAATGGTATGCAATCTGTTTCAGCAGGTGCCAGCGGCAGTATTGACACTATGAATAATGGTATGCAAAGTGGTTCCGGAAATATGAGTATAAGCGTTATGAATGGCGGTACGCAGAGCCTGACATCTGCTGCCACAGGAAATATTGGCGTAATGAATGATGGCGAGCAGCAAATTGGCGGTACGGCCGTTGGCATTGTATCCAGCCTTAACGGCGGTACGCAAATACTTAACGGCGCAAGCGCCACAGCTAAGGATACTACCATTAACGGCGGTGTGCAGCTTGTGCAAAACGGCACAGCCCAAGATAACACAGTAAACGGCGGCACACAGATTATCAGCGGCGGCGTTGTAAGCGGCAACATTGTTAACGCGGGCGTAATGCTGTTTGAAAACTCTGCCGCAACGGTTAGCAACGTTACCATGAACGGCGGCGAAATGCTGTTTGGCTCTGCCAACGCTTACAGCATAAGCTCGCTTAACTTTAACGGCGGCACGGTAGATTTAACCGAAAATGCTTCAACCGGTTACCAAACCCTAACGCTTGAAAAGTACAGCGGCAGCGGCGGCACCTTTAAGCTGGACGCAGACTTTGCGGCAGTAAGCGGCGACAAGGTAGAAATAACCAATGCAAACAATGCGGCAGGCTACATACAGGTAAACGGCGCCAACATTGACGAATCTGCCGTATCGGAAGATAACCCGCTGCTTTTGGTAACCGTAAGCAATGGCAGCGCCACCTTTACCGGCAAAAGCCTTAACGGCGGCGGGTTATATGAATACAACCCGGAAATAGCCGAAGGCAATGAAATTAATAGGGACGCCAATGAATTCTACTTAACCGGCCTTACCAAAAACGTAAACAACGATACCTTAGCGCTTTTGGACGGCATAGATAACTCCTACGCAATGTGGCGCAACACCAACGACACACTGCGCAAGCGTTTGGGAGAAATACACACGCTGCCATCAAATGACGGTGCTGACGGCGTATGGGCGCGCTACATTGGCGGCAAATTCGACGGCGGCAGCTACGAAGGGCAGTACAACTTATACCAGCTTGGCTATGATAAAAACTACGACGCCAAAAGCATAATCGGTTTTGCGCTTGAAAAAGGCGGCGGCAACGCCACATACAGCTTCGGCAGCGGTGAAGACGACCTGTTTGCGGGCGCAGTATACGGAAGCTGGCTTGCAGACGATGGCAGCTACACCGACGTAGTAGCCAAAATAGGCAGGTTCGACACGGAACTTAACAGCTACGGCGACTTCCCCGACAGTGCGGATTACAGGCACAACGCTTACAGCTTAAGCGTGGAATACGGCAAAAAAATATCGCTTAACAAAGCGGGGTTATACCTTGAACCGCAGGCACAGTTTATTGCAGGCAGGCTTGACAGCGTAAACTACACCACAGACCGCGGCACCAAAGTAAGCGTGGACGGCATTAACAGCTACATAGGGCGCGTAGGGGTAATGTTTGGCCAGCAGCTTGAAAACGGCAGCGACGTTTATATTAAAGCCAACCTGATGCACGAATTTGGGGGCGAAAGCAGCCTTGCAATGCTTGCAGCCAACGGCGATGCGCTGACAATGGAAAAAGACTACGGCGATACATGGTATGAGCTTGGCATAGGCGCTAACATAAAAATAGGCAGGGCAAGCTATTTTTACGGTGATATAGAACGCGGCTTTGGCGGTGATATTGACAAGAAATGGCAGATTAATGCCGGGCTGAGGTTTGAGTTTTAAGTAAGGTTATGCAGGCGCTTCCGGGGATTAACCGTGTAAAAAGGCTGTCACCCAAACGTACATTGGTTTGGAAGCGCTTAATTTAAAAGTACCTGCCCGCAGTAAATAAAACTAAAGTCTGTCCAATCTTTCCCACTCAAACTGCGGGCAGCTGCTTTATAAAAGCAAAAAGGCATATTATTAAAAAAAGGGTGTTTTTATGGAACAAATGCCGTTTAATACTGAAAAGTTTAAAAAAATTGCCGGTGAAAACTGCGTAGCAGAGGATGTTAACTATATGCCGCGCAGCAATATAGGCATGAAAAAATGGGAAATTAAAGCGCGTTACAGCGACGGCAACTGTAAGATTGTTGTACTTCGTGAGAACGGTTTTAGAGTAACCGGTGAAATAATTGACGTTAACGATTTTAATAACCGTGACGAGCGCAATGCCGAAATTTACCGCCTGTATCACGAATGTGGGCTTTCGCAGGTATTTTTGGCAGGCCTGTTTAATATCAGCCAGTCTTCGGTTTCGCTTGTGGTAAACGGCAAACAGATGAAAAAACTAAAAAAATAAAATGTAAATAAACCCTGTGTTGCATGGCGATGCAGGGTTTATTTTTTAGTATTACACAATTTTTGCGTAATACTTTTTGTTTTTAGCAGGTATTTTGCATAGTTTAAGCGAATAATATACTTTATAAGTTTATTTAAATTTTTGATGGGAGATGATGATATGCCGTATTTGCTTTTTACATTAATTATCAGTATTATTGTGGCGGTATTTGCAGTGCAGAACGCTGCTGATGTAACGGTTGGCTTTTTGATGTGGACGGTGCAGACCAGCCTTGTTGTGGTAATTTTGGGCGCTGCGCTTTTGGGCGCGCTGGCCATGGGCTTTTTTACACTGATGCTGAAAGCCAAGCACTATTTGTATAACAAGAGCCTGAAATTTGAAATTGACCAGCTGAAAAAAGAAAATGCCAAATTAAAAGAAGAAAAAGAAATGCTTATGCACAGCCAGCGCAATAAAGAACTGGAAAAACCTGCGGAAGAAGCTGATAGCAAAGCATGAAAAAACATAAAATATGGCAGTTTAACGAATTTAACAGGGAAGAAGCGGAAAACCTGGCGCAGCAGGCAGGCGTTTCGCCGCTGGTGGCAGGCATTTTGCTGAACCGCGGCATAAAAGATGCCCAAAGCGTGCGTGAGTTTTTATACGGCAGCGCCGAGCCGTACCACGACCCGTTTTTAATGAAGGATATGCCCAAAGCGGCAGAACGTATCTGGCGCGGCATTGATGCCGGCGAACGCATTACGGTTTACGGCGATTACGATGTGGACGGCATCAGCGCGAGCTCGCTTTTATATTTGTTTTTAAAAGACTGCGGAGCAGATGTTAACACCTACATACCGGAGCGCAAAAGCGAAGGCTACGGGCTGAATATTGACGCGCTGAACCATCTGGCGGAAGCCGGGACGACGCTTGTGGTAACGGTGGACTGCGGCATCAGCGCTGTAAAGGAAATTGCAGGCGCACCAAAAACGCTTGATATTGTGGTAACTGACCACCATACGCCGCCGGAGGTTTTGCCGGAGGCTTATGCGCTGGTAAATCCGCATCAGAAAGACTGCAGTTACCCGTTTGAGCATCTTTCCGGCGTGGGCGTGGCCTTTAAGCTGTGCCAGGCGCTTTACAAAATGCGTTTTCCGGATGAGCCGCTGTGGGACGGCAATACCGAGTTTGTGGCTTTGGGCACGGTGGCTGATATTGTGCCGCTGTGGGGCGAAAACCGCGCGCTGGTTAAGCATGGGCTTAAAAAGATGGAAACAACGGAAAACATTGGGCTGAAGGCGCTGATAGAAAAGAGCCGCTGCCCGGTTAAGGATATAACTTCCGAAAATATTGGTTTTATACTGGCGCCGAGGCTTAACGCCGTTGGCAGGCTGGAGCACGCGCAGCTGGCGGTGGAGCTTTTAACGGCGCAGGATGAAGCGCGTGCGGCGGAAATTGCCGAAGCACTGAACGAAGAAAACACGCTGAGGCAGAAAATAAGCCGTGAGATTTTTATGGATGCCGAAAAAATGCTGGCGCAGTATGAACATATTGATACGGCGATTGTGCTGGCAAAGGAAGGCTGGCACGCAGGCGTTATCGGCATTGTGGCGTCGCGCCTGGTTGATAAGTACCATTTGCCGGTAATACTTATAAGCATCGACGGCGAGGTTGCCAAGGGCAGCTGCCGCAGCATACCGAGCCTTGATTTGTACCGTGCCATTGATGCGTGCAGCGGGCTTCTGGTGCAGTTCGGCGGGCATCATCAGGCGGCGGGGCTGACGGTAAAAACGGCAAATATTGAGGAATTCAAGCGGCAGTTCCGCGCGGAGGTGGCGCGTACCTTAAAACCGGAAGATTACCTGCCGGTGCTTAACGTAGACCTTTTGGTAGATAAGGATTACGTGCTTGATGTGCCGCTTTTAAACGAACTTAAGCTGCTGGAGCCATACGGCAGCAGCAACCCGGCGCCGCTGTTTGCTTTTAAGGGCGCTGCGGTGCGTTATGCCAAAATTTTCGGTGCGGAAAATACGCATCTGCGTTTTTCTGCTTTGTACGGCGGGCAGCCTTACCAGTGCCTGATGTGGGGCGGAGCGGAAAATTACCCCTGCATGTATAACGGCGCGGAGGCAGACCTGGTGTTTATGCCGAAAATTAATGTATGGCAGGATAAGGAAAACGTTAATTTGCAGGTTGTTGATTTTGCCCAGAAGCTGGCAATTTACGATTACCGGCACGAAGAAATTAACAAGCAGGCCTTTGTAAAAAAGCTTTTACAAACCGAAAGTGATATACTTATTTATGTTAACGATAAAAAAGCCTTTTTGGAAAATACGGATATAGATGCAGCGTTTGTAAGGGAATACGGCAGCAGCGAAGCGGCGCGTACCGTGGTGCTGTATGATTTGCCGGAGTGTGATGTTGCCGGATTTGCAGCCTCGTTAAAAAAAGGCAGCCTTGGTTGCAGTTTATTTCTGTTGTATAATAATGTTGATTACGATAATGCGGTTGAAGCGCTGTTCAGGCGCTGCCCCAACCGTCTGCATCTGGCGGAAGCCTATAAAAAAATGGCCTGCCGCCTGAAAAAAGAAGTAATTGCTGATGAAGCCGTGCTTATTGCCGAATGCGGTATGGAAGAAATTTATTTAACGGTGTTTGAAGAACTGAATTTCATCAACCGCAGCGGCGGCAAGGTGAGCATGGCCGCCGTCAGAAAAAATAATCTGGAAAATTCTCCTGCCTTCAGGCAGGCTGAAGAAATCGGCCGGAAGATTTACAGGCAGTACCGTGCCAATATGCTTGCCTCTCCGCAGGTAATAGCGGGCGGGCACGGAATTTGATTGGGTAAGGATGTGGTTATATGCCGGAAACACATGTAATTAGCGTCGAAGAATTCTTCGAAATGATAAAAAAATATCTTAATGATAACCAGGTGGCATTTGTACATAAGGCCTATGACGTAGCTGCCAAAGCCCATGCCAATCAGCGCCGTAAATCGGGCGAGCCGTATATTATTCATCCGCTGGGCGTGGCCACGATACTGGCAGAGCTGCAAATGGACGAAACCACGCTTGCCGCAGCTTTTTTGCATGACGTTGTTGAAGATACCGAAACCACGCTTGACCAGTTGAAGGAAATGTTCGGCGTGAAGGTGGCAGACCTTGTAGACGGCGTTACCAAGCTCGGCAAAATCGAATACATCAGCAAAGAGGACCAGCAGATTGAAAACTACCGCAAAATGTTTCTGGCTATGGCCAAGGACATACGCGTTATTATGATTAAGCTGGCCGACCGCCTGCACAACATGCGCACCATGAAGTATATGCCGGTGCATAAGCAGCAGTCCATCTCGCGCGAAACAATGGAGGTTTACGCGCCGCTTGCACACCGCCTCGGCATTTACACCATTAAGTGGGAGCTTGAGGATTTGGCCTTCCGTTATATGGAGCCGGAAATTTACTACGACCTTGTGGAACAGGTTAAAGTAAAGCGCCGCGAAAGAGAAGCCATGATTCACGAGGCAATGGCGGAAATTAAAGAGCATTTGGACGAGCAGCATATTAAGTGCGAAATTCAGGGCCGCCCGAAAAATTTTTACAGCATTTACAAAAAAATGCAGCGCGACCATAAAGAGCTCAGCGAAATTTACGATTTGCTTGCCATCCGCGTGCTGGTTGATACCGTTGCCGACTGCTACGGCACGCTGGGCGTTGTGCACAGCCTGTGGCGCCCGATTCCGGGGCGTGTAAAGGACTACATTGCCGTGCCGAAATCCAATATGTACCAGTCGCTGCACACCACCGTGCTGTACCATAACGGGCAGCCGCTGGAAATTCAAATCCGTACTTTTGAAATGCACCGCATTTCTGAGTTCGGTATTGCGGCGCACTGGCGTTATAAAGAAAGCGGCGGCAAAAGCAATATGCCGTCCGGCGGCGACAAGGACTTTGAAGCCAAACTTTCCTGGCTGCGCCAGCTTTTGGAATGGCACAAGGATATGAGCGATTCGCGCGACTTTGTAAACACGGTAAAAATGGACGTTTTTGCCGATGAAGTATTCGTGTTTACGCCGCGCGGCGATGTTATCGACCTGCCTGTCGGCAGCGTGCCGATTGACTTTGCTTACCGTATTCATACGGACGTAGGCAACCGCTGCGTTGGTGCGAAGGTTAACGGGCGCATTGTGCCGCTCGATTACAAATTAAGCAACGGCGATATCGTCGAGGTTATCACTTCCAAGCAGGCCACCGGCCCGAGCCGCGACTGGATGAACATTGTCGGTTCTTCCGATACGCGCAACAAAATCCGTTCGTGGTTCAAAAAAGAGCGCCGCGAGGAAAATATCGCCAAAGGGCGCGAGATGCTTGAAAAAGAAACCAAGCGCCTCGGCTACGATATTAAAGTGCTGCTTAAGGCCGATAAGCTTAAAACCGTGGCAGCTTCATTCCGCCTGGACAGCGAGGAAGCACTGTATGCCAGCGTGGGCTACGGCGGCGTAACGCTTAACGGCGTTATGAGCAAGCTGGTTGAGCTTTATAAAAAAGAGCAGAAGCTTACAGTTACCAAGGACCTTTCGCAGCTTTTGGCAGAGCTTAAACCGCGCCGCAGCAAGGCCAAGGCCAGCCACGGCATTCTCGTTAAAGGCGAGGAAGGCATTATGGTTAAGCTGGCGCGCTGCTGCAACCCGATTCCGGGCGACCCGGTAATAGGCTATATTACGCGCGGCAGCGGCATTTCCGTACACCGCACGGACTGCCCCAATGTTTTAAGCAACAATCCGGACGAGCAGCGCCGTTTGATTGAGGTGTCGTGGGATATTACTACCGATGCCGTTTATAAAGTTAACATTGTTATCAACGCTTCCGACAGGCCCGGCATGATGGCAGACATTATGCAGGTTACAAGCGAAGCCAAGCTGAACATTAATGCGCTTAACTGCCGCACCGACAAGCATAAAAACGCTTACATCACCATGGGGCTGGATATCAGCAATCTGGAGCAGCTTGATAACATTATGAATAAAATAAAACGCATGAAGGGCGTTTACAGTGTTGAACGCCAGGTTTCTTCAAGCGTGCACCACCTTTAATAAACCGCTTTACAGGAGGATTTAGATGAAAATTATCGCAATGGAGGTTGGCTATATTGCCACCAACTGTTACATTGTAGTTAACGAAGAAACGCACCACGGCGTTATTATCGACCCGGGCGGAGATGCAGGCCGCATTATGGAAGCCGTGCAGAAGGAAAACCTTACCGTTGACGCCATATTTTTAACGCACGGCCACGGCGACCATATTATGGCGCTGGCAGAAGTTGCGGAAAAGACCGGCGCGCCGGTGTATATCAGTAAGGAAGATGCGCCAATGCTGACAGACCCTGTAGGCAGCCTTGCCGCTTATATTGGCGGGGGAGCGCTTAAAAAAGCAGCCGATAAGTTTTATGCCGACGGCGACGAAGTGGAAGCAGCAGGCATAAAATTTAAAGTGCTGGCAACACCGGGGCATACTCCCGGCGGCGTATGCCTTTTAACCGGCGGCGTTGTATTCTGCGGCGATACCGTTTTTGCCGAATCAATCGGCAGAACGGATTTTCCCGGCGGTTCATACAAGCAGCTTTTACAGTCCATTAAAGAAAAAATTCTTCCGCTTGACGACGACGTTAAACTTTTGCCGGGCCACGGGCCTGCTACTACGGTAGGATGGGAGAGACGCAGAAATCCGTTTCTGCAGTAACAGATGATTAAAGATTTCAGCACATTACGCAACAGCACCGCTTTTAAAGTGGCTGTGGCGGCATTTATATCGTTTATATTTTACCTGTTGGGCAACTTTCTGCTGCCGATACTTTTGGCGGTGGGGCTGGCATTTTTGCTGCACCCCGTTACCAAACTGTTCGGCAAAATTACGCTCGGGCGCGGCACAATCCATCTTTCGCGCGTGGTAACAATTTTAATGGCGTTTGTGGCCTTCGGGGTTATTGTTTTCTGCGCCGTAACCTTCATTATTTTGCCGCTGTTCGGGCAGATTAACGCCCTTGTAGGCAAAATACCTGACTATACCACCAAAATGGATGCCGCAACTTTTGACTGGCTTTTGGAAGACCCTGCCAATTATCCGCGCCTGCCGCATAATATAGAAAGCCTTTTCGATTATATTACCAGCTGGCTGATGGGTTTTGTGGCAGCGGTTTTGCGCAACCTGTTAAAATCGACGCTTGACATTATTGCCAACCTTGTCGGGCTTATTGTTGTGCCTTTCCTGGCATTTTACTTTTTAAAAGACTGGCGCGACCTGCGCGCAATGCTGATTAACTTTTTCAGCTACGAAGCGCAGCCGCGTGTAGCGCATATTATTGATGAAATAGGCATAACCTTAAGCTGCTACATTCAGGGGCTGGCACGCCTGAGCCTTATAGCAGGCTTTTGCATAGCCGTTGGCACAACGATTTTGGGTATTCATTATCCGCTTGTTTTTGGCCTGCTTGCCATTCTTGCGGAAATGGTGCCGGTTGTGGGGCCTCTTATTGGCGCCGTGCCTGCGGTGTTCATAGCGTATTCGCAAAGCCCGCAGTCGGCCTTTTATGTGGCGCTGTTTTATCTGGTGTTCTACCAGTTTGATGCCAATGTTTTAATGCCGCGCATTATCGGCAAAAAGATTGATTTGCATCCGGTAATTTTAATTTTAAGCCTTTTAATCGGCGCCAAGCTGTACGGCATTTTGGGTATGCTGTTTGCCGTGCCGGTTGCCGCTGTGTACCGCGTTTTGTATAAAGAACTGTGGCACAGCACTGACGAAGCACTGGAAGAAGCAACTCCCGCGCAGTTTGACGAAAGCCGCAAAAAATAAAATTACGGTCTTAACGGGCCGTATTTTTATTTTTAACCTTATTTTTACACCGCAAGCCAAAGTTTTTGCTGTTGGTGTTGAATAATGCGCCTTAATTGTGGTACAATATTTAAGTATGTAAACTTATGGATTTGCCGCAGAAGGCAGTGAGGAGGAATCAGCTTGCTTACTACTGCGCCAAGAGGCACAAAAGATATACTGCCGCAGGAAATAGAAAACTGGCGGTATGTAGAAGCCGTTATGCGCCGTATTTGCGCGCAATATGGCTATAAAGAAATAAGAACGCCGGTATTTGAGCATACCGAGTTGTTTAAACGCGGCATTGGCGATACCACTGATGTTGTTGAAAAAGAAATGTATACTTTTACCGACCGCGGCAACCGCAGCATTACCCTGCGCCCGGAAAATACGGCGTCTGCCGTGCGCGCTTTCTGCGAACACAAGCTTTATGCAGAGCCTGCGCCGACAAAGCTGTATTATATCGGGCCGATGTTCCGCTACGACCGTCCGCAGGCAGGGCGTTACCGCCAGTTCCACCAGTTTGGCATTGAAGCGCTGGGTGTGGATACACCGGCGATTGACGCCGAGGCAATTTTACTTGCCGTTACCATTTTAAAGGAACTGGGCTTAAAGGATTTGCACTTGAAAATCAATTCCGTGGGCTGCCCCAAATGCCGCCCTCAGCACAGAGCCAAATTGCAGGATTATTTCCGCCCGCATCTGGAAGAATTGTGCGATGACTGCAAATCACGCTTTGAGCGCAACCCGCTGCGCCTTTTGGACTGCAAAGTGCCGCATGACCACGAACTTGCAGCCGGTGCGCCGAGCCTTGGTGACTGCCTGTGCGAAGAATGCCGCGAGCATTTTGAAGGCGTAAAAAAACTTTTAACTGCCGCAGGCATTGATTTTGAAGTGGACAACACACTGGTGCGCGGGCTTGATTATTACACCAAAACCGCGTTTGAAATTCAGTATGTGCCGCTGGGCGCGCAGAGCGCTGTATGCGGCGGCGGACGCTATGACGGCCTTGTTAAGGAAATCGGCGGCCAGGATGTTTCCGGTATCGGCTTTGCCATGGGCATGGAACGCATCCTTCTGGCGCTTGAAAGCCAGAACCTTTTGCCGGAGCATAAAGACGGCATCGATGCTTTTATCGTCTGCCCCAATCAGGATAATTTTGAACTGGCCTTTAAAACCGCTATCGCCTTAAGGCAGGCGGGGCTTAAAACCGAGTTTGACTTTATGGCGCGCAGCATGAAAGCGCAGATGAAGCAGGCCGGGCGCCTGAACGCAAAGTTTGCCGTTATTTTTGGCGACGGTGAGCTTGAACGCGGTGCCGTAACCTTAAAGGATATGGCAGACAGTACACAAACAGAAATACCTGTTGATGAAATAGTAACAATTTTACAAACAGAGGTGCAAAAGTATGAGTAATTTGAAACGCAATCATTATTGCGGCACGCTTGCCAAAGCCGACAACGAAAAAGAAGTTGTGCTTTGCGGCTGGGTTGCCAAAAGACGCGACCACGGCGGACTGATTTTTATTGACCTGCGCGACCGCAGCGGCATTGTGCAGGTAGTGGTTGACCCCGACCACGCCGGTGAAGATTTTGCCAAGGCAGAAGCTATCCGCAGCGAATATGTTATTAAAGTACACGGCGTTGTACGCCTGCGCAGCGAAGAAACCATCAACCCCAACCTTGCTACCGGCGAAGTTGAAGTTGTAGCCAAAGAGCTGGAAGTTTTAAACAGCGCCAAAACCCCTCCGTTCTACATTCAGGACGGCATTGACGTTGATGAAAACCTCCGCCTTAAATACCGTTATCTGGACCTCCGCCGTCCGGAAATGCAGCGCAATTTAATGCTGCGCCATAAAGTTACCAAACTGATGCGCGATTACATGGATAACCATGATTTCTGCGAAATTGAAACCCCGATGCTGACCAAGAGCACTCCGGAAGGCGCACGCGACTACCTTGTACCGAGCCGCGTAAATCCCGGCAAGTTCTATGCTCTGCCGCAGTCCCCGCAGATTTTCAAACAGCTTTTGATGGTAGCTGGTATGGAACGCTACTTCCAGATTGTACGCTGTTTCCGCGATGAAGACCTGCGTGCCGACCGCCAGCCGGAATTTACCCAGCTTGATATTGAAATGAGCTTTGTTGATGCCGACGATATTATGGATATGACCGAAGGTTTAATCCGCTACGTATTTAAAGGCGCGCTTGGTGTTGAACTGCCGGAAAAATTCCAGCGCATGACCTGGGACGAAGCTATGGACAAATACGGCAGCGATAAGCCTGACCTGCGTTTCGGCATGGAGCTTATCAATATGACCGAAGCCGTTAAAGGCAGCGAATTTAAAGTATTTAACGATATTATTGATAAAGGCGGCATTGTTAAAGCCATTAACGTTAAGGGCGATGCCGGTATTCCGCGCCGCGAACTGGACGGCCTGGTTAATTTTGTTGCCATTTACGGCGCCAAAGGCCTTGCCTGGATGCAGATTCAGCCGGACGGCAGCGTAAAATCCCCGATTGCCAAATTCTTCAGCGAAGAATACCTTGCAAACATTCTTAAAACCGCTGAAGCAGAACCGGGCGACCTGCTGCTCTTTGTTGCCGACAAGCCTTCTGTTGTTGCAGCTGCTCTCGGCGCACTGCGTATCGAAATGGCAAAACGCCGCGGCCTTATCGACGAAAACAAACTGGCCTTCACCTGGGTTGTTGACTTCCCGATGTTTGAATACAGCGAAGAAGAAAAACGCTATGTTGCAATGCACCATCCGTTCACCTCTCCGCGCGAAGAAGATATTCCTCTGCTTGCTACCGACCCCGGCAAAGTATATGCCAAAGCTTACGACATGGTACTTAACGGCACCGAAATCGGCGGCGGCTCCATCCGTATCCACAGACGCGATGTGCAGGACGCAGTATTCCATGCTATCGGCCTGAGCGAAGAACAGGCACAGGAAAAATTCGGCTTTATGATGGGCGCGTTTGAATACGGTGCTCCACCGCACGGAGGACTTGCTTTCGGCCTCGACCGTTTGGTAATGATTATGGCAAAACGCGATTCCATCCGCGACGTAATTGCTTTCCCGAAAACCCAGAGCGCAAGCGATTTGATGTGCCAGGCTCCGAACGACGTAGAAGAAAAACAGCTGCGCGAGCTGCACATCCGCACCGTGCTTGTAAAAAAATAAGCTGATTTGCTTTAACGTGCTGTAATTTATGGCAGTGCACAGGCAAATAAAAAAATTAAAACAGCAAAACTAATAAATACCGGTTGCTTAACGGCAGCCGGTATTTTGCGTTGTGAGCATTTTTAAGTTATAATGAAGTTAATTATTGAAAATAAAAGGAGAATACTATGGTAAGCTGCGCATTGCTTTATAATTTTACCGGCAAAAAAGCCGAAATGACAAAAATGGTCTGCATGATGATGAACATCCGCTTTAAAAGCGTAGGGCAGGAGGACTACCATCAGCCGCTGGGCGCATTGTTAGGCATGGAAGATGTGCCGCTGAAGGAAGCGAAAGCCGATAACGCGCCGATGGCGGAAGAAATGCTTTTGCTGCACGGCTTTGGCGCGGACAAGCTGCAAAAGTTTTTAACGGCACTTCAGCGCGTGGGCGTGGGGCGCATTGATTTAAAAGCCATGCTTACGGAAAATAACCGTACTTGGAGCGGGCTTGATTTATACGAAGAATTGTGCCAGGAGCGCGATTATTTTAAACAGAAGGAAGAAGAAAAACGCAAACAAAAACAACAGGCCGAAAAAATTAATTAAAATTGTTTAGATAGACGAATATTTTCGTTGTAAGTTTGTATAATTATTAGTAAATTTAAATTTAGGAGTGTTGCAAAGTGGCAAAAACAATAAAATTTAATCTTATCTGTGATAATAAGCCCATAAGAACAATTGAAGATTTACGCGAAAATTTTTCAATTGAAGATGTTTTAGAATATTATAATAATGGTTTGCTTCAACGCTGGTTATTGGTTCGTGGATATGATGAATATTTGAGAGAAGTAAAAAATATCAATAGCAAAAAAAATATGGAGATTATCAAAAAGTTAATAAAAATATTTAATATTAGTGTTGATGAAAAAGAAATAGAAAAAAGTGTTTATATATTAGAATTTTTAGAATATCGCAAGGAACTTTTGAGTATTTATGAATGTCAAAATTATAAAATAAAATCTATTTTTGATAGTTATAGAAATGAATATAATAAATTGATAAAAGAAATTATTGATAATTTTGATGATATTTCTAAAATTAAAGCAAATATCACGGAAATAGTTCATAATTATCAATGGATTTTGGAATTGGACCATAGAAAATTATTTTATATTTTTAAAGAAAAAGCACCGTTAGCAATTTTTTGTTTACTTATGAATGATGGAGTAAGAAAATATTATTTGCCGACAGAAATTAATGATGAAAATGGTAATACAAAGCTTGATATAAGTATAAATTCTGATAAAAAAGAAATGTTTGGTTTATTAAGTATAATGACGCAAAATTTATCTGCAACAGCTAGTTTAAGAGATAATATTTTGCATTTTGCTGGAGATACTGATAGTTATTGGAAAGATTTAGAAACTAAAGGTAAAAAATATATGATTATAAGCATGGGTGAAGGTGATAATGTACGCTCTGCTGGAAAAGCTGATGAACTTTTATCTAGTGCTGATATTAGAAATAAATTTGTAATTCTTGATGGTATTGACTATAGAAGTAATTCAAATTATAGAACTTTATACTATATGGAGGTCTAATAATGAAGATAAACACTGTTGAAAGATTAGCCTCTTATGTAGATGCTTTACGCCCTATTATATACATAAATCATTTTGATTTTAAAGTAATTGATGATGTAATTGCTACTGTTGGTCGAAATGTGAAATGTGTTGAATTTAACAATGCGTTTGGATTAGTTAATTTTGAAAATAAAAGTCCAATGTTAGACTGTGATTTAGAAAAATTTCTAAGGTTAACAATGGACGATGGTTTTGAGCAACAGACATTTATAATTTTAAAAGATGTTCACGAGGAATTAAACAAGCCACAAATTGTTGCTTTGTTAAAGAAAATTTCTGAAAATAATTTATATAATGATAATTATAACGAAACAATTTTTATAATTTCAGAAATTACGATTATACCTAAAGAATTAGAAAATTATATTACTATTTTTGAAATTCCATTACCAACTATTGGCGAAATTAATAGTCTTGTGCATGATTTTATTAATGATTTAAAAATAGTTGTTGAAGAAGATGTTATAAATGATATAGCACGTTCATTTAAAGGACTCAATGAATTTCAAATTAAACAAATTTTAAATTTAGCATACCAAAATGGTGGGTATATTGATAAAAAAGATAAATCGTTGATTCTGAAAGAAAAAGAGCAATTTGTAAAAAAATCTGGAATGTTAGAAATAGTAAATTTTAATGAAACTATTAATGATATAGGTGGATTGGAAAATTTAAAAAAATGGCTTAAACAAAAAGCAAAAATTTTTGCAAATTTAGACAAGGCAATAAGATTTGGTGTAGATGTGCCAAAAGGGATAATGATTATAGGTATGCCTGGCTGTGGTAAAAGTTTAACGGCAAAAGCAACGGCAAGTTTATTTGAGATACCTTTGGTACGATTGGATGTTGGACGACTGCTAGGAAAATATGTTGGTGAGTCAGAAGAAAATATGAGGAAAGCTTTAAAATTGTCAGAAGCAATTAGTCCGTGCGTATTGTGGATTGATGAGATTGAAAAAGCTTTTTCAGGAGTTGGCGGTAGCGGAAGTGGTAATGATGTTACAACCCGTCTTTTCGGACAATTTTTAACATGGATGCAGGAAAAAGAAAATACTGTATTTATTGTAGCAACGGCTAATGATATATCACATATGCCACCAGAGTTTTTAAGAAAAGGTAGATTTGATGAATTATTTTTTGTAGATTTGCCTAATGGAGATGAACGCAGAAAAATTATAGACATACATTTAAAAAAGCGTAATAAATGGAATAAGAATATAGATTCAGTTGCACTTATTAAAAAAACTAACGGCTTTAATGGTGCTGATTTAGAATCTGTGGTAAAAAATACTATAGAGATAGCATTTATAAATAATAAGCCGTTGATTACAACAGAAGATTTATTAGAGGTTGTAAAAGATACGAAATCAATATCAAATACACTGAAAGATAAAATTGAACAAATAAAAAATACAGTTAGTAAAATAGATATAAAACCAGCTAGTATATCAGAAAGATAAGGAGATGTATTTACATGAGTAATTTAGATAAGAAAGAAATATTGATTGTTAGTGATGTTTTCAGTGATAAAATTTTTGATTCTGACGCTAAATTATTACAAAAAATTTATGATGAATTTATGAAAAGTTATGTTAGAAATAAGGATACAATGGATGTAGATGCATGGCTTGCTGAAGAAATGGAACATTATCTTATTGAGCATCCAAAAGAAGATATTAAAAGAATGGCTAAAGAAATAGTCAGTACTATAAAAGCACAAGAAGAAAAGAAACTTGAACTGCAACAAGCAATTAATAGTGGCAGAAGTAAAGAGGATTGGTTTGCTAGTGAAATAAAAAAATCAACATCATATATGGAAACCGCAGAATCAGTTAAGTATCTTAAGAATTTGGATGAAGCGTTAAGAAATGCTAATGAATCATTATATAATACTATTAAAACACAAGCTGATGTAATAAGTCGTAATCCTCAGTTAGATGGATTTATTGCAGAGCAATATCATGCTCAAACATTTAATTTAAATGCTGAAGCTACTGGAAGTATATATAGGGCAAAAGTGTTGGAACCAACAGGGCAAGGATATGGTAAAAATTCTGTTGATATTGTTATTGTTGATGATAAAGGTAAAATTGTAAAAAGATATCAATCCAAATATTGCAAAGATTCTACGGCTACGGCACAAGCTTTTGAAAAAGGCGATTACCGCGGACAGCAAAAACTTATACCCGAAGGACAAGAAATTGATAAAAAACATTCAACTGTTATAACAGCACCTGATGGAACTACAAGTAAACCGCTATCTAAAGAGCGTGCAAAAGAATTGCAAAAAGAAGCACAAAGCGGGCAATGGCAAGATTGGAATTGGAATGAATATAAAACTAAAGATTTAGCTATAGGAATAGGTAAGCAAGCTGCACAAGCTGCTGTTATGGGTGCAGCAATTACTACAGGTTTTGACGTTGCTAAAAAGTTATGGAACGGAGAAGAAATTAAAGGAAAGGAGGTTGTTGAAACTGCTTTAATTACTGGGGCTGATATTGGAATTAAGGCTGCTGCCGCAGGTGCTTTAAAAGTAGGCGTTGAAAAAAGTATTGTGAAAGTAATACCTAAAGGAACTCCAGCTGCTACGATAGCAAATATTGCTAATATAGCCATTGAAAATGTAAAAATTATAAATAAAATGGTTGCCGGGGATTTAAGTTTTAAAGAGGGAATTGAAAAGATGGAACAAACTACAGTTTCTACAGTTGCTGGAATTGCTGCAAGTGGCAAGGGAATGGCAATAGGGGCTGCAGTTGGAAGTGTATGTGGACCTGTAGGTGTTGTAGTAGGTGGATTTGTGGGTGGTACGGTAGGTTATATGGCTGGTTCTAAAGTTGGGGAAACGGTAGTTAAAGGTGTACAAAAAATACGTAATAAATGCTATGATGTTATAAGTTCTTTAACAGAAAAGGTTTATGATAAAACTATTTCTGTTGTAAGCAGTTTATGCAGTGGTATAAAAAGTTTATTAAGTTTTTAAAGGTAAAAGAAAACTGAGAATAACAGCGTAAAAGCAAAAATCCCTGAAGTTCCAACGAATTTCAGGGATTTAGTATATTTATAAAGAGTACTAATAAATTTTACACGCCGGTGCCGTCAAATTTGGGAATGAAATCCTCGCAGGCAGAATCATCCTCCTGTACAAAGCCGTCCTCAATGCCGCTGTCGAACAGGTACTGCTCAACTTCCTTATATTCTTCTTCTGTTACACGGCGGTTAATTTCGGGGTAATCGGCGGCGCGCCCGCAGGGAATGTACTGGTGCATAAGGCTGAACATTACTTCGCCGGGCTTAAAGGTTTTGGCAACCCAGTCGATAACGCCTTTGGTATTTTCAACCATGCCGGGCATTAACAAATGGCGGATGATGACGCCGCTCTGCATAATGCCGTTACCGTCAAGCCTGTAGGGGCCAACCTGCTTGTACATTTCTTTAATGGCGTCCGTGGCAATGCGGAAGTAGCTGGGCGCGTTGCTGTATTTTATGGCGGCAAGGTCGTCGCTGTATTTTAAATCGGGCAGCCATATTTGTACTTTGCCTTTTAATTTGCGCAGGGTGTCCAGCGTTTCAAAGCCGCTGGTGTTGTACACAACCGGTACGGGCAGCGGTTCTTTAAGGCTTTCCAGCACGGCGTGGGTAAAATGGGTGGGCGTAACAAGGTTAATGTTGTTTGCGCCCTGGGCGATAAGTTCAAAATAAATTTCGCGCAGGCGTTCCACGGTAATTTCCTTGCCTTTGTTCATGCTGCTGATTTCGTAGTTCTGGCAAAATACGCAGTGCAGGTTGCAGCCGCTGAAAAACACGGTGCCGCTGCCTTTTTCGCCGCTTATGCAGGGTTCTTCCCAAAAGTGCAGGGCGGCGCGGGCAACAATGGGCTTAATGCCGCAGTGGCACGAGCCGAAAATTCCTTCCGCGTGCATATCGGCAGGGCGGTCAACACCGCAGCGGTGCGGGCAAACATAACATTCCATTTATAACACTTCCTTTTAATTGCTGCTTTTTTATATTGTACCACAGAATGAACGGGTTTGTACGTTTGTTTAACAGCGGCATAGACAAATCTGCGCCCATAAAAACTATACGGCAGTTTAATTAACAAGGCTGACACTTGCAGCGCCTGCGGAACTCGCTGCGCTCTGACATCCTCGGCAAATGCCGCAAGTGTCCCTGATTTTGTGACTGCCTGTTTTTATGATGTTGTAGTTTTGCCCATGCCGCTATTTTTTATATCGCAAACGACTCATATTAAAGCTATACGGGAACGTATATAGCTTTTTTATGTTATGTAGTTTATAATTAAAATAACGCGGGGTGAGAATATTTTTTGCAAGATAAAAATAAAGATTCGTTCTTAAAGAAAACTTCTGAACAAATTGAGGACAGAGTTGATGAAGCAATTTTTGAAGAAGCGTATGAAGAATATCTTAAAAATGGCAAAAAGAGCAGACCTGTTTCGGAACTTTGGCAAGAAGCAGGTATTTGATATAAAGTTTACAATTTGCAGCGGCTATAATTTGACAAAAAACAACCGCACCTATATAATTTAAATATAAAGGCCATATAACTGACGGAAGTGGGTTAACCACATGGAGTATGGCCGGATTGACGCCGACCGTCTGGGCAAACATAGTCCGGAAGTGCCGGCATTTTTAATTTACAGGGAGGAATTAACGTGAAGGAACTGCAATTAAAGTATGGCTGCAACCCTAACCAGAAAAAGGCACGTATTTTTATGAAAGACGGCGAGCTTCCTATTGAAGTATTAAACGGCCGCCCCGGATATATTAACTTTTTGGACGCATTCAACAGCTGGCAGCTTGTAAAAGAGCTGAAAGAGGCAACAGGGCTTCCCGCAGCTGCTTCTTTTAAACATGTAAGCCCCGCAGGCGCAGCAGTTGGCCTGCCTTTAAGCGATACCCTGAAAAAGATTTATTATGTTGACGACCTTGAACTCAGCTCGCTGGCAAACGCTTATGCCCGTGCGCGCGGTGCGGACAGAATGTCGAGCTACGGTGATTTTGTAGCACTCAGCGATGTTTGCGATGTGCAGACCGCTAAAATGCTGGCGCGCGAGGTTTCCGACGGCGTTATTGCTCCCGGTTATACCGACGAAGCACTGGAAGTTTTAAAAACCAAACGTAAAGGCACTTACAACATTATTAAAATTGACCCCGATTACAAACCAGTACTGACCGAAACCAAAGAAGTGTTTGGCATTACTTTCGAGCAGGACCGCAACGAAGCCAAAATTACGGCAGAGCTGCTTGAAAACCGCCCGACCAAAAATAAGGAAATTCCCGAAAATGCCCAGCGCGACCTTTTAATTGCGCTTATTACCTTAAAATACACGCAGTCTAATTCCGTATGCTACGTTAAAGACGGCCAGGCAATCGGCATCGGCGCAGGCCAGCAGTCCCGCGTACACTGCACGCGCCTTGCAGGCAACAAAGCCGATATCTGGTGGCTGCGCCAGAACCCGAAAGTTCTGGCACTGCCGTTTAAAGAAAACATCCGCCGCCCGGACCGCGACAACACCATTGACGTGTATATTTCCGACGATTACGAGGATGTACTGGCTGACGGCGTATGGGAAAACTTCTTTACCGAAAAGCCGGAGCCTTTAACCCGCGAGGAGAAAAAAGCCTGGATTGCGCAGCTGAAAGGCGTATCGCTCGGCAGCGACGCATTCTTCCCGTTTGGCGACAATATCGAACGCGCACAACGCAGCGGCGTTGAATATATCGCTCAGGCAGGCGGCAGCATCCGTGATGACAATGTTATTGAAACCTGCGATAAATACGGCATTGCCATGGCGTTTACCGGTCTCAGGCTGTTCCATCATTAATTTAAAGTTCAGCAAAAATTTAGATAACTTTGTTAAAAGTTGTTGAGCAAAAGCCGATTTTGTGGTACAATACTGAAAGTGTAATGTCAAAAAAAGCCACAGCTTTTAACATAAGGAGGACAAAATGGAATTTGCATTAACCGAAGAACAACTTGAACTGCAGGAAATGGTAAGGGAGTTTGTTGCCAAAGAAATTACCCCTTACGCTGCTGAAATGGACAGAGAAAACCATGCCAGAGAAGGACTGATGGAAAAAGCTGCCGATATGGGGCTTTTGAACGTAGTTGTTCCTGAAGAATATGGCGGAATGGGCCTTGACAGCGTTACTGTTGCCGTTATTTACGAAGAACTCGGCAAAGGCTGCGCAGGCGTTGCTACTTCTATCGCTGCAAATTCTCTTGCGTCCTATCCGATTCTGCTTGCAGGCACCGAAGAACAGAAAAAAGCTCACTGCGACCTTTTGAACGAAGGCAAGCTTGCTGCTTTTGCTCTTACCGAACCGGGCGCAGGCTCTGATGCAGGTGCGGTTTCCACTTCCGCAGTTAAAGACAAAGAAGCAGGCACCTACACCCTTAACGGCGCCAAAGCATTTATTACCAACGGCGGCATTGCCGATACTTACCTGGTATTTGCCAATACCCGTAAAACCGGCGGTATCCGCGGCTTAACCGCGTTTATTGTACCGAAAGGCACTCCGGGCTTTTCCGTTGGCAAAAAAGAAGACAAAATGGGCATCCGCCCGTCCAATACCTGCGAACTGATTCTGCAGGATGTTGTAATTCCCGAAGCTAACCGCGTAGGCCGCGAAGGCGAAGGCTTCCGCATTGCCATGAACACTCTTGACAATGCACGCCCGTTTGTTGGTGCTGTTTCCGTAGGTTTGGCACAGGCTGCACTCGACTGCGCAGTTAAATATGCCAAAGAACGCAAACAGTTCGGCCAGCCGATTGCTTCCTTCCAGATGATTCAGAACATGATTGCCGATATGGCAATGCGCATTGAAGCTGCCCGCATGCTGGTTTACAAAGCCTGCTGGATGCGTGACCAGGGCATGGAATTCAGCAAGGAAGCTGCTATGGCAAAATGCTATGCAGCCGATACCGCTATGGAAGTAACCACCAACGCTGTACAGATTATGGGCGGTTACGGTTACAGCCGTGAATATCCGGTAGAAAAAATGATGCGCGACGCAAAAATTATGCAGATTTACGAAGGCACCAACCAGATTCAGCGCCTCGTTATCGCAAACAAAATTATATTCTGATTTTAAGCATACTGCCCGCTGCCGCTATGACAGCGGGCTTTTGTAATTTACGGCTGATTGAAAATAATTAAAGAGTAGTTTATAATAAGCATATAGCTTTATGTATAAATAAACAGTAAAGGTGAAACTATGTGGCTTTTTGTGCTGCCGCTTGCGGTAGTTATTTTAGACCAGTTTTCCAAATACATTGTAGTGGAAAACATGGCACTGGGAGAAAGCATTCCCATTATTGAAGAAGTTTTTCATTTAACGTATATTTTAAACCCCGGTGCGGCATTTGGAATGTTCGCCCATAACCGCCTGTTTTTTATTGCCATTGCCGTTATAGTAATTGGCATCATTATTTGGGCGCGCAGGGAAATTTTAGCGTCGCCGTGGGAGGTTAAAGCCGGCTGCGGCCTGTTTTTGGGCGGGGCAATAGGCAATTTAATTGACAGGGCGCGGCAGGGGCTGGTAATTGATTTTTTCGATTTCCGCATCTGGCCGGTGTTTAACATAGCAGATATTGCAATTTGTATTGGAGTTGGACTGATAATATGGAATTTACTGAAGACGGAATTGAAGCGGGATTAGAAACCGTAACGGCAGAAGCGGAGGACGCCGGTACAAGGGCTGACGTGTTTCTGGCGGCAAAACTCGGCGTTTCGCGCAGCAATATGCAGAAGCTTTTGGAAGATGGGCGCGTAAAACGCGGAGAAAAAATTATAAAAGCCAATTATAAAGTACGCGCCGGCGAAATGTTTGTGGTGGATATTCCCGAACCGGAGCCGATTGAAGCCGTACCGGAAAACATTCCGCTGGATATAATTTATGAAGATGACGATGTGGTAGTGCTTAACAAGGCGCGCGGCATGGTGGTGCATCCTGCTCCGGGCAACTATACCGGCACGCTGGTAAACGCACTGCTTTACCATTGCAGCAACCTTTCGGGCATTAACAGCGCTATCCGCCCGGGCATTGTACATCGTTTGGATAAGGATACCAGCGGCATTATGATTGTTGCCAAAAATGACGCGGCGCATATTTCGCTTTCGCAGCAGATACAGAGCAAAACCGCTGTGCGCACTTACCTTGCTGTGGTGCGCGGCAATATTAAAACCGACAGCGGCACGATAGAAACGCAGATTGCCCGCGATAAAACCGACCGCAAAAAAATGGCTGTGGTTAAAGAGGGCGGGCGTGACGCCATTACCGATTACGAAGTGCTGGAGCGCTTTGGAAAATACACGCTTGTGCGCTGCAAGCTGCGTACGGGGCGCACGCACCAAATCCGCGTGCACATGGAATATCTGGGCTATCCGCTTGTGGGCGACCCCAAGTATTCGCCCATGAAAACGCCGTTTGGCATAAAAGGGCAGGCGCTGCATTCGCACACGCTGGAATTTACGCACCCGCGCACCGGCGAACGCATGAAGTTTGAAGCGCCGCTGCCTGAGGATATGCATAAAATAATTACCCGTTTACATAACGGTCAATTTTAAATTTGGGGTGAAAACAATGAGCAATATTGTTAAGAAAAATGTTATTATGGACAGCGAAGCCATCAGAAGGGCGCTCGTCCGCATTGCGCACGAAATTATCGAGAAAAACAAAGGCGTTGAGGACGTTGTTATCGTCGGCATCCGCACACGCGGCGTACCTTTGGCGCAGCGCATTGCCGCCGAAATTAACGCTATTGAAAACTGCGAAATGACGGTAGGCATGCTTGACATTACCCTGTACCGTGATGACCTTTCCACGCTTGGTTACAACCCTGTGGTGCATGGCACCGATATTAACTTTGATTTAAGCGGCAAGCACGTTGTACTGGTGGATGACGTTTTATATACCGGCCGTACAATCCGCGCTGCCCTTGACGCCGTTATCGACATGGGCAGGCCTAAAACAATTCAGCTTGCCGTGCTGGTAGACCGCGGCCATAAAGAGCTGCCCATCCGTGCGGATTATGTTGGTAAAAACGTGCCTACTTCTCAGAAGGAAACCATTGAAGTTGTGCTTAACGAAATTGACGGCACCGATGAAGTTTACATTGGTGAACGCGTAGATTAAAGGCAGTTAGTTACAGAGGAGGGGTAACTATGGCTAAAACACCGTTTGAACTTCGCAATGAAGTACTGGCACAGCGCGTTGTAAAAAATTTGCAGCGCCGTGCTTTTGACGCCTGCTACTGTGCAACGAAGGAAGAAGCACTGGAAAAGGCTTTAAGCCTGATTGACAAAGAGCAGTGCGTATCCTGGGGCGGCAGTATGACTTTGGAAGAAATGGGCCTTTTGGAAACCTTGCGTACGCAGGGCTACAACATTATTGACCGCGATACCGCAAAAAGCCAGGAAGAACGCCTGGAGCTTCTGCGCAAGGCGCTTACCTGCGATACCTATTTTATGAGCACCAACGCCATGAGCGAGGACGGCGTGATGGTAAATATCGACGGCACCGGCAACCGTGTGGCGGCAATGGTATTCGGCCCTAAAAGCGTAGTGGTTATTGCCGGCATCAACAAAGTGGTAAAAAGCTATGAAGACGCTGTGGCACGCGCACGCAACCTGGCAGCGCCGGTTAATGTACAGCGCTTTGCCAATTTTAACCCGCCGTGCAAAAATAACGGGCACTGCTTTAACTGCACCGCTCCCGACAGCATCTGCAACTTTATTTTAACTACCCGCAAAGGCAGCACCATGAACGCTCCTGCGCCGCGTATTAAAGTAATTCTTGTCGGCGAAAGCCTTGGTTACTGATAAAAACAGCATAGGGCAATTATAAAAATCCCTGCATGAAAGTGCGGGGATTTTTTTGCTGAAAAAAATTAAAAATTTTTGTAAAAAAGGCTTGCATTTTTGATAAAGCTGTATTATAATAACTCTTGTGTTCAGGAGAGCTGAGCACAAGGTAACTCCGGGATAGTGTAATGGTAGCACAAATGACTCTGGATCATTTTGTCTGGGTTCGAGTCCTAGTCCCGGAGCCATTTTTTTACGGCGCTATGGTCAAGAGGCTAAGACGTCGCCCTCTCAAGGCGAAATCACGGGTTCGATTCCCGTTAGCGCTACCATCGTACTATATATTTTAATTTTAAAATCGATTGATAAATTTCCTTGCTTGACTTCTATTTTGCGCACAAATAAGTCAAACAAGGTTTTTTTATCGGCAATATCAAGCGTTTTCGCTGCGGCTTCATCAAGATATTTTTCTACCATTGCTATATCAATACCGGCTTGCTTATTTTGCAGGTCGGATTTTTCTTTTTTATGCAAAAGTAAAAGCAGTGCCGCAATAAACGGTACTGCTTTTAAAGTTTACTCTGGTTTAAGTTAATGTATTTTTAATTTGGCGGTATTATATTTAATTTATTCCAGTTCCTTTAAAATATCGGGGAAGGGCTGGAGCGTACGGCGCAGAATGCCGTTAATATAGGCAATGGCAATGCCGTAGTTGGTAATGGGCACGCCCTGCTGTTTGGCGCAGCTTATGCGATGCTGCATTTCTTTTTCGTTCAGCATGCAGGCGCCGCAGTGGATTATCATTTTATATTTTGTCAAATCTTCGGCAAAGGCGGTGCCGCTTGTCCATTCAAAGGCAGGCTCTGCACCGGTAAATTTTTTAATCCACGCCGGCAGTTTTACGGTGCCGATATCGTCGCACTGGCGGTGGTGCGTGCAGCCTTCGCTGATTAAAATGCGGTCGCCGTCTTTAATATGCTTAAGCATGTTTACGCCGCGCACTGCTTCTTTTAAGTCGCCTTTGTAGCGTGCAAATAAAATGGAAAATGATGTCAGTAAAACATCATTTGGCACCGTTTTGGCAACAAAGCCGAAAACCTGGCTGTCGGTAATGATGATTTTCGGTCTTTCTTTCAGGGCGGCAAGGCAGCTTTCGAGCTGCTTGTCCTGCGTTACAAAGGCCGTTGCCCCTGCGTCCAAAAGCCCGCGTATAACCTGCTGCTGCGGCAGTATAAGCCTGCCTTTAGGCGCAGCGCTGTCTACCGGCACAACCAGCACGGCAGTATCGCCGGGGTTTACCAGGTCGCCTACAAGCTGCTGCGTACTTTTTTTATCCGGCACAAGGGCGGCAAGGGCAGTGCGCAGTTCCGCAATATTTCTGCCGCTGACGGAACTTACGGCCATACATTTTACGCCGAGTATTTTTTCGTAATTTGTCAGATCTGCTGCGGCTTCTGCTTTGGTAAAAATAGCTATAACCGGCAGCTTTTTTTCTTTAATGCGCGCAAGCAGCGCCGTATCTTCCTTATCAGGCCCAAGCGTGCTGTCGATAACGAGAATGGCAATATCGGTTTTGTTAAGTACCTGTACTGCTTTTTGTACACGCTGGGCGCCAAGCTCGCCTTCGTCGTCAATACCCGGGGTATCAATAATCATAACGGGGCCAAGCGGCAGAATTTCCATGGCTTTGTAAACGGGGTCGGTAGTAGTGCCTTTGGTGTCGGATACTATGGCGAGGTTTTGCCCCGTAATGGCGTTAATAAGGCTTGATTTGCCGGCATTGCGTTTGCCGAAAATGCCTATGTGGATGCGTTCCGAGGATGGGGTAGCGTTTAAATCCATAATAAAAGCCTTCTTTCTTACAAAAAAAGCACTGCATGGCGCAGTGCTTTGGTGTTAGTCAACAAGTTCCAGGCGCGGATTCGGCAAATGTCTGCGTCCCTGTTTGGCACATTCTTTGCCGTCTACCATAACGATATCGGCCGTAAAGTTAATGTTGCCGTCAAACAGGCTGCTGCCAACGGCATAAGTGTCAACCGGTACGCCGGCTGCTTCAAATTCGCGGATGCGTGCCGGGTTAAAGCCGCCGGAAACGATAATTTTTACATAATTAAAGCCTTCGGCGTCAAGCGCGCGTCGCACGTTCCATACCAGCTCCTTGCATACGCCGGTGGGGTTAAACATGCCAAGCTGGCCAAGCAGGCTTTTGTCTACCATTGTTCCGCTGGTATCAAGGCGAACGCCTGCAAGATTTCTGCCAAGCTTGCGGGCAACGGCAAGGGCGGTGTTCACGCAGTCGTTGTCAAAATCTACCAGTGCAATGCGGGCAATTTTCGGGTCAACATATTTGTCAAAGGCTTCGGTTGCGGCAACGGTATTGCCGTTGTACGAAGCAATTAAAGCGTGGGGAATTGTGCCCAGTCCTTTGCCGCCGCTGGCAAGAGCGTTGGCGTCGGTGGAAAAACCTTTAATGCCGCCGATTTTGGCTGCATAGCCGTCGCATTCCTGGGTCTGCCATGTATCGTAGCGCGCGGGGAAGAACAGCACCGGCTTGCCGTTTGCAGCTTCTACCGTGCGGCGCACGTTGGTGGCAATGCGGCTCTGGCGTGCCAGAATGCCGAGGTAAACAGTTTCCAGATGGGCAAAGTCGGCAAGGTCGCCTTCAATGGTCATCAGGGTTTCCCAGGGCTTAACTTCGTCGCCGTCATGCAGGGCATGGATGGTGATGTTTTCGGGATTGTGTGCGCAGGTTTTAATAAGCGCTATAGTTTCGTCAATGCCGCATACAACGACATTTTCGCGGGTAAACACCTGCATCATAACGCGCGGGTGATGGTTGTCGCCGTTTAAAATTTCTTCGGTACGCAGAAAATAGGCGTCCGAATAATAACCGGATTTAATTTTTTCAACGGGAAAATGAAAATGTTCAACAGGTAAACGTTTTTGCATAATAGCCTCCATTTAAAATTACAAATATAAAATTATGGTTAATTTCTTTACTAATTGTTATTTATGATATATGATTTTGATAACAGGTTCAAGTTTTTTTACAAAATTTTTTCAAGAGGTTCGTTAAATGGCTGCATCAGCATGCAAATATACAATACTCCTGCTTTCGGCTCCGCTTGGCAGCGGCCATAAAATGGCGGCCGAAGCGCTGGAGGAGGCGTTTAAAAAACACAGCAACGTTAAAGTGGTCAACGGCAGTGCTTTCGATTTCTTTCCGAAGTGGCTGGGCAACATTATTTTGGGCGGCTACATCGGCATTTTAAAGCATATTCCGAAGCTGTACGATATAGCGTACCACTGGAGCAACACCGGCAATAATTCTTTCTGGCTGCGCGATTTTTTAAACCTGCTGCTTTCTTATCTGGCGCAGGGGTTCATTAAAAAAACGGCGCCGGATGCGGTAATTGTAACGCACCCCACGCCGGCAGGGGTTATGGCGCAGTACAAAAAACGCTGCGCGCCCGGGCTTTGGCTTGGTGCGGTGATAACCGATTTTAACTTTCACCACTGGTGGATTTATAAAGGGCTGGACGTTTATTTTACGGCGGACGAATCCATCCAGCCGCCGCCGGAACTCGGCATACCTGCCGTTGTAACCGGCATACCGGTACGCAGCGCGTTCAGCGCGCCTTTTGAGCGCGAAAAGTGGCGCAGCAGGCTGGGCTATGCCTCCGATGATACCTTGTGCCTTGTAATGGGCGGGGGCGACGGCCTTTTGCCGATGCCGGAGCTTTTGCGTGCGCTTACGGAATGCCGCGATATTAAAGGATTAAAAATAGCCGCCGTAACCGGGCATAACAGGAACTTAGCCGAAAAACTGAAAAAAATGGCGCTGCCCGGCGTAATGGTGCTTGATTTTATAGCGGAACTGCCCCAGCTTCTGCGCAGCGCCGATATTGTAATAAGCAAGGCCGGCGGGCTTACTGCGGCAGAAACCCTTGCTACCGGCACCGAATTTATTTTATATGACCCATTGCCGGGGCAGGAGGTGCGCAACGCCGGTTACCTGTGCGAAAAATGCGAAGCAAAAATTGCCGCAACGCCGCAGGAGGTTTGCGGCTTTGTAAAAAAATATGCGGAGCTTGGCACGGAAGAAAAAAACAGCCTGCGGCGCAGGCGCAGGGCGGCTTACGGCAAACCCTACGCTGCAGACGCAGTGGCAGATTTTGTACTGAAAACGCTTGACGGGCTTGACCATAACTGATTTAGCAATTATAATGAAGTGAATTTGCGGATACAATACAGTATGGAGTGTGCTGCTTGGATAAATACTATTTTGCCGCGCTGTTTGCAGCCTTTGGTTCGCGCAGCGCAGAAATTGCAGAAGCGGCGGCTAAGTTTACAAGCCCTGCCGAAGCATATATGGCTCCGCCGGAAGCATGGGCGGAAGCCGGAATTGATGAAAAAACCGTTAATAAATTTATTGCCAAAAGGGATTTTAATTATCCCGCCTGGCTGAAAGATTTTTGTTTGAATAACGGCGTAACAATTATAACGCCGGAAGATGATGTTTACCCTTACAGCTTAAAGCAAATCGCATCGCCCCCGCAGGTGCTGTACGTTAAGGGCAGCCTGCCCGATTTACGCGGCAGCATCGGCATTGTCGGTTCGCGCGAGGCTTCGGGCTACGGCCTTAAGGCTGCCGATGCCTTTGCGGCAGACCTTGCAGCGGCAGGCGTTGTTATTGTAAGCGGCGGCGCCAAAGGCATAGATACGGCTGCACACAGGGGCGCACTTGCGGCAGGCGGCATAACCGTTGCCGTTATGGGCTGCGGCATTGATATTGCCTACCCGGCAGCCAATAAAAATTTATTTGCACAAATTTGTGAGCGCGGCGCGCTTGTTACGGAATATCCTCCGGGAACACCGCCTGCTGCTTATAATTTTCCGGCGCGCAACCGCATAATTAACGGTATGACGCACGGCATACTAGTTGCTGAAGCCGCTAAAAAAAGCGGCGCCATGATTACCGCCGAATATGCGCTTGAAGAAGGGCATGAAGTTTACTGCGTGCCCGGCAGCATTTTTCTGCCAACGAGCATTGGCTGCCATAGCCTTATAAAAAGCGGGGCGCAGCTTGTAGACAGGCCGGAGGACATACTTGAAAGCCTCAAACTGGCAAGCTTCCCTCAGCAGCCGGCATTGTTCGGCAGCGATAACGGGGAAGATGAACTTGATGATAACGCAAAAGCGGTTTTAAAAATTTTAAGCTTTGAACCGCTTTCGCTTGAAGAAATACTTGAAAAAAGCGGCCTTGGGCTGGCGGAAGCCGGCATGGGGCTTTTGGATTTGGAGATGCGCGGCAAGGTGGCGCAAACCGCCGCCCGCAGTTATTACCTGCTTTAGGAGGACGTTTAATGGCTAAAAACCTGGTTATTGTGGAATCTCCCGCCAAATCAAAAACAATAGAAAAATTTCTGGGGCGCAATTATACTGTGCGCGCTTCCATGGGGCACCTGCGCGATTTGCCGAAAAGCATTTTCGGCGTGGATGTAGAAAACGGCTTTCAGCCCAAGTATATCAATATCCGCGGCAAGGGCGAACTGATTAAGGAATTGAAAACAGCAGCCAAAAAGGCTGATAAAGTTTATATCGCAACTGACCCTGACCGCGAAGGCGAAGCTATCGGCTGGCATCTGGCATATATTTTGGGGCTTGACCCTGAAAGCAGCTGCCGCATTGAGTTTCATGAAATTACTCCGGGCGCGGTAAAAGAAGCATTGAAGCACCCGCGCAAGATTGACCTTGACATGGTTGACGCCCAGCAGACGCGCCGCATTATCGACCGCATTGTGGGTTACCAGTTAAGCCCGCTTTTGTGGCGCAAAATACGCAAAGGGCTCAGTGCCGGGCGCGTGCAGACCGTAGCCGTAAAAATTATCTGCGACAGGGAAAAGGAAATTGCCAACTTTGTGCCGCAGGAATACTGGACTATTACGGCACGCCTGCGCGAAAATGATAAAGCGCCTATTTTTGACGCTGACGTTATTAAATTTAACGGCAAGAAGCTTGAAATAAATAATGCGGAAGAAGCTGCCAAAACGGAAGCGGCGCTGAAAGAAGCCGCCTACGTTGTTGAAAAGGCAGATAAAAAAGAACGCAAACGCAACCCGCTGCCGCCGTACACTACCAGCAGCCTGCAGCAGGATGCCGTTAAAAAACTGAACTTTTCTACCAAAAAAACCATGCTGCTGGCACAGCAGCTTTATGAAGGCGTAAATGTCGGCAAGGGCGGCGCCGTCGGCCTTATTACTTATATGAGAACCGACTCCGTGCGCCTTTCGGATGTGGCTACTGCCGAGCTGCGCAGCTTTATAGGCAGCACTTACGGCGCGGAATATGTACCGGCAGGCGTTAATGTTTACAGCAGCAAAAAGAACGCGCAGGATGCGCATGAAGCCATCCGCCCGACATCTGTGGAACGCACGCCGGAAGCGGTGGCGCAGTACCTTACCAAAGACCAGCTTAAGCTTTATACCTTAATCTGGAAACGCACCGTTGCCTGCCAGATGAAGGCCGCCGTGTACGACGTTACAACTCTTTTAATCGGCGCGGCAGGCTACCAGCTGCGTGCAGGCGGGGCAGTGCTTAAGTTTGACGGCTTTTTAAAATTAAGCGATAAAAAAGAACTGGCAAGTGAAAAGGAAAAAGAAGTTCCGTATCTGCCGGAACAAACGCCGCTTAAGCTGCATAAGCTTATGCCGGCAGAACAGCACTTTACCGAGCCGCCCCCGCATTTTACCGAAGCAACGCTCGTTAAGGAGCTGGAAGAAAAAGGCATAGGCCGCCCGAGTACCTATTCGCCTACCATTCAAACCATCCTTGACCGCGGCTATATCGTTAAGGACGGCAAAAAGCTCGTTTCCACCGAGCTTGGCGAACTGATAGTCAACATGCTGACTACTTATTTTAAAGATATTATCAATATTCCGTTTACGGCAAACCTTGAAACCGAGCTTGACGAAATTGCCGAGCACGAAGCCAATAAGGAAACCGTGCTGGAAAACTTCTACGAGCCTTTTTCACATCTTCTGCAAAAGGCGGATAAAGAAATAGAAACCGTTGAAGCGCCGGTGGAAGTAAGCGACGTAAAATGCGAAAAATGCGGGCGCATGATGGTATATAAACAGGGCCGCTACGGCAAGTTCCTGGCGTGCCCCGGTTTTCCGGAATGCCGCAATACCAAGCCGATACTGAAAAAAATCGGCGTAAAATGCCCGGACTGCGGCGGCGATATTATCGAACGCAAAACCAAAACGCGCAAGGTATTTTACGGCTGCTCCAACTATCCGGAGTGCAAGTTTACCTCCTGGGACAAGCCGACAGAACAGCATTGCCCCAAATGCGGACATATTTTATATGAAAAAACGGACAGAAACGGCAACAAAAAGTTATTCTGCACAAACGAAAACTGTGAAGATGCCGTAAAAACTTATAAAGGAAAGGCGGCAGCCAATGCAAAAAGTAAATGAGCCGGTACACGTTATCGGCGCAGGGCTGGCCGGGTGCGAGGCTGCCTGGCAGCTTGCGCAGCGCGGCGTGCCGGTTATACTGTACGAAAAAAGGCCGCTTAAATCGGACGCGGCACATAAAACCGATAAATTTGCGGAGCTTGTGTGCAGTAATTCGCTGCGTGCAGGCAATATAGAAAACGCCGTCGGGCTTTTAAAAGAAGAAATGCGCCGCCTTGATTCCGTTATCATGGCCTGCGCCGACGAACATAAAGTTCCGGCAGGCGGTGCTTTGGCGGTAGACCGTGAAGGCTTTGCGAAAGCGGTTACGCAGAAAATTAAAAACCATCCGTTAATTACGGTTAAAAACGAAGAAGTTACAAGCCTTGCGGCAATTGAAGGCGTTGTGATTACCGCTACCGGACCGCTGACGGACGGCGCGCTGGCAGAAGAAATTGCGCAGCTTGCCGGTGAAGATTATTTTCACTTTTTTGATGCGGCAGCGCCGATAGTAACAGCCGATTCCCTTGATTACAGCAAGGTTTACCGTGCTTCGCGCTATGATAAGGGCGATGCCGATTACTTAAACTGCCCCTTTGAAACCAAAGAGGAATATGTTGCCTTTTGGGAGGCACTGCGTACGGCAGAACTTGCTTCCGTAAAGGATTTTGAAAAAGAAGTGTTTTTTGAAGCCTGCATGCCTATTGAAGAAATGGCGCGCCGCGGTGAAGACACCATGCGCTTCGGGCCGTTAAAACCGGTTGGGCTTGTAGATAAGCGCACCGGCAAAGAGGCGTATGCCGTTGTGCAGCTGCGGCAGGATGACGCTGCGGCTTCGCTTTATAATATCGTCGGTTTCCAGACTCACCTTAAATGGGGCGAGCAGAAGCGTGTGTTCGGCATGATTCCGGGGCTTGAAAATGCAGAGTTTGTGCGTTACGGCGTAATGCATAAAAATACCTATATTAATTCACCCAAACTTTTAAATGCCGATTTCAGCCTGCGCACTCAGCCGCGCTTATTCTTCGCCGGTCAGTTCACCGGGGTGGAAGGCTATGTTGAATCGGCAGCGTCCGGGCTTATGGCAGGCATCCATGCCGCGCGCAGGGTGCTGGGGCAGCCGCCGGTTGATTTTCCGCCGGAAACGGCGCACGGGGCACTGGCGCATTACATCAGCAGCCCGGAAATTAAAAACTTCCAGCCGATGAATGTTAATTTTGGCTTAATTCCGCCTCTCGGCAAGCGCGTACGCGGTAAAAAGATAAAAAATGCAATGATTGCCGAAAGGGCGCTTGAAGCACTGGCAGAGGTGCAGAAACAATTAAATACCGGCCTTTAATATGCGGTAAAATATGAGGCAGCGGCTTTAAAACCGCTGCTTTTTGCGTTTTTTGAGCGTTACAAAAAATAAAAACAGAAATAATATTTATTCTTTTATACTAACGGTGGAAGATTTTAATGGCAGAATAAATTTAGAGCCGTAAAGCGTTCAGCTGTATGAGATTTGGGCAAAAAAATTAGAGGCAACGCATCCTTTAGCGGGGCCGAACCCCCAGGTACCATTACCTCTACTATAAGTATAAGAAATATGCTGCGTGACGTCAAGAATGTCGCCAGCAAGCTATATATCAATGCTGATGGCAGTGAAATTTTTATGTTTCATCAATCTGCGGTATGAATAAAAAAGAGGAGCTGCCGTGCGCTGGCTTACAGCTCCCGCCAACCGTATGCCTGATGGCAACGGTAACCCCGCTATTTCGGACAGTCATCATCTATCTATATTTATTATACAACAAAACGTACTGGATGACAAAGAATATAGCCAGTCTGCCAATGAAGGTAACTGCGGCAGTATTTATTGGAATTATAAGAATACTGATATTATTGGGCATTTTAAAGAGTGTTATTTATGGACGCGAACATTATTTTCTTGGTTTTTCTTGGGTTTATTTAAGTTGCTGTTGAAAACACTATTGAAAAAACATGGCATATGTTTGATAAGGTGGGCGATGTACTTATCGGTAAAGGCGAATGCACAGACACGGCAGAAATGATACAGTTCTTGAAGTATATGATCATTTGCAAATTTTCTTCTGGAAGGCTTATAATATACTTATAAACATATGGAACTCGAAATCCATGATTTGCTGTGCAGAAGCCAGCGAAAAGAAAGATAAAAAAATATCCCCCTCGTTATGAGGGGGTAAATATTAAATGTTTCTTTCAAGCTTATTTTCAAAATCCGATGCCCAACTACCAATAATTCGTTTATATACGTCTTTAGGAGTTGTGTTTTCAAACATTGTTTTATTTGCCTTTGCTCTATCATCAATACGTGTCCAAACAGCGTTTCCGTCCGGCATAGTGTAAGTAGTAAAACGGACACAACAATAAACCACTGGAAAATTCCCGCCACTCATATAATGAGGTGTATTACCATAGGTTGTTACTGTTCCGCTGCCATATGGCGTTGTTACATATGAAGTATCAACTGAAGGAAGATTTACAAAGTATCCATCAAAGTATTGTGAGCCGATATCATAAACCATGATTTCAGCTGTAACAACTAAATCCATATTTTCTTTTACAAAATTGTGATAAATTTTATCTGCTTTTTCTGGTTCACTATCATACATTGCTGCTAAATCAATGTTTTGTTGATCTTTTATTATTTGTGCAATCATTGGCATTGAATAAAATTTATAATTTTGTTTTTTTAAATTATCATAAATGTTTTGTACTTTTTCTCCAAAAATTTCTGTTGTTTCATTTTCAGATACTCCATTATATGGTGGCAAATAATAAAATTCTAATAGAACATTATTAGCTTTTTTAAAATCATAAGATTTGCTAATCCATTCTTGCTTTTGTGCTAATGCTGTTGTAGTAAAACATAGTAATAAGCAAACAAATAGAAATATTTTTTTCATAATAAACAGCCTCCTTTTTAAAAATTATACCATTTCTTAACTGTTAGAACAACTCTGTACCTATTGTCAATACTTTTTCAAAAAAACTACTATACATTTTGTAGGTAAAATGATAGAATTATAGAACAAAACAGTATAATATATTTAAATATGCTATTTCAAGCAAGCTGTTGCGTAAAAGTTATTTTACACAGCAAAAGTTGAGGAGAATTATTATGCCTAATCAAACTGACAATAAAAGAGAAACCATAGAAGTAAATACAGAAAATGTAAAATTACAAACTGTCAAAACGTTTAGAATGCGTGTTGAAGAAATGGAAGGAACCCCTTTTCTTATTTGTGAGTTTGGTAATTTTCTTGATGAGAATGTAGTTGAAGTAGCAGCAAAAATAGCTTTGCCTGCCGATAAAGCTATTCATTTTGCTAATTGTGTAGTATCTGCAAGTGCTTATTATCAGGTAATGACAGGAAAAGACATAGGTGTATCAGAGAAAATTTGTGAAGAAATGAAACAGTTGATAAAGGAGGCGGGAGTATGAGTTCAATAGCATTTGCGGCTCCAAATATTAACGGGCATGAATTCTGCAATAATCTTATTGAAAAAGCTAAAAATAATGTTCCAGATTTATTAACTTTAGCATTTGGTGTATGGGATGGTTCGTTAAGCGAGTTAGAATCAAGATATTTAATAAGTAAAAATTATGAAAAGGAAATCAAAGAATTTTCTTTTTGCTTTGGTGATTTAATTGGCTTAAGTGATATAATCAGTGAAGTGTTTGGAAACACGCAAGCAAAATTGGTACCATATTGTGATTTTGAAACTGGCAAAACTTATTTAACTGTTAATCTGCCTATGGGAGATAATGTTAAAGAAAGTTTTGAAAAATACGAAAAAGTAAAAGATTTATGGATGGAAAAGGTTAATCCTAAAACTATAACAAAAGTATTTATTGATTTGGTGGATTAATATGGCTGATTATAATTGGGAACATTATTTAGCATTTGCCGATGGATTGATAACTGATAATATTATCGGCGATTTTGACGAGCAGACGAAAATACGCATAGCTATAAGCCGAGCTTATTATGCAGCATATCATATTGCTGAAGATTTTTTAGAGCGCAATAATTATATTACTTATAGGACAGGAACGCACGAAACCGTAATAAAACGTTTTGAAGAATTAGCAAATCAATATAAGCAGCAGTCTAAAATATATAATTCCATAAATCAAAGCTTAAACAGATTGAAAAAAGAAAGAGTTACTGCAGATTATTATGCAAGCAAAACCATAACAAAAGCAAAAGCTGAATTTAATTGTCTGGAAGCACATGAAATTATTGATAAAATTAAAAACTTATAAAAAGCACTTAACAAAATAGTTAAGTGCTTTTTTGTATAAAGAAAACCCCGTGTTAGACGCGGAGTTTCGGAAAGCTTAAGCGATAAAGAAAATATATAAAAAATTTCTCCTTTGATAAAATAAAATTGCGGTCTGCCAATCGCAAAATATCAAAGGAGAAATTTATCATGAAAGACATTCATAGTTTATCACACACGAAATGGAACTGCAAATACTGTATAGTATTTGCACTAAAGTATAGAAGAAAAGTATTTTGTGGAGAAAAGAAGGTAGAAATAGGTAAAAACACAGCGTTTTATATTGCTTTGAAATTTAAATTTATTGAATTTATGCGAATTTTTACCCTTTTCAAAATCGTCAAATTATGATACTATAATTTTACTTTAAAAGAGGGATATTTATGAAAGAAGCAGCAAACGCATATCCGGAAGTGCATAAATTTTTGCAGTACCTTGCAGTTGAAAAAAATACTTCTGCGCTTACGGTAAAAAATTATGCGGCAGATATAGACATATTTGCCGGATTTTTAAAAACACGTTATCTCGGCGGCTTTAACTGGCAGGAAATAAACGTGCTGGATATCCGTTCCTATCTGGCTGACATGAACGGCAAAAAATATGCGCGCACAACCATTGCCCGCAGAATATCCGCCCTGCGTTCTTTTTATAAATACCTGCAAAGAGAAAACAAAGTAAAGCAGAATCCTTTTGTAAAAGTGCGGACACCGAAACTGGAAAAACACCTGCCCGTATTTTTGGAGGAATTTGAAGTTAACGAGCTTTTGGAACTGCCCGATACAACAGGTGAACTGGGCCTGCGTGACCAGGCAGTGCTGGAACTTTTGTATGCTACCGGCTGCCGTGTTTCGGAGCTGGTAGGGCTTACGCTTGATACGATTGACCTTGGCAACATGTTTGTGCTGCTGCACGGCAAAGGCAATAAAGACAGGCTGGTGCCTATTGGCCATACCTGCCGCGAAGCCGTAGAAAAATACCTTAACGGGGCAAGGCAGGCCTTAATGGCACGCTATAACGCCGCACCGCACGATAAACTGCTGGTTAACCGCCTGGGCGGGCCGCTTACGGACCGCAGCGTACGCCGCATACTTGATAAATATATTAAAAAGCTGGCCTTAAGAAAAAATGTTTCGCCGCATACAATACGGCATACCTTTGCCACTCATTTGCTGGACCACGGTGCGGATTTGAGGGCGGTGCAGGAGCTTTTGGGCCATGCTAATCTGTCAACTACTCAGATTTATACGCATGTAACGACGGAGAGGATTACTTCTGTTTATGAGAAGAATTTCCCGCGCGCGTAGATTGGAGGGGCTATTGTGGAACTTTTAGAAAAAACAAGAAAAATCAACAAATTGCTTCAGCGCGGTGAGAAAGTGGAATTTAATGCCATTGCCCGCCTGCTGAAAGACGTTATAGTGGCCAACGTCTATATTGTCGGCCGTAAGGGCGGCATTAAAGGCTATGCGCTGCTTGACGATTTTGAATGTGATATTATGCGCGAGCAGGTGCTTGATGTAAAGCGTTTTCCTCCGTCTTACCTTAATTTTATAATGGAAACAAGGGAAACTGTTTCCAATATCGGCCATGTAAACGAGGAATGTTCCTTTTTAAAGGGCACCAAATGCTATTTTGGCGACAAGCGTACAACAATTGTGCCTATTTACGGCAACGGCGAGCGTATCGGTACTTTAATTGTTGCCAAGTATGACCGTGAATTTAATGACGAAGATTTGCTGCTGGCCGAATACGCGGCGGCCGTTATCGGCGTTGAAATTCTGCACGAGCGTGCAGCACGCGTGGAGGAAGAAGCCCGCAAAAAAGCCATGGTGCAGATAGCCTTTTCCACGCTTTCGTTTTCGGAGCTGGAGGCCATTAACAGCATTATGGAAGCGCTTAACGGCACGGAAGGGCTGCTGGTTGCTTCTAAAATTGCCGACAGCGTTGGCATTACGCGTTCCGTTATTGTAAACGCATTAAGAAAGTTTGAAAGCGCCGGTTTGATAGAAACAAAATCCCTCGGCATGAAGGGGACTTATATACGCGTTAAAAACGAGTTTTTACTGGACGAACTGAAAAAATAACATAAATAACAGCAGTGGTAGTATGCCAAAGGAGGCTGAAAATATGGAAGAAGCAGTTTTGTTTAGTGTTGAAAACCATGTAGCAACTATTACGCTGAACCGCCCGAAAAGCCTGAACTCCATGAATGACAAGCTTATTGACGGTTTGCACGAAGCTCTTGACAGGGCAGAGAAGGATGAAGAAATCCGCTGCGTAGTGCTTACCGGCAGCGGCAAGGCATTTTGCGCAGGCGGCGACCTGCCGTTTTTGGAAGCATTGCCAGATGCCGGTGCCCGCCGTGCCTTTATTATTAAAGTGGGCGCGGTTGCCAAACGCATTACAACCATTGATAAACCGTTTATTGCCATGGTTAACAGCGTTGCGGCCGGTGCAGGCGTTAATTTGATGCTGGCCTGCGATTTGGTATATGCCGCTGATACTGCACGTTTTGCGCAGAGCTTTGCCAAAGTTGGCCTGATACCCGACTGCGGCGGCCTGTATTTTTTGCCGAAAGCAGTTGGCGTACACCGCGCCAAGGAACTGATGTTTACCGCCGATTTGATTGACGCCGCTGCGGCAGAACGCTTCGGCATGCTGAACCATGTATGCACGGCCGAAGAACTGCCGTGCGCAGTTTATAAAATGGCGGCAAGGCTTGCTGAATCGGCACCGCTTTCGCTGGCGCTGATTAAAAAGTACGTTAACAACACTGCCATGAGCCTTGACGATGTGCTTGACACGGAAGCCGTGGCCCAGACGCTCTGCATGGCAACGGAAGACTGCCGCGAAGGCATAGCCGCTTTTAAAGAAAAACGCGCACCGCGTTTTACCGGTAAATAAAATATTTGCAAAAAACGGGGCTGCCTGTTACAGTCCCGTTTTCTTTTTTACAAAAATACGTTATAATAATATTATTGTTTAGTTTGTTTTAGTGGAGGGTTTTATGTTTGATTTTAGTTCGATGATTTATACGGTACCGGCACTTTTAATTGCCATTACCATACATGAGTATGCCCATGCCCTTACGGCAGATGCCATGGGTGACCCTACGCCGCGTTATCTTGGGCGTTTAACCTTTAACCCTCTGGCACATCTTGATATTTTGGGCGCAATAATGCTGGCCTTGTTCCATTTCGGCTGGGCAAAGCCGGTTGCCATTAACCCCAATAATTTCCGCAACAGGCGCGAAGGCATGATAAAAGTGTCCCTGGCAGGGCCTGCGGCTAATTTGTTTTTATGTTTTCTGGCGGCGCTGATTATGGTTTCTATGCAGAGATTGCATGTTTTAACCCCCGGCGTCAGCGCGTTTTTGCTGTGGACTATGCAGTACAACGTATGGTTTGCCTTTTTTAACCTGCTGCCCATACCGCCGCTGGACGGTTCACGCCTGCTGGATGAATTTTTGCCGCCGCAGACTGCATACAAATATAACAGTTTTGTAGGGCGTTACGGTTTTTACATTCTTATAGCCCTTGTGGCAAGCGGGCTTATCAGCTATATTATTACGCCGTTTGCCTTGGCTTATTTAGAGCTCGTCAACACTGTTTTAGGAATATTTTTCTGATATCAACGAAGGGATTGCCGCCATATTGGCAGGGCTTAAAGGCCGGGCAGTATAATTTATGGCAGATTTATCTTTAAAAGTCAGTGATTTTGAAGGCCCGCTGGACCTTTTAATGCACCTTATCGAAAAAGATAAAATAGATATTTACGATATTCCCATAGCGGAAATTACAGAGCAGTATATTGCTTATTTATCCGCCATGGCGGAATTTGACATGGAAATTGCCAGCGAGTTTCTGGTAATGGCGGCAACGCTTCTGCAGATAAAATCGAGAATGCTTTTGCCGAAACCTGTGCCCGAAACCGACGAGGAAGAAGCAGACCCGCGCACCATGCTGGTGGAGATGCTGATTGAGTACAGGCGTATTAAAGCGTGTGCGGCAAAACTTACCGAAATGAAAACGGCGGCAGAGCGTTACGTTTACCGCAGGCCGCTTGCAGAAGGCAGGATAAACCGCAGCATTGCGCAGTATCAGGCTGGCGACTTGGTAAAAAGCCTGCTGGCGCTTTTGGCTGCCGGGCACGAAACCACGGCTTTTATTGAGCGTCAGGAGTTCAGCGTGCAGGAAAAAATGGCAGAAATTGTCAGCCTGCTTAAGCGCCGTTTAAACGGTGTGGAATTTAAAGAGGTTTTCAGCATCACCGGCTCGCGCAGTGAAAAAATAGCCGGATTTTTAGCGCTTTTGGAACTGCTGAAGCTGAACATTATAAACATAACGCAGACGGAGCCTTTTGCGCCGATATACATATTCCTGCACCGGGAGGGCGAAAACAATGTTTCATGAATATTTGCAGGGCTCTCTGGAGGCTTTGCTGTTTGCGGCAGGCGAGCCGCTTACGGTAGCACAGATTGCCGGTATTATGCAGCTTGACAAGCCGCAGGTGTGGGAACTTTTAACCATGCTTGAAGAAAGTTACAATGAAGAAAACCGCGGCTTATGCCTGCGCAAAGTGGCTGGCGGCTATCAGCTGTGCGCCAAGCCCCAGCATTATGCCCTTTTAAAACAGCTGGAGCGCGTGCAGGAAGTAAAATTGTCGGCAGCGGCAATGGAAACTTTGGCTATTGTTGCGTTTAAGCAGCCGGTAACGCGCGGCGAAATGGAAGCCATCCGCGGGGTTAAGGTGGACGGCGTTGTAAATACGCTTCTGGAATACGGGCTTATCTGCGAGGCAGGGCGCAAGGAAGCGCTTGGACGCCCGATTCTTTACGCAACGACAGATAAATTTTTGCTTACTTTCGGGCTTAATTCACTGAAGGATTTGCCTGCTTTGCCGGATGAGGACAGCAGCGGGCCTGAACAGATTTCGCTTTTGGACAGCCTGAAAGATACAGACAGCAATATACAAAACGACGGAGTATAATACATGGAAGAACGATTGCAGAAAGTGCTGGCAGCAGCCGGCGTTGCTTCGCGGCGCGAAGCCGAAAAATATATACTTGGCGGCAGAGTGAAGGTTAACGGCAAAGTCGTTAAAGAACTCGGCACCAAGGTTGATGAAAAATGCTTTATTACCGTTGACGGCAAACCCATTAAACGTGAGCGCAAGGCATATTATTTGTTTTACAAGCCGCGCGGAGTGGTAACAACCATGAGCGACCCGCAGGGCAGGCGTACCGTGGCCGATTATGTTAAGGATCTGCCGCAGCGCGTGTTCCCGGTTGGCAGGCTTGACTACAATACGGAAGGGCTTTTGCTTTTAACAAATGACGGCGCACTGGCGCAGGGGCTGATGCACCCAAGCCGCGAGGTAAACAAAACTTACCGCGTGGGCGTGCCGGGCATTGTGCCGCAGGAAAAGCTCGATTTGCTGCGCCTAGGCGTTAAACTTGATGACGGAATGACGGCGCCTGCAGTTGTAACGCTTCTGGAATATGACCACGAAAGAAATATGACATATTTTGATATTACCATACATGAAGGGCGCAACCGCCAAATCCGCCGTATGTGCGATTATATCGGCTTTCCGGTGCGCAACCTCAAGCGCATTAAGTTTGGCACGCTCAGCTTAAAGGGCTTAAGCAAGGGCAAAATGCGCGAACTGAACGAGGACGAGGCAGAAACTTTAAAAAAGGCGGCAAAGCTTAATGGCTAATGTACTTGTTATCGGCGGCGGGGCTGCGGGCCTTTTGGCAGGCATTGCCGCAGCACAGAGCGGCGCCCAAACCGTAATTTTAGAAAAAATGCGCCGCCCCGGCAAAAAAATACTTATTACCGGCAAGGGGCGCTGCAATATTACCAATAACTGCGATTTGCAGGAAATTATTAAAAACATACCCGGCAACGGCCGCTTTTTAAACAGTGCGCTGCGCCGTTTTACCAATCAGGATATTGTACAGCTTCTGGAGGATAACGGCCTGCCTACCAAGGTTGAACGCGGCGGCAGGGTGTTTCCTGTAAGCGACAAGGCGGCTGACGTTGTTGATACTCTTGTTAAAATTTATAAAAACTATGGCGGCAGGCTGCTTACAGACTGCAAAGTAAAAAGCATTACGGCAGAATTTGGCAAAATAACCGGCGCTGTAACTACCGATGGGCAGAAATTTACGGCCGACGCCGTTATTCTGGCGGCAGGCGGGGCATCTTACCCGGGCACCGGCAGCGACGGCAGCGGTGTAAAACTTGCCAAAGCGTTGGGGCATGCCATTGTGCCGCTGGCACCGAGCCTGGTTCCGCTTGAAAGCGATTCGCCCTACATTGCAGGCTTGCAGGGCTTAAGCCTGCGCAATATAGAAGGCACCGTTTATGCGGACGGCAAAAAAATAGGCTCGGAGTTCGGTGAAATGCTCTTTACGCATTTCGGCGTATCGGGACCGATAATACTTTCGCTTAGTAAATGTGTGGCGGAAGTCTTTGCCAGAGGCGCGCAGGAGGTTGAACTTGCCATTGATTTAAAGCCTGCGCTTGATAAGGACAAGCTGGACGCACGGCTGCAGCGCGATTTTACGCAGTACAGCCGCAAGCAAATGCCCAACGGCATGAAGGATTTGCTGCCGCAGCGGCTTATTGCGCCGGTGCTGGACCAGGCGTTTATTGATGAAGAAAAATTTGTCAACCAGCTTTCGCGCGCAGAACGCCGCCGTCTTGTGGATGTATTGAAAGCATTTACGGTGCCCATTACCGGCACAAGGCCGATAGCGGAAGCTATTGTAACGGCGGGCGGCGTAAGCCTGAAGGAAATAGACCCTAAAACAATGGAATCCAAATTAATAAAAGGGCTGTTTTTTGCGGGCGAAGTAATGGATATCGACGGTTATACGGGCGGCTACAATTTGCAGGCGGCGTTTTCCACTGGTTATGCCGCAGGCACCTTTGCCGCACAAATATAAAAACAGGTGGGGATAAAATGAATGCACAAAAACCGGTAATTGCCATCGACGGCCCGGCCGGTGCCGGAAAAAGCACCATAGCCAAACTGGTTGCAGGCAAACTTGGTTACATTTATATTGATACCGGGGCCATGTACCGCTCCGTAGCGTGGAAGTTTCTGCAAACGGGCAAACCGTTCAGCCCGGAGCTTGTAGAAAAACTGGCGCAGGAAATGGTAATTACTTTTAAGCCCGAAGCAAACGCCAACCGCGTTTTTGTTGACGGCACGGAAGTTACGGAAGCAATCCGTTCTCCGGAAGTAACGGCCGTTGTTTCCAAAGTATCCGCCGTGGGCGGCGTGCGTGCGGAAATGGTAAACCAGCAGCGCCGTATGGGCGAAGCCGGCGGCGTTGTTATGGACGGGCGCGACATTGGTACCGTGGTATTTCCTCATGCACAGGTAAAAATATTTTTAACGGCCAGCGTTAAGGAACGCGCTATGCGCCGTTATAAAGAAATGCTTGCCAAAGGCGAAAAGGTTGATTTGGCAGAACTTGAAAAACAAATCGCTTTCCGCGACAAACAGGACAGCGAACGCGAAATTGCTCCGCTTAAACAGGCTGACGATGCCGAGTTTCTTGATACTTCCGATATGACGATAGACGAAGTGGCAGAGCATATTTTAAAAGCAGTACAGGAGAAATAAGATGCTGTATTCATTTTTGGATGTTGTACTGGGAATTTTGTTTAAAATTTTTCTGCGGCTTGAAGTACACGGCGCGGAAAACATTCCCAAAACAGGCCCGCTTGTTATAGCAAGCAACCATTTAAGCCTGCTCGACCCGCCGGTTATAGGCGTTGCGGCGCCGCGCAAGGTGCATTTTATGGCCAAGCGCGAACTTTTTGTGCCGGTGCTCGGCTACATTTATAAAACTCTGGGCGCGTTTCCGGTTAACCGCGGCGGCGCGGACAGGGCGGCAATAAAACACGGCATTGAAATTCTGCAAAGCGGCGAAGTGCTGGCGATATTCCCCGAAGGGACGCGCAGTAAAACCGGCCAGCTTGGCAAGCTTGAGCCCGGAGCACTGATGATGGCAGGAAAAACCAGCGCCGTTATTGTGCCGACGGCAGTAAGCGGTACGGATATCAAGCGCTGCGGCAGGCTGTGGCCAAAAGTTGTGGTAAAATTCGGCACGCCGGTGCCTTTTCCGCCGATTGGCTTAAATAAAGAGGTTTTGCAGGATTTGACAGATAAATTAACGGCAGACATAAAAGCTCTGCAGGGAGTGAAGTAACATGCAGGTGTTTGTGGCAGAGCCTTGCGGCTTTTGCTATGGAGTTAAGCGCGCGGTGGATATGGCGCGTGGCGAGTGCGGCAAAGAAACGCACGCGGCAACTTTGGGGCCGCTTATACATAACCCGCAGCTTACGGCGGAACTGGCAGCAGGAGGAGTAAGCTGCTGCGACAGCCTTGACAGCTTTGCAAAAGGCGATACGGTTATTTTCCGTTCGCACGGAGTTGGGCCTGAAGTTTATGCAGCTGCGGAAGAAAAAGGGCTGAATATTATTGATGCAACCTGCCCGCATGTGCGCGCAGCACAGTTAAAAGCAAAAAAATTGGCCGATGAAGGATATTTTGTTATAATTATCGGAGAAAAAAATCATCCTGAAGTAAAAAGTATCTCGGCATGGGCAGGAAAAAATGCTATAATAGTAGAATATAATAAAGATATTGCCGGTATACCCGTTGCAGATAAATATGGAGTTACGATTCAGACTACTTTTGAGCTGGCAAAATTTGAAGAACTGCTTGCCGGAATTCAAAAAGAAAGGCCGGGAGAGTACAAAATAGAAAAAACTATCTGTACGGCTACAAGCGAGCGTCAGGATGCCGCGGGGGAACTTGCGGGAAAAGTTGATGCATTTATTGTTATCGGCGGTAAAAACAGCGCCAACACAAGGCATTTATATGATATTGTGTCTGCACGCTGTAAAATTGCATACCACATCGAAACGGCTGCGGAATTAAAACCGGAAATGTTTCGTGGTTGCACCAAAATTGGCATAACGGCCGGTGCTTCGACGCCGGACCGATTAATCAAGGAGGCTTTATTTGTAATGGAAAACATGGAAAACATGGAATCTTTTGAAAGTATGCTGGAGCAGAGTTGGGAAAACAACGACATTTATCCCGGCAAAATCGTGAAGGCTACTGTTATTCAAAAAGATAAGGATGAAGTTTATGTAGACTTTGGCTATATGAAAGAAGGCGCCATCGCTTACAGCGAATGGGCTGCCGGAGATCCTGAAGAAGTAGCAAAAACAATTAATGTAGGCGACGAAGTTGAAGCTAAGGTTATTCCCGGCACTTCCAAAGATGATTTTGTACGCCTTTCCAAAATCCGTGCTGAGCAGGACGCAGCATGGAAAAACGTTCCCGAACTTGCTGAAGGCGAAAAACGCCCGGCAACCGTTAAAGTTCTGCGTGTAATTAAAAACCGCCAGAAAAACATTGTAGGCCTTGCAGTTGCAGTTGAAGGCGTTGAAGGCTTTATGCCCGCATCCCACGTTGAACTGAAACGCGTGGAGGACTTCACTCCGTATATCGGCCAGGAACTGGAAGCAGAAATTATTGAAGTTGACACTGCTAAAAAACGCCTGGTAGTTTCCCGCCGCGATTTACTGCGTGCTGAACGCGAAGCAAAAGCACAGGCATGGCGCGAAGCTAAAGCTGCCAGAGCTGCAGAACGCGCAGCAGCACGCGAAGCTGCTGAAGAAGAAGCATACAACAGCGTTGAAGAAGGCCAGGTTGTACCGGGCAAAGTTCTGCGCATTGCTGATTTCGGCCTGTTTGTAGAAGTAGGCAAAGGCCTTGTTGGTCTTGTTCACAATACCGAACTTTCCTGGGACCGCAACGTAAAAGCAAGCGATTTCGAACCCGAAACCGAAGTTACCGTTCTCATTAAGAAAATTGACCGCGAAAACAAACGCGTTGCCCTCAGCATTAAAGCTACTCAGGAAGATCCCTGGGTAACCGAAGCAAACGCACTTCCGGAAGGCGCTATCGTTAAAGGCATTGTAACCCGTTTTCTGCCTTTCGGCGCTATCGTTAAAGTAACCGACAGGGTAGAAGGCCTTGTACATGTATCCGAAATTGCCGATACCCGCGTTGAAAAACCGGAAGACGTTCTTGAAGTTGGCCAGGAAGTTGTTGTTAAAGTTATCAAAAAAGATATGGAACACAAAAAAATCGGCCTGAGCATTGCCAAAGCTGCCAAAGAAAAAGAAAAAGCAGAATACAGTGCTTACCTTAACAACAAACCGGAACTGACTCTTGACCTTTCCGAACAGCTTGAAACTTTAAAATAATTTTACGGTGGTAATTAATGTCGCGTGAACAGAGGAAACTTGACCATATCAAATATGCGCTGAAGCTTGGTGACGGACCGCTCACCAACGGTTTGGAGAATGTACATTTTGTACATAACTGCCTGCCGGAGCTTAACCCGCAGGATATAGTCCTTTCCTCACAGTTCGGCGGCATTTTCTTTTTATCTCCGTTTTTAATCAACGCCGTTACAGGCGGGGCAGATGCCGTTACGGAAATTAACAGGCGGCTTGCGCGTGCGGCCAAAAAAGCGGGTGCGGCAATAGCGGTAGGCTCGCAGTATGGTTCGGTAAAAACTAAAACCAACTACCAAAGCTACGAGGTTGTACGCGAGGAATACCCGGACGGCATTGTTTTTGCCAATACCAGCGCGCTGGCTACGCCGGAAGAAGCGCTGGAGGCTGTGCGCATGCTTGACGCCGATGCCTTGCAGATACATTTAAACCCTGCACAGGAACTGATTATGCCAGAAGGCGACAGGGATTTTAAAGGCCTATTTGCCAATATGCAGCGCATACTTGATAAATGCCCTGTGCCCGTAATAGTTAAGGAAACCGGCTGCGGTATGGCTGCTCGCCAGGTTAAGCAGCTTTTAAAAGCGGGCTTTACCTGTTTTGATGTCGGCGGTGCAGGCGGTACAAATTTTCCGGCTATTGAGGCGGAACGCTACGGCGGCACGGCGCTTTTAAACGGCTGGGGGCTTAATACGGCCCAATCGCTTTTGGAAGCGGGCGGAGTATGCGGCAGCGAAGGTTATATTGCAGCCTGCGGCGGCATACGCAGCGGTTTGGACGCGGCAAAGGCACTGGCGCTTGGCGCGGATATAGCCGGCATGGCCGGCAATGTGCTGGAAGCGGCTGTAAACAAAGGCGAGGACGCGGCGGCAGAAATAATTTTGCAGGCCGAAGAAGAACTGCGCATGCTGATGCTGTTAACGGGTTCTTCCGATATCAAAAGCCTGAGGGCAAAGCCGCTGTATTTTACAGGCAGCCTGCTTGATTTTATGCAGTGCCGAGGTTGGGAACCTGCGGAAGTTGCCCGCTCAAGAAGATAAAAAATAAAACGGTATAACATTTTGTTATACCGTTTTCTGTATTATAGTTTTATTTAAGATACTTTTATTAAAATTTAGATGTAGTTGCAGCATTTAGGTCCGTAAATTTTGCTCATTATTCAATCGCAAAATTTGCGTAGCTTCGCTGGCACAATTATTGCCATCGTTATTACTCGGCACTAATTGGCGCTCAGCTAAATAAAAAAGAAGCCGAATACCCAAGGTATCAGGCTTCTTTCATAATCCGTAACAATCAGATAGCGCGGTTAACTTTACCGGAACGCAAGCAACGGGTGCAAACGTTAATACGTTTTACAGAACCGTTTACAACGGCTCTTACTTGCTGAATGTTCGGTTTCCAAGCGCGTTTAGAATGTCTATTGGAATGGCTGACGTTACAACCAGCTTGAATACCTTTGCCGCAAACTTCGCAAATGGATGCCATGAGTCCCACCTCCTTAACGTAATTCCAGCATCAGTTACAAATTTAACAGAAGTATCATACCATAGAATGAAATTAAAAGCAAGTTATTTTTAGATTGGCAGTGTGATTTTATGTGGTGGCAGGAGCCAATTACAAAATTAAAGGGTATCGGGCCTAAAAAAGCGGCAGATTTTGCCAATTTAAACATTTTTACCATTGGCGATTTGCTGAACCGTTACCCCCGTACTTATGTAGACCAGAGCAAAGTTAAAACAATAGCGGAGCTTGCAACAGACGGAGAAAAGCAGTTGTTTTGCGCTGAGGTTTACCGCGTGGCGGACAGAATATCGGCCAGGCGCATGCGCTATACGCTGGTAACGCTGAAAGACGCTACCGGCTTTGCGGAGCTGTATATGTTCGCGCATCAGCGTTTTCAGACGCGCAATTTTAAGCCGGGTACGCAGCTTTTGGTGGACGGCAAGGTTCAGCCTGGGCGCGGCGCCAAAATGGTAACGGATGCTTACGTGCAGATTTTAAAAGACGGCGAAAGCGCTTCTGCACCCGGTATTTTGCCGGTATATGCTTTAAGCGGTTCTCTGACGCAGCAGAATGTGCGTACAGCCGTTAAAACGGCTCTGGCCATGGCAGAAGACTACCTGCCGGAATCGCTGCCGCAGGAGATAATTAACGCCAGAAAACTGCCGCCGCGTTTTGAAGCCGTTAAAAACATTCATTTTCCCGTAAGCTTTGCGGAACTTGCCCGGGCACGCAGCCGTTTTATTTTTGAAGAACTGTTTTTATTGCAGTGCGGGCTTTTGTATTACCGCAGCAGGGTAAAAAGCACGCGCAGCGGCATAAAAATGGCGCCTGACGGCACGCTTTTGCAAAAAGTGCTGGCGCAGCTGCCTTTTAAACTTACGGAAGCGCAGCAAAAGGCATGGCAGGATATAAGCCTTGACATGCAGGATAAAAAGCCCATGCACAGGCTTTTGCAGGGCGACGTCGGCAGCGGCAAAACCGTTGTATCGGCACTGGCGCTTGCCAAGGCTGCGGAAAACGGGTATCAGGCCTGCATTATGGTGCCGACGGAAATTCTGGCCCAGCAGCATTACGAAACTTTGCAGGAGTTTCTGGAGCCTGCCGGTATCAGCTGCGGGCTGTTAACCAGCAGCGTTAAAGGCGTGCGCCGCCGCGAACTTTTGGAAAACCTTGCGGCAGGCAATTTGCAGGTGCTTGTCGGCACGCATGCTTTAATACAGGATGACGTTATTTTCGATAAGCTCGCGCTCGTCGTTACGGATGAACAGCACCGTTTCGGCGTTGAGCAGCGCGCCAAACTGGCAAATAAATCGGCTTATGAGCCGGATGTTCTGGTTATGACGGCAACGCCGATACCGCGCACGCTGGCGCTTACGGTGTACGGTGATTTGGATGTTTCCGTAATGAAGGGCATGCCGCCGGGAAGAAAGAGCATAAAAACGCTGTGCTACACCGGTGACAAGCGGCGCGAGGTTTACGCAGGCATGGTGCGGCAGATTAACGCCGGGCATCAGGCATATATCGTCTGTGCGGTTATAGAACCGGGTGAAATGCCGGGTGTGCGCGCGGCAGCGGAAGTTTACGAAGAATTAAAACGTACTTTTTTGAAAGATATACCCTGCGCACTGCTGCACGGCAAAATGAAGCCTGCCGAAAAAGAAGCGGTGATGGAAGATTTTGCCGCCGGTAAAATAAAGGCGCTTATCAGCACCACGGTTATAGAAGTTGGCGTTAACGTGCCAAATGCCACGCTGATGATAATCGAAAACGCCGACCGTTTCGGCCTGGCCCAGCTGCACCAGCTGCGCGGGCGCGTAGGGCGCGGCGAAGCGCAGTCTTTCTGCGTGCTGCTGACTGATTCCGACAGCCAGGAAACACTGGCGCGCCTTAACGTGCTGCATACATCAAACGACGGTTTTTACCTTGCCGAGCAGGATTTAAAACTGCGCGGTGCGGGGCAGCTGTTCGGCCTGCGCCAACATGGCTTGCCTGATTTATATATTGCTGATATACTTCAAGATACAGATGTTTTGATAGAAGCACGCGCCCTTGCCAAAAAAACACTGGCAGACGCAGGGCAGACTGCGGAAATTACCAAAGTTCTGGACGCGCAGTTTGACGAACGCTTTAAACGTATATTCAATTCGTAACGGAGGCCCCAATGCCGGAAGAAAAATGGTATCAAAACCCGGAAAAAGCATCACAGGCGGCTGCGGTAATTATTTTAGCCCTGGCCGCTTTGTTAACGTGGCTGTTTGCCGGTGAAGAAGTAAAAAAAATGTTTGCCCTGGCCGTCAGCGGCGATGTGGAAGCGCTGGCAGCTTATTTCCGCTCTTTTGGGGCGTGGGCAATGCTTATCAGCTTCCTGCTTGATGTATTAATCAACGCGGGCAGCATTTTCCCGTCCATCTTTATTTCTACCGCCAACGGGCTTATTTTCGGTTTGCCGCTGGGCATTTTAATTTCGTGGCTGGCAGAAACAACCGGCGTTGTTATCAGCTTCTGGCTGATGCGTTATCTGTTCCGCAGTGCAGCAGAGAAGATGATTGCCAAAAGCCCGATGCTGATGAAAATTGACGATTTGAGCGGGCGCAAAGGGCTGCAATGGATGGCGGCGGCAAGAATGCTGCCATATTTTCCGTCCGGAATTTTAACGGCGATTGGCGCGGTAAGCAAAATTTCCACGCGCGATTACATTATTGCCAACCTTATAGGCAAGTTCCCTTCAACGGCGCTGGAGGTTGTTATAGGGCACGATATTGTTAATTTTCAGCAGCACAGCGAACGCCTTGCCGTGCTGGTAACGGTGGCAATACTTATTTTTGCCGCTTACAAATATTACCACAAAAAATAATTGTTTTCTTTTAGCACTCTGTTGTGTTTTCTTTAGCTGTAAGGTATAATTAAACCAGCAGTTATTTTAAGAAGATTCAAAAGGAGGCAGCTATGAGCAAACATCAATTTACGGATATCCGCGTTGCCATCGAGCCGGATAATCCTTCCATCCAGCGTCTGGAGTTTAAGTGCATTAAATGCGGAAACTGCAAAACCGTCTGCACCGATTATATCGGCGTATGCGGAACTTATGACCTTAAGGCAACGGGTGATAAGCCTATCTGCATTAACTGCGGGCAGTGCGCCAATGTTTGCCCGGCAGACAGCATTACCGAAAAAATAGAAGCATATCAGGTAATGGCGGAAATCCATGATGAGGATAAAATTGTTATTTTCAGCACTTCGCCTTCCGTGCGTATTGCTTTGGGCGAAGAATTCGGCATGCCCGACGGCAGCTTTGTTGAAGGCAAAATGGTTGCGCTTTTGCGCAGGCTTGGCGCAGATTATGTGCTTGATACCAACTTTGCCGCCGATATGACGATTGTGGAAGAAGCAAGCGAGCTTTTACAACGCATTACCGAAGGCAATAAGCCGCTGCCGCAGTTTACCAGCTGCTGCCCGGCGTGGGTTAAATTTGCAGAAACCTATTATCCCGAAATGCTGCCGCATATTTCCAGTGCCAAAAGCCCTATCGGCATGCAGGGGCCAACCATTAAAACCTATTTTGCCAAAAAGATGGGCATTGACCCGCGCAAAATTGTTAACGTGGCAGTTACGCCCTGCACCGCCAAAAAGTTTGAAATCCGCCGCAGCGAGATGAATGCGGCCGGGCGTTACCTTGGCATTGAAGATATGCGCGATATGGACTACGTTATTACCACGCGCGAACTGGCAATGCTTGCCAAAGACGAAGGTATTGATTTTGCTGCGCTGGAGGATTCTGCCTATGATGATTTAATGGGGCAGGCGAGCGGCGCAGGCGTTATTTTCGGCAACACAGGCGGCGTTATGGAAGCGGCAATCCGTACGGCTTACTGCTACGTAACCGGCAAGGACGCACCGCAGGCTTTGTACGATTTGCAGCCTGTGCGCGGTATGGATGGCATCCGCGAGGCGGAAGTTGATATTGAAGGCACAAGAGTTAAAGTGGCTGTTGTTTACGGCACTGCCAACGCCCGCAAACTTATTGAAAAAATTAAAGCAGGCGAAGCAGAGTACCACTTTGTGGAAGTTATGGCATGCCCGGGCGGCTGCATTGGCGGCGGCGGACAGCCCAAGGACAAGGAATATAAAGGCGATGCTCTGCGCGCGGCACGCATTGAAGGGCTTTACAAGCGTGACAGCAGCATGAAGCTGCGTTTAAGCCACGAAAACCCGGAAATTAAAGCCTTGTATGCAGATTTTTACGGCAAGCCGCTGAGCGAACTGGCGGAACAGATGCTGCATACCGTATATTTTGACCGCAGTGCGGATTTGGGCGGCGTATATATCGCGCCCGGCGCGGAAAAACAGCCTGCGGCAGAAGATGCAGCACCGCAGCAGGATGCTGGCACGCATAAATGGCGCTGCAAGGTTTGCGGCTATATATATGAAGGCGAAGCTTTGCCGGATGATTATAAATGCCCGCTGTGCGGTATGGGTGCCAATATGTTTGAAAAAATAGAATAATTGTGCCAAAGCCTCTGCCTTAAAAACGGGCAGGGGTTTTTGCTGCATAAAAAAGCAAAAAAATTAAAAAATTTTGTAAAAAATAGTGAAGGAAAATAAAAAATGTTGTAGAATATATGGCAGGTAAACCAAAAATGAGAGAAAATTAGGAGGACAAAAAATGCATAGTTACAGCATTGAGCTTGGCGGCAGAACGCTGACGATGGAAATCGGCAAAATTGCCAAGCAGGCCAACGGCGCAGTATTGGTGCGCTATGGCGATACTGCGGTAGTAGTTGCTGCTACCGGTACCAAAACACCGCGTGAAGGTGTAGACTTTTTCCCTTTGACTGTTGATTTTGAAGAAAAAATGTACGCTGTGGGTAAAATCCCCGGCGGCTTTATTAAACGTGAAGGTCGCCCGGCTGAAACTGCTATTTTAACCAGCCGCCTTATCGACCGCCCGATCCGCCCGATGTTCCCGGAAGGTTACCATAACGACGTGCAGATTGTTGCAACCGCTGTTTCCGTAGACCCGGACAACGCACCGGATATTCCGGCAATGATTGGCGCTTCCTGCGCACTTTCCATTTCCGATATTCCGTTTGAAGGACCTATCGCCGGTGTGCGTGTAGGCATGATTGACGGCCAGTACATCATTAACCCGACCATTGAACAGGCTAAAGTAAGCCGCCTGAACCTTGCAGTTGCAGGCACGAAAGACGCTATTTTGATGGTTGAAGCAGGCGCCAAGGAAATCAGCGAAGACGAAATGCTGGACGCTATCTGGTTCGGGCATGAAGAAATTAAAAAGCTGGTTGAATGGCAGGAAAAAATTATGGCAGAAGTTGGCAAACCCAAAATGGAAGTGCCTGTTTACGAACCTCCTGCCGAACTTGCCGCAGAAATTGAAGCTTACGGCGCTGAACAGCTGAAAGCAGCTCTGATGGATGCCAACAAGCTGGAACGCGAAGAAAACGTTGCCCGCATTAAAGCTGAAATCGCCGACGCATTTATGGAAAAATATCCTGACAATGCCAAAGACGTTGCTTATATTACCCAGAAACTCGTTAAAAAGATTGTACGCCGCACCATTTCCGTGGATAAAATCCGCCCGGACGGACGTGCGCTTGACGAAGTACGCCCTGTAACCTGCGAAGTAGGCCTTTTAGCCCGCCCGCACGGCAGCGCACTGTTTACCCGCGGCCAGACCCAGATTCTGAACGTACTGGCACTGGCTCCGCTCAGCGAAGCACAGACTCTGGACGGACTTGGCGTAGAGCTTACCAAACGTTATATCCATCACTATAACTTCCCGCCGTACAGCGTTGGCGAAACCAAACCGCTGCGCAGCCCGGGCCGCCGCGAAATCGGCCACGGCGCACTGGCAGAACGCGCATTACTTCCGGTAATTCCTTCCGAAGAAGAATTCCCGTATGCAATCCGCCTGGTTTCCGAAACTCTGGAATCCAACGGTTCTTCCTCCATGGGCAGCGTTTGCGCAAGCACCCTTTCCCTTATGGACGCAGGCGTGCCTATTAAAGCACCGGTTGCCGGCGTAGCAATGGGCCTTGTAAAAGACGGCGATTATTTCACCATCCTTACCGATATTCAGGGCCTTGAAGATGCTCTCGGCGATATGGACTTTAAAGTTGCCGGTACTAAAAACGGCATTACCGCCATCCAGATGGATATTAAGATTGACGGCATTAACAAGGAAATTTTCAAACAGGCTCTGGCACAGGCTAAACGCGGCCGTGAACACATTATGGGCATTATGCTTGACTGCATCTCTGAACCGCGCAAAGAACTGTCCAAATACGCTCCGAAAATTACCACAATTCATGTTGATCCCGAAAAAATCAGCAAAATTATTGGCCCCGGCGGCAAAACCATTAAAAAGATTGTTGAAGAAACCGGCGCCAAAATTGATATTGAAGAAGACGGCCGCGTATATATCGCCGCAGTTAACAGCGAAGAAGCTGCAAAAGCTATCGATATGATTAACGGCATTACCGCAGAAGCGGAAGTTGGCAAAGTTTATACCGGCAAAGTTACCCGCCTGATGGCATTTGGTGCTTTTGTTGAAATTCTGCCGGGCAAAGAAGGCCTGGTTCATATTTCCCAGCTTTCTACCGAACGCGTAAATAAAGTTGAAGATGTTGTTTCCGTAGGTGACGAAATCGTTGTAAAAGTTACGGAAATTGACCAGAAGGGCCGCATTAACCTGTCCCGCAAAGCAGTGCTGGCAGGCGGCTTAAGCAAATAATTTAAGTAAAAACTAAATCCCGCTGAATTATTTTCGGCGGGATTTTTTATAATGAGGTGTACTATGAAATTACGTGGTTTTGAAAAAATTACGGCTTTTAAAGAAGTTGAATTTCCTATGCCGGAACGCAAAACAAAAATGGCGGCCGGTTACGATATCTGCCTGCCGCAGGACGTTACCATTAAGGCGCATACGCTGCAAATGGTGCCGACAGGCGTAAAAGCCTACATGCAGGACGACGAGTTCTTAGGCGTGCATATCCGCAGCAGTATGGCGGTAAAAAAAGGGCTGGCGCTGGTGAATAACGTGGGTATTATCGACGCCGATTATTACAATAACGAGGACAACGAAGGGCACATTATGCTGGGACTGTATAACACGACGGACAGCGATGTAACCATGGCAAGGGGCGAGCGCGTGGCACAGGGCATTTTTTACAAATACCTTACGGCCGATGGCGACAGTGCCGACGCAACCCGCAGCGGCGGCTTTGGCAGCACCGGCGATAAATAAACTGTACCCTTAAAAATTAAATAATACTAAAATTTAAATTACAGGTTTTAAAAGACTGCTTGTAAGTGCAAACGCGCTTGCCGGCAGTCTTTTTTTTGCGTAAAAACGGAGTTAAGTTAAAGGCCAATAGTAGAAATTTTATTTTAAAAGTGATATAATACATAATAATTGATTGTAAAATAAAGTTATAGATAAGTTTTAAATAAAAACCGGAATAGGGGATAGAATTGCGAAAATATTTACTGCCGATGTTTCTGGCATCATTGGATATAATCAGTGTTATTTTAGCTGCGTTTATAAGTATATACCTGCGTTTTGACAGCAATAAAATACCGGCTGATTATCTTTCCTTACTAATATCATACATGCCGTTAGCTGTTGCTATTTACCTCATATCGTTTTATCTATTTAAACTTTACGGCAGAATCTGGCGCTATGCCAGCGCAACAGAACTTATAGCAATTGTTATGGCAAATA
>JABLTT010064573.1_pt1 | contig 62358 bp, 56 predicted proteins | sample 7160061 | NCBI WGS metagenome assembly JABLTT01 (sample SAMN14651232, study PRJNA627086) | human gut metagenome | isolation source: feces | host: Homo sapiens
GAAACACTCGCCACAATGATCACATCTCTGCGCTCTGCCAGTGCCATCGTAGCAGATAACCGCAGCTTATCAATCTCATCATTGATTGCTGAATCTTTGGCGATGTAAGTATCCGAAGATGGGACGTAGGCTTCGGGCTGGTAGTAGTCGTAGTAGGATACAAAATATTCGACTGCGTTGTCAGGGAACATCTCCTTGAATTCCCCGTACAACTGTGCCGCCAGAGTCTTATTGTGAGCGATCACAAGTGTCGGTTTCTGAAGCTGCTCTATGACATTTGCCATCGTAAAAGTTTTTCCGGAACCCGTAACCCCTAGTAAAGTCTGGCATTGATTGCCTTCCTTGAAACCTTTTACCAACTGTTCGATCGCCTGCGGCTGGTCGCCGGTCGGCTTATATGGGGCTTTCAAAATGAATTTATCCATAGCAAAATCCTCCTTTGTGACTTTTCGTACGTTTACTATCAGCCACATTTTCAAATATATTCGTAACAGGATTCGTCACGAAACCGCAAAATCTATGCCCCATACACGTCTTTTTCAAGTCGCATCGAGTAAAAGTCACAAAATAGATTTTTGCGGACAAAACATCACTTGATAATACAGAATAATGCCAGACGGTATCTAACATCTTTCTGCTATGTAACAAACCCATTATAACAAAACAATTTTTAAAAGTATATAGATTAGAAAAAGAAAAAGTACAAATGTTCGATTTTTCTCATTCGTACTTTTTCTTTTTAGTATTCGTTTTCTGTTTTCTTTTTACTCAGGCTGCCAGTAGATATTCGTCTACAATGCCATCAATTTCTTCCATATCAGAGTAATCATAGTATTTATCTTTCCGGCGTTTTGGCATGACTTCTTCCATAAATGGCTCTATCACATCCAAACAATCCTCAATGATCTCTGTTGTATCTCCATACACATCTGCTGTAATGATTTCTTTTGAATGTCCCAGCATACTTGCAATTCCCTTGATATTAAAATCATTCTTTAACAGAATTGTTGTGTATGTATTTCTCAACTGATGAAAGTGTATATCCGGCAATCCCAACGACGCAAGCAGTTCTTTGTAATATTTGTGATGATAACTTTTACTTCTTGGGTTTCCATAAGTAGAACAACAGATATAATCCCAATCACGAAACTCTCGTTTTCGCCTCCTGCGATTCTTTTCATAAATCTTCCGTTGTTCTAAAATTGCCTCAAACACATAATCCGGTATCGGTAATTCTCTTACACTGGACGGTGTTTTTGTTTTAATCTCCTGCTTAGTCAACATCTTTGGTTCAAAATCTTCTGCCTTAGAATTCGGTTTCTTCCCCAACTGTCTCTGTACTTTTAATGTCTGATTGATATAATCTACATCACTATATTTCAAACCGTTAATCTCTCCTCGGCGCAAGCCCATCAATACAGCAAATAAAATCTGCATATGAATGGGTGTTTCTTTACTCGCCTCGATCAACTGAAATACCTGTGGTAAAGTTAGTGTTTTTTTCACATCAATATTTAGGGTACGATATGCTTTCTTTTTGATCTTTTTCGGAAGCATCACATCTTTCGCTGCATTTTCACTGACAACATTTTTTGATTTTGCATACTCCAAAGCTGTCTGCATGACTGTTTTCGTTAATCGGGCAACCGACTCCGACTGTTCTGCTACTACATTATAAAATTTACGAATATAGCCTTGATTCAAAGTCTGCATATACATTTTTCCAATTTGAGGAATTGCATAGTTGTAAACAACATTTTTATAACTCCCATAAGAATCATCGGTCAACTCCAGTCTCTTCACATCTTCCAGCCAGAACTCCAGAAAATCAGCCACTTTAATCTTCCCATATACAATATAGGTTCTGTCATGAAGTTGTCCAATAATCTCATCCCTTACCGCATTTGCCTCACGCTTTGTTTTATATCCGGAATGTTGTTGTGTTGTTGATGTATCATCCGCAAAGGTTAGACGCACACGAAATCCATAGCCTTTTTTAATCGTTGTAACGGAGTAAACTTTATAATCCACATATTGCTTAAATTCAAACTTCTTTCCCATGTTATCCCTCCGTTCCCGTTTTCTCCGGTACAAAAGTGTCATTCATAAATGCAATAATCTTATCTTTCTCATCCATCACTTCACAATAATATTCATAAGTAGTGTGAATAGAACTATGCCCTAACAGACCGGATATTTTCACAAGAGGGACGCCGCGTTCTATCAAAATTGTCGCAAACATATGGCGCAGTCCATGAACGGTAATCTTAGGCAATCCATTTCTCTCGCATAATTTCGTCAAAGCTAAATTAAATGCCGATGTGGAATGTGGTTTCCCATCTGGTCTGCAGCACACATAACCGTGATCCTCATAGAAATCTTTTCTCCATGCTTTTTCCGTCTCTATCTTCTGTCTTCTGCGCTCCACTTCCTCCATAACAGCTTTTGGAACCCGTAAAATACGGAAGCTATTTTCCGTCTTCGGATCGCGTTCCGTCACACCATATTCTTCAACATGATAGCCGTCCTTTAATTTAGGATTTGCCACAAGCTGCCTACTGATTCTGACCGTTCTCTTTTCAAAATCAAAGTCTGAAAATTTCAGTCCCATGATTTCACCTTTTCTCAATCCACAAAACAGAGCTAAAAGCATTTCTAAATACCACGGATTCAAATATGCCGCATGTAACAACACCTTTATCTTTTCTTTGCTCAAAATACGGATTTTGGGTTTCGGTCTCGGATATGATTTTGTTTCCGGCACTGGATTATACTTGATAAATCCATCAAAAACTGCATCTTTCATTGCCAAGCTTAAGAGTTCTCTTCCTTTATTTCCAGCCGAAACACAAATTTTCGATGCTCGCTCCAACAATGTGTCCAGATACTCTACTGTCACATATTTTAATTTGATGTCTGCTTCCATGTTCGGCAGCAACAAATTATACAAAGTGTACGCACCAATCATTTTCGTTGTTGTTTCAATTCGCAATGAATAAATATGTTCAAACCAGTATCGTAGGAACTCCCCAAACATCACATCTGTGTTTTTTAAATGCGCAACCTGTAACTCTCTCTGCCTGTCTTTATAACATTCTTCATATTCCCAGTAGCTTTTCTCTGCCTCTTCCGGTGTAGCAAATCCTCCCTTTTTCCCATACTTCGTTGTCATATCATCCAACAATTCTTTTGTTCTGTGGTACCATGAAGTTCCATTAAAGAAAACTACTCTTTTCTCATTTTGAAGTTCTTTCCTTTCAATATTTTTCTGCTTCATCTATTCCTCACTTCACTTCTTTCACTCCTCCCCACTTAACCATTTTTCAAACGATACGCAGGGAATTCTGTAACTTTTTCCTATCTTGATGACACGAAACGGTTTCTGCTTCTGATAAACCTCATCCAGAAATTCATAGGTTTTTGTTCTTCCTATGCCGAGCAGTTTCTGAATATCCTCCGCATCATATACCTTTTTTGATATATCAAATGTATTTTCCATAACACTCCTCCTCACTTTCAAAACAGCAGAAGGACTGTACGCTTATAACATAACGTACAGTCCCAGAAACGTCTAATGTGCGAATTTTTCAATCGCACACTTGACATCCTTATTTTCTTTTTATCGATATTTCTTCCTTATTAAATAATCATACCCTTTCCTGCTCTGACAAAACATACACACTTCTTTCTTCCTTTGTCCATAATCTGCTCTTTTGATAAAATGTTCTGGCGATTCATAAAAGACTTTTGCACACACTGGGCAAAGGCATAACTGGATCGGCTTATCCAGTTTTCGCACGCCGGTACTCGTTCGCAGCGCCTTGTCCACCTTTAACATCTGCTGTTTATCCAAAATCCCCACATACTCTCTCAGCCGACTTTTATCAATTGTCCGCACCTGTTCCAAAAGTACCACGGAATTTTTCTCCAACCCCTTCCTGTCTCTCAGTATCACATGCGTCGGGAGTTTCGTTTTGGGTTGACTTGTAACCGCTGCTACAATCACAGTCGGACTGTACGCATTCCCCGTATTATTCTGAATCACAAGCACCGGACGAACACCGCCCTGCTCACTTCCCACAACCGGACTTAAATCCGCATAATAAATATCGCCTCGTCTGATTTCTCTTTCTTCCATTATGTTCCTCCTCCATTGCAAAAATGCTCCTCGGATATTTCCTTATGTGTTGCAGAAACAGCACCATACGGATACTGTCTCTGAATTTATGTATCAGCCGGATTCCTGATCTTTTCTTACTTCATCATCAATGACTGTTCCTGATCTTTCATCCGGCTACCATTTCTTTGCCTAAATCAAGCCTATTTGTCCCCGACACCCCGGCTTCATGTGTAAAGATACACGGGAAATCATCAAACGACTGACTGCGAATCAGTTCCACGAGAATCACACCCCTCCGGGGATCACCCGAAGCTGCCCTCACTTGTTGCGGTATCTTCGTTTCCATGAGTAAACATTTTTTGAAAATCCTTCGCATACACGACTTTATGACCGGACAGGAGTATCATTATCCCTGCTGTCTGTCATCGCCCTGCCAGTAGCAATCTGACAGTCAGAATCAAATCTTATTCGCTCCATGAATGAAACAAATCAGACGGAAACCGTTTCTTTTCTCTTCGTGTGGGATTTCGCTGTCTTTCTCTCATTCACATCATGGCGGATCGTTTCATATAGCTTACGCTCATCACGATAACAACAGGAACGTGCCTGATGAATGGATATCCAATTATCAAGGTGCGCCCATTTACCATTTGTCGGAAAATAGGCAGGAAATGATCTTCCTCACTTGTTTCCCACTTTTGGGGCAAAAAGTAGCCTATGAAACGTTATATTTCTAACTCTTTTTTCAGCTTTTCCAGAGCAGCATCAATCGAACGCTTCACCGGCATCTTCGTACATCCCTCCAGTTTTGCAATCCGCTCATATGTCATGCCATCATAAAAATATAAAATCAGCCTACGTTTCTGAATCTCCGGGAGTTTTTGTATTGCCCGGTGCAGCCTTTCCACAAGTAACTTCTCTAGCACTACATCTTCCACACTTTCCGGCTTTTGTATCGCCCGTCCATTTAGCGCATGCTCCCAAATTTCAGAATGCTCTATGTATTTGTCCCACTGATGTAAGTAAGAAATATCCCGTAGTTCAAATTCATCAAATGCTTCATAGAGTTCCCGACTGATTTCAAATGCTTGCTTTTTATGTTCTCCGTCTAAAAACTCAATATAGTAACTTCCGTTTCTTTCACAAATGCTGTACGGATTGTATTTATCTTTTCTTCTTTTTGGATGTTTTCCTTCCATGTCCTTTCCTCCGATCTGAAAATTTTTATGAAAATTTCAAATCGAAAGGCGGACCTCTGATTTCCTGAAACCAAACCGGTTTCAGAACAATCAAAAAGGGGCATTATCCTCAACCGCATTGATAAAGCAACAAATAAAGTCAAAAAAATCAGGTGCATTACAAAACAGAATCAAACCGTCTTGTAGTACACCTGCATTCCCAAACCATTTTTCTATATGAAATTGACTTTTTTTAATCGTTTATAAATGACATCCCCCTGAACCTTTCCTCCCATACATCCCTCTCTCATGTATTACACTGTACATTTTTAGTCCATTACAGGTATATTCATAACCAACAACGTGTACTGTAAACTATACACGAGGTGAATTGTAATGGATAAAATAAGAGAAAATCTCGGAATTGTAGTCAGAGAAGCCCGTGAGAAAACCGGACTCACACAATCTGAATTGTCTGAAAAACTCGGTTTGGGTGATAAAACTATTTTAAACATAGAAAACTTCCGTGGAAATCCAAAATTTGACAGCTTATATCCTCTTGTCAATTTTCTCAAAATTCCCGGAGATAAGTTATTCTACCCGGAACTGAAGGATGATGAACCAAATAAGCATCAACTACTTTTAGAAATTCAATCCTGCAATGACCGGGAAGCTGCTGAACTTCTTCGAGTTACCCGCTATATGCTGGAACTACTCCGCAAACGCAATTCCGATTCAGAGCAATAATCAGCCGAAGATTCATTTTGGCTGACTATTGCTCTTTCTACTATAAAAAGATTTTATAAAAGAAATCGGTAAAAACTTGGTAGTAAACTGGTGAGCATTTGGTACGTTTTGCGCATAAAGAAACGGTACTGATCACTTTAACCAGTACCGCTTCTCTCATTCATTCCATGACTAAATTTATAACCCACACCCCAAACATTCTCAATATAAGGTGTTCCTTTTGGGTTCTCTCCCAGTTTCTTCCGTAATTGTTTCATCTGACAGGTCACTGCATTATCCACATCAACCGGTACTTCTTCACACCAGATTGATTGATAAATCTGCTCTTTCGTATATACCCATCCCGGATGTTCTGCAAGAAGAACAAGAATGTCAAATTCTTTTCTTCGCAGCTCTATCTGCCGGGATGCAATCTGAACTCTCCTGCATTTCAAATCAATTACCAACGATCCGAAAATAAAAATTGTATCACCTTCTTTTATAAAATTTTCACTCTTTCACATATATAATCTGCCACTAAAGCAACGTTTTTTTCAAATCAGCAATCCATGTCTTAATCGCCTGTGCCAATATAATTTGCTGATGAAGTACCGCCATACCTGTTGACGGAACATCCTCCGCTTTTTCTTTCAATTTCTGATTCTCTTCCAAATAGTTTAAAAGAATCTCTATATTTATTTCTATCTCATCCAGGCATTCCTTCTGCTCTTCTTTAGGCATGCTTTCTAAATTTACGATGACTGCATTGAAATCTAAAAACATATGGATCGGCTTTTTCGAAAGTTCATGCATTAGTTTTTCAAACTCTATCTCTCCACTTTCTGTCAAAGAATATACTGCTTTTTCCGGCATATTTCCTTCTTTTTCCGTTCGGCTGGAAATCAAACCTTTCTGTTCTAACTGAAGCACTTTTTTATAAATAGAGGGTGTGCTGATTTTTACCCATTTTGAGATATTCCGGTATTCCACCAGTTTTTGAATGTCATATGCACTTAGTTCCTCTTTTTTTAACATTCCTAACACAATTAAGTCAATGGTCGCCATTTCTTTTCCTCCTTCCGTCTTGACAACTACTGTAAATTATAGTAGTATAACTTTTGCATTTCAATTACTATATTTTATAGTAGTGTATTTTATATTATATGTCAAGTGAAAGGAGACCAAGACTATGAACAGTCAAAAACAAAAATTGGAATTACTTGGAAATGCCCCTATTCCCAAAGCACTCTTGGCTATGGGAATCCCAACCATGATCGGAATGCTGATCAATGCTTTATATAACCTTGTAGACGCATACTTTGTGGGCGGATTAGGGGAAAGTCAAATGGGTGCAATTTCTATCGTTTACCCTCTTGGACAAGTAGTTGTCGGTTTGGGATTATTATTTGGAAATGGAGCAGCATCCTATATTTCAAGATTATTAGGGCAAGGGAAAGAGGAACAGGCGAATAAAGTTGCAAGCACTTCGCTCTATTGCAGTTTATCCGCAGGTATCATTCTCATTCTTTTCTGCGTTGTATTCTTGAAACCGATCTTACTTCTTCTTGGTGCAACGAAAAGCATTCTCCCTTATGCAATGACTTATGCGGGAATTTATATTATTTCTTGTATTTTCAATGTATTTAATGTTACCATGAACAACATTGTCACAAGTGAGGGAGCCGCTAAGACTACAATGCTTGCCCTGCTGACCGGAGCAATTCTGAACATCGCTTTAGATCCGATTTTTATCTATACCTTTGATTTGGGTGTTGCAGGTGCAGCCATTGCAACTGCGATTTCACAAGTAGTATCTACACTCGTTTACCTATACTACCTTTTCAGTAAAAAAAGTATTTTTCGTTTCCACTTAAAAGATTGTTCCTTTTCCAAAGAGATTTTTTCAGAGATATTCAAAATTGGAGTACCTACCCTTGTATTTCAACTATTAACAAGCCTTTCCATTTCTCTGATCAACAATGCTGCCGGTACTTATGGAGATGCAGCTATCGCCGGAATGGGTGTTGTTACCCGGCTTGTTTCTATGGGTAGTCTGACTGTATTCGGCTTTATTAAAGGATTCCAGCCCATTGCAGGATATAGCTATGGTGCGAAGAAATATGAACGACTGCGTCAGGCAATCAAAACCTCGATCCTCTGGTCAACGATTTTTTGTGTCGTTGTAGGCTTCGGATTTTTCCTCTTTCCAACACAAATCGTTTCACAATTTACAACCGGAAATGCAGAAATGATCCACATCGGAGCTAATTCCTTACGCATCAACGGTATTACTTTTATGCTCTTTGGCTATTACACGGTATATTCTTCCCTTTTCCTTGCATTGGGGAAAGGAAAAGAAGGATTCTTACTTGGGGCATGCAGACAAGGAATCTGCTTTATCCCTGTTATCCTCATTCTTCCCACCATATGGAGATTAAATGGCATTTTGTATGCACAGCCAATCGCTGATGTCCTTTCTTTTCTCATCAGTCTGTTTATGGCGCTTTCTCTCCACAAACAGTTAAAATTGTCTGAAGTTCAAAACAACTAATTTATGACACCGAAAGCGGTACTGCCCTATTCTCAGTACCGCTTTCTTCTTACATTCCATGATTGAATTTATATCCCACACCCCAAACCGTCTCGATATAGGGTGTTCCTTTGGGATTATTTCCCAGCTTCTTCCGAAGTTGTTTCATCTGACAAGTCACAGCATTATCCACGTTGACTGGGCGCTCATCTCTCCAAATCGACAGATAAATCTGCTCTTTTGTATATACCCAACCCGGATGCTCTGCCAGAAATGATAAAATATCAAATTCTTTTCTCCTCAGAACAATCAAATTGGCATCAATGTGTACCTGTCTGCTGTTTAAATCAATCCGTATTCTTTCAAATTTGAAAACTGCATCACCCCTGTCTTGCTGTTCTTATACCATGTTTACTGCACTGTCCGCAACCGTTCCACCACACTTCCCTTATTAAAGAAATGCAGCACGACTACCGGAATGATTGCCGCTAAGATCAAATAGATAACGGCAATGAAAAGAACCGGAACCAATGTAAACCGCAAGGTAAAATACCACATGGACGGAGAATTAAGAACATTCTTTAAAACCGTCATTCCTAAAACTGCTGCAAGCAAACCGCCGATCACATCCGCACCTGCCGCATAATATAAGCCCTCATCCATAATCAGTCTGCGAAGCTGACGATTTGTCATGCCGATACTCTGCATTGCTGCAAATTCATGGCGACGGGTGATGATATTAGTAACCATCATGTTGGTAAAGTTAATCAGTCCGGCAAATGCCATAATAGCTCCTATCATACCGCCTACAATTAGAAGTATATCCCTCTGTGCATACATCTGCTCCTTTAACAATTTTGTAGATGTATAAGCAACAGATGAATCATTTTCCTTATAGTCATTTAAAAATTCTTCCATCTGTGCTTGCATTGTTTTATCTACATTAAATCCGTAACTCAATAATGTCGGAACATCATAAATTTGTTTGAATGTGTTATCTGAGATATAAACAAAAGGAGCATCCCCTCCAATATTCATTTGTGCTGAAGTTCCCATTGGCGTTTCTAATTCTGTCCCTACCATAATTGCTTTCGCAAGAATCGTACATGTCTTAACCAGTTCACCTTCTTTGTAAAAAGAAATACTGTCTCCAACTTGTAATTCATCTGTCAGCAGCGTGCTATCTGGTTCTTCCGTTGATCGATCCATAGTACATCCTATAATCACATATTCTCCTGTTATCATTTTCTCCTTCAGAACATTCCTATCTTTCTCACCTTCAAAAACAAGAATATCATTCCAAAAGTTTTCAGAAGCTCCCATGATATTCCCTAAATAACGATTTTCACTCTCATTGACTGTCGTTAAATTACATCCGTTACAATCCTTCTGCACGATGCCAGAATCATCTAAAAATGTGGACTCACAAACTAAATTTTCAAATCCATAATCTACCAATACATTTCTATCATCCGTTGTATTTCTATAAAGATACCGTTCATTTTGTACTCCTGGCTGTTTGCGAATCAAATCCACCGCCTGTTGAGAAAGTGCATCTTCATGCACTCGAAATCCTTGACTCATATCAAGTGCAATTGAATTATAAACCGTAAAGTCAGTCTTAGTAGTACGTTTAATGACTTTTTCCTCATCCATACTCTGTGTTATTATAATAATTGAATTGAGAAGTACAATACACAACAACATAGATATGATAATAAATCCCGATCGCTTCTTATTTCTCCCTAAATTTGAAAATGCCATATGAGCCAATTTTCCACCATTAGTACGCTTAATTATTCTTTTCTTATAATGTCCCTGATCCGTATAACGAATCGCCTCTATCGGAGAAATTTTTGCCGCTTTTTTTACTGGCTTCCGTGTACTAATAAAGACTGTAAAAATTGTAAATACAATTGCAATAATGAAAATCAACGGAGAAGTAGAAATTTTTGTACCTGACATTGCATGTTCAAGATTAAGAAGCCGCATTGCTATTGGAAGCAATATCCATCCTACAAAAAATCCCATAATCAATCCAATCGGCAATCCAATCAGTGTAAGCATAACTGCCTGACGATTAACAATTTTCTTAATTTGACGTGTAGAAGTACCTAATGTCCGCAACAATCCATATTGACGTACATCTTGCATAACAGAAATATCAAAAATATTATGGATTAGTAAATAACCACATATAACAAACATCAAAATAAATATCACTGCAAATAAAATAGAATTTGATGTAATCATTCCTTTTGACATCTGATTCTCTGTTGATAGAATAAAATTATCTGCATTCATATCCTCTGGATTTCCACCAATAGAATAAACAAACTCGTCTAATTGATTCTTAATATTTACTTTGTCTTTCAATACAACATCTGAAAAAGTAACACCTGCAATTTCATGGTCTACTGCATAGGTATTTTTTAACAGTTCCTTGTTTTCTTCTAAAAATTGTTCAGAGATAATTGCAACGCTAAGAGAATCATTGCTTGCCTCCCACCAGCCTGAAAGCACCATGTCATAATGGTAAATTTTTCCGCGTAATTCAATCTCCAAAGGAACTGAGGCACCAATTTCCGGCTTCACACCAAGTGCTTTTAAAGCCAATTCCGTAGTTGCAATTTCGTTTGATTTTTGTGGCGATTTACCATGTGTCGGTTTACAAAAAGTTAGTTCTTGTTGTATGTCATCAGCATAGTTAATTTCAACAGAATGCCCCTGCGCATTACTTGCATAACCAACAACACGCCTATGTCCTGCTATCTCTACAAAATCACTATCTACAAGCTGTTGAAATTGCTCCTCTGTCATATACCCCAATGTTCCATCTGCCTTGCTACCCTTTTGCATCTGCAAGGAATACTGAAAGGAAGATACTACACCAAATGCCAATGAAGTAACAGAAGTAAATAGAAACGCGGTCAACATAATCGCCAATATTGCCGCAATATTCCGGATTCTATTTTTCTTAAAATAACGTTGTGATAACCTCTTAACTATTTCTGCATTATTGTTACCAAATAATAAATCATTCATAACCTCATCTCCTATTCTCCTGTTCTTAGTCTCTCCACAACACTCTGTCGGTTCAGGAATCGAAGAGAAACCATCGGAATGATAAGCGCCAGCACGATATAAATAACGGATAACAAAATTGCCGGAAGGATGGTCAGATGGAAAGTCATATACCAAATGGGACCATTTTCTACTAAAAGTTTCACTGCTGTTACTCCCAGAACCACTGCAACCACAGTTCCAATCACACCTGCCCGCAGCACATAGGAAAGACTTTCTGTCATCACCATTCTACGAAGCTGCTTTGTTGTCATTCCAATGCTTTGCATAGACGCAAACTCATGCCGCCTTGTCACAATGCTTGTCATAATCAGGTTCATAAGATTGATGATACCAACCAATGCAAAGATTCCTCCGATCAGACCTCCAACCAAAAGAACTGCATTTTTTATTGTCTGAACGGTAGCGCCCAGTTTATCTACTGACTGATAGAGAACATCCATGTTTTTCTGGGTTGTGTATTCTGATAAATAAGCTTCCATCTCCTGTTGGTGCTCTTTTTCCGTATCAAAGAAAACACAATACAAAGACGGATTTTCATAAATCTCTTTGAAGTGTTTCTCAGACATATACATAATAGGTGTGCTAATATCTCCACTTAGATTAGATCCTGGTCCAAGTAAACCTGCACTTTCCATATCTACCGTAGCTGCCTTTGCAAGTACAACGAATGTTTTTGTAGGAACACCATTTTCATAAAACTGGATTTCATCGCCTACCTGCATGTTCTGGTATTCTTGTTCTTTATATTCAGCAAATATTCCCTTGTCATTATAGCTAGATATTAAAATAATTCCATTTTCATTTTGAATCTTTTCTTTCAAGATAGATTTGTCTTTCTCTCCTTCGCGAATATCCAGTTTATCAATTAAAGACTCTGAAATACCAAATATATTTCCCAATGGTCGATTATCTGGATTCAATGCAGCGTAGTGTGGCGGGTTTCCTTCTTCATCTCTATAGACTCCCCGATTAAATTCTTCCGGAGTAGAGGGGAAATGGACTTTATACGTATTGTCAATTTCATATGGAATCCCCCAATCACAAGAAATGTGATTATCCTCATAAGTATTCCTGTACATTTTTGTCACATTTTTCACACCAGGGCGCTGTGTAACCGCTTCTGCCACATCTTCCGGCAATGCGGCGCTGTGTCCGGTAAACCCTTTCTGCATCAATCCTGCCTGTGCTGTATAAACTGCAAAATCACTTCGCATCTTGCGTTCTACATAGATATTTTCATCAACACTTCCAACAAACACAAATACGGAATTCAACAGGATAATACTCAGCATCAAGGAGACAATGACCAATACCATTCGTCCCTTATTTCTCTGCACGTTGGCTTTCGCCATGCGCGGAAGTAATGCCCCTTTCACGTTCTTGCGTTCCTTGATCTTTCCTGTGCTCTGTTCTACATACCGGACAGCCTCAATCGGAGAGACACGGGATGCCTTCTTTGCTGATTTCCTTGTACTGATCCATACCGTCAGCGCAGAAAAGAATACGGAACCGATGATAATCGGAAGATAGGGAAGGGAACCAACTACCACGTTCTTTTCTCCCAGTTCCGCTACAAATATCTGAAGCGCTGACGGTAGCATTCCTTTTCCAAGCAAGATTCCAAAAAGCACTCCGATTGGTGTACCAATTAGGAACAGATACATTGCCTGTTTTCGCACTAGACCTTTCACTTGTTTTGGTGTCATTCCGATGGTTCGGAGAAGTCCATACTGTCTGACGTCATTGGTCACTCCCATATCAAAAACATTATAAATCAGAAGATAACCGCAGAACATAAACAGAATTCCAAACACGCCTGCCGCCATCCATACCGCTAAATTTCCATCGTTCTGTGTAGCAGATGGTGTCGGTGCAATCCTTACATAGTTTTCTGCTTCCCGATCATCTGGATTTCCTCCGATACTACGGATGAACTCTCCAATCCGTTCTTCTGCCATCGCCGGATCTTTCAAAATTACATCCGCATTATAGTAGTTCCCATTTTCTCTGTCTTTCCGAAGGACAGAAACCATATCTTTCTGTGCCTCCATAAATGCTTTGGAAACCATCACAAATCCCACATCATCTTTTACCGGATCATAGATACCAGATACCTTCATATCAAAATGTTCAATTTTTCCGTCTACTTTTAAATCAACCGGAAGTGTTTCCCCTGCTTTTTTCGGAATTTCCAGATCTTCCAGCACATTTGAAGACACCAGCACCTCATTCTCTGCCTTTGGTATGGTTCCGATACTCGGTGTCATAAAACGGACTTCGATGAGTGTCTCGTCCATATAATCCATTTCCACATTAAGCTGCTTTGTATTTTCTAAAAATGCCAGTGCGATCTGGGTTCCCACCTTTTCAAACATGCCATTCTCTCTTAGCTGTTCCGCCTGTTCTTTTGTCATTCCCTGCACCAGAGCATGTGCCTGAGTACCTAATAACCTCGCCTCACTATACTGCATCGTATTCTTTGCACCGAACCCGATAGTCAGCACTGCGGTCAGAAGAAACGTAGTCAGGGCTATGGCGATGACTGCAAGGATATTCCGTTTCTTATTGCTGTGAAAGCTGCGGTTTGCCACCTTTTTAATCACCGCTTTATTGTTGTTTCCAAATAGGACATCACTCATAGTCCTGCCCCCTTACTGTACGATCTTTCCATCTTCGATATGGATAATCCGGTCAGCAAGCTGGGCAATCTCGTCATTATGAGTAATCATTACAAGGGTCTGCTTGAATTTGTAGCTGCTTGTTTTCATCAGACCTAATACATCCATACTGGTCTTGCTGTCCAAGTTCCCGGTTGGCTCATCCGCCAACACAATCGTTGGACGGGCAATCAGCGCACGTGCGATTGCCACTCTCTGCTGCTGACCACCGGATAAATTATTCGGCATACTGTTTAACTTCTCTTTCAGTCCTAAAAATCCCACGACTTCCTTTAAAAAGTTTTTGTCTACCTTTCCTCCGTCCAGTTCTACCGGAAGCGCGATATTTTCGTACACATTCAAAACCGGTACCAGATTGTAGTTTTGGAAAACAAATCCTATTTTTCTTCTTCGGAAAATGGTCAACTGTTCCTCATTTAGTTTTGATAACTCCGTACCATCCACAAAGACTTTACCGGAAGTCGGAACGTCCAGACCACCGATCATATTTAATAACGTAGACTTACCGCTTCCGGAAGTTCCAACAATGGCAACAAACTCTCCTTTTTCTACGGAAAGGTTCACCCCATCCAATGCTTTTGTGATATTTGGTTCTTTTCCATAATATTTTTTCAGTTCAGTCGTTTCTAAGATATTCATACGAACACCGTCCTTTCTTTTTGTTATCCTTATTGTAACGACCAAACCTCACAGAAATGTCACGAAAACAAAGAAATTTCGCTGTTTTTGAGGCTGAAATGTCACAATCCTGTGACATTTCAACTTTTTCTCCTATTTTCTCAGGAGACGCACCGAAAACGTAGAGCCTTTTCCCGGTTCGGAGGACACCACAATATACCCGCCCTGAAGTGAGATAATCTCACGGGCAAGATACAGTCCGATCCCGATTCCTTCTGCATCATGTACCGTGTCCTCCCTGTAAAACCGTTTGAAGATCGTTCCCTGATGCTTTTCGGAAATTCCGATTCCATTATCTGTAATGTCAATCTTTACATACATTTCCCAACATTCCACCGATACCCAGATGTTTCCACCCTCCGGAGTATACTTCACTGCATTATCTAAAATGTTAAACAAAGCTTCTGTGGTCCACTTCCGGTCATGGGAAACCAGCAGTCCTTCCGGGCAGTCTACCTGCACATCAATCTTCTTTTTCTCTGCATTTAAGAAAATCCCGCCCAGCGCTGCCGCCAGCGTTTCATAAATCGACTGTTCCTTCTGCTCCAAAGAAATCACGCCTGTTTCCAATCGGGACGTTTTGATCATTGCCTGCATCAGAAAATCCAGCTTGTCCAACTGGCTGCTCTGCGCTGTCAAAAATTCCTGTTGTTTCTGTGCCGGAACTTCTTGCTCCAACAGCGTATTGTTGATCATTTTCAGGTTTGCAATAGGTGTCTTGACCTGATGGGAAATATCGGAAATTAACTCCTGCAAATCTTCCCTTTCTTTAGCGATATGATTCCGGTTCTCCTGCATAACTTCATACAGTCGCTTCAACCTGTAATGAATTTTATAGAACAGCCCTTCCTTCTGCTGTTTCTCTTCCGGCAATTCCTCTTTTCCGGACATCATCCCGTCCAACAGTTCACAAAGCTGGTCGGAAAATAAGACCAATTTTTTCCGGACAATCCTTACAAAAAGCACTCCGCATCCAAACGCAAACACACCAACGCCCAGCACACACAAGGTGGCAGCTACATTTCCGGTGATCCATAATACAGCAATGCTGATCCCGATGGTTGCCATCAATAACACCACTCCTAAGAAGAGACAGATATGATTGATGGAAAGATGATTTTTATTTCTCACTTCTGCACACCTCCCACCCACATATATCCCATACCATAAACGGTCTTGATATACTGCTGTCCGTTGGTCTCAATCTTATTTCTCACTCTGCTGACCGCTACCGTCAGTGCATGTTCATCCACAAAGTTCTCATCAATATCCCACAGCCTTTCCAATAACATTTGCCGGGTTAATACATTTTGCGGATTCTTCGTAAAGATTTTAAGCAGACGATATTCAAGCGGGGTAAACACCAACGCTTTTCCCTCCAGTGAAGCGGTCATTTCTTTAAAATCAATAGCGAACGTTCCGTCGTTATATTTATCTTCTTCCGACTGTTTTGCAATCCGACTCAATAATGCCGCCAGTTTCTTCTGAAACACACTCATGGGAAATGGCTTTGTTACATAATCATCGGCTCCCAGTTCATAGCCTTTTAGCATATCGCTTTCCATATCATTTGCGGTCAGAAAAATCACCGCAGTCTCCGGACAGCGCTCTTTTACTTCCTTGCAGAAATCAAAACCATTCCCATCCGGCAGATTCACATCCAGTACGATCAACTCATACCTTTGTTTCTCGATATAATTTTCCGCCTCTTGTTTACAGAGTGCAGAGTCCACCTTGTATCCGGCGGCATTTAAGTTGTAGCATAACGTATTATTTAATAAGTGGTCATCTTCGACTACTAAAATATGCATCGCATCACATCCTTTTTCTTTTTAGAGTATCACCCAAATGTCACAGAAACCTCACGAAATACTCTTTTTTTCTGTTTTATTTTACCTTGATGATTTTTCCTTGTCCACTATCTGATGTTCCCTTGATAAAGAAACCCATGATACTGTCGTGAAAAACAGTAGCATGGGTTTCTCAATATCTGTTCTTTATCTTCCATTATAAAATTTCTCTATCTCTTTCCATCTATCAAATCATAGCTCAGATCCAAAAAGTCTAATATCTTTGCTTCACTCACGGTTCCATCCAGCAACATTGTGATCCAATACTTTTTATTCATATGATATCCCGGAAGAAAACCGTAGGTCTGTGTCAGAAGTCCTACCATATCCGGTTCGCACTTCACATTGATCACATCTACCATGCCCTCTTCTTCTAATCCCAACTTGGATTTTTCAACTCGCAGAATAGCTGCATACCATTTTCCATTTTTATGCCGGAGGATTGCGTTCTCCGGAGAACTCTTCCAAAGATATTCTGGAATTGTTCCATATTGCTTTTTTACATATTCAAAGATTTCTTCCCGTTTCAAATATTTCACTCCCCAATGACTCTATGTTCTCAATCTGATAATTGTACTTTTCAAATTTGTAACAGGCAGGACACTCGCCCTGCCCGCCTTTCCTATTATAGCATTGTCCCCCTGCTCCTACAATAAAAGACATTCTTTTCCTTTTACTGATTTTACAAAATCTGTCCGGTATCCTACGACCTCTACGTTATAACATAATAGATAAAATTTTTTGAGAGAATTCTCCAAATAAAAAAACGATACTGATCACCACGACCAGTACCGATTTTCCTCTTACTTCCTATCACTAAATACCATTCTTTTCCCATTGTTTTCGGAATACATAAACGATACCTAATATTACTCCTGACAATATAATTGTATATATCACATTACCAATAAGATCTAAGTATTCTGTGTTACCTGTATTGTAATACTGATTAAATCGTAAAAATATCGGATTTGATGCATCATATCTTGCTAAAAAACTTAGCTTATGGTTTGCAATCGATGCAATCATTGTAATAATCCAAAATGCAAAATTAGATACATACGCTCCAATAACACTTTTTAATAAAAATCCCCACATGCTCGCTAATAAGATTTCATATATAAGTGCACTTTCAAAATAGAACATTGTGACTATGGTAAGTGAAAAATCCTGATATAAAATACTGATTAAACATATACCGCTAAGAGTCATTATACTCATCCAGAATAACAATACACCGACTTTTTCAAGAAAAAATCTAAGCCAGTTATACCCCATCAATTTGTAGAACAAAATATTTTTTTCTTTATAATCTGTCGCAAATGTCTGTATTGTAAGAACTGAAAAAATCAGCATTCCGAATTGTGTAAAAACAGTATAAATGCTAATAAATAGTTCTTCCAAAGATGGGTTCGATATTTTATCCAAACTTACAAGCAACACATAGCCAAGCACAAAGCATATTATAACTGTAGCTAAGTAATAAATGAAATAACGATTTTTTACGTTTTTTCTAAATTCCATAATCCTCTACTCCCCTTTCACATACATCTCTATAATCTCTTTCTTTGATTCAATTTGGTCAATTTTATGATTATGAATATAATAGTACTTGCCTTCCATATACTCCAAGTCTGACAGATTATGTGTAATGTTTATGATGACTACTTCATGCATTTTATTATAGATAGACAAAAAGTGATAAAGATCTAATGCACTATTTTTGTCCAAAGCGTTTGTAAATTCATCTAAAATTATCACTTTGGGATTTGCTGATAAAAAAGCTAACAACTTAATTTTTTGTTTTTGCCCATCACTCATTTTCTTTATCGATAAATTTCCCGGAACTTGACTCAATTTTAATAATTCAAACAAATTATCTACTCTTACGGACTCAAATCTTTTTTTCAATAGCTTTACAATGTCAGCAATCGAAAACTCTGCTGGAACATTACTGCCGCTTCCAATTAAAATTGCTGAATCATTCCCTTTTATTTTTCCTTCGTATTTATGCATTCCTACACATGCTTTTGCAAAAGTAGATTTTCCAACTCCATTACCTCCCATAACATGATTGATAACATGTTTATCAAATTGAATATTAACTTTATCTAATAATAACCTATTTCCTGCCTTTAAAGTGAACTCAACCAACTCCATAACATTAAAGCCTCCTTTATTTCTTTCCTATTGTTCCGTCTACCAGCCTACTTTTTCTTGAAATGAATAAATACTGCTAAAAATACAAGAATAAGCAATATCAAAAGTGCAATAACAACAAACCACATTTTCTGCTTCCTCCTTTTCTTGTACTCTAACATAAAAATAGACAGTTGCCGAAACTGTCCTCAAAACAAACGGTAACTGTCCTTAAATTTCCTATTTTTTATTCGTAAAATAACATCACGTTCATAGTAAATATATTGTTTTTATAGTCATATTCCATCACGCCATGATATTTTTCCACAGCAGCTCTTACATTTTGAATTCCCCATCCATGCATGCTCTTATTTATTTTAGTGGTCATCATCTTTTCATTTCTAATAGTCGGCGTTGTGCTACTGCTGTTCTCTATCTTTATTATAATAAATTGATGAATTCTCCGAATAGTTAACTTAATTTTTCGCTCAATTTCTGGCGAACATCTTTCACACGCTTCTATTGCATTATCCAGCAAATTAGTGAGTATCGTACATAAATCCACTGGATCGATTCTACAATTTTTAGGATATTCTGCATGAATACTCATATCTATTCCCTTTTCACTTGCCCACTTTTCCTTTTGACTTAAAATATAATCAACAGCCTCTATTCCAGTCCGTACCTCTATCATATATTCTGTGTGATTTCCGATAAGTTTAAGCAAATACTTCTGAGCCTCTGCTATCTGCCCTTTCTCAAGATATTTTTGTATCAGTAGAAAATGATTCCACATATCGTGATATAACTTTGCATTTGATTCATACGATTCTTTAGCTACTAAATAATTTTGTTCTAAAAAATGATTTTTCTGCTCTATATATTCTTGTTCTTTTCTATTTTCTCTCATCCGAAGGAAAAGATACACAACCCCGGCAAGTAACACACCACTAATTCCTAATAGCATTTGTAAAAAGTCTAATCGTATTCCTAATAAAATTTGTGATGAGACTATCCAGTATACTCCTCCTATACTACCTACCACCAGACAGATCACGGTAATTGTAATTCCACTCTTATTTTTCTTTTCTGCGCCTTTTTTAATAATCACACAGAATAAGCATACAAACAGACATTCTACTAATTTGATAAATACAATAAAGATAATCCTTTCTATCCCAAAATTTGATAGTACAATTTCTATAACAGATGTCATTCCTAATTTTGTCATTAGGAAAACTGTCCCCATATCCATTCCTGTTAAAAATGCTACGTAGCCAATAGCAATAAATAAAAATTCTGAAAATCTCCCCCTATATAAAATTTTTCCTCCTAAAGTATATGATATTGCCGCATACCCCAAAGTTGGCAGGCTAATAGATAAATCTACCATATTTAACATCACTATTCCTATCGCAATAAATGCCGATAAAAATAAGCCAAACTTTATTTGTTTTTTCTTTGAAAATTGCGTTTCAAAGATTACGCTGACTATCTTGAAATACAAAATACTTTCTATAAATGCAGCTAACCACTCTGCAATTATATGTACACCTATCATATTTGTTTCCCCCAAAAACGAAGCATTATTGATTTGAATTCCGATATATTTGCTTTGCTAATTTGGATATACTCATTATGCCCAAAAATAACCCCATTTTCATTCAACCCCACTACATTAGCTAAATTCACAATACAGCCTCTATCAGCAAAATAAAAATATTCCTTATTCAATTCTTCAAAAACCTGCGCCAAAGTCTTTCTAATCGATTTCATCTCTCCATTTTTCAAATGAAAAACTGCATATTTCCCATTCTTCAAAATATAAAGGATTTCCCGGTATGCCACCTTTTCTATTCGCTTCTTCACTTGAATCATATAATATTCATCTCGCTCAAGACAATAAAGTTTATAGAAATCTTCCAACGCTATCAGCAATTTATCGTCCAATAATTTTTTAGGAATATATCGAAACACTGAAAATTCATATGCCTCAATCGCATATTCCAAATGAGACGTAATAAAAATGATTCTTGCTGAGGGTATATTTCTATAAATCGTTTTTGCCAAATCCATTCCACTTACTTCTGGCATTTCTATATCCAGAAGAAATAAATCAAAATATTGTCCATCTTGCATATCATATAACAAATTATCACTTGACTTATATGTTTCAATTCTTATCTCTACACAATGTGTGCGAAAAAACAATTCTGCAAGTTCTTTTACCTTAAGAATATTCGTTACTTCGTCATCACAAATTGCAATCTGCAACATTCCTAACACCTCAAATATCAATTTCTATGCCATTATACTATAACTCTAATGTCTTTTCCAACAAAAGAGGGAAATATATCCTATACATTCCCCTCTCTTACTATCAGTACGCCGGAACACCATACCCATATATCGCTGTACTTCCGATACTATAACTTCTCCGGTTGACTGCATCACTACTGTTTCCTTCAATGGTATGCACAACACCATCCACCGTACTTTCCACGATTCCCACATGGTCGATACTTCCATCATTTCCCCAGTCAAAGAAAATGAAATCTCCCGCCGCCGGGGTATAACTTCCATCCTGAAATTGTCCATTGTTTTGGAACCAGTTTACACCGACATCGCACTTGGCAAACTTTGGTATCACACCGCTTTCAATATAGCCGCATTGATCGGCACACCACGACGCAAAACAAGCACACCATTCTACACGGCTGTCAAATCCATACCAGCTCCAATACGTCTCTCCGCCATTTCCTTCTTGGGACAGTGCCACCTGCACGATTGCCTGACTTCCCGTTCCAGTCGGAATCCGTCCAAATGGATAATAGCGCAATACATGTGACACATACTGCTTGTCCCCGTAACTGCTCCATCCCAGTTTTTCTGCCATCATATCGGAAAATTCGATCGCATTAGCCGGGGTGTAGCCTCCATCTTTTTCTTTTGCCCACGGGATATATCCATTTCCATAATTGTAGCCCTGAAGCGCCAGCTTAATACGTTCCATATCCACCGGAGTTTCCACTTCTGCGCTGACCAGACACGCTTTGATCTCCTGCACCCCACACTCAATGGAATATGCCGGATCAGTAATCCCGTTAGGCTGTCTTGGAAACCGGGTATTAAATGCCCCTTCTGAACTCTGCATTGGATCAAGCCCCAATCCCCCGCTTTCCTGCATCATAATCGCTTTGATCAATTCCACGTATTCTCCGATACCATATTGTGTGGCATATTGACGGATTAACGGTTCATATGCTTCTACTTCTGCGCTGACAGCAGAAACCGTATTAGAATTTCCCCCGCCTGTCACACAAAGAATACCTCCAAACAGTACCACAACCAACAAAATCAGCACCGCAATCCATCCCCCTGCCAAAAGCGCTGTCACAAGCGCCTTTGTCCCTGCAATAATCGCCCGGACAGCCGCTAACGTGGCTCTTGCAGTTGCCTTTGCGGTCTGCACTGCTGTTCTTGCCGCCTGCCTGGCTGCCATCGCTGTTTTTTCTGCTGTCTTTGCTGTTGTCTGTGCCAACCATTTCGCCTGAACTGTGGCAGTCTGACTCGTCTTCGCCGTATTATGAACCGTCTGCTTCGTACTTTTGATCGTCCGGCTGGCAGTTTTCACCGTTCCTTTTCCGGTCTGTTTCCCTTTACTCCCCACAGTTTTGATTGTTTTTTCTCCGGACTCTATTGTTTTAATGGTGGCATTTTGAAGTTTTCCTGCGGAAACTCGTTTCTTCTTTGCCAACTCCTGCCCTGCTCTTTGTAGTTGCTCTTTCGGCTGGTTGAAGGTGTCCGCAGACACCTTCCCCTTTGCTCTTTGACGCTGCATTCTGCCGCCTTGCATTCGTACCTGATGCACTACCCCGAACACACTTCGTTCTGCCCCGGCTGTAATCTGATTTTCTGCATCTTCCACAGGTGTTTCCGCTGTTGGTTCTCTTGTCTCCTCTGCCTGTTCTTTCGTCCGCACATATGCCCGCTTTACATGCTCGGTTCCCGTTGCCACTTTGTCCAATACCTTGATGTCTTTGCGAACCTTGCGCGTCTTAATCTCCTTACTCATAATCCTACCGTTCTTCCATATGCGGACACACTTTACCGGAATAGAACTCCCTGCAAAATTCCGGGTACTTCAACCGGATTGCCTCGAAGAAATAAGGTGCATATCCACAATCAAAAAGCTCATAGGGTGTAGACATCCTTTCTGCTCCTTTCTCGTTGTATCCGTTCCATAAATTAAAGGCAAGCCGGGTAATCCGCATACTTCCGCTTGTCTGCCATCCTTCATGCAATGCCCCCGGATTGATACAATCTTCCTGAAAAGAAAATAACCGTTTCACATTGTCTCTTGTCATATCTGAAATTCCAACACAGTAAAAAAATGCCTGATGATAACTGTCCTTTTTCTTCGCCTCCTCCATCATGGTAAAGAAAAATTGTTTGTGCTCTTTTGATGCAAATCGTAATTCCATCTTCTTTTCCCCTTTCTATGGCTGCCGATTCCGGTTGGCATGATCCTCGCCCGGTTTTGTCGTCATGAGTTGATAAAGCTTTGTATTTTTCGGAAACTGGTTCACAAATGGCACAAGAGAACTTCCATATTTGATTAGTCCACATCCCGCATCTGCATTGGTGATATATCCCATCTGCTCATTGGAAATATTGAGTAACTGTGCCAGTTTCTCCCGATCCGGCGCCGCCTGATTTAACATCACGATATACTCGCTGTTGGACAACATGGTTCTTGCAAGAACGGAATCCAACAGATAATCTACATTCTGCGTAATGGCATTCGGATAGGCATTTCTCTTACGAAATCTGCGCCATGCAGAGTTAAAGAATGCTCCGGAATATTCATTTTCAAATACTACATGGAACTCATCCAAAAAAATATGGGTACGTTTTCCCAGTTTCCAGTTCTCTGTCACACGGTTTAACATCGCATCTGTAATGACCAAAAGCCCCATCGTTTTCAACTGTTTTCCCAAGTCCAAAATATCATACACCACCATCCGGTTCTTCACATCCACATTACTTTCATGGGCAAAGGCATCCAGACTTCCGCTTGTAAACAATTCCAGTTCCAGTGCAAGATCCTGCGCTTCCCGCTCTGGCTGCTCCAGTATTTTTTCACGGAGTACACAAAGTGTCGGTACATTTCCGCCTCGCTGGTAATCGTCATACACTGCGGCAGTACAACGGTCTATAATGGATTTTTCTTTTGCACTTACGCCCTTTTTGTCTAATTGATCAAAAAGCGATAGCACAAATTCTGACTTATCAATAACCGGATTGCCACCGTCCCCATAACCTTCCACCATATCCATAGCGTTGATGTGGTCTTTACTTCCTGCCGCAATCCGGATAACTTCTCCGCCCATCGCCTCGATGAGTGATGCGTACTCTCGCTCCGGATCACAGATTAAAATATCATCCCCGGTCGCAAGGGCAAGGAATACAATCAGCATTTTTGCACTGAACGACTTTCCGCTTCCCGGAACACCAAGTAAAAAGGAATTGGGATTCAGCAGCTTCGCTTTATTGCACATGATTAGATTATGGGAAATTGCATTTTCCCCGCAGTAAATACCACCCTCATCCATAATCTCCTGCACCCGGAAAGGCATCAGCACCGCAAGGCTTTCCGTTGTCAGCGTGCGAACCGCATTGATTTTCCGTTGTCCGATGGGTAAAGCGGTATTCAGTCCGTCCATCTGCTGAAATTTTAAAGTAGACATCTGACACAAATGCTGCCTTGCAATAGTCAGAAGTGTTTCCGTATCTGCTTCCAGCTCTTTCTTCGTATCTGCGGTATGCACAATCGTCAAAATTCCAAACATCATCCGCTGGTCACGGGTAGTCAAATCATCCAGAAACTCCTTGCTTTCTTTTCGCTGCTGCTCCATATCATAAGGAACAACTGCGGAAAAGTTATTATTTGCGTTCTGTCTTCTCTGCCAGTTAGTTATATTTGTCTCCACACCGAGAAGCCGGTTCTCCACTTCCCGTACCGCCTCATCCGTCGGAACCGGAATGATGTCAATACTCAGCATCAGATTACGGTTTAATTCTGTCAGTTCCGCAATCATATCGTCTTTGATATAAGACGCATAATCCCGCAAAAACAGCACTCTTCCATAACGGTCTCCCATTTTAAAATGATCCCGTTCAAACTCAAAGCTGTCTGGACAGATAAAATCTTTAAAGCTGTGTCCTTTCTTCATTGCCTGCGGCAGATCAAAGAAAAAGGCGGTTTCCTCGCCCGCCCGGTAAAAATCATGTAATGCCCGCAGTCGTTCTGTCGCATCCAATTCCACACATTTGGAACCCAGTCTTGCAAAATGCCCCATCAGATCCGTTCCCATCCGTGCAAAATAGCTTCTCGCCTCTTCCACTGTTTTCTTATACACCGATACCGTCACATACTTTTCCTGTACCATTCGATTGGAACCCGTTGCCTTCTCCAACAACATTTCGTTGTATTCTTCCCGGTACACATCCAATCCATCTTCCCGCATTGGGATCAGAATTGCCTTTTCAAAGTCCTGCCGGTTCAGTCTCCGGTTGTTGATCGTAATCTTTGTGGTAGCTCCGCTGTCAAAGGAATTGAGTAGTTCGCTGTATTCCAAAAACATTGCCTCCTGATCTTCCCGGCTTGCCACCGCATAATTGATATCCATGAATTTATACGTCCGGGTAAACTTATTCCTCCCCACCTGAAAGACACCGTCTGCCCATACTGCCTGGATGGGAATAACCTGCTGTACACTCCTCGGTATACGAAACTTCTCCTTGTCCTGTTTAAAAATTGTCCTCAATGTCTTAATCATGTTTCTTTAACTCCTCCTTTTCCCGTGCCTCAATCTCTCCTTTTAGCAGCTCGTAATACAAATTTTCTGACCGGAACACCAGCTTTTTCGGAATAAGAAACTCGGATTTAAACCATGCCCACAAAAACTGCTCTGCGGTCATCCCATGATATTTGAAAAATCCCAACGCAGCAAAAGGCGCTGCCCCTAAGATACACACCCAGCTTACTGTCTCTGTTCCCATGTACGGACGGAGCAGAAAATAAAGTCCGACCGCAACCACGCAGGCGAAGACAGAAAAAAAGAACTGCCGCATGGACAGTCCGAAAAACATAGATTCCGTATAGTTTCGGATTTCCCGATTGATTTTTACTTCCAACGTTTGTTCCTCCTTTTACAATCCCATCATTTCCCGTACCACCCGGTCTGCCATCTTTACTGCACCCACCAGTACCAGCATGTTGAAAATCAGTTCTCCGATATAACTCCACACCATCGTCACCGCCGCTGCATCCGCATCCACCGCCGGAGGCGAAGCCGCAAAGACAGAAAAGATAATACATGCCAGCACGATAACCGCACCTTCCAGACAAACCGCCGCATACGATTTCATAAAACTTTTTCCCACATTCTGTGTCGGCTCTCCGGCAAAAGACGCAAGAGGAACCGGCGCAATGGCAGTATACAGATACAGCCGGAAAAAGCGCCCATACACGCTCATAATCATAATGAAACTTAATACCGTGATAAACAGTCCTCCGATCAATGTTACCGCCCACAAGGGAATACTCTCAAAGAAACCGCAGTCTTCCACCGCTGTCACAATTTCTTCCGGTAAAACTGTCTGCTGCGGCTGTCCAAAGCCCGCCGCATTCATAATCGTACTCATTACACCCTGTATGATTTCAAAGAGCGCCATCATCAATTCCAGTCCATAGGTAATGACGCCTTTTGCAATGGCAAAACGGATAAATAATTTCAATGCATGTTCCGGTTTCTTCACTTCTACGAAACTTCCGCATGTTTTTACCACACCGACAACAAAGAATAACACCAGCAAAGCATAACCGATTGCCTGCAATGCTCCGTTGATCGTCACAATCACATTCCAGATATCACCGCCCTTGAATGTCTCCGGAGACTGTGTAATAATCTGCCAGATTTCCGCCAGCTTGCTGTTCCACGTTTCCAACGCATTGACGAGATTTTGTACTACCCAGTTGTCTGATTCCATTCACTAACCTCCTTTCCGGCAGCACGTTCCCCAAGCCGTTTTCTTTGCACTTGGGGAATCCTGCCTGTTTCTTTTTTATCCCGCAATCAAGTTCAAAATCTCTTTGGCAAAAGTAATGACCACACCGCCTGCCAACGTCAGAAATCCATTCGCTCTCTGACTTGGATCATGGGACTTTAAAGACAATCCGATCTGCACAATTCCAAACCCAAGCAAAATCATACCGATGGCACGGATCAGTCCGAAAATAAACTCGGACAGGTTATTAACTACTGCAATGGGATCACCGGCTGCAAACACTGTTGTTCCTCCCATCGTCAACATCAGAACCAGTATCAAGTACACGCCAAAGGCTTTTTTCGTCTTTGCTCCCATAGGAAGCTTCTGCATTCCTCCGGCTGCTCCTCTCTTCTTACCTCTCATCTCTGTTTCTTTCTGCTGTCTGTCTCTCTGTTTAAACATCATCTGTTTCTTCCTCCTTGTTTTGGCTAAATACAGTTTCCAATTCTTCATTCGAGAAAAGTTCCAACGTTTCCGCATCCACTTCTCCCACATCTTCTTCCTGAATTTCTCCCTCCAGACTATCCGTCAGGGAAATTCCTGCAACCGCTTTTGTCACTTCCCCGTGACGGTACGGTTTTCCTTTTCCATCCGTTGTAAGCGCAACATTCGGATGACTTAAAATATCAATCTTCTCATCTAAAATCGGGCGCTCCCCACGAATAAAAAGAAGCGCATAGCGGTTGTCCAGCATACGCACTTCGTCCGGCGTCATCAATTCACGCCCTGAGATTTGATAATTGGTAGAATAATTTCCAGAGTGTCCCGTTGATTTTCCATAGGTGTTCAGATCAATGGTGGCTTTTCCTAACAATTCACTCACATATTTATGGGTACTCTGCTCATTTCCTCCAAGATAAAGAAATTCATCGCAGTTACCAATAATTGCCTCCCATTCTTTCTCAAACAATGCTTTTAATGCGGCAATGTTCTGTAAGACAATCGACACACTCACCGCTCTTGAACGCATAACACTGAGTATCTTTGAAAAATCATCAGGCAGCGATACATTACTAAACTCATCCATCAGAAAATGGACCGGAACCGGCAGACTTCCTCCGTGTTTATAATCCGCCGAATAAAAAAGCTGCTGAAATAACTGGGTATACAAAATAGACACCAAAAAGTTATAACTGGTATCGTTATCCGGTATTACCGCAAACAATGCTACTTTCTTTTCTCCGAGGGACGACAGATCCAAATCGTCTGTTGCAGTCAATGCAGACAGACTGGACAGATTGAATTTTTCCAATCTTGCTGCCAACGTAATCTGAATGGACTTTAAGGTTTTAGCGCTTCCTGCGTGATAGTCCTTATAATACTTTACAGCGATATGATCCGGGTTCTTCATCTCCAGCCGCTCAAACAATTCATCTAACGGTGACTGATAATCATCGTTGTCCTCCCGCACTTCCCCCGCCCGCAGCATTTCCATTACCATCGGGAAATTCTGTTCTTCTTTCGGCGCTTCGTATTTCAGATAAAAAATCAACGCCAGCAAAAGCATGGATGCGGCAGTATCCCAAAACGGATCGTTGCTCTGACTTCCTTTCGGTGTCGTTGCCTTAAATAAATTTGTCACTAGCCGCTGCACATCATTGTCATCCTTCAGATATACAAAGGGATTGTAACAATGACTTTTCTCCATATTGATCAAATCCAGCACCCGTACTTCATAACCTTCCGCCTCCAAAAGATGCCCCGTATCCCGCAAATTTTCTCCTTTGGGATCAAGCACCACAAACGAAGTGTTCGCCTGCATTAGATTCGGTTTGCAAAAAAAACGCGTTTTTCCTGCTCCACTACCACCCACAACAATTGTCAATAAATTTCTCCTATGCTTCCGGCTGTTATAACTGATCCGCACATGTTTCGTCATCAACTTATTTGCCTCGAATTTCTTGTCACTGTACTTCTTGTTGATCTCCTGTGTATTCCCCCATTGTGCCGAACCATGTTCCTCACCTCTCCGGTAATTTCTTCTCGTGGACAGATAAATTCCGATTCCCATCCCATAGCAAGCAATGAAAATAAGGACAGTTTTTAAGCTGTCCTTACAAACTTGAATCCGAAACGGATGTTGAATTGCTTCGGGTAATTTTTCAATCACACTCAAAATTCCATCAAAGAAAAACGGGGAGGTCAATAACGCAAGCCATACCACCGGAAGAATTCCCAACAGAATCAATACTCTGCTCTCTTTCTTGTCATCGCTCTTCACGATGCCACCGCCCCTTTCGTTCTTTCTCCGGCAGTTGTTCCATTCCCTCAATGACCTTCATCAGCACATCATCCACAATCTCCGTATCTTGATTTGTTTCCAACAACTGATTCCTCTTATCCTTCAGCGAATGAAAAATCACACCACACTCATATCGGTCTAATTTCAAAGTCACTTTTTCTTCATGCAAATATCCTCACCTCCCGTGTGGACTTTTTTTTATTTGTTTTGCTATTCCTTTTGCTTTCTGCATTATCTTGCATCATCCCTCTTCGGATAGGCTTCCATTCGCGGCTGTTGACGTTCTGTCTGATTACGTTCCTGCTGCAAAGACTTTTCCATCCGAGCATTGATATTCTTAAAAGATTCCTGGGCTTTCGCCAGTTCCGCGCGAACTTCCTGTGGCTCCATGTTTTCAAAAAACTCCGGTGCATGACTGAAATCAAAATACTGCGTATCAATGCCATACTTTTTACAAAGCATGTAAGAAGCACAGTACGCATGGAACGTATCTGCCTCTCGGTCATACATCTTGTTTCCATCTGCAAATCCGGCAAGTGCAAGCTCTGGGGAAAGGGATAAAAAGATGGACTTGGCATCCATTCCTTTTCTCACATAAATACAATTTTCTTCCGGTGTAAACAACGCACCTTTCCCATCCGGCATCTGATCTGGTTCTGCCGGAACGATATTGACTGGCGGATTGCTGAGCAATGCACGAATCAACTGTTGTTCCGTAATCTGTGGCTTCTCATGTGTATAATTATGAAGGCTTGCCTGTGATGGCTCATACAACTTCTTGGCGTTGTAATACGTTCCGATACTTCCATCTTCACGTTCATACTCTTTGCCCGGTTCCAAAATCAGTACTGGTTTATCCCGTTCTTGTCGTTTCACGAAGGTTCCCTGACTTCTCCAATAACTATAATCCCCTAGTTTCTGTGCCTCCGGTCGTTGCGCTAAAATCAACAGCGAATTGCTCACAGTATAGCGGTCAAAGCGACTCTGTACATCCAGATATTTCTGAAACATCTGACTGTCCGTTGCAACTGCCGCTGTAATCTGCTCTGACAATTCATAGCAACGGTTCCGGTTATTCTTACTCTCCGCAATAAATGCCGCTGTACGGTCATCCTGCGGAACTGCGGATACATTTAACATAGAATCAAAATTTGTGCTCATATCTTTTACCTCTCTTTGCTTGTTTTTTTCGGTTTCCTGTTCTGTGGTTGCCGATGCTCCAGTACTTTTTGTTGCTGTCTTCTTCCTCTTTGCTGTACACGATCTGAAACTGGCTGGTTTCGATTCTTCTGGTTTCTTCCCGCCTGAATCTCCCGTAACTCCTCCCGCACCGATTTCTTCTGCGGCGCTGTTGGCATATATAAACTAGAAGTACCCTCGGCGGTTCTGCTGTACCTCTCGGAGATAGGCTCGGACAGAAGGGATTTCTCTGTCTTTGCCAAAGAGGGGTTTCTTGGCTGTGTCTCCTCCTTTTTACTTGGTGCGCCCATCAATTCCTCCATCAACTGATCCGCGTCAGATTTCTCCCGTCCGGTTCGTTCCGGCACATCCTGAGACTTCCCAGCTTTCTTCACTCCAGCTACATCTTTTCCAACGTTTTTGGCTTTCTGTTCTCGTAATTTTTCGATCTCCGTCTTAATTTGCGCCGCCTCCGTAACCGATGCAAACTGAAAGCGCTCTACAATACGGTTAATTCGAGGAGCGTCCTCTTCTTTTACCATGATGTCTACCATCCCATCACTGCTCCCTCTTGGATTTCGCACCGCACAATATAAAATTCCATACCTCTTTGCTTCTTGCACAAATTTACGCAAATCACTTTCTTTCACAGAAAATACTGTTAGTGGGCGTCCGGAACGCACCAACGTTTCCAGTCTCGCCCGCCCACGCGTCTTTTTCTGTTCTTTCAAAATAGCATATAAAAGTACTGCAAGCTGTTTGGCTCCTGCTCCGGAAATTTTCAATGCAGCTTCTCCCACTTCCAGTGACATCCGCACCACTTGATCAGCGGCTTCCCCTGATGTGTTCATGTCTTACCTCCTTTCTCTCTGTTGTCTCCTGCCTCACGATATGAATCTTCTCTTTTAAAATCTGAGAACGTGCGGCAATTCCATCACAAAGTTTCACCTCCTCCCGAAGTTCTTTTATCTCTTCTGTCAATTTGGAAATCTCAGCTTTCAACACTCCCTGCACGTTCTCATCTTTTGCGCTTCGGAGACGATACCTGAGATGTGTTCGCTCATCTACCAACTGTTTCCGTTGGCTTTCACAAGTTTCCTTCCACGAAAAAAGCTGCTCTGCGGTATCAATGTGATAACGACAAAGCAGCCTTGTCTCCCTTTTAATCTGGTTTAATTTGTTTAAATCTTCCCGAAGCAATAAATGCAATTCCTTTTGATTCACAGGCGGTCGGTTTTTCGGAAGAATCCCCAAGAGATAACAATAATGCAAATACAATCCCCGCAGTCCTCCGATTTTTCGTTTCGGTTGGAATGTTCCATATAGAAAAATCTGTCCGGTTTTTCTTTGCCCTTGTACTAAACGATAAGAAACTTTCTGAAACGGACTCTTCTCTTCTGTTAAGATTCTCCTGCGGATTGCTTCCATCGTGTATGCCTCTCCAAAGTTGCGGACAAGTTTCAATCCTCTGTCTCTTCCCGCTGGTCGTAAGGTAATATCCTGTCCAAATTTAATGTCGTACCCTTTCTCCCTTAGCAAATGAAAAAACTGGTTTTCGGTCCTTGCCATGCGGATTGCTTCATCCACATCCTCTCGCACCATTCCTCGGTAAGTTGGCTTTTGTTCCTGATTTGCCCGCCACTCTCCATAATGCTGAGACTTTCCCTTACTTGGCTGTTTAATCACAGATAACGCATACTCCTTACACAATCGGTCTGATTCCTTACGCATCCTACAATAATCTTGTTTCGTCCGATGATACCTTTTCCCATCTAAAAAAGAAACTGAGTTGACCACAAAATGATTATGCAAATGGTTGGTCTTATCCAAATGGGTTGCCACCAACACCTGAAACCGGTCTCCCCATAATGCTTCTGCCAATCTCACACCAATCTCATGTGCCATCTCCGGCGTACACTCTCCCGGTGCAAAAGACTGATACCCGTGAAATGCCATGATTCCTTCGGCTTTTCCGTACCGCTTTTTGACTGCCATCATTTCTCCACGTGCAGTAAGCAGGTGCACAATTCACGCCGGAAACATACTGCTGCATAACAATTACTTCTTCCGCGATCGCCTTCCCTCGTTTTTTGAATCTTGTTTTTTCTTCATCTACCGCATATGCAATAACATCGGATAGCCCTTGTGATTCCTCTTCCGTGATTTCTTTTTGCTCCACATAAACTGGATTTCTCGTCTTCTCTGGATTCTCTACATAAATCACGACCTTTCCAAGCCACCCTTTCACACTCCAAATGGATGTGGTTGCCATCTTACTGACCTCTTTTCTCACATCTACTCGCTCTTTCCTGCGGATTTTTCTCCGGTAAAATCACAGCTTCGGTAATCTCTTTTACCGTCTGCTCAAACATCCGAACCGCTGCGTCATATCTCTGAACGTCCATCACATTCAGCACATGGGCTTTCTGCGCAATCTGATTCAGGTTATTCCCGATTTTATGGAGTTCCCTCATCATAGAATAATAATCCGGCGGTGGTGCGTCTCTTGGGACAAGCCCTGTAATGACTTGACGCAGATACGCCTCCCGGTTCAAACCGCTTTTCTTTACTTTCTTATCCAACGCCTCTGCTTCTTTCCGGTTCAACCGAAACATGATGCCAATATTCCGTTTCCTCATCGCCACATCTCCTTTCCTCGTTCTATAGATTCCGGAACTTCTACAATCTTCTGTGCTTCCTTATCGTAACGGTAAACCCGATCGGATAACTGTTCCATTTTCTCTACCTGACTCCGATTGACTTCCCGCACCATCGCTCCCAGTTCTTTCGGTGAAATTCCTCCACGATCGGGAATAATCAACACTTCATGCAAAGATGAGGGTAAAATATAAAATCCCTCCGGAAAGGACTGACTTAATTGATCCATTACCTTTGGTTCAAACATCATGGCTGCACCGAAATTTTTCTTTTCATTTGTAAGCACCAGAAGTATCGCTTCCTGATTGGAAAAATCAAATTCTTTCTTCAGTAAATTTTCCGGTGCAGCGCCTCCCATAAGAATCTGCCTTGTTACCTCCTCTAAGTTTTGTAACACCGGCTCATTCGCAGGAATTGTATTTTCTGATGCAATCTGAAACAATTCCTCCCGATCCACATTCCACTTTTGCAACATCTGTTCCGTGATCTTAAACGTTGCGTTATAACCGCCCTGATCCACCGGAAGATCCGCATAACAAAGTAGCGACAGATCCGCTACTTCTTTATGTGGAACTTGCTCTAACAGTTTCCGGTTCTCCGCCGTATTCACAACCATAACTGATAAATAATCTTTGATTGACTTAAACTCCTCAAGTCGGATACTCTGATCCAATGCTGGACCATCCAGCGCATCCTGAATTACTTCTGCGATGTTCCCCATAATTTTATCCATTGGTTCCCCACTCCGCACTTCGTCATAAAAGGATTCCATATAGACAATCGGAGAAGCAGCGTGTCCCGGCATGTCCGCCTGAATTCCCACCTGCAGCACACCGTTTGTCTTATTCTGCTCTTTTACAGAACATGTTACCGATTCATATTCCGGTGGAAGATATGCTTTGATCTGCTCTGCCACTCCTTCTGCAAACACTTTAACAGCCAGCATGTTTGTGTCCCCCTTTCTTCTTCCACTGCTCCAAATACTGCTCCATCCGTTTCTGGTCTTTCTTTTTCTCTTTGACTTCTATCTGTACCTGCATAGTTCCAACTTCCTTTCCTGTATTCTTACTCTTCCCGATCTGTATGATGAAGTCGATTGACTTGCACCAAACACATCAACGAAATACCACACCATGTTCCCACAAACATTCCACTAAAAAACTGCCACAACTCTTTTGTCTCCTTTCGCAACAATGCCGGCTCCCACAAGATCCTCCGACACTTTTTCACTATATTTTTTCACAAGGGTTTCAGGGAACCTCCCTGACAAGCTGCCGCAGGATGGCACAGACGGAAAATCCGTCTGGCTATCCAAAGGCGTTGCTTGCTGGTATTGTGTATCCCATACCCCTTGCGTCACCGCTTCGGGTGTACCAAAATCAACTTGCCGAAAACAACAGACTCCTACGGTAACTTTTCTCCCTGTGGATGGGTACAACTCCCACACTCTTGACAGCGCCAATGGCAGGTTTCGCACGCTTCATCTCCACATTCACCGCATGATATCATGGTGCAACTTCCACATTTTTTACAGAAAGATTCACATTCCTGACACCTGTTCTCCAGATCATCCATCATGCATTCTTCCTCTTTCGGACAATAATACGGACACTCATCGCATGCTCCCGGACAGTCTCTTTCAGCCTTTTCTTCCACCACAATTCCAAGCAATTCATCTCCGGTCACATCCAAATCTTCCTCTGCTTGCAGCATTGTTTTGAGACTTTCTTCAATCATTTTTCGGTTGTCTGCCGCCAGTACAATCTCTTTTTTGTGGATAATTTTCAATTCATATTTAATTGCTTTCATCGTTCTCTCCCTTTCTCCTGACTCTTTTTCTCACGTATTGTCCGCTGTAATCCCAACCGGGAACACAAAAAATCATTGTAATCTTTCCCAATCAGCGGTGGCTTGTCCTTCGTCTGATAGTTCTTCGGCAATACCATCTGAATCGCTTTTGTTGCAAGTCTTCCTGCCCGGTCATTATCCAAGTGAAAGACTATTGTCTGCACATGCGGGTATTCTTTCAGGAAACGAACCAGTGTAGAAGGTATCTTACTTTCCTCAAGTTTCTGTGCCGGTCGGTAAACCCCCGCAAGAGATAACAGATGCGTTTCTCTCCAGTTTTTCCCATCCAGCTTCTCCATCGTGGCATACGATAACAGATCAATCGCTGATTCAAATAAGTGTACTTCACTACAAATTCCTTCCGTTGGAATACAAAATGAATAGTGTTTATCACTTCCGCTTGCTTCTCCGATGAAATTTGTTTCCACTCCCCGAAGTGCTGCATACCGTGGCTGATTCTCCTGATCCCTGCCCACAAATACGGCGTTGTGATGTTCTGCACTCTCATACAGCCGCCCCGTTTTCAGACAAAAATCAATCAGTTCCATATCAATTCCTCGATTCTTCAGGTATGAAACCACATACTCTGTATAGCGATATGGCTTCGGTAATAGCAGTACTTTTTTCGTTTTCTGTTCAACGGATGCCGAAACAGGCGGCTGAATTGCCGCCTGTCCTGCAATGATTTCTATCGCCTCCATAAAGGAATATCCTCTGACTTTAATCAGATAATCCAGCGCTGATCTGCCACCGATACTCTGACTCCACCACATCCATTTCCCATTGGAAATCTTCAGACTGTCATGACTTCTGGTTGTGTAGGTATTCCCTGAAAAATGCACAAGCTCCTGCGGCTCATAGTTTTTCAGGTATGTCAGTAAATCCATTCTCTTTACTTCCTGCACAACTTCCAGTGCAATATAAGGCATAATTTTCATCTCCTCTCCTGCCCATGATTTGATATTCTCAAATGAATTTTTAGAATATCAGGGCATAAAAATAGCCGGGTGATTCTCATATTGAAAACCACTCGGCTATGTAAATGATAAGGAAATTTTATTCTATTGTTTCTTTTTCAAATGATGGCAATTCTAATCTCTTCCTCATATTCGTCCCCTTCTGCTTCCATATACTCACCAGCAGTAGGTAACAAATCATCAGGTACGTCATTTCCTTTCACTATCTTATAATCTGTCTCTTTTCCATTATACTCAATAATAATTTTATTTTCTGTAATATTCAGAAAAGCATCTCGAATAGTAATTTTATTCTCCAGAAGATCAATTAAATTATCATATGTTGTCCTACTTCCTATCCACTCTACTTTTTCAGCATTTACAAGACAACAAATAAACAAATACAAATCTCCTTTATTTTTACATGTAAACATTACTGGATACTTACTTTCAAAAAGAATTGTATCCAAAACAATATTGGAAAACTCTGGAATTTTTTTGAATATATTTTCAATCTTCATTTGCTATTTTTAACTCCACACATTCCATTTTTACAATAATTTGCACTCATTCAAAATCTTCTCTATTGCTTCCCATGCCGTAAGGGATGGATTTTCTTTATAATACTGGTATCCTTTATATTGATGCAGAATATATCCATTCTCCTTGTTTCTCTGCATGATTTTCTTTGCCCTGCTAATAGCAGCTATTACATTTGAAAGATCCATTTTACTTAAACACCGTTTGAAATTATCCTCGTGTTTATATTCATCCATATTTTCAAATTTCTCTCCAAATGCCCGATTAATCTGAGTGATATATTGTTTCCTATGTGCATAAGAAGCATTACAATTCACCATATGCAAAATGATCCATAAATCAAATGTAAAGTTACTGTATCCCGATTTATACTTAATCTGTTTTCCCAGTTTTTCTGCCTTTTTCATGTTATCCATAACGTCCTGAAATCCTTGCACATGAATCGGCTCATCACTCTCGTAATCAAAAAAATGATATATTTCTATTTTTCTGGTAACTGTCAGGGATTTTGCATGTTTTAATGGATTCTTCTTTACAGGGCAATCAATCGACACTTTACATACGGACTCCTCTGTACTGTTAATCATATCCTGCAACCATTTCAAATACCATTGCTCAGTTTCTCCCTCAACACTAAAATAATATTTATTCGTTGGCTTTCTCTTTTGCATAACTTACACCTCTCGTTCTAAAATTTCTTCAAAGATTGGTGTGAAATCTATATCTTTGATTGCACCATACTGACTAATAAAATATTTACTCATATAATCTTCGTGTCTGCGAACCCCCTTATCTCCTGTCGTTCCAAAATCAGAAAGTGCATACAAAACACTTTGATGACTATCATCATCTCGTTCTACAAATTTAATTTCATCTCTTCTAAAAAGATTAGAATTTAAAAAAATAGGATTATGTGTATTAAATATCAACTGTGCATGATGAATATTCACATCATCATTATGGAACACATTGATAATGCTCATCAATGCCATCGGATGAATAGATGCATCAAACTCATCCACAATCAGTGTTCCGCCTGTCTGAATTGCCTTTATGACCAATGGAAACATATTGATAAAGCGGATTGTTCCATAAGACTCAAATATCTCTGATGCAATCGCGGCATTTTTTTTATTTTTAGAATTCCGAAAAACAGAATATAATTTTGCGTCCGGCTCATCTTCACTTACGACATATCCAACTGCATTTGAATTGATTCCAAATAATTTTGCTGCTTCATCTGTCGTTTTCTCTACATAAATCGCTTTCTTTTTCGGATCAGCAAATCTTTTAATCAACTGCATGGAATCCGCACGGTAAATAACCATAAATTTATTTGTAAACCAATCTAATACCAATTTTGCAAATTTTTGTGAAATAATCAGTTTAAATCCGTTTGCCAAAAACAGCTCATCCCTGCTTAAACTATTCTTCGCAATTTCAGTGATACTCTCTGTATTCTGTTCTGTCACATCCGAAAGATATGATTTAATTACTTTCATATCTCCTATTTCTAAATCCTGTGTACGTCTGAAAATCAGTTCATCATTTACCGTAAGACTTTCAAATACAATATTTCTTGCATAGTCTTCATCAAGGAACATCCCTAAATCAATTTCCAATTCATACTGAATTTTGAATTTATTCTTTTCATCCTCTTCATAAAATTCAACAGAAAAATATACTGGGTGTGACTCCGTAGCACTATTATTAGGGATTAGTTCCAATGCCACAGAAGCAGGGTTAGGAGATGATTTCTCTTCTGCATTTCGGATATTTCCTCTTAGCACAATGGCTCTCAGCACATCCATTGCACCGATGATATTTGTTTTTCCTGCCGCATTTGGTCCATAAATAACAGAGGAACTTAACCCTTTAATTTCCTTTCCCTTCACTTTTTCTTTCATAATACTGTAATCTAATCCCTTTTGTTTCGGTGCAGTAATCATAGAAAAGCACGCCTCATCAACAAATGATTTATAGTTTTTCGTCTTAAATTCAAGAAGCATATTTTTTACCTCCATTCTGCTTAATTCTTGCAAAATCATACTATAATTATATGCTTATTATGCTCAAACGTCAATTATATCATTCTTATTTTGCAATTTTTTCACAAAATGATAGACTTTCTATGTTTACATATAAGAATAACCGAGATGTCTTTTCTAAAACACCCCGGCTATCCATTACTTCTTTTTGAACCATCCATTTAATAAAACAATGCTCATTCTATCATATGCGGTGCCAGCCCTCTGACACCACATCTCTCATCGTTCCAGAACTTTACACTTTGTTTCTACCACTTCCACACTTTCATCCGGCTCCACATCTAAAATCGGATGTTCTTTCTTATCCATATCAAGCATTGCATTTAATTCCCCTAGTCTTGCAGTTTTCTGTTGTAACTCTTCCTCTTGAGCAAAGGGTTTCTGCACTTCCTGTTTCGCTGTTTCAAGTTGTTCCTTTAACGTTTCCAATCGCTCCTGACAATGCAAGAGCCGATCCGGTATCTTCTCAATCTCATTGTCAATACGTGTGATATTTCCATAGATATCTGTTCCAAGCGCTACCGGATAACTTCTTTTTCCTTTCAGTTCTACAACAAATTCTTTTGAAAAGGTATTATAAGAAAGTTCCATCCCAAATCCTCGGTATACTCCAAGTACAACCGGCTCTGGAGATTTCATTGCTTTGCATGCCGCAATCAATGCCTGTCCCGCCTCTTTTTTATCTGCATATACTATTCCTTGTATCTGCATCGGTGGAAAAGTCTCTCGATCTTTCGGTGTATATTCTTTTACATGCGCCAAGTCTTCCTTATATTCTGCAATCCACTTTTCCTGCTGTTTAATCTGCTGTGGAAAATACGTCATCACTTTATCCTCCATTTCATACTTTTGGCTCAGATAACTCTGCTTTAAAAGCTGTAGCTTCGACACCTGAATATCCAAATCCATTTTTTCTTTGATAAACGGATTCCCGGCAGCAAGCGCTTTGATTTCCGCATAAGACAGTGCGGTTGCATCCACATCTTCCACTGCCCTTACCGGATTTTTGGAAGTCATGATCTGGCTGATAATCTTCTGTTTATTTTCAATAACCTGATAGAGATACGCATCAAAGGTTCCTTCCGTCACATAGCGAATAATGTCCACCTTCTTATTTTTATTTCCCTGACGGACCGTCCTACCGGCTCTCTGCTCCAGATCACGGGGACGCCACGGGCAATCGAGATCATGACTGGCAATAATCAAATCTTGCACGTTCGTCCCGGCGCCCATCTTGAAGGTGCTGCCCATCAAAATACGAACATCCCCTTTCCTCACTTTTGCAAACAGTTCTTTTTTTCGGACTTCCGTATTCGCATCGTGGATGAATTGAATCTCTTTTTCTGGCACACCTTTTGAAACCAACTTATCACGCACATCGTTGTACACACTGAAACTTCCGTCCTTTTTCGGTGTAGACAAGTCGCAAAATAATAATTGTGTCAGTTTATCTTCTTTCGTATCGTACCAAAACCGATATACTTCATCAACACAGGCATTGACCTTACTGTTATCATCATCTGGGAGCATTTCATTGACAAGCCTCTGATCTAACGCCAGCTTTCTTCCTTCATTGGTAATTAAAAGCATATTGTCTTCTGTCGGATTGACCATACCATTTCGCACCCGTTCCGCCCGTTCTCCTAACTCTGTTACCATCTCCTTTTGCATGTCACTGGGCTTTACACTGATGACCCGGTATTCTGCTTCCGGTACCGGAAGATTCAACATATCAGCTGTCTGGATATCTGCCACCTCACGGAACATCATCATCAATTCCGGCAGGTTATAAAACTTCGCAAATCTCGTCTTCAGACGGTATCCCGTTCCCTCCGGGGCAAGCTCAATCGCAGTAACTGTTTCCCCAAAAGTAGACGCCCACGCATCAAAGAACTGCAAATTGTGTTCCGCCAACGTGTTGTACTGTAAATAACGCTGCATCGTATATAACTCGACCATCGAATTGCTGATCGGCGTTCCCGTAGCAAAAATAACACCTCGCCCTCCAGTCACTTCATCCATATACCTTGTTTTCATAAACATATCTGAAGATTTCTGCGCTTCTGTCTGTGCAATTCCACCCACATTCCGCATTTTGGTATAAAGGTACAAATTCTTGTACGAATCCGCTTCATCTACAAATAAACGGTCAATTCCCAACTCTTCAAAACAAACCACATCGTCCTTTTTACTCTGATCATTGAGCCTTTTTAGTCTCGCTTCCAGCGTTTTCTTCATTTTCTCCAGTCGTTTGACTGTAATCCGATTCCCTCTCTCCCTTCCTGCCTCCTGGATTCCCTGCACCGTCTCCTGAATCTGTTCCTGCAGCATCCGGCATTGACGCTCCACACTTAACGGGATTTTTTCAAATTGAGAATGTCCGATAATGACTGCATCAATCTCGCTGGTAGCAATTCTCGCACAAAATTTTTTCCGATTTTTCGTCTCAAAATCTTTTTTCGTTGCCACAAGCAAATTGGCAGAGGGATATAATTGTAACCACTCTGCCGCAAACTGATCAATGATATGATTCGGTACAACAATCATTGACTTATTACATAAACCAAGACGTTTACACTCCATTGCGGCGGCGACCATCGTATAGGTTTTTCCAGCTCCTACCACATAGGCAAGCAGTGTGTTTCCTCCATAAATGATACGGGCTACTCCGTTTTTCTGATGCTGGCGCAGCTGAATCTCCGGGTTCATTCCATAAAAGTTCAAATGACTTCCATCGTACTCTCTCGGACGGATGGCATTGAACTTTTCATTATAATACGCAGTCAACCGCTGGCGTCGTTCCGGTTCTTTCCAGATCCAGTTCAGAAATTCCTGTTTGATTAAATCTTGTTTGCCCTGTGCAACGGCGGTTTCTTTCTTGTTGAGAATGGGTTTCTTCCTTCCCGCCTCGTCCTCCACATAGTCATACACACGGACATCCCGCAGATTCAAGGTATCTTCTAAAATCCGATAGGCGTTTACCCGATGGGTTCCATAGGTACTGTTTGCCTTTACATTTCCCTTGTCAATGCTTTTCCCTTCGATATACCACTCTCCGGTCACAGGAACAAACCGGACATTCATTTTCCATTGGCAGTAATTCGGTGTCTGCAACAATTCAAACATGAAGTCTTTGATATCTTCCGGTGGTATCCATGTTGCTCCAAGTCGGACATTGATCTCAGATGCACTCAGGTCTTTGGGCTGTACCCGCTTTAACGCCTCTACATTTGGTCGATATAATTCCGAACTCTCAGCGGCAAACATTGCCTCTTTTAACTTTTCCCTGACATTTCCGGACAAATATTCATCTTCCGATACAAACGTCGGCTCTTTTCCCGACAGATCCGGAAGACGGAAAATCACGCCCTCCAGTTCCTTTTCAATCTCCTCTGCGCTCTTTCCAGTCAAGGTGCACATATATTCCATATCCACACGCGCATGTTCTGACAGCGACAGAGACAAGGCTTCGCTGGCTGTATCTACCCGTGTAACGGTCTGATGCGGCTTGATCGTACGCTTGGTAAACATATCCGCTTTCCGTTCTAATGTTCCATCCTCTGCCACAATTTCAAGAGAACACAAAAGCGGGTAACTGTTGTCCTCCGAAAACACAAGACTGTTTGCTCTGGAATTTAATAATCCATATCTGCTTTGAAACTGGTCATACAAACGATTCAATTTTCTTTGCTGGTCTGCAATGACTTCATCTGAATATTCTTCCATCTGATATGCAATCAGTTCCCGTACACAATCCCGGATGGCGATCATACCTTTTACCCGGTTTTCTCCGGTTACAGATAATTCCACCAGACGCATCCTGCTGTTTTCCCGGTAATAAATTTTCCCATCCCGTAACGCATACGAAAAATTTGCCACATCCGGCTCTGCTGGAATGGAATGATCTTCTGTCTCTACTAGTTCTTCTACTTCATACTCTGTAATCTGTGCAGAAATATTTTGGATCGCTTCTGAAAGCATTTCTCCCAAATCGGCATCTGCAAATGGTTTACAGACAAGCTGCGGTCCATATGCACCGGATACAATCTCCAATTTCCCCAAAACCATCTCCGGATGCTCCTGAAAATACGGATTGATACAGACGATTCGATGCTTCGTTTCTCCATTTTCATTTGTAAAATCATTTCGCTGAAGAACATTTACGTCCACCCATGCCGGCAGTTCTGTACTTCTAGGATTCTCTTTCTTCTGCAAAAACAGAATATCCGTGTTGACGATAGTTCCTGCATTTTCCAAAAAAGTATTGTTCGGAAGACGAATCGCTCCCAGCAGGTCACATCGCTCTGCGATATACTTCCGTACCCGGTTATCTCGTTTGTCCATTGTGCCGCCGCTGATTCCGTTAGATGTTATCAGCGCAAGAACGCCGCCCGGTCTTGTTTTATCAATAGACTTTGCTATAAAGTAATCATGGATCAAAAAATTTAAGGAATCATACCGCTTATCTAAAACTTTATAATTGGCAAAAGGCACATTTCCAACGACCACATCAAAGAAACTGTCCGGCAGGTTTGTCTCCTCATATCCTTGTACTGCAATCGCAGATTTCTGATATAACTGCCTCGCAATTCTTCCAGAAATAGAGTCGATTTCCACTCCATAGATGTTACAGTCAGATAAATGCTCCGGTTTCATCCCGATAAAATTTCCAATTCCACAAGACGGCTCCAAAATGTTTCCGGATTGTACTCCCATATTCTCTAATGCCTGATAAATGGAACGAATCACAATCGGCGGCGTATAGAAAGCAGTCATGGTCGATTCCCTTGCTGCCCGATATTCTTCCTCTGTCAGAATACTCTTCAGTTCCACATATTCACGATTCCATGCGGAAACAGACGCATCAAACGCATCCGCTAATCCGCCCCAGCCAACATAACCAGATAAAATCTGCTGTTCTTCTCTTGTCGCATAGCGATTCTGTGCTTCGCATTGTTTCAGCACCTGAATGGCTTTCACATTTGCCCGGAACTTTTCTCTTGCAGTTCCCCTTCCAAGCGCATCGTCTGTGATCTGAAACTGAAGTCGTTGGGACTGTGGAATTTCCGGATGGAGATCAAAAGAATCCGTCCTTCTCGGCATGGCTTTTTCCCACGCCGGAGATAAATCCTGAGCGGTTTCTTTTTCGGCTGGTAAATCCGGTTCTTGCAAAGATGTCTCTTCTGTCCCTTTCCCTTTCTTCAAAGAATCATTTGCCGGATTTTCTCGCAGTTTCCGCTCAAACTCTTCTCGTGGCATTTCCTCTGTGAAAATCGGATACTTCTGATTACGCAGGCGAACTACATCCTCAGAAATGGAAAGAATCTCATATTCATCCACTCCGATATATACAAGCGTATCTGTCTGTAACTCATAGAGTTCTTCCTGATCCGGCGCTAAATCTTCTGTATTCTCTTCCGCTTTTTCCGTTTCTTCCTCTATATGCTCAAGGGAAGGAATCGGCTCTAACATAGAAAGTGGAACCGTTTCTTTTTTGGCTGGTATCGGTGTAAACAGACTGAAAACGCCATCCCGGAACACACACACATCCCGATATGCCTTCTGCATAGATGCATACTTCCGGTCAAAATCTGCGGTATTTTCAAGAACAGCAGACATTCCTTCCACCAGTTGTTCCACACGTTTTTTCTCTTCCAGCTGTGGTCGTATCTGCCGGACTGCCTCTTCATACACCGCTCCGCGCTCATATGGTCGTATCACCTCTTCCGGCTGATCAGAATAAAAATGATAAATTTCTCTGGTAAGAATGTGTTTCTCATATTCTGGAAGATATTCCAGTTCTTTCGCTGTCATATACCGTTCAGCAGCTATCAGCTCTTCAATCCGTTTCGCTACCTGCGACCATTTCAATAAAAGTTGAGGTGCTCCCTCCTGATATCCTCTGCTCAGCTTTAATCCTTTTGCACTATGCTCTTCGCTGATTCCCGTCCCACTTAAAATTGGAGACCGTCCGCCCATTCCATACTCTTCTTTCAGAAACTCTTCTTGCTCTCTCCTGCTATGCCCCTGCAAAAAATAAGAGTAAATGCGGAACTTTCCATGCTGGATTCCACTCCCGCTTCGCAGCACATAATCTACCATTTCCTGTGAAAAAGAAAAAGCAGAGGTCTTTTCCTCTGCCAAATCTTGTAAAAATTCAAATTGTCCATCCACGGTTCGTAAGAGTTCTGTCTGATCCCGCAGTTCCCCAAGCAGCCGCATGCCCTCAAAATAATCCGCAATCACACTCCAGTCATAATAACTTTGCGCAGTACGAGAAGAAACGCTTCCTTCCCATAGATGTAACACATTCTGATAAGTTTTATAACCAACCGTTCTGCCATCTTGCAATGTCAACTCTGTCGGTTCATTATTAAAAATATTCTTGATATAGTCTCTGCGTCTTTCCCGATCGTCTTCCCATTCAAAAAATGCACGGATTTCTGCTTTCTTCGCTTTCAAATAAGGTGTGGTAAGCAAAAGTTCTTTGATATCTTGATCCCGATGAAAAAATGGAAGGCTTTTATCTTCCTTACTTCTGTCATACCATGCTAACGGTTGATCAATTCCGTCCTCACGATCTCCTCCGCTGACTGCCGGATGTTGTTCACCATTCCTACCCATTGCATCGGATCGCTGGCTTTCATCTCTTCCGTCACGTTCTGTGCTTTCATCATCTCTGTTACCAGCTGTTCCATCCTGCTCTGTGCTGTTTCCTGTATCTCTTTCAAATGCCGGCTCAGTTTCCCTTGCGTCAGAAGATTCAGATAAATTCCGTAACGGTGTTCTTTCAGATAATTCAGACGAAGGGAGCCATATTTCCCAATGTGTACTTCCGGTTCGTCCGGTACGGTCAGATTCGGTAATAGATAATCGCCCTGCCTGCTGTATGTCACGCTTCTCATGTACAAAACTCCTTTCCATGTTGGCTATTTCTCTGCCTTTTTCTTCAGTATAAAAAACGTTTTCTATTTGCGCAAAGGTACGATGATTTCGTTTTTGCTCCTGCTGTAACTTTCGGATGGTGTCCGATATTTCTGCTAACGCCATCTCAGCCACATCACTTGTAGCAGTTCCAAATAAGTTGACAAGCTCCGGCGTATGGAAATCCCGGATATTGCGAAAATCTTTTTTCTCCAGATATAACTCGGAATCAATGCCACAGCGAACCATTAACATATAGGCGATACTGTTTGATAACAGTTTTCTCGTTTCCACCTCTACACTATACGCATCCAGTTCTTCTAAGAAACTGTCTTGTCTGTATGCAAGGATATCCGGCATATAATCCAACAGATTATCTTCCGCTGCATGCTGTGCTGCCTGCAAAATAACCTCTGCAAATTCTGTCACATACTCTGATACCCGGAATGCATTGCGGAGCGTTTCCTGAACTGCTCCCCGGTTTTCTTCTGTAATTTCCCACAAAGGAACTGGGCGAACCAAACGCTTGTATTTTCCTTCTGACGTATCCGTGACGTCAAAATAATATTTCAGCTTTGTGGTACTTCCACTTTTGTCAAATACAGCAATCGCTTTGGAATCATGTTTTACCCACCGTCCAAACTTCCGATTCCAGTCTTCCATTCCTAGAACTGCGGACGCCTCTGGTCTCTGCAAATAGACAAGAAGCTGTTCATCAAAGGGCAACCGAAAATTCCGGCAGGCAGAATTTAAAAATTGAAGCCATTGTTCTTCGGTTTCTGTTACTTCTTTAATTCCTTCCGCATACAACTCCGTAATCAAATCATATTTCTTCGCCACAATTCTGCCCTGCCTTTCCCTGCCCAACGAATCTCCGGATACCTCTCTGTTTTTGCATCATCATACGCCATCTCGAGCACCTCCCCTTTTTGCTGTTTACTCTTCTGCGATCTCTTCTTTCCTTTTGCCTGCCAAAAAGCTAATCACTTTATTTGCCTTTACCGATTTTTGTATCTCATTGATCAGACTGATTTCTGCCACGGTAATTCCGGGTATGGATAAGATTTCATCCATTGTCATTGTAAGAACTGCTTTCTCTGTATCAAATCCTGCACAGATTAACTTAGACAAACATTTCACCGCCTTTTGATTGATTTGTGCCATATATCGATCACCTCCATGCGTTTAAACAGGGGCAGATTTCTCCACCCCTGACATAATTTCTTCTATCTACTTCTTATTTTTTCTTACGAGTTCCTTTTCGTCTCCAAAGAGAAAATCCTGCCGCACTGGCTGCGGAAATACCCGCTACAATCAACCACACCATAGCCTGACTGCGATCCCCCGTTTTCGGTGCATCTGATTTTGGTGTTTCCGGTTTTGGCGGCAACTCTTTTTCCACAACTTTTACCGTCTGTCCCTGATCTTCCAGATCCTCATGTGCGGTTACTTCAATCTTGCCTTCTTCGCTTACAAGATACAGTTTTTCAAATACAACCAATTCCTTTCCCGCAAGTCCGGTTCCATCAAAAATAAAAGTCACATCCACCGTCCCCTTTGCTTCTTTCGCCTCAAAAACGGTTTCCGCTGTTACCTGCTTGTCCTGAATCAGCAATTCTTTTCCGGTCGTTTTGTCCATCAGCATGCCTGCCACTTTATATTGTTTTCCTGTTTCCAGATTTTCGTAGGCTACCGTGTCTACAAGCGTCACTTTCTCAGACTCCGTAACTTCCTGATCTCCGTCAGTTCCATCTTTCGCTGTTGTATGAATCTGCGGGAAATAAATACTCTGCTCCTGATCTTCGATATCGGTATGTGTTGCAACTTCTTTCTCCTGATAGGTGAGTGTTTCAAAGGCAACAATCGTTTTACCCTCTAAAACGCTTCCATCAAATACAAAAGTAAGTTCCACGGTTCCTTCTGATTTTTCCGGCGTAAATACGGTCTCCGCAGTCACGTTCTTTCCATCTACCAGCAGTTCTTCTCCGGTTTCCTTATCCATAAGCACGCCGGAAGCTTTATACTCTTTCCCAGGAACTAAATTCTGATAAGAAACAGTATCTACAATCGTTACTTCCCCATCCGCTTTCGATACATGACTACTCGTCTCTGTATCTTTTGCGGTCGTACCGATTTCCGGGAAATAGATGGTCTGTCCCTCATCCGAAAGATCTGCATGTACCGCAATCTCTTTTTCTTTCCATAATAAAGATTCAAATACAACAACTGTCTTCCCTTTCAACCCACTTCCATCAAATGTGAAGGTTACATCTACCGTCCCATCTGCATTCTCCGGTGTAAATACCGCCTCGGAAGTGACCGGTTTTCCATCTACTTCTACCAGTTTCTCCGTCTCCTTATCCATTAAAGTTCCAATTACCTGATATTCTTGTCCCGATAACAGATTCTGATATGCCACGGTATCAATCAGCGTGACCTTTTTCCCTGCATGCGCGAAATTCTCCCCAGTTGCCTCATCCTTCGCAGTTGTTCCGATTTCCGGGAAATAAATGGTCTGGTCTTCATCGGAAAGATCCGCATGTACTGCCAGTTTTAAATCTTCCTGATACAGTTCTTCAAACACGACTACGGTTTTTCCTTTCAAAGAAACACCGTCAAACGTAAATGTCACAGTTACCGTTCCGCTGCTCTTCTTTGCTTTGAACGTTTTCTCTGCTGTTACAGGCTTCCCATCAATCAGAATCGGTTCCCCTGTTTTCTGATCCATCAGCGTTCCAATCAACTGATATTCCTGCCCTTTCTTCAAGCCCTCATATTCCACGGTATCCACAAGCGTTACTTTTTCATCCGGCTTGGAAATATGAGACTCTGTTTCCTGATCCAACACAGTTGTCCCGATTTCAATCTGATCATCCGTCAATGTCCCAAGCGATACAGTAACGGAATCTTTATAAATTGTGACTTCGATTTTTAAAAGATTCATGCCCTCATTTGCCTCACATCTCTGTTCTTCCAATAGATAGGTGTCATAGGGAAGTGCTCCTCTGCTGTCATCTACCGGTCCGTTTCCAAACCAGATTCCATCGGCAGAGGATTCTCCTTGATTTGTATTCTGTGAATGTTTTACCCAATCGGAAGATGTGCTGGCATATCCATTTTTGTCTGTCACAAGGGTGTGGCTCTCACCTGTTGTCTTTGAGGTAATCGTAAATGGAACATCTGCAAGTCGGTTCAGTTCCCCATCCCCCACTTTTACAAATTCCAAATCTCCACGGTACACCTTCTCCGGAACGGATGCGGTCTGATAGCAGGAAACCGTCTCGGCTTTTCCATCCCCGGTAATCTTCTGAACAAAAATCTCCTGATTGATCAGATAGCCTTCCGGCGCCTTTGTCTCCTGCACCGTTACTGTTCCAAGCGGCAGACATGGAGTAGTGCCATCCAACTGATAATAAAATTCGTCTCCGGAAACAAGATATTCTTTTGTAAATTTTATTTTTCCTTCCTGGTCTGTCTGAAATACCCACGTTCTATCCGCTGTTTTTCCTGCTTCTTCTGGATTACTGTTCATCTGCTCTTTAAAGAATTTTACCGTAAACTCTGCATGTTCCAAAGACGCAGCTCCCTGCGGTTCATTCTTTTGTATCTCAGAGTCTATTTTCTGAAGCACAATATCTATCGGGTTGTTTTGCGGAACTTCCTGCACCTTTAACGTCGCAGTTACATCTGACTCAACTGACACATCATATCCATTGGTATCAATCGCAAATCCGAGACTTGCTTCGATTTCACGCACCGTGTAACTGCCCTCTTCCAACTCCCCAGACTTTGCATATCCATTCTCATCCGTTGTAAGCACTGCAACCTGCGTATCTCCCTGATAAATGCCATACTTTGCACCTTTTAGACTGTAATTTCCATTTTCATCTGAAATACTGCCATTTGCTGAACTCTTATACAACTCAATCCAGCCATACGGTTTCTCATACCAGCTTCCTGCAACCGTCTGATGATCTGCCGCTGGAAGAATAAAGGCACGGAACGATTTCGGTGGTTCCGGCAGGGAATTGATCACACCTACAACTTCCTTTGTCTTGTCAATAAAATTTTGCGGTGCGCCATAAAATGCCCCGCCTGCATCATTGTAGTTGTCGTAGATATAGGCAACCGTCAGATGTCCGATCACATACGCATCCGTATCAGACCATCCATGAAAACACTGGTCTCTTGTAATCGTTTCGTAGCCATATCCACCATTCAGATAATACAATGCCTTGCGGATCGGTGAATCCTGCGGCAGTAAATTATACTCATACTCTCCCGCCGCCGGCGTTTTCTTCAATGGTTCCAAGCAATAAGCTGTGTTTTCCCCATCAAACGTCATCCTTGTCGTATAATAATCCCCATATGCAATGGTTTCCCCGGAATTAAAGTGAAGCGTTCCGTCCGCTGCAAATACGGTAGTTACTGATGATCCGAATGCTGTCAGCATCGTCAGAATACTTAACATAAATGCCAGCACTCTTCGGCTGTTTCTTTTGAATTTCTTTCTCATAGTCTAAATCCTTTCATAAAAAAATCCCCACAAACTGCGGGGTATCTCCTGTTTCTCTCTCTCATTCAACTTGCTCCAAATCTGCTTCGGCTGTTGGAAAATGTGGATAGCCACACTCCCCTTATTCTTTTTTCGGCTGGTAAACTGCTGGTAATCTTGAGGGGGGGTAGGGTGTGGGAAGGGGGGAACAAAAGAAAAAGGCTGTCCAAATGCGGGAACTTGTTTCCCCCTATGGCAAGCCTTATCGCTCTAAACTGCGTTCCCGTTTTCGGTACAGTTCCAACGCTTTCACAATCGTATCCTCAATCTGTTTTTCCGTTGCCTTCGGCGGAAAATATTTCTGTATCCGTTCTCTCGGCATCCGAAACTGCTCCTTTTGATTTCCCTTTTCCTCTGTCAAGATTGAAAAAAATACATTTTCATCCAACCGTCCTTCTTCTGATAACTTCCGTAGTTTAATTGCCTGCGCATGACTCGGCGTGCAATCTTCCGATTCTATCGTTTCATATAAATCTGTCTGTTCCTCCTCTGACAGATACGATAACTCCACCGCCGGACGCAAAGCAATCTGCAACTTATCTTTTTCCTTTAGTACAGAATTATCCACTAACTCTAACAACTCCGGGATAAGATTTGTTAAACGAATAAAACGTTGAATCTGACTTCTACTTTCTCCTACCTGCTCTCCCAATACTTCAACCGAATATTTTCCTAACTTCTGCCCCAGTGGAGTAGAAGTTAAATCTGTTCTCTGTCCCTGCTTTTTCATAGCATCCAGTTTCATTTTATAAGCAAACGCTTTCTCTGATGGCAATATCTTTTCCCGCTGTAAATTTGAGTCAACCATGAGAATGGTCGATTCTTCATCGGAAAGATTTCTTACAATACATGGAATTTCCGTGTTCTCTGCTAACTCACTTGCATATCTTCTCCGATGTCCGGCAATCATTTCGTAACTGCCATCTTCCTTTGGTCTGACGATCACCGGCGAAAGAACACCATACTGTTTTACACTTTCCACCAGATTCGCCATTTCCTCATCCATTCGGATTTTAAACGGATGATTCGGAAAATCACAAATTTTATCGATTGGAATTTCCATAATCATTTCCCGTTTCGCTTCATCCCGTTCCTCCTGCGTACTAAACAGATCATCGGCTGAGGGAAGATTGAAGTTGATTTCTTTGCCTTTCGCCATCCCGAACCACCTCCTTTGTAAAGGCTTGATACGCTTTCGCTACTGTGCTGTCCTTATCATAACTGTAAATACTCTTTCCTGCGGCGCTTGTCTCCGCTGCCTTTACTGCAACCGGAATTACAGTCTGATACACTTTTATAAATTTTCCATAGTTTTCTTTTAGACTGGTCTCTGTGGCACGGGCAAGATTTGTCCGCATATCCGCAAGCGTAAGCAGCACTCCATCTACTTTCAAAGACGGATTGATTTGGCGTTGTACCTTTTTAATCGTCTGCATTAACTGCGTCATTCCCTTTAAAGGCAGATAATGCGCCTGAACCGGTACAATCACGCTGTCCGCTGCCGCTAATGCGTTGATTGTCAGCATTCCCAAACTTGGCATACAGTCGATCAGAACATAATCATAGGATTTCTTTAACAGTTCCAGATACGTTTTCAATGTTGTTTCCCTGCTCATTGCATTCACAAGCAGCATTTCCATTCCTGACAATTCAATATTTGCTGGAATTAAATCAACACCTTCCGCATGATGCAACATTCCTTCATCCGGATTTATACTCTTATCCCGGATAATACTTTCCATGTGTGTTGCAAGTGTTACCGGAAGATTATCCTGATCTGCCCAACCTAATGATGTGGTCAAATCTCCCTGCGGATCAGCATCTACTAAAAGCACCTTTTTCCCTTCATTTGCCAATCCCACTCCAAGATTTACCGTTGTCGTTGTTTTCCCTGTGCCTCCTTTCTGATTCGCAATCGCAATTACTTTACACTTTGATGTCATCCTCTGACTTCCTCCTTTCTTCTCAAATTTAATAGCCACTCCTTTGTGGGGAATGGCTATGTACTAAAATAGGCATGAAAAAAGCCGACTGATTTTCGCTTTTTGAAAACCAATCGGCTATGTATACTATTTTAATTTTTGCATATAATCTAAATAAAGAAGGAGATCATTATGAAAAACAAAATTTCTTATTCAGCTTTATATCAAACACTCGATGACCTATATGAAAAAATTAAAAAGGAAGGATATTCTGATCTTTACTTAAAAGCTCTTAAAGATGCCCAGAATTCCCTCCTTGTTTTGGAACTACTAAATTTAGCTCGTTCTTCTAAAGTTAATTAAATATTTCATTATACAATGGTTGAATCTCCAACGGTATCTGGCTTATTGCCTTGTGAATTCTATCTTTAATAGTTTCCGCTTTTACCTGTACACTCACATATTTACCTTCAACACTAACACATCCAGGTACTAATTTTACCAATAGAGCCAACCATTCTGATACTTCCTTCGTTGAACATTTCTTCTCGATTTTATTATTCAACTCTCTTCTTACAACTTCTACTACTGGTGCTTCTGTATCCGTTTTTTGAAGTTCATAAATAACATCAACCAACTCATAATATGGTGGTATTTCAACCTCTTTCTTTCCAAGATTTTCAATCCACTCATGAACCTGTTTCGGAGAGTAGCACGTCTCAAATAAATCACGTAATTTATCTAATCCTAATTGTTTTGGAGTAACTAAAAGCAATAATTTTATTAAATCCTTTGCTGAAATCATCGTTACTTTTTCTCGTTGCGACTCAAAAGTTATTGCACTCTCATCATCATTTGCACCTTGGTAATCTATTGCAACTTCGATACAATAATCTGCATCATAATTTTTCTGATGTCTTTTTAATCCTGATAAATGTGCTGTTCCCGCTGAAATACGTGATTTCTTAGTGCTTTTTGCATCATACGTAAGAGAATATCCTTTTGATTTTCCGTTCTCATCATATCCTAAAAAAGCATCTGCTTTTCCGTCAGGCTCTCCATTTCCTCCAATCGGTGTTACCTCGAAACCAATCGCAGCTAAAACTCTTGCCACCGCATCTTCTAATCCACTTGGATTATCCAATGAATCTCTCAAATACATTGCAACAGCAGGTATACCAGCCTTATCTGCTAACGCCAATTGTCTCAAAGTACTATCTCTCTTCTTAATTATTCCATTGACCATTTCCTCATCCATACCAAGTTCATATAAATGAGATTCTGTTAAAACCTCTGTAATCACCATACTTTCCAACGGAATCATATTACTATTTGAATCTATATAATTTGCAACATATGGATGTGCTTTATTAATTATTAATGTTCGATTTTTGAGATTTAGCTTTGCTATAGGAGCATCTATATTTTTATACTCCCAGTCAATATGCTCAATAACCTGTTCACCTGTCTCTAAATTTTTTTCATATAAAGATAATAATTCTTCTTTATCTTCTTCTAACGGTTTCTCTATTAAAATCGGATTCATTATTTGATTTGAATAGAAATTCTGTACAAAATCATATATTGGTTTTTTGGATGTAAGATATGATGTTTGTGCCATTCTTGAAGAAACTGACTTTTTCTCCTCAATTTGAGTCTGCTGATCAAAGTAATATTTTCTTACTTCATTATTAAATTTCTTTTTTATATACTCTTTCAATTGTGTAAAAGGTAAAGAATCTTTTACTGCCTCTCGTGTAGATGTCAAATTATTGTCCAACTCATCTGCATTAACAATTATACGACACCTGTTAAATGCACCATGCGAAAAAGCTTCCATTCCTAATAATGCATCTTCTAGGTTTATCAAACGCCCTCTTATAATCAGAAATATACCATGGCTTCTACCAAGTTCTGCTGATTTTCCTTCCACCAAGGAATCTTCATATAAAATAAATTCCCCATGAACATTTCTTAGATTGTCAAAATCTATAGAATAATTTTCTTCACCATTTTCTCTCTTTACTTTGCATTCTGCTATTTTCAACTTTTCTGCTGTTTCATCATCTTTTCCAATAATCCATTTTTTCATTACTGGAACATTGATTTTTGATGATTCAATTTTTTCACCATTAAAGTTCAATTCAAATCCAGGATTCAATGGAAGAGCCGTACTTAATATCCATTTCAATCTACCAATTTTAATTTCATTTGCTTTTGGTTTCAATTCAGTCATCAACGAAACTGTCCATGTTGATTCTGCATTTTCCCCAAAAAGATCAAATTTTACAATTTTCTCGTCTATATATTGTTTTAATAAAGTTTTTGCATCGTCTTCATTTACTTCTCGCTCGTCAATCAACAAACTCTTATAATCCTCTTTAATTAAATTGTAATCCATCGTTGCAAGAATATAGCGTCCATTTTTTTTAGAAATATATGATAATTTTCTTGCCAAAATATATGTTGCTAATTTTCCTATACCAAATTGTCCAATTTGCAATCTTTTTTTATCTCTTTCACCTCCTTTTCGTTTTGAAGACTCGCCAATTCTCCATAAATCCTTCAATTCTTGAGGATCGAGTCCTTCTCCATTATCACATACACAAATATAGGCACCTTCAACTGTAAAATCAGATGGTACATAAACTGAAACTTTACTTGCAAACGCATCGTACGAATTACATACCAATTCTTCAAATGCTTTGTTAGGGCTTGAATACAAACCTGCTGAAAATAATTCAATTATTCTATGGCTTATGGTGACTTCAATATCATCTATTTTTTTACCAACAGTATCTAAATTCATATTTAAAGCCTCCCACTAATAATAAATTCTTCATGATAAACTTTTCGCTTAGACTTATCCTTGGAAAATTTCCCTTTTTCATCTCTATAGGGTATACAAATTCTTTTAGAAATGGTTCTTTTTCCTATTTTTATATCCCGAAATCCATTATCAAGCAAAGCTTCCAATAGATGCTTTGAATTAGGAATCTTAACTCCTTTATATTCTGTATCACCTACAACAAAAAAGACCATACCATTGTCTGAAAGCATACTATGACATCGTTCAACAGCATCCTGCATATTGCTATAATATCTTGCAACAGATTTTACTTTTGAACTCGGCATTCCAATATTTTCAAGCGCTTCCACAACAGTTTTTCCCGTATTATTCAACTTCTGAACATCCAAAGTAAAAGAATCGCTATTGTATACACTTCCAATTGATCCTTTTCTCAATTCTCTATAATCCGTAGTATACCCTAGCCACAAAGATGATAATTGATGTAAGTCCGCATATTCATAAGATGTCACATAAGGGGGACTTGTAATAATCAAGTCTGTCTTTGGAAGTTCTCTCTCTTCCAAAAAATTAATACACTTTATCATTGTTTGTGTATCAGGGACTTCAATCTCTGTTAATGCTCTTAAAAACTTGTTCATTTGTCGATCAAATTGTTGCATTACGTCTATTTCTCTTTTTTCTGGATCAACCTGTGGTTTAATAGATTTTGTTAGCCATTTTGAACTTGCTTTTAATATAGATGAGAAAACACACTCAAAAGCATCCCGATACTTTCCTTCTGGCACTTCTGTCCTAATAGCCTGATATAATTTATACAAATTGCAATATGTTGTCTCATAATACCAATATTTCAGTCTCTGATTTGCTTTTTTGTATAAATCCAAAGGCAGTTCATATTTTTTAATATTCTCTATAATTTTCTGGTAATATCGCTCAACCTCTTTACAATCATAGATGTTACTTTTGGTTTTTGCTATCAGTGTCGCAACAGGGTTGATATCACATCCCCAAAAACTATATCCTCGCATTTTAGCTTCTAAAGCCACTGTACCACAACCGCAAAAGATATCTGAAACTTTCTCAATCTGAACTCCCTCTTTTTCAGCATAGTCAAATGCCTTTGAAGCTATAAATGCTGGAAATTTTGCTGGATATGAATGTATGGTATGCATTATCAACTCATTTCCTTCACAATCATTCCATTCTTCCGATATATTTATTCTATCATAATCCAGCTCTTCGATATTATTTATCTGTACCATATCTTTTACCCTCTTCCAAATCATTAAAATCAATATTATTATCTTCGCAAAATTTGGAGAACAAGATAATAGCCATCTCCCGTGGTACTGTTTTATCATTTTCCCATCTATTTATTGTCGCAAAGCTAACATGTAATTCTTGTGCCAATCGTTCTTGGCTATATCCAAGTTTTATTCTTACAAAACGTATTTTTTCCGAAAATTTCATAATACTACCTCTCGAAAATCATTATAACAAATGCTATAATATTTCTCAACTTAAGAATAAGATAAGATAACTGTTTCAACATTATAAAACAGATTGATTCTCATAAAAATCAATCCGCTCTGTGATACTACAATTCTTTGCGTTTATGTTCTTTTGCCAATTGCTTTTCATATTTCTCCCATTCAGTAGTCATTTTCTTAAAATATTCTCTGCTTTCTGGTGCCGCCAATCCTCTCATGATAGAAATTTCATCAAATATTCCTTGCCCCCATGAAACATCAATTAGTCCTATATGGTGATATGTTGTTTCACTTGTACAACGTGACAATTCTGATTCACCCTCTTCATTTAATACAGCGTATGGATATTGTACACTAAGCACTACTTTTAATTGCTCCAGTCTTTCTTCCGAAATATCTTTATCAAAACACAACAAAATGAATTGCCCACTATTAAAACGAAAAACATAACTAAAAATTAAATCTTCAAATTTTTCAATTTCAAAAGGCTCTCTTAAAACAATCTCACCCGTACCATAATTTAAATTCATTACAATACTATTTGCAAATAATATTGGATTGCCTAGCCACATTAGCTTTTGATTTCCAAAAATATAATCCGGAACTGGTGATGTATTAACCGCAAGTCCACCTAGCAATATTATGTTTCTTTTTGGTTTGTCTTCCTTTTCCGACATAAGATATGATAAAATGTCTTCATCATAAAAATCTATATTTTCTTTATGCACCCGCAAATCATTGTAAGCATATTTCAAAAGTACCTTCTGCATCAAAACATAATCATATTCGAATTTTATATTTTCATCTTCCTCATACTTTTTCAAAAAATTTTTTGCAATTATATTTTTTGCATAACTATCAATATAAGAAATTCTGTTATTATTACATTCCGCACATACATCCTTAATCACAGGATCAGCCTCGTGAACAATTCCTTTGGCTTCATCAATCGTCAAAAAACATTCTGGAAACAAGTCTAATACTCCGCTTGAAATAATATGTTCTTTTGTTCCTTTTGTTTCTTTTCCACAATATGCACACTTCTTAATTCCCATATTTTATCTCCCATAAAACTTAATTTAATATTTCCCATGACGAATTTTCTCCACAAAAAGTCACAAATTCCATCCATTCGGCTCGTATCATCCTGTCCATTTAGATCTTCTATATCCGCAAATTCCGTACAAAACAGCACTAAATACTGCCAAATATCACGCTTTTTAAGGCTCCGACACACTAAGAGACGAAATATTCCACTGCGTTATCCGGGAAGAACTCTTTGAACTCTCCATATAACTGGGCAGCCAGTGTTTTATTGTGAGCGATAATAAGTGTTGGTTTATTTAATTGTGCGATGACATTCGCCATTGTAAATGTCTTACCCGAACCAGTGACACCAAGAAGGGTCTGGCACTGGTTGCCTTCCTTGAAACCTTTCACAAGCTGTTCTATCGCTTGGGGCTGGTCGCCGGTTGGTTTGTATTCTGATACTAATTCAAAATGATCCATAGTAAATCTCCTCTTTATGAATCTAGTATTTTCATTCTCTTTTGCTATTATAGCAAAGTATAAAAAGAAAGTATAGAACAAACATTCGAATTCGTACTGTGCTTTTCTAAGAAGAATGAGACTCATGAAACATTACATCATTTTGCAAGTAGCTCATAAGCGTGGATATTCTGTTTCATCAGTCTCTCTGAAATAGCAATAACATCGTCTGATGGTGCCTCTTTTAAAAAATTCTGCTTTGCTTCTGTGTTAGAAATCATTGTAGTTGCTGTCACCTCTATGCACCTTCCATAGTCCTGCTCGCGTCCACGATCTGAATATACTCTCTTTCCTCGTTGTCTATCTATACAATTTAAGTCCTCTTTTGTAAAAAGCAAATCTGTCTCTTGACAAATCTGCTCCATTTCTTCTGATGTTAAATGGGGGTAAAAAATATAAAACAAAAGCACAAAGTACATTTTTTAATATTTATCCTATATTTTTTCACTTTTTAATTCTATCATTAATGCCTTATTTACAGTATTAATAAACATTGTACTTTTTGCGACATGGCTGTTACCACCTTGTTTTTTATACTCCACATATATTTTGTCTCGAACCTCTCTTATTCTATCTTCTGTTATGTCTTCTATCTCTATTTCTTTAATATCTTTGGGTGATATATCTTTTTTTCGAAGAATATCTGCAACCACTCCATAAATAAGATAGAACAATATATCACTTCTTTCCGATGCTGTATATCCTGATTCTATTTTTAAATTTCTTTGTATTAATTTCCCAATCAATGCACATTTATAAAAAACTTCTAGATCTTTATTGTCTTCATACAGCTTTGCATATGTTTCATCATCTGTTAATAATGTAGATGGTCTCGCTCTAGCAAAATCTGGCTTCTGCAAAAATAATGTAATAAGACACTGGCCCAAAAAAGATACCCCAACTATATCTTTAGCCTTTTTTCCTTGATTTTTATAATAATTTTTTCTACGGTCATAATATAAGCCCCGGCTTTTAAAATACATCTCTATCTCTAAATGTATTGAGTCAGTTACTCTTAAAGAAGACTTAGGTATATTTGTCTGGTTATTTGTCGCAAAAATAATATCATCTCTAACCTTTTCTGTTTCAGGGACAATAATTCTGACTAAAATATTGCGTTTCTCATTTTCTAAAAGAGCTACATTTTGCGAATAATAATTATATATTTCATTTGATGTTTGCAGGCCATTTACAATTTCAGGATTAGTCAACTGGAGTTCTCTATTATTCGCCATAATAGCTTCTGAGGCAAGAATTGTTATTCCATTATTTAACCACCAAAAATCTTCTTCACTATCCCTATCTTCTAACGAATCTCTAATACATGAATTAACAGCATTTTTCCCTTGATAATCTCTCACATTTGCTTCAAAAAATCTTTTTCTCAAACCAAGATTTTCATCTGTAATAAATTTAAAATATTCCGCCAAGGATACCAACGTTACATAATCTTTATTTTTTCCAAGACCGATAGGTATCTCTACCAATGGCAAATTAACAACTGTTTCTGACAGACTATTATATTTTTCAAACAGTTCATCAGCCCCAATAAAATCTACATACACCATCGAAGATGGGTAATTTCTTTTAACAATCATTTCCAATTCTTTTGCTTGTTGCTTCACATTAGGATGGCATTCTACTGCATATGACACATAACAAAATTTAAATTTTAATTTTACACGATTTCGTATTAACTTTGTATGTAGATCTCTAAAGGTTCTAAATAGCTCTAAAACATCCTCATTATATCTTGTTTTAAAATCTTCTAAGGAATTTGATAACTGTAATAAATTGTCAGAAACTGTTTTCCACTTCATTATAGCATCTTCTCGAAAAGAATTTTCTCGTTTTGCCTGAATAATAATAACCTCTACACTGGATTCCTTTGATATTCTTATCGTTTCTATTTGATCTGGCAAAATCAAATTTTTATTTAAAAAAATATACATTGCATCACAGCCACCATCATTTCCAGCACCTATAATCCCACTTTCAATTTCTTCATCACTCAAATCATAATCCTTTAACACTTGTGCAGCTGCAAAATATTCAAAATATGCCGCTTCATTTTCGAAAGATGCCGCTTCCGCATATTCTTGAGCAACACATTCTTTGATTAAAATTTGACTATTACTAAGTTGTTCATTTGCCATTTCATCTTCCTCCTACCAGTACTTTTTATCATATTTCCCCTCTTAAGTATTTCTCTACTTCACGGTCAAACTCCGAAACATATTCTTGATCTTGCTTCACTCTGAAAATTTCATATTCCTCTTCTGCTTTTTTCATAGCCATATCGTGCGAAATTTTACCTTTTCCTTCAAGCACATCTCTTCTGTTATTTCTCAAAAATTGATTTGTCTGTTCTACCCAGTCTTGCATACTCATTAAGATTTCATCTTCGGCCATTAATTCCGCATAATCAATAAACATCGTTACAAGCCTATTAAGGCGTGACAATTCCTTTTCATTTAAATAATTTTTTGCAATACCAATATCTCTTTTTAACACTTTACCATCCGGAGCATCTTTCCAAGTAGTAAGCCCCATAGCAGGTTTTTCTGCATCTGCTCGTTCATATACTAATTCTGCTGCCGTTTTCCCAGTAATGGCAAAATGAAGTTTATTCTGCACAAATGCATAAAACGCTTTTGTGATATCACTATTTTTATCGTAATCATAACTACATTGTTCAAAAACATCTGTAATTTTCTGATAGGCTCTGCGCTCACTTGCTCGAATTTCTCGAATGCGGTCCAGCAATTCATCAAAATAATCTTTTCCAAATGGCCTGCCATTTTTAAGCATATCGTCATTAAGGACAAAACCCTTGGTAATATATTCCTTTAATGTTTTTGTTGCCCACTGACGAAAACGCGTTGCTTTTTTGGAATTTACACGATATCCAACAGCAATAATCATATCAAGATTGTAAAAATCCTTTTGCCTTCTTACTTGTCGTTTCCCTTCTTGCTGAACTTGTTCCATTTTGGAACAAGTTGCTTCTTTTTCCAATTCTCCTTCTGCAAAAATATTCCCAATATGTTTTGTAATAGCTTGACTATTCACATCAAACAACTCTGACATCGCCTTTTGTGTCATCCAAAAAGTTTCATCCTTAAAAATAACATTCACACATACATTTGTATTTTCTATTTGATATAAAACAATTTCATGTTCCTGCCTCATTTATTCTCCTTTTCCATCTCAAAAAACTCTACAATCTGTTTCACTGATACCGGATAAAACTCATTTGCATCTACACCCACATCATATCTTCGGATATTTTCATTTCTATTCTGCTCATTATAAGTCATATCTGCATGAATGTGTCCGTGTAACTGTATACTTTCTTTATTTTTCTTCGGCCATGACAACATCGGATAATGCATCAACGCAAAATAAACTCCATCTAACGAAACCGTCTTGAAATCACAAATCTCTTCAAATAGCTCCAGCAAATATTTTTTGTCGTGATTTCCTTTAATCAGAATCTTTTTCCCGTTCATTTTTCCAATCAGCTCATTAACCCGTTCAATCGGCATATGATGACTGATATCTCCCAGAATATATACCGTGTCATTTTTATGAACAACACTGTTATAATTCTCGATCAAACTCCGATTCATTTCTTCCACACTTTTAAAAGGGCGATTTTGCATCTCTATAATTCCGCGATGCCCCAAATGCAAATCACTTGTAAAATAAATCAAATCATCACCCTCCTTCTCCATTATGAATTCTTCCTGCAAAAGTCACAAAATCATTTTGTCCACCCAGTATTATCCAGTCCATTTGATACTATCCTATCCACAAAATATGGACTAAACAGCACGAAAAAGTACCAGATATGCCTCATTTTCCGGTCTCAGCACACTAGCTCACGAAATATTCGACTGAATTCGATGGAAAGAACTCCTTAAACTCTCCGTAAAGCTGTGCTGCCAAAGTTTTATTATGAGCAATGATTAATGTAGGCTTGTTTAGTTGAGCTATCTTAGGTGGCAATTACACGAATTTTTTCGTGTAATCAGGATATTATTTTTCTTATATAAATCGTAAAACACACATTTTGTTGTTTTTCAGTATCATTTTCATCGTTTTTTGAAGAACAAATGTTCTCATTTCATTCTACAGTATGTGTTATTTAGTGTCAACTTTTCTTTTTAGTAATTTCTTATATTGCTGGCATTGATTGCCTTCTTTAAATCCTTTGACAAGCTGTTCGATGGCTTGGGGCTGCTCACCGGTTGGGGCGTACTCTGATACTAATTCAAAGTGATCCACATTTTCTTCTTAATCAGTATAGGCATATTTTGCTCACACGTATTCTCTGCCGCTATTATATCAAAATATAAAGTAAAAGCACAGAGCAAAATCGAATGTTTGTTCTGCGCTGTGCTATGCTATACTTTTTCAAATTCTGCTTCTGAACCAACAAAAAGTGCAGAGCTCTTTTTCGCTCTGCACTTTTTCTTATCTTTTTATTCTGTTTCTTACAATTTTAACTCCTGGTACTGTACATGCTCTTC
>JABLTT010031001.1_pt1 | contig 61825 bp, 56 predicted proteins | sample 7160061 | NCBI WGS metagenome assembly JABLTT01 (sample SAMN14651232, study PRJNA627086) | human gut metagenome | isolation source: feces | host: Homo sapiens
GCCTTTCGGAATCACCCGCGTTCTTCTGCTTTCCAGTGCCCCGGTCCGCTTTGTGCCGCCTCCCTTGCGGGACAGCTTAGTTAGATTACCACATTCCTCCTTCCTTGTCAACACCTTTTTTCACCCTTTTTCAATCTTTCGACCTCTCCATTGCATCTGCACGGTATGCTTCCCCTTTATGCTGTCTTTTATGTGCAAACCGCCAATTCTTTGCTTTGCTTTCTAGTTTCCATGTGTTATACTGAATTTATCATTCAATAAGGCGATGAGACGTTTCGCTGCCCATCTCCTTAAATATCATTGTACTGGAGGATGAACCACATGAAAACGGCAATCTTATGCGGCAAGCTCTTCGATTCCCAAAATAATCAGGTCTTAACAGACAAGGTTATTATTGTAGAAGATAAAGCCATCTGCGATGTCATCGACCGCCGAGAGTTCGCTGAAAATCCAGATATGGAAGTGATCGATCTCTCCAACCTTTTTGTGACTCCCGGCCTCATCGACCTGCACGTGCACAGCGGCATGAACGGCGAAGGGAACGACCGCATGGGCCTGTTGCAGCATACAGTCGGCGAATTGACGTTATATTCTTTGAAAAACGTGCAGCAAGACCTGTATGCCGGTTTTACCACCATCCGTGATTGCGGCAGCCAAGCCTTTGTCAGTGTGGCCATCCGTGATGCGATCAACAAAGGAGACTTCATCGGCCCTCGCATGTTCGTCTCCGGCTATTCCATGGGCTCTACCGGCGGACATGCCGACAGCCACTATGCTCCCGGCACCTATAACCCGGCGGAAGAACGCCCCATCATCGATGGTCCCGACTCTGCCCGGAAGGCAGCCCGCTATAATTTGAAGCACGGCGCCGACTTTTTGAAGTTCATGGCTACCGGCGGCGTTATGAGCAAAGGGACTACGGTCGGCTCTCAACAACTGTGTGACGACGAGATCGCCGCCATCATTGAGATCGCCCATATGTATGGAGTCCACACCGCCACACACGCTCACGGTACCAACGGCATTAAAGCGGCTGTCCGTGCCGGCGTTACCACAGTGGAGCACGGCATGATCTTGGACGAGGAAGCCATTGAGCTGATGCTGGAACACGGTACCTATCTGACTCCCACCATCATTGCCGCTGAGCGCATCTGCGCTAAAGGGCCTGAGATGGGGCTCATCCCCTGGATGGTCGACAAGGCTAATCAGGTTCTGTCCCATCACGAATGGGGCTTCCGCCAGTGCTTGGAGCGGGGCGTTAAAATCACATTTGGCACCGACGCCGCCACCCCCTTCAACTTCCACGGCAAGCAGGGCTATGAGTTTGAGCTGCTGCAAAAGTTTGGCATGGATCCCCACAAGGCGCTGATCGCCGCCACGATGACCAACGCCGAAGTGTTGGGCATCAAAGATCAGGTGGGCAGCCTGGAAAAAGGCAAGTTGGCCGATATCTGCGCCTGGAAGTGCGACCCGGCCGAAGATGTGAAGACCATGACAGATTGCCAGTTTGTCATGAAGGAAGGCCAAGTGATCTGCCGCAAATAAAGCATATCCTTATGATACCGTCAAAAAGCGGACACCTGCGTGGGTGTCCGCTTTTCTTCTCTCCCCGCGGATCTGTCCGACAAAGCAAATGCACCGTTGCGGACGGTATACTGATATGCCGTTACAGCAAGATCAACGGCTGGATCTGTTGGCCTTTCAAAGCCAATTCAATGGTCTGTTCAATGAGACCCATCCGCGCCACCATAGAGCGAGGCTTTTTCTCATAATTGTCTTGGCTGAAAGGAACAAAATACACATTGCGCCGGTTGAGCAGTGCACCGATGTTTTGCGCTGCCGCTCCCAGCGCATCGTTGGTGGAAACCGCAATGATCAAGGGCCTGTCATTGCGAATATGGGCTTTTGCCGCCATCAACACCGGTGTATCGGTAATACCGCACGCCAACTTTGCCAGTGTATTGCCCGTACACGGGGCGATCACCATAGCATCAAACATTTTGCGCGGGCCAATCGGTTCGGCATCCACGATGGTATGGATGATCTCGTTGCCGCACAGGCGCCGCACTTCTGACCGAAAATCTTCTGCTTTATAAAATCGAGTATCCGTGCCATATGCCATATCGGAAAGCACAGGAAATACTTGATTGCATTTTGCCAAACGCTCCATCACAGGCAAGATCTGCGAAAATGTACAAAAAGAACCGGTGACGCCAAATCCGATGTTCTGTTCCGTCACAGTATCCCCTCCTCCTGCAAAATATTATAGGCGGTATCGCGTATGGCCATGGCAGCGCTGAGGGGCGCTACTTTGCCCGGCAGTGACAGGGCGTGGTGGATTGCTATCCCCAATTCCTGGGCTGCAATGAAATCAGCCCCCCGTAGCTTTCAATCGCCCAGCAAACAAGGTGGTTTTTGGGTATTTTTGCCCAAATTACCGTCATCTTGCCGAAAAACGGCCTGGTTTTCACTCTTTTGCTCCCTCATATGCTATACTGTAATAAGAAGGTAAAATCTATGGGAACGGGTGGGATCTGCTATGCTTTCTTTTCTTGTAACGATACTCGTGGCAGCGATAGGCGGTTTTATTGGCCGCAAATTGAAACTGCCGGCCGGCACCATTATCGGCGCCATGATCGCCGTACTGCTGATGAACATCTTTTTTGATTACGCCAACGTACCTAACCCTGTACGGCCCTACATCCGCATCATGGCTGGCATTTACATCGGTACCCGCATGAGCATGCAGGATGTACTCAATCTGCGCACTATACTGCCCGCCACATTGATGATGGTTTTCGGATTGATCTTCCTAAATTCTTGTGTAGGCCTGGGCATTAGTGCTGTCAGCGATCTGGATGTGAAAACGGCACTGCTTGCTTCCGCCCCGGGCGGCATCCAAGAAATGACCTTGGTGGCTGACGACTTGGGCGCCGATGCAGGGCAAGTGGCTATCTTACAAACAGTCCGTGTGATCTTTGTCATCGCATTCATGCCCGCCTTGCTCAAGCGGGCGGCCCGCTACGACAATAAGCCCGAAATTTTGCCTGCATCCCAAGGGGCCGCTGCAAAACCCACTTACACGTGGAAGCACTATGCCATGCTGGCAGTGGCCGGGCTGATCGGCGGCCTATCCTTTCACTATTTAGGCATCCCTTCCGGCGCCATGATCGGCGCGATGGCAGGGGCTATGGTGTTGACCTTTGCCGGCCATCGTGTACAAGTACCCGCCGATTTCCGCAATGTCACCCAGACTCTCAGCGGTGCCATCATCGGTTCCGGCATGGGCATGGCAGAAGTGCAGGGGCTGCGTTTGGTGGCTTTGCCCGCTCTGATCCTGGTGTTGGCACTGGCCGCCATCAATTTGATTTTGGGCTTTACCGTTGCAAAATTCGGCCATCTGGGCTTGACTACCTCCCTCTTTGCCTCTGCGCCAGGCGGTGTCAGCGACATGTCGATCATCGCGGCCGAATTGGGGGCAGACCCGGCCAAAGTCGCTGCCATGCAGACGCTCCGCATGATCGTAGTGGTGGCCCTCTTCCCCACATTGACCAATTGGATCTCACAGATTTTATAGTCTCTCATCACCGCTTTAAGGCAACAAAAGGCAACCTTCCCATGGGAAGGTTGCCTTTTTTGATAATCTGCCGTGTTACAAAGCGTAATATTGCACAGCGCCTTCAAAGATCCGCTGGTCTCTGTCGCCCGGCACATTCTTATACAAGTTATCGCCATGGCGTTCTGTGTGGCCCATTTTGCCGAACACACGGCCATCCGGCGATGTGATGCCTTCAATGGCCTGGTAGGCCCCATTGGGGTTGAAGGCCACATCCATCGTGGGATCGCCTGCCAGATCCACATATTGAGTGGCGATCTGACCGTTGGCCGCCAGTTGGTCGATCAGGCTCTGGGGTGCCACAAACCGGCCCTCCCCGTGGGAAATGGCAATGGTATGCACCTGGCCCACTTCGTGCAGCATCAGCCAGGGGGATTTGTTGGAACACACGCGGGTGTGCACCAATCCGGACTGATGCCGGCCGATGACGTTATATGTCAACGTGGCATCTTCTTCGCCCAAGTCGCGAATTTCCCCATAGGGCAGCAGCCCCAGCTTGATCAGCGCTTGGAAGCCGTTGCAGACGCCCAGCATCAGGCCATCCCGCTGTTGCAGCAGGGCATGTACCGCCTGGGTGATACGGGGGTTGCGGAAGAAAGCCGTGATGAATTTGGCCGACCCATCGGGCTCGTCGCCGCCGGAAAAGCCGCCCGGCAAAGCCAGGATCTGGCTGCGGCCAATGGCCTGCTCCATTCGCTCCACCGATTCGGTGAGCTGGGCCGGCGTCAAGTTCTTGAGCACCAAGATCTCCGGTTCCGCTCCCGCTTTCTGGAAGGCCCGGGCCGTATCAAATTCGCAGTTGGTGCCTGGGAACACCGGGATCAAAACATGGGGCTTCGCCACCCGGACGGCCGGAGCTACCCGCTGGGTAGTTTGGTAGGAATACACAGGCACTTGACCCTGGCTCTCGGTCTTGCAGGGGAAGATGGGTTCCAGCGTGGCTTCGTATGCCGCCTGAAGCTCTGCCAAAGGCAGTGTTTCGCCGCCAGGGAATGCAATGGCCGGTTCTTCCATCGTGTGGCCGACCAACTCGCCTACCAGAGGAGCGTCTTCCGTCAGTTCCAGCAAGAAAGCGCCCCGCACCGTATCAAACAAGTTTTCCGCCCGGTCGTAGGCAAAACCCAAGCCATTGCCAAAGCACATCACAGCGATAGCGGCGCCGATGCCGCCTGCGCCGGGCACATAAGCGCTGCGCACCTTCTTCTGGGCGATCAGCTGCTCCACTGTATCCAATGTATGCAGCAAGCTCTCTTCCTGGAACAGAGCCCCTTCTGCCTGAGCCTGCACCAATACCACCCGGCTGCCGGCTTGCTTGAATTCCGGCGAGATCAGGTTGTCGGTATTGGCTGCTGCAATGGCAAAGCTGACCAGAGTGGGCGGCACATCGATGTCGTCAAAACTGCCGGACATGCTGTCTTTGCCGCCAATGGCACCGGCCTTCAGTTGCTTCTGCGCCTCCAGCGCGCCCAACAAAGCTGCCATGGGTTTGCCCCAACGCTCTGGCGCTGTACCCAGCCGCTCAAAGTATTCCTGGAAGGTCAGATGGCAGTTTTTGTGGGAAGCGCCTGTAGCCGTCAGCTTGCAGACCGATTCCACCACTGCCTGGTAAGCGCCCCGATAAGGGCTCTGCTGGCTCAAAAACGGATCGAAGCCATACGCCATCACCGAGCAGGTCTTGGTCTCACGGCCCAGCACGGGGATCTTGGCCGCCATGGCTTGGGCCGGGGTGATCTGGTTCTTGCCACCCAAGGGCATCAGCACAGTGCCTGCGCCGATGGTGCTGTCAAACCGCTGGATCAGGCCTTTTTCCGAACACACATTCAGCCGGCCCAGCACCTCTTTGTAGTTGGCCCCAGTGGCCGCCAGATGCTCTTCTTCCTCCAGGGACGGGGCCTCGATCTTTACCCCGATGTGTTTTTCTGCGCCGTTGGAGTTGAGGAAGGCACGGGAAAGGTCGACGATGGTGTTGCCGTTCCAGCGCATCACCAGCCGGGGCTCTTCTGTCACTTGGGCCACCACTGTCGCTTCCAGGTTTTCATCGGCAGCCCGCTGCAAAAACTCTTCCACATCTTTGGCTGCCACCACGACGGCCATACGCTCCTGGGATTCAGAAATGGCCAGCTCGGTGCCGTCCAGGCCTTCGTATTTCTTCGTCACCCGGTTTAGATCAATGTCCAGGCCGTCGGCCAGCTCACCGATGGCTACCGATACGCCGCCGGCTCCAAAGTCATTGCACCGCTTGATGAGCCGGGTCACTGCTTTGTCGCGGAACAGCCGTTGGATCTTCCGCTCTTCCGGCGCGTTGCCTTTTTGCACTTCCGCGCCGCAAGTCTCCAGTGACTGCTGGGTATGGGCCTTCGAAGAGCCGGTGGCCCCGCCACAGCCGTCCCGCCCGGTGCGGCCGCCCAGCAAAATGATGGCGTCGCCTGGCTGGGGGCGTTCACGGCGGATATTCTCTGCCGGCGCCGCGCCTACCACAGCGCCGATCTCCATACGCTTGGCCACATAGCCCGGGTGATAGATCTCGTGGACCAAGCCGGTGGCTAGGCCGATCTGGTTGCCATAGGAGCTGTAACCGGCCGCCGCAGTCTGTACGATCTTCCGCTGAGGCAGTTTGCCGGGCAGCGTCTCGTCAATGGGCTTCCGGGGATCTGCCGCGCCGGTGACGCGCATGGCCTGGTAAACATAGCTGCGGCCCGACAGCGGGTCGCGGATGGCACCGCCAATGCAGGTGGCGGCACCGCCAAAGGGCTCGATCTCTGTAGGATGGTTGTGGGTCTCGTTTTTAAACATCAAGATCCATTGCTGGATCTCCCCTTCCACTTCCACATCGATCTTTACCGAGCAGGCATTGATCTCTTCCGACTCATCCAAGTCGGTGAGAGCGCCGGTCTTTTTCAGATATTTTGCGCCAATGGTCGCCAGATCCATCAAGGTCATGGGCTTTTCCTGGCGGCCTGCGTAGACCTCGCCCCGCAAATTCTGATACATGGCAAAGCTCTTTTGGGCCGCTTCGTCGCCGATCTCCACCTGGTCGATGATCGTTGAAAAGGTGGTGTGGCGGCAATGGTCCGACCAATAGGTATCGATCATGCGGATCTCTGTGATGGTAGGCTGCCGCCCCTCCTGGCGGAAATAGTCCCGGCAGAAGCGGATGTCGTCTTGATCCATCGCCAAGCCGTAGGTGCGGATAAACTGGGCCAACCCCTCTTCATCCAGCTGCGTAAAACCTTCCAGCGTTTCCACCTGGGTGGGGATGTCATACTGTACCTGCAGAGTGTCGTAGCTCTCCAGGGAGGCTTCCCGGCTCTCCACCGGGTTGATGACGTATTTTTTGATGGCCGCCAGTTCTTCTGGGCGGATGTTGCCATATAGGGCATAGATCCGGGCTGTGCGCACAGTAGGCCGCTCCCCCTGGGAGACGAACTGGATGCACTGGGCGCAGGAATCCGCCCGCTGGTCGTATTGGCCGGGCAGATATTCGCTGGCAAAGACCAGTGCTCCCGGCACGTCCATCTCCTCCGTGGCCCGGTCTACCTGGGGCTCGGAAAACACGGTGGGCACGCACTGGTCGAACAAGGCCCGGTCAATGCCCTCTACGTCGTAGCGGTTCAACAGCCGCACTTTTTCCACACTGCCAATTTGCAGCAAACCGTTGATATCGGCCAACAGCTGCCGCGCCTCCACGTCAAAGCCGGGTTTCTTCTCTACAAAGATTCGAAAAACCGCCATCTCAATTCCCCCTCTGTTCCAAAGCCCGCTTGCCGATGTCCCTGCGGAAATGCATGTTGTCAAAATGGATCTTGCCCGCCGCATCATAGGCCCGCTGAATGGCCTGGGGCAGGTCTTTCGCCACAGCGGTCACACCCAGCACACGGCCGCCGGCCGTCAGCAGGTTTCCATCTTCCACTTTGGTGCCTGCGTGGTATATCGAAACCCCCGGCATGGCTTGAGCCTCTTCGATGCCGGTGATGGGCAGGCCTGTGTAGTAGTTTTTGGGGTAACCGCCCGAAGCCAAGATCACGCAGCAGGCCGCCTGCTTGGCAAACGCAACTTTTTGCTGGTCCAGCCGGCCTTCGATCACCGCCTCAAACACATCCAGCAAGTCACTTTTCAGCAAAGGCAATACCACTTGGGTCTCCGGGTCGCCAAAGCGGCAGTTGTACTCAATGACCTTTGGCCCCTCTTCTGTCAACATCAGGCCAAAATACAAGCACCCCTGAAAAACACGTCCTTCTTGATTCATCGCCTGGATCGTGGGCAGGAAGATCTCCTCCATGCACCGCTTTGCCACTGCCGGCGTATAGAAGGGGTTGGGGGCCACAGTGCCCATACCGCCGGTGTTGGGGCCTTCGTCTCCATCATAAGCCCGCTTATGATCCATGGATGTCACCATCGGTGCCACAGTTTTGCCATCGGTAAATGTCAAAACCGAGATCTCCGGGCCTTGCAAAAATTCTTCCACGATCACTTTATCGCCGCTGTTGCCAAAGATCTTGTCGTTCATAATGGCCTGCAAGGCCTCTTTGGCCGCCACTTCGTTTTCGGCGATGATAACGCCTTTTCCCAAGGCCAGGCCGTCGGCCTTGATGACCACCGGGTATTTTGCCCGGGAGCGGATATAGGCCATGGCGTTCTCCAAATTGTCGAACACCTCATAATCCGCTGTCGGGATGTGGTATTTTTTCATCAGCTCTTTGGCGAACACCTTGCTGCTCTCGATCTCCGCCGCCTTTGCCGTCGGGCCAAAAGCGCGGATGCCCGCCTGTTGCAGCCGGTCCACCATGCCGAGGGCCAGCGGATCGTCGGGCGTCACCACCACCAAGTCGATCTGCTCCCGCTTGGCGAATTCCACAACGCCCTCCACATCGGTGGCTTTGATGGCCACACAGACGGCGTCTTGGGCAATTCCTCCGTTGCCCGGCAAAGCATAGACTTTGGTCACTCGTTTGTTTTCTTTCAACTTTTTGATCACGGCATGTTCACGGCCGCCGCCGCCGATGACAGCAATTTTCATGAAACAACCCTCATTTTGTGCCGATTGGCCGCCTCCCCCACAGGGAAGCTTCCCTGTGGGGGACCGACCTTTGTCTCTGGATCAATGATGGAATAGCCGCAGGCCGGTAAAGGCCATGACGATGCCATATTTGTTGGCAGTGTCGATGACGTTGTCATCCCGAATGGAGCCGCCAGGCTCTGCAATGTATTGCACGCCACTCTTGCGGGCCCGCTCCACATTGTCGCCAAAGGGGAAGAAGGCGTCAGATCCTACTGTCACGCCGGATTGGGTGGCGATCCACTCTTTTTTCTCCTGGGCAGTCAAAACGGGGGGCTTGACTTGAAAAATAGTCTGCCATACGCCCTCTGCCAGCACGTCCTCATACTCCTCTGAGGTGTAAACGTCGATGGCATTGTCCCGGTCCGGCCGGCGGACGCCGGGCAAAAACTGCAGGCCCAGCACTTTCGGGTGCTGGCGCAGATACCAGTTATCCGCCTTCTGCCCTGCCAAGCGGGTACAGTGGATGCGGCTCTGCTGGCCGGCGCCTACGCCGATGGCCTGGCCGTTTTTCACATAGCATACCGAGTTGGACTGGGTGTATTTGAGCGTGATCAGCGCCACGATCATATCCACTTTGGCTTGCTGCGGCAGCTCTTTGTTTTCTGTGACGATGTTTTGCAGCAAGCTTTCGTCGATCTTGCAGAAATTGTGCCCCTGTTCAAACGTGACGCCAAACACGTCCTTACACTCTTGGGCGCTGGGCACATAGGAGGCGTCTACTTGGATGACGTTGTAACGCCCCTTCTTCTTCTCTTTCAAAATGGCCAGCGCCTCATCGGTGTAGCCCGGGGCGATGATGCCGTCGGACACTTCCGGCTTGATATAGCGGGCAGTATCCGCATCGCACACATCGCTCAACGCCGCCCAGTCTCCATAGGAGCACAGGCGGTCGGCCCCCCGCGCCCGGATATAGGCACAGGCAATGGGGCTCAACGGGCCCTTTTCGCTCACAAAATACATCTGCCGTTCCACATCGGTCAGCGGGTGCCCCACAGCGGCGCCCGCCGGTGAAACGTGCTTGAAAGAGGCGGCCGACGGCAATCCAGTGGCTTCTTTCAGCTCCCGCACCAGCTGCCAGGAGTTGAAAGCGTCTAAAAAGTTGATGTATCCAGGCTTGCCATTGAGCACTTGCACCGGCAGCTGGGAACCATCTTTCATAAAAATCTTGGCCGGCTTTTGGTTGGGGTTGCAGCCATATTTCAGCTCAAATTCTGTCATGGGTGGGCTCCTTTACTGATTCTTATTCCGTATACGGCACGCATGCTCCCCGGTCTCCAGGCAAGTATAGCGCACGTAAAGGGATACTTTGTTTTGCGGGTCCAGGCTTTCCCAGGTCAAGTCGGTGAAAGCATCCAGACCGCCTTCAATGGCTACACGCTCCGGTTCGCCCTGGAAGGTGGGGATGGGGTCGCCGTCGCACACATAGGTGTGTAAAAAGTGGCCCACTCCCGGCTGGCCCGGGTATTCAAAGGTCTGGCGCAGGCAAGCGCTCCCCTTTTCATCCGCCGCTTTTAAAATGGACATTTTATAGCTGCCATCCGGGCTCAAAAGTCCCGAGATGCGCGGTGTCCAGTTGGGGCCGTCGGGCTCGAATTCCCGTGTGCGCAGCGCTTGTTCCATAGGCAGCCCTTTTTCCAAAAACGCCCGGATGGTGTCCGTCTGGTCGCCGTTCGTCACGATGAGGCCCCGCCCCACCTGGCGTACCGGGTGGTAGATAATCAAGCTGGGGTCCTCCAGCTTGGCCGGGTCAAACGCCTGGGTGCGGATGCCGTCGGGCTCCTCTACGAACACCCGGTTGCGGCTGTTTTGGCTGCGGCCCATGATGAAATAGGCGGCTACCGAATGAGTGCCATCGGCCGTCAGCCCCAGCACGATGCCCCGGCCGGGATAAGTATTGCTCCGCAGCTTTTCTGCCAAGGAGCCGGTTTCATATACATTCATGATCCAGCGTTCTCCTTTTTCTGTTGTGTCACGGCAGCACACACCATTTCAGTGGCTTGGGGCAGCAGCACCCACTCAGCCTGTTCCATCACCCGGTGCTGCAGCGTCTCCGCCGTGTCGCCGGGCAGCACCTCTACCGCCTTTTGCAGCAGGATGGGGCCGCCGTCTGTGATCTCGTTGACCAGATGCACCGTGGCTCCCGTCACCTTGACCCCACGGGCCAGCGCCGCTTCGTGGACCTTCAGCCCGTAATATCCCTTGCCGCAAAAACTGGGGATCAGCGAAGGATGTACGTTTAGAATGCGGTTCGGAAAAGCCTGCACCATTGCAGGGCCCAGCACACTGAGAAAGCCGGCCAACACCACCACATCGATGTCGTGGCAGCGGAGCAGCTCCACCATGGCGCTGTCGTATTCCGCTTGGCTGGCAAAGGCCTTGCGGGCCAGGGTGGCGCTTTCCACCCCATGCTGTTTGGCCCGTTCCAGCGCATACGCCCCAGCCCGGCTGGAGACCACCAAGGCGATCTGGCCGCTGTGCAGCCGGCCTTGGTCTTGCGCATCCAGCAAAGCCTGCAAGTTGGTGCCGCCGCCCGACACCAGCACCCCGATCTTTACCACAGGATCACGCCCTCGTCGCTTTCTACCACTTCGCCCAGCACATAAGCGTCTTCTCCTTGGGCTTTCAGCGCTTCCAGCGCCCGGTCCGCCTCTTCTTTGGCCACGATGCAGCACATGCCAACGCCCATGTTATAGGTGTTAAACATATCTTTTTCCGGCACGTTGCCCTCCGCTTGGATCAGCCGGAAGATGGGCGGTGTACGCACGGCTTTCTTTTCGATCTTGGCGCTCAACCCATCGGGCAGGGCGCGGGGGATGTTCTCATAAAAGCCGCCCCCTGTGATATGGCAGACAGATTTGACTTTGACCTGTTCCATCAGGGCCAGCACCTGCTTGACATAGATGCGCGTCGGGGTCAGCAGGCTTTCCCACAAAGTGGTGCCCAGCTCTTCGCTGTAGAAATTTTTCTTGTTTTCCACGTCGAACACTTTGCGCACCAGGGAAAAGCCGTTGCTGTGCACACCGGAAGAGGGCAGCGCCACCAGCACATCGCCTGGCTGCACACGGCTTTGGTCCAAGATCCGGGCTTTGTCTACCGCGCCCACTGTAAAGCCGGCCAAGTCGTATTCATCTGCCGCATAAAAGCCGGGCATCTCCGCAGTCTCGCCGCCGATCAGCGCGCAGCCAGCCTGTACGCAGCCTTCCGCCACGCCAGAGACGATGGAGGCGATCTTTTCCGGCTGATTTTTGCCGCAGGCGATATAATCCAAAAAGAACAAAGGCTTGGCGCCGGCGCACACCACGTCGTTGACGCACATGGCTACGCAGTCGATGCCCACAGTGTCGTGCTTATCCAGCAGAAAAGCCAGCTTCAGCTTGGTGCCCACGCCGTCGGTGCCCGAAACCAGCACCGGGTGCTCCATGCCGGAAAGATCCATTTCAAACAGGCCACCAAAGCCGCCCAATCCGGAGAGCACGCCGGGGATCATCGTGCGGGCCGTGTGCTGCTTCATCAGTTCCACCGCTTTGTAACCGGCGGTCACATCTACGCCCGCCGCCTTGTAACTGTCGCTAAAACTCTTCATAAATCGCCCTCTCAATCTATCTGTTCGCTGAATTTCAAATCGAACTTGGAGACACGCCCTGCATCGTCTACACACAGCGGGTATTCGCCGCTGAAGCAGCCGGTGCAAAACGCACAGTCGGATTTTTCAGCCACTTTGACGATGTTTTCCAAGCTCAAAAACCCCAGGGAGTCTACGCCGATCTTTTGGCCGATCTCCTCGACGGTCATCTTGTTGGCGATCAACCGTTCCGGCGAGTCGATGTCTGTGCCAAAGTAGCAGGGGTAGCGGAACGGCGGCGAAGAAATGCGCATATGCACCTCTTTCACACCGGCTTCCCGCAGCAGCCGCACGATGCGGGCGCTGGTCGTGCCCCGAACGATGGAATCGTCCACCAGCACAATGCGTTTGCCCCGCACCACCTCGGCAATGGCGTTGAGCTTGATGCGCACGGCGTTTTCCCGCTGCCGCTGGGTGTTTAAAATAAACGTGCGGCCAATGTACTTATTCTTGATCAAACCGATGCCATAGGGGATACCCGATTCATTGGCATAGCCCAAGGCAGCGTCATTGCCGCTGTCGGGCACGCCCATCACCAAGTCGGCTTCCACCGGGTGTTCCTGGGCCAGAAACGCGCCCATTTTTTGCCGGGCCATGTGCACGCTCGTGCCTTCGATCACCGAATCGGGGCGGGCAAAATAGACGAATTCGAACACGCAAAGGTGGCTTTTCTTTCCGCAGTGCTTGTCAATGCTGCGCAGACCGTTTTCATCGATGATCACGATCTCTCCCGGCCGTACATCCCGCACGAAGTGGGCCCCCATGCTGTCCAGCGCAGTGGTCTCCGAGGCCAGCACATAGCTGTTGCCGCACTGCCCAATGCTCAGCGGCCGCAGCCCCAGCGGGTCTCGCACGCCGATCAGCTTCTTTGGCGACATCACGATCATCGAATAGACGCCGTACAGCTTGTCCATGGCCTGGCAGATGGCCTCTTCGATGGAATGGGCCGTCAGCCGTTCCCGGGTGATCATGTGGGCCAGCAGCTCGGCTGCACTGGTGGAGTGGAAAATGGCTCCCTGCAGCTCCAGCTTCTCCCGCAGTTCCAGCGCATTGAGGATACTGCCGTTGCTGGCAATGGCCATCTGGCCTTTCACATGGCGTATGGTCATGGGCTGGGCATTTTCCCGCCGGTTGCTTTCCGCCGTGCCATACAGGCAATGGCCCACAGCCATTTTGCCCGTGCCCAAGCTTTCCAATACCTGGGGCTTGAATACATCGGTCACAAGCCCCAGATCCTTATAGCCGCGGATCACACCGTCGTCATTCACCGCGATGCCGCAGCTTTCCTGCCCCCGATGCTGCAACGCATAAAGAGCCAAATAAGTAGAAGTCACCACATCCAGGTCGTCGCCATTGTCATAAATGCCAAAAACACCGCATTCCTCATGGAGCTTGTCCTGCATTACCGTGTCCTCCTCTTCTCTCATTCCTGTCAATGCCGGTGCATTATTCTCCCATCAGCCGGCGCATCACCTCATGATAGGCGTCTTCCACGCCGCCCAGATCCCGGCGGAAACGGTCTTTGTCCAGCTTTTCATGGGTCTTTTCATCCCACAGGCGGCAGGTGTCCGGCGAGATCTCATCGGCCAGCACAATGGTGCCGTCTGTCAAGCGGCCGAATTCCAGCTTGAAGTCCACCAGATCGATGCCGATCTCTTTCATAAAGCTCTTCAGCAGGTCATTCACCTGGAAAGCGTACTTTTTGATGGTCTCGATCTCCTCCGGTGTGGCCAGCTTCAGCGCCAGGGCATGGTAGCTGTTGATCAGCGGATCGCCCAGATCGTCGTTTTTATAGGAAAACTCAATGGTGGGCTGGTCGAACACGATGCCCTCTTCCACGCCATAGCGCTTGGCAAAGGAGCCGGCGGAGATGTTGCGGATGATCACTTCCAGCGGCACGATGGAGACTTTCTTCACCACGGTATCAGTATCCGAAAGCTCTTTGACAAAATGAGTGGGGATACCGGCTTTCTCCAGCTTCTGCATCAGGTGGTTCGTCACCCGGTTATTGATGACGCCCTTACCCACGATCGTTCCCTTTTTTTCACCGTTGAAAGCGGTGGCATCGTCTTTATAAGAGACGATCAGCAGTTCCGGGTCATCGGTCTTGTATACTTTCTTTGCTTTTCCCTCGTAGAGTTGTTCACGCTTTTCCATGGAATTTTCCTCCTCGATCTGTGTTCTCAAAATACACCGTCAGCCACGGGTGGGTTCCGGTTCTTTCCCGCAATGCCACTTAGTGGTTCAGCGTCTCCTGCAGTTTTTGATCTTTCTTTGCCACGCTTTCAGCCATGGCCTTTTTCTTGTCCAGCAGCTTCTGCGCCAGATTTTCATCGGCCACCGCCAAGATCTGAATGGCCAGCAGAGCGGCATTTTCCGCACCGTCGATGGCCACTGTAGCCACCGGCACGCCAGAGGGCATCTGGACTGTGGCCAGCAGGGCGTCCAATCCATCCAGTGTGGAGGACTTCATGGGGATGCCGATGACGGGCAGCACCGTATGGGCCGCCAGCACACCGCCCAGGTGAGCTGCTTTGCCGGCGGCGGCGATGATGACGCCAAAGCCCTTTTCCGCCGCATGGGCGGCAAAGTCGCAGGCCGCAGCCGGTGTCCGGTGGGCGCTCATTACATGGGCCTCAAAGGGCACGCCGAACTCTTTCAATGTTTGAATGGCCTTTTCCACCACAGGCAGGTCGCTGTCGCTGCCCATGATCACGGCTACTTTATTTTTTTGCATATTCTCCATCCTTTCTTGTTGCGGGGGCCGCAAAGAAAAAAGCCGCGGCGGGCCCACAGCTTTTTTCTTTCACACCGGCACGGCGGCGGGAGGCTGTGCGCCCTGCCAAAAGGCCGCACCCTTCCACAGGAGAGGTCCGCGCCCCTCTGCCCACCGCATCCTGCATCCATCGCACCTCCGCATGCCGCATATGGTTCTTGCTTTTATTTTACCGATTTTCCCTTACAAGTTCAACAGGAATTTCTGGTTTTTTCTCCTTTTTTGTTTGATGTGTCAATTTCCGTACAATTTTCATCCCAAATCCCATTATTTTGTGGGCTTTGGGGGCGCTTTTCCGGGCTCCAGAGCCAAAAGACCCGTCCTTGGGCAGGACCCAGCTCCAACCGCCGGAGGCTGGCGGCCAGCAGCCTTCCCTGTTCCTCCGCCCCTGCAGGCCAATTTTCCAGCAGCTTCCTGCATGTCTCTCCTCCTGTCGCCTGGGCTGCCGCAGCCAACTCTCCCTTCAAACAGCGCAACACCGCCTGCTCCACAGCTTCTTCCCGCAGCAAAGGCAGAGAGCATCCCGTGCCCTTCCGCCGCCCGCTGCACACCAGATACCGGCGTGCGCCGTCTGTGGTAAACGTCATTGCAGCGCCGCACAAGGCGCACCACGCTTTGCCGGCCAACGGGTGCCGCACCGTCTGCCGCCGGCTTGATTGAACTGCTTGAAAAAGAGTGGGCGACACTATGGCCGGATGGGTCCCTTCCACCGTGATCCACTCTTCCGGTGGGAGGGGGCGGCTTTTCTCCACTTTGTAGCTGACTTTGCGGGAACGGTTTTGGGTCAAGCAGCCACAGTAGGTGGGGTTGGTCAAAATGCGCCGCACCATGGCGCTGCTCCAGGGCGCGTTGTGCGTCGGGCCGGCGACCCCCATCTCTTCCAGCCGCCGGGCGATGGCCGTTGCCCCCCAACCGGCCGCTGCCCAACAAAAGATCTGTTTTACCACCCCGGCGGTATCCGGGTCCGGCTCCAGCCGGTTTTTGTCCTCTGCCTGCCGGCGATAGCCATAGGGAGGCCGGGCCCCGATGAAAAGCCCGGCCTGCTTTTTGGCCAGCAGCGAGGCCCGCACCTTGCGGGAAATGTCCCGGGCATAGAGGTCGTTGACAACGGCCCGGAAGGGTGCCATATCGTCCTGCCCCCGCCCTGTGTCGATGTTGTCCCCCAAGGCGATGTACCGCACCCCATGGGCAGGGAAGTAGCGCTCCAGATAGTGGCCTGTCAAAATATAGTCGCGCCCCAGCCGGGAAAGGTCTTTGGTGATGACCGTATCGATCCGCCCCTGTTCAATGTCCGCCAGCATTTTGGCAAAGGCCGGCCGCTGAAAGGTGGTGCCGCTGTAGCCATCGTCTACATACTCAGCTGCCACAGCGAACCCCTGCTGTTGGCAAAATTTTGTCAGCAGCAACCGCTGGCTTTGGATGCTCTGGGACTCTCCTTCGCCGTCTTCCCGGGACAGTCGCAAATACAGGCCGACTCTCATGCCTGCAGCTCCAGCAGCCAAAGCAGCCGTTCGCAATGCCGTTCCAGTTCCAGCAGGTCGGGCAGGCCTTGGCTCTCCACTTGGTAGTCCGTTTTCATCGCCATCACCTCCTGCCTATGTTTATGCGTCCGGCTGGCTTATCATGTTCAGGCCGCCTCCACCTTCCACATTATACGACTATCCATTCTCTATTTTCAATTACTGTACTTGTATATCACTTTACAATTATTTTATTTGTTTTACTCCGATTGCGATACGCTCCCGCTTTCGCTTTCCATTCCAGTGTATTTTCCGCTGAAGTCTCCTCTCTTTTTCTTCCTCCACCTCATATCTGGATCTAATTTTTAGGACATATATAATAACTGTAAAGTCATTTCCTTTTACATTTATATCGTCTTGTTGTATCTCTATAACTTCGCGGGATCTCCTCTGGTTCTTCCTTTTCCAGCTGTCCCTGTAGGCAGAACAGTGGAAATGCTGCTGTTTGTATGATATACTGACGGTAAGGGATCCGTACAGAGATCTGCAGGGAGGTGTATCTCCATGTTCAACACATTGATCGTCCTGCTGGGCGGCTGTCTCCTTCTCTCCCCTATTTTGTTTTTCCTGGGTTCTTCTCGTGCAGAGCTGGAACAGCTCCCCTCCAATGCGTCTTTTGCCTCCTATGGGAAAACGCTGCTCAAAGGCCTGTTCCCCTTTTTGCTGATCCTCTTTTCTCTGCTGGGTGACTTCCCCCTTTTGTCCGGTATTTTGGTCACGCTGTGGTACGGTTTCAATACAGTTCGTTGCCGGCCAGCGGGCCAACATAAGATCGTCCTGGCTTTGCGGCTGGCGACGTTTCCCTTGTGCCTCGCGCTTTCCCATTGGTTCATTTGGCGCGGCAATTCGCCTGGGGCTTTGGCGGCTTCCACTCTGGCACTGTTGCTTTTTTGGCAGCCTTGGAAGGCGTTGGCTCACCGCCGCCAAAACAAGACCTGCGGCAAATAAATCACAAGACAGCAAAACAGCACGCCTGCCAGCGTGCTGTTTTTTGTTGCCTCTTCTTATTTGACGAAGTAATCGGCCAGATTGGCATGTTCATCGATCACAGCTTCGATCAATGGTGTCTTGCAGGTCATCAGGGTGGTGACACCCGGGCCATGGCCAGCCAAAATGCAATCGCTGTGGACCACTACGCCAATGGTGACCGCGCCGGTCAAGTAGTTGCGGCCAAACCGGGTATCTGCGTCTTGAATGGCTACAATGTCGCCGAAGCGCAGATCTTGCAAGCCATATTGCTGGGTGATGGCCTTGTCGTGCAGCGTGATATCGTAGTCGCCAAAATATGAGGTGGAAGCCCCCAAGCCAGAGCCCATGATGGCGGCGGGTACGATCTTGGCCACGCCTACCTTCAGCTTGCCGTTTTCCTCGGTGATATTCATTTTGTCCAGCAGCTCAGGGCTCATATTGCGCAGCAGGATCTCCGGGTAATCCAGCAACTTCATCCCCTGCCCCTGAGAGCGGACATCGATGGTATCGCCAATGGTCATCTTTTCCATGGTCTCATCGTCAAAGTAGCACAACAGATGCTCGCATCCGCCGTGTTTGCCGGTGACAAAGCCTTTGGCGCCTTTGGCGTCGCCGCTGCGCACAATAGCCACATTGCCAATGCAAGACAGGCTGGAAAGGGCGGCGTTGTATTCGTCGTTTTCATTGCGGGCCGTCACACCGGGTTCCAGATGGTCCGCAGCCCACCCCACACACCGGTCGCCGATCTTGGCGTTAAAGGTGATGCCGCCGGTAGCAGGCAAAATAAAGGGCTCTCCGTCGATGGTGTGCCGGTAGGTCTGGCTGCTGCGGGAATGGCGCACCTGCCCCTGTACCAGCAAGATAGGCAGATCCGCACGGTTTGTTTTCAGCATAGTAATCGCTCCCTCTTTTTTGTATTGCAAGATGAGATTCCCTGTCTTTTACTCTAGCAGAAAACGAGGGCAAACGCAAGGCATGCGCCAGCCCTCTGGGCAGAAAGCCAGCCCCCCCTGGTTTGGAGGCAAGGTCAATGACCACAGCGCTCGCAGGCAGCAGGGCCAGCCGCTCCCTCGGCAACACCAGGGCAGGCGCTGTGTTAAAGACCAGCTCTGCGTGGGGCAGCGCCCGCTCCAACTGGCCTGTCGGCAGCGCCTCCATGCCATCGCAGCGGATCTGGGCCAGGTCCTTCCACTGCCGGGCCGTGGCCGTTACCCGGGCGCCCAGCGCCCGCAAACGGGCCGCCAGTTGGCTGCCAATGCGCCCGTATCCGACCACCAGGCACCGGCTGCCCAGCAGGGCTTGCTCCGTGTTCTCCATCGCCACCTGAATGGCTCCTTCTGCTGTGATCGCCGCATTCATCCGGGCCAATTCCTCCCGCTGGAGGTAATCGTGCAGCGTGTTCCCCCGGCGCGCCGCGGTCTGGCGCAGATTTTCCGGCACCATACCGCCCATGGCGATGCAGCCGCCCGGCAGTGCTTCCAAAAGCCGTTCCGGCTTTTGTGGCTCTGCTGCCAAAGGGGCGTTCAACCTGCCCTCCTGGGTCATTGGCATGGGAAAGATGGCGCAGTCCGCCTCATACGCTGCCTGCTCCATAGTAGCGCAGGTCAAAATACCGGTTTCGAACCGGTAGCGATCCAAGGCAAAGGCCCGCACCTGGTGGCCGTCCTGTTCCAGCAGCTGGCACAGATGGACTTGCCGGGTGTCGCCGCCGGCCACAACGAACCGCAGTTTTTTCTCCATCTCATCACTCCTTTCTGCCCCATCTTATTCCCTACCGCCTGCCTTTGGTTCCAAAAGTACCGCTATACTGCAAAAGAGCCGCCCAGCCGGGCGGCTCTTTTGGCCGATCTCTGTTTTATCGTTGGCGCCTTCCCTTAACCTTCTGTCCCTTGTTTTCCTTGGCGCATGGTCAGAGCGATCCTTTTTTTCTTCTGGTCCACTTCCAGCACGGTGACCCGAACCACATCACCCACCGTGAGCACATCGGAGGGGTGCCGGACATAGCGGTCGGCGATCTGAGAGATGTGCACCAGCCCATCTTGGTGCACACCAATATCCACAAAAACACCGAAATCCACTACGTTGCGCACGGTGCCTTGCAATTCCATCCCCGGTTTAAGGTCTTCCATGCTCAGCACATCCTGCCGCAGCAGCGGGGGCGGCAGCTGATCCCGGGGGTCTCGGCCCGGTTTTTGCAGCTCGGCTGCAATGTCCTGCAGCGTAGGCACGCCTATGCCACACTGTTCTGCCACCTGCTGGAGCCCTTGCTGCCGGAGCCACTGGGGCAGCATCGCTGCTTCTTCCAGCGGATGTCCCCAGAGATCCAGCAGCTTTCGGGCAGCCGGATACGATTCTGGGTGTACCGCTGTGCGGTCCAGCCATTCCTTTCCTTCGGGCAGCCGCAGGAAACCGGCGCACTGTTCAAAGGCCTTCGGCCCCAGTTTAGGCACTTTTTTCAAAGTTTTCCGGTCGGGGAATGGGCCGTTTTCCTCCCGGTAGGCCACGATGTTTTTCGCCACTGCCGCTGTCACGCCGGCGACCCGGCGCAGCAGAGCAGGCGATGCGGTGTTCAGATCCACCCCCACAGCGTTGACGCAATCTTCCACCACGCCATCCAACGTCTCTCCCAGGCGTACCTGGGGCATATCGTGTTGGTACTGCCCCACGCCAATGGCTTTGGGGTCGATCTTCACCAGCTCAGCCAAAGGATCTTGGAGCCGCCGGGCAATGGAGACTGCCGAGCGCAGAGAAACGTCGTAGTCGGGGAATTCCTCGGCCCCCAGCGGCGAGGCAGAATAGACAGAGGCCCCTGCCTCGCTGACGACCATGTAGCTGACATCTCCGCCATATTCCCGAATGAACTCTGCCACAAACAGCTCCGATTCCCGCGAAGCCGTGCCATTGCCGATGGCGATGCACTGGATGTGATGGGTATCGCAAAGGCGCCGCAAGACCCGCTTCCCCTCTTCCACCTTGTTGTGGGGTTTGGTCGGGTAGATCACACCGGTCTCCAGCACTTTCCCCGTAGGGTCGACCACTGCCAGTTTGCAGCCGGTGCGGTAGGCCGGGTCAAAACCCAGGATGACCTTATTTTTCACAGGTGGCTGCATCAGCAAAGGCCGCAGGTTCAGGGCAAAGGTGTGAATGGCCTGCTCTTGAGCCCGCTCCGTCAGGTCAGCCCGCACCTCCCGCTCCAAAGAGGGGAAAAGCAGCCTGTCCCATGCGTCTTGTGCTGTCGCCCGCAACCGGTCTTCATAGGGGTTGCCCGGCCGGATAAGGGCCCGCTGCACCAACTGCACCGCCCCCGGTCCATCGGCTTGCACTGCGACTTTCAGCGCCTCTTCCTTTTCGCCCCGGTTGATGGCCAAGATCTGATGGCTCTGCAGCTTTGTCACCCGCTCGGCAAAGTCATAGTACAGCCGGTACACCGTGTCCTCTTCTGTAGCCCCTTTGGCCTGCAAAACCCCGGTGCGCTGGATATGGTTCCGCAGCCGCTTGCGCAGCGCCGCATCGTCGGAAAGCTCTTCCGCCAAGATATCGCTGGCGCCCTGCAGCGCCTCCTCTGCCGTCTCCACCCCTTTTTCCGGCTGTACATAGGGTTGCGCCAAAGCCAATGCATCCTGGCCTTTCCCCTGCCGCAGGGCTTCTGCCAGCGGCTCCAGGCCTTTCTCCCGGGCAATGCTGGCCCGGGTGCGGCGTTTCGGCCGGTATGGGCGGTATAGATCCTCCACTTCTGCCAAAGTGGTGGCCTGTCCCAAAGCCGCGGCCAATTCGGGCGTCAATTTGCCCTGGGCTTCGATGGCCTGGGATACTTCCTGCCGCCGCTGCTCCAGCCCGCGCAAATAGTGGAGCCGTTCTGCCAGGGCGCGGATGGTCTGGTCATCCATCGTGCCGTGCTGCTCCTTGCGGTAACGGGCAATAAAGGGGACGGTATTGCCCTCATCCAATAGCTGTACCACAGCCTGGGCATGTTGGGGCTTGACATTGAATTCCCGGGCCAGGGTCTCTATCACTTGTTCCATTGAGGTTCTCCTTTTGTGGGAAGATTGGGCGGCTCTCCTGGGCGCAGAGCCGTCTGTTGCCTTTTATTGTAGCAGACCGGCAGGCAAAGCGCAAAGCTTTCCCGCCAGTGGAACCTCCTTTTCGGTATTTCCATGGAAATAGGCTGCTCTCTTCCCTTCAGGAGGTGGTACGATCAAAAAAGCCTGCCATTCTCTCTGACAGGCTTCGATTCTCTAATGCACTTCCTTCACCACGGAGATGCAGTCCATCCCCATCCGTTCCAAAAAAGCGGCTGTCTCCTCCGTGAGGCGCTCCCCGGGCATTGCCATGGGAATGGCAGGCGGGCAGGAGACCACTGTGCTGCCGCACACCCGACCGGCCGCCTGGACCACAGCTACTTTTTGCTGCGGAGCCAGCATGGCTTCCCGCAGGCTCATTGCTTGCGGGCCAGGCGATGGCAAAGCCAAAGGCGCCCGGGGCTTCCCCGGCTGAAATCCATCCAATGCCTGGGCTACTTTGGACAGATCTGCCCGGCTGGTGTCAGCTGCCGCCATCAGCACCAGCACGTCTTCATCCGCAAATTCCGGCTCTACCCCTCCGGCGCGCAATCGGTCAGCCAATGCCAGGCCGGTGGTGCCTGCCGCTGCCCCGTCGATCACCAGCTTCAGCGGTTCACCGGGCCGCAGCGGCAGCCCCTGGCCTTCCAACCGCCGTTTTAAGCTTGCCATTTCGTCAGCGCAGACAGCCAAACGGGCGGGCAGGTCACCGGCCAAAGCAGCGTTGCAGGCATCCAGCGACGCCAATACCAGGTAAGATGGGCTGGAAGAACCAAAGACCGACAGCGCTTGCCTGGCGTCTTGCTCAAAGGGGCATGCCGCCCCTTTGGCCACGTGGAGGTAGGCGCCGCCTGTGAGCACCGGCAACGTCTTATGGGCGGAATCGCAGCACATGGCCGCCCCCAGATCCAGCGGATGGCGGCTGGGCTGTAAAAACCGCAAATACGCCCCGTGGGCGTTGTCCACCAGCAGCGGCACGCCCCAGTGCCGGCACACTTCTGCCAGCGCCGCCAGATCCGGCGAGGTGCCCAGGTAATCCGGTGCGGTGATATAGACTGCCAGAGGCAGCTGGCTCTGGGCGGCCAGCGCCCTCTCCAGGTCCTCCCCTGTGACGGCGCAGGTACACAGGCCATCCGGCTGGCTGGGCCACAGCCAAACGGGTTCCAGCCCCAGCAGTGCACAGCCATGAACAAAGGCTTTGTGGGCGTTCCGGCCTGCCAGCACAGTGGCAGCCGCCCCGGCGGGCTTGTGGAGCAGCGCCAGATACAGCATGGCTTTGATGCACTGGGAACTGCCCCCGGTGCTGTAAAAAGTATGCCGGCTGCCAAACAGAGCCGTGGCATTGTTTTCGCTCTCCAACAGGATGCCCGAAGGGTCTGCCAGGTCATCTGCCCCCTGGATCTCTGTCAGATCCCAGGCTTCACAGCCCAGGGGGCCATGCCCTTTGTGGCCTGGCATGTGGAGCCTTGCCATGCCGCTTTGCCGGTAGTAGTCGATGAAATCCCGTACGGGTGTCTTCATGCTTCCGGTTCTTGCTCCATGGCCACTTGGAGCATGATGGCGCATTCGATCCGTTTTTTGAACAATTCACAGCCATAAGCGTAGACCCCTTGAATGGAGCCGGTGGCATGGTAGCTGTTGGCTGCGCAGCCGCCAGAGCAGTATAGCTTGGCCCAGCAGTCTTGGCATTCCGGCCGGGCATAGGCGTTACAAGCCCGGAATTCGTCTTGGGCTTCCTTGTTTTTTACGCCTTCCCATATGTTCCCCAGGCTGTATTTGGGGTCGCCTACGAATTGATGGCAGGGGAACAGCTCGCCCCAGGGCGTCACCGCCATATATTCTGTGCCGCTGCCGCAGCCCGAGATCCGTTTATAAATGCAGGGGCCGTTTTTCAAGTCCAGAATGTAGTGGTAGAAGGTAAAGGGTCGGCCTTCCCGGTGGCGGCGCAGCATCTCCCGCGCCAAGATCTCGTATTGCTCCATCAAAATGGGCAGATCTTCTTCGGTCAAAGCGCAGGGATCAGCCGGGTCGCAGACCACCGGTTCCATGCTCAATTCAGTAAAGCCCAGGTCTGCCATATGAAAGATATCTTTTGTGAAATCGGTGTTGTAGTGGGTGTACGTGCCCCGCATGTAGTAGCTTTTGTCCCCCCGTTTGGCCACAAAGCGCTGAAAATTGGGTACGATGGTGTCGTAGCTGCCCCGGCCTGCATAATCCTTGCGGAACCGGTCATGGACCTCTTTGCGGCCATCCAGAGAGAGCACCACATTGTGCATCTCCCGGTTGCAGAAATCGATGACTTCATCATCCAGCAGCACGCCGTTCGTCGTCAGGGTAAAGCGGAAGTTTTTGTTGTGGATGGGTTCCAGGCTCCGGGCATAGGCCACCAGGTCTTTTACCACTTGCCAATTCATCAAAGGTTCTCCGCCGAAGAAATCCACCTCTAAATTCCGCCGGGAGCCCGAATGGGCCACCAAAAAATCCAGGGCCTGCTTGCCCACCTCAAAGGACATCAGCGCCCGCTCTCCCTGGTATTTGCCCTGGCTGGCAAAGCAATATTCACAGTTGAGATTGCAGGTGTGGGCCACGTGGAGGCAAAGGGCTTTGACCACGTCGCTGTTGTTTTTGTAGGTAGCCGCCACTGGTTCATAGGTATCCGGCGTAAACAGCTTGTGTTCCGCCTTCAGGGCTTCCACATCTTCTAGGCAAGCCAGCACTTCTTCCTTCGTCACATCGGGACGATCTGCATATTTTTCCAGTATTGTGTGGCAGATCTGATCGGGCGTATGGTCTTGGTACATGCCAATGATGTCATAGGCCACATCGTCCACCAGATGAACGGCGCCGCTGCAGGTATCCAGCACGATGTTGTAGCCGTCCAATTTATATTGATGGTGCATTTTAGCTCCTCCCTATTCTTCGCGCATTCCGTCGATACAGCAAAAAGTGCTGCCCCCTTGCGAGGCAGCACTCCATTTGTCCAGGCGCCGTTAGCGGTCCTGCTTTTCGCAAGGCTGGTTAGCCACGCCGCAGCTGGTCTTGCAAGCCGATTGGCAGGAAGTCTGGCACTCGCCGCAGCCGCCGTTTTTCAAGCTCTTGCACAGGTCCCGCGTCTCGATTGTCTTGATTCTTTTCATGAGTTGATTCGTCCCTTCTCATTCATCTAGATACAAAATGTCAATGTATATTATTTTAAGGCCAGGTGGGGCACTTGTCAAGGTATCTATCTCGCTTTTTCTCGGTTTGTACCGAAAGGTCTGCGGTGCTGGCCGTTGGAGCGATGGGGCCAAAACCGCTCAGAGATCCGTCAGCCGTGTGGTTTTTGTCCGGCCATTCACTTTTCCAGCCGTGAAGCGGCCCCGGCTCCTTTGCAGATCGGTACCAGGCGGCTGATGAAATATCTTGACGAAATACCAGTTTCATGGTATGTTGGACTTACTGGAATAAGCGGTGGAGTCTGTCATAGGGCGAATGGTTTCTGGTTGCCCTATTTATTCGCAGTGGTGAAACTGAAAAGGGCGAGTGGGCTTCATTTCCGTTCCTTGACAGGACTTCTATCCGGGAAGCCCTGTTCTTTTTTTGCTCCGCCCAACAAAGAAAGTAGGTCGTTTTATGGATGTTTCCTTTTCGCACTTTCTGCAGGAGATGTCGTCCAACCCGGTGTTGCTGATCACGGTGATTTTGACGCTGGGCGTGATCTTCGTCAACGGCTGGACCGACGCTCCCAACGCCATCGCTACTTGCATCACCACCCGCTGCTTGGGGGCCCGCACTGCGATCTTGCTCAGCGCGGTCTTCAACTTTTTGGGCGTGTTCATCATGACCCAAATCAACAGCTCCGTGGCATCTACCATCAGCAACATGGTGGATTTCGGTTCCAACACCCAGCAGGCGCTGATCGCCTTGTGCGCGGCTTTGTTCTCCATTGTGGTATACAGCGTGGGGGCTTCCTATTTTGGCATCCCCACCAGTGAGAGCCACAGCCTGATCGCCGGCCTTTCCGGCGCAGCCATCGCTATTCAAAACGGTGTGGGCGGCATCAATATGGATGAATGGGTCAAAGTTCTCTATGGCTTGGTGCTCAGCCTGCTGCTTGGTTTCCTCAGCGGTTATCTGTTTTGCAAGCTGCTGACCGTCCTCTGTGTGAATATGAACCGCCAGAAGACCAATGCCTTTTTCCGGGTCGCCCAAATTTTCGGTGCTGCCGCCATGAGTTTTATGCACGGCGCCCAGGATGGACAAAAATTCATCGGCGTACTGTTTTTGGGCATGGCGTTCTGCAATGGGCAAAGCAGTGTGGCCGGCGTGATTATACCCATTTGGCTCATGCTGCTGTGCAGCACTGTCATGGGCCTGGGCACCAGCGTGGGCGGCGAAAAGATCATCAAATCCGTGGGGATGGACATGGTGCGTTTGGAAAAGTACCAGGGTTTTGCCTCGGATATGTCCGCTGCTTTTTGTCTGCTGCTTTCCAGCCTGTTCGGCATTCCGGTCTCCACCACCCATACAAAGACCAGCGCCATTATGGGTGTAGGCGCTGTCAAACGCCTGACTGCCATCAATTTTGGCGTGGTTAAGGATATGATGTTGACCTGGGTGTTCACCTTCCCTGGTTGCGGCTTGATCAGTTTCCTTGTGGCCAAACTCTTTATCTATATTTTCTAAACCATCATGATGAGGCGCTGTCCGGCTGGACAAACCTCGAAACAACGGAAAGAAGGAGCATTTGAATGGCTAAGAAACACGATGCATTCTATTTTGAGAACTTCATCACCTGCACCGATTACGCCTGTCAGGCCGCCAATTTGCTGGTGCAGTCTTTTCGGGAGTTCGACCCTTCCCGCACCATGGATATGTTAAAGCGGATGCGGGAAGTGGAGCATGCCGCAGATGAGCAAAAGCATGAGCTGCTCCACGTGTTGGGCAAGGCGTTCATCACCCCCATCGAGCGGGAAGACATCATTTTGCTGAGCCAGAACATCGACGACATGACGGACAAGATCGAAGATGTGCTGCTGCGCGTCTACTGCAACAACATCCAGAGCATCCGCCCCGATGCCATCACCCTGTCGGAACTGGTGGTCCGCTGCTGCGAGGAAGTCAAGCGCATGGTGGCGGAATTCGCCGATTTCCGGCATTCCAAAAACCTACACGACTACATCGTCCACATCAACTCTATGGAGGAAGAATCCGACCAACTGTTCATCTCCAGCATGCATACGCTGCACACCACCTCTCAAGATCCCATCGAGATCATCGTCTGGCGGGAAGTGTATATCTACTTGGAAAAAGCGGCAGACGCCTGTGAACACGTGGCAGATACCATTGAAAGCATCGTGACCAAGAATTCTTAATTTGTCATTCTAGGAGATCTCATCGTGCAAAATCGTTCGATTCTTACTATGTGCAAAGGCGCGATCGTCGGCGGCACTATGCTGGTGCCCGGGGTCAGCGGTGGTACCATGGCCATAATTTTGGGTATATACGACCAACTGGTCCATGCGGTCGCCTCTTTCCGCCGCCAGCCGCGGCAAAACTTGTTGTTCCTGTTTCTGTTCTGTGTGGGCGGCGGTCTCGGCATGCTGCTGTTTTCCCGTCCCCTGCTCAGCTTGCTCAATGCCTTCCCCCTGCCAATGGGGTACTTTTTCATCGGTGCAGTGGCGGGCAGCATCCCTATGATCTACCAAAAATCTCAGCCCTCATCTTTCAGCTGGCATGTTCCCGTCTATGTATTGGCCGGTGTGGTGATCGTCTCCTTGTTTTCGGTGCTGCCCACCGGGGTGATCTCTTCCACAGGCAGCTGGCAGCCCCTTCTATTGATCGTCACCGGCATCGTGGCCGCTGCCGCCCTAGTCCTTCCCGGCATCAGTGTATCCTATTTGTTGCTGATGCTCGGCCTTTATGATAAGACCATCGCAGCCATCAGCCACCTGCAGTTTTCTTTTTTGCTCCCCTTATTCATCGGGCTGTGTATCGGCATCCTGCTCGTGACTAAAATTTTGGAGCGCTTGATGGACCGCCATCCCCGCCCGACTTATTTGGTGATCCTGGGCTTTATGCTGGCTTCCATCGCCTCTGTGTTCCCTGGCCTGCCTTCTCTGGCCGTAGCACCTGCTTGTGTGCTTACCTTTGCCGCCGGTTTCTTCATCATCTACCGTCTGTCAAAGCTCTAAACCCCTGGCACCAAGATAGATCCTTTGCAAAAACGCGCCATTTGTCGGCGCGTTTTTCTTTTGCACGGCAATCGGGGCTTCTCTGTAGAATGGCGGCAGAAAACTCCCCCCATTCGCGTTATAATGAAAAAATCAATTCCATGGTGGTGATCCTGTGCAGTCGATCCTTTCTCCATTCCAGCAGACGGTCCGTAGATATGCCCTGGCTGAGGGCGGCAACCAGACGGGGATCCCTCTGGTTACGGCTTGGCGTTTTACCAGGGAAACGATCCAGATGCCCCAGACCGACCATCCATACCTTTACCTTGTATTGGATGGCGTGCTGCGGCTCCACACACCGTCGGGCATTTTAGACTATGTTGCCGGTCAATGTTCTATCTCCAAGTTCTATCTCCAAGATCGATACCCCTTTGGCAGGCACTGTGCTTCTCTTTTCCTCCCAGCATGATTTTTTGGCCCTGTCCGTGGAATTTTCCACGGCAGAGGTCATCACAGCCGTTTTGAACCTGGATGACAGCCTGACGGAAAAATCCTGGCAGAACAGGTGGAGGAACAGGCCATGGCGGCAGACCGCGCAGCTCTTCAAGCCGTTTATCAGCTGTTCCCCGCCATGCACCAAACGATCCCCTCCAAAGGACATCTGAGTCGATGTCCTTTTTGTTTTGGAAAAAGCAAAAAACACCCTCGAATCTAAGGATTCGAGGGTGTTTAATCTGGTGGACGCTAAGGGACTTGAACCCCTGACCCCCTGCACGTCAAGCAGGTGCTCTAGCCAGCTGAGCTAAGCGTCCATCGGAATCAGCTTTTTTAGTATAACCTCCCACAACCCATTTGTCAATAGTTTTTTCTCTTTTTCTTACTTTTTTGTAAAAGGCCACCCCGGCTGGATGCCAGGGTGGCCAATGGATAGAATCAGATCAGCCTTTCAACTTTTTCGCCAAAGCTTCGATCTCTTTCATCCGCTCAGGGATCTCAATGCTCTGGGGGCACTGGCTGCAGCATTTGCGGCAAGCAACGCAATTGTGCGCCTGCTTGCTCTCACCCAATGCCTCGTAATCCGCCAGGAACTGGGCTTTGTTTTCTGTGACGGCATAATTGTTGTAGATCTTAAAGACCGCCGGAATATCCACGCCTGCCGGGCAATCCATGCAATAGCGGCAACCGGTGCAGGGCACGGTCTTGCTCTGCTTGTAGACTTCCGCCACTTGGAACAGCAATTCCCGTTCTGCATCGGTCAGCGGCTTAAAGTCATCCATGGTGGCCACATTGTCCTTCACATGCTCCATGGCAGTCATACCGCTGAGCACAGTCAGCACATTGGGCAGCGAAGCGGCAAAGCGCAGCGCCCAGGAAGCCGGGGTGGCATTCGGGTCTGCCTTCTTCAGCATCTCAATGCCTTGGGGGCACAATGTATTCAGCGCGCCGCCGCGGACAGGCTCCATAATGACCACGGGCAGGCCGTGCTCGGTCAGGATCTCGTATTCCCGCTTGGCGTTCTGCATATCCCAATCGTAATAATTCAATTGGATCTGGGCAAAGTCCCAGTCATAGGCGTTTACGATCTCCTCCAGCATCTCAATGGTGCCGTGGAAAGAAAAGCCCAGGTGCTTGATGCGGCCTGCTTCCTTTTCCTTTTGCAGGCTTTCAAAAATGTGGTGCTTTTTGATCATCTCCAACCGGTCATGGTTGAGCGCATGGCACAGATAAAAATCAAAATACTCTGTCTGGCATTTTTTCAACTGTTCGTGGAGGAAGTTCACCGCATCCTCGGGTTTTTCCACCAGCCATACCGGGTTTTTGCTCACCAGGTGGAAGCTCTCACGGGGATATTTTTTCAGCGCTTCACCGATGAAAAGTTCGCTCTTTCCCTCGTGGTAGGGGTAAGCGGTATCGTAGTAATTGACGCCGTGGGCATAGGCGTAATCGATCATCTCTTGGGCTTTCTCTTTGTCGATATCGGATTTTTCCGGATCGATCTTGGGCAGACGCATGCAGCCGAAGCCCAGCAGCGAGATTTGATCCCCTGTGTTCTTATACTCGCGTGTGGTCATCATCCTTGGGTTCCTCCCTTTCTCAGCGCGATTCTTCGCGCCCTTTTGTCTCATTCTTCACCTTCGGGCTCTGTCACCGCGCTTTTTTGACCCACTAGATCGCAGAGACATTGCCCCTTTTGTTTTATTTTAGCGCTTAGAGTACGCTCTAAGTCAAGCATTTCTTTCTATTTTTTTGGTCATATAATGGTATTTTTCCATGCAACTCTCTGTGTTTTCTGGTATAATTAGCTCAATTCCTTTGATTGGAGGTATTGTGATGGCATCTTCTTTCTCTCTCGACACGCCGCGCCTGCGGCTGTATCTTTCCCACCCCGATCTGGCCCCGGCGGTATCTGCTTACCTACGCCGCAACCGGGCATTTTTGACCCCTTTTCAACCGCTCCGGCCGCCAGGCTATGAAAAAGAAGAGCAACAGCGTGTCTTGCTGCAAGAAGATGTGGACGCTTATGAAGTAGGCACTGGCCTGCGCCTGTGGCTTGCCCCGCGAAAATCTGCTGATGAGATCATTGGCTTTGCCCATCTCAGCAACATCGTGCGCGGCGCCTTTTGTTCCTGTTTTTTAGGCTATCAGCTGGATGCGGCCCACAAAAACCAGGGCTATATGACCGAAGCCCTGGAACAGGTGATGGCCCTTGCCTTCGGTCCGCTGGGCCTGCACCGGGTAGAGGCGAACATCATGCCCCGCAACCGCCCTTCCCTGCGGGTGGCCGAAAAGCTGGGGTTCCATTCCGAGGGCATATCCCCCCGTTACCTGGCCATCCAAGGCGTGTGGGAGGACCATGTCCATATGGTACGGCTGAACGAAGAACTGCCACCCCCTATGTAAGCCTTTCCCGGCATTTAAGGCCGCCAAAGCTGCCGCAGCAACGTGATCTCCCGTCCATAGCCAGCTAGGTCATTGGGCGTCTCCAGGCAAAAGGGCAGGTGCTTGAGCTGGGGATGGTTGATGATCCGTTCCATGGCTTCCAGACCGATGGTGCCGTTGCCAATGGTCTCATGGCGGTCTTTGTGGCTGCCAAAGGGGTTCTTGCTGTCATTGAGATGGATCGCCCGCAGCCGCCCGATGCCCAACACCCGGTCAAACTGTTCCAAAACGCCATCCAGGTCGTTGACGATGTCATAACCGGCGTCGTACACATGGCAGGTATCCAAACAGACGCCCAACCGGTCCCCCAGCTCCACTTGGTCGATGATGGCCCGCAGCTCTTCAAAGCTCCGCCCCACCTCGGTGCCCTTGCCCGCCATCGTCTCCAACAAGACCGTGGTCTGGCACTCCGGCCAGAGCACTCGATCCAGCACTTCCGCAATGCGGGCGATCCCTGCTTCTGCCCCTTGCTTGACATGGCTGCCCGGGTGGAAATTGTAGTAATTGCCTGGCAGGTGTTCCAGCCGTGCCAGATCGTCTGCCATGGTCTGCTGCGCAAACTGGCGCAAGTCTTCACTGGCAGCGCAAGGGTTTAGGGTATACGGCGCATGGGCCACGAGCGGCGCAAAAGAATTCGTCTCCAACAGCGCCTGCAGCCGGGAGGCGTCTTCGGTGTCCAGCGCTTTGGCTGCCCCGCCCCGGGGATTTCGGGTGAAAAATTGGAACGTGTCCGCCCCGATCTTCAGAGCCTCTTTTCCCATTGCTTCAAATCCTTTGGCCGACGATAGGTGGCAGCCAATGTGCAACATAGAGTTTTCCTCCTTTTTCTGTTTCAAGTGGTATCCACTGGTGCCGGTGCGGCATATGGCTGCACACCGATCTTTCCATTGTACAAGCCCAAAAGACGACCCACGCTCACGGCATGGGTCGTCCACTTTTTTCTTACAATGTCAAAGAAGGGGGAGCATACGTCCGGTTTTTCAACTCGCCGTCCAGCAGATAAAGTCCCTTGGCGTCATGGCCAAAGAGTCCCATCCGCGTGATCAGGTCGTTGGCATTGGCTTCTTCTTCCCCTTGTTCCTTGATGAACCAATCCAAAAACTGTGTGGTGCGGAAGTCTTTGGCATTCTGGGCGGCTTCGTAAATTTGATTGATCAGTGCTGTCACATATTCTTCGTGGGCCAGCCCTTCCTGCAGGACCGCTTCAAAGCTGTCGCCCTTCCGTTCCGGTTTTGCAATGGCTTCCAACGCGATTTTTTGGTTGTTGTTGTGCAAATACTGATAAAAGAGCATGGCATGATCCATTTCTTCTTTTGCCTGCACTTGATACCAGTTTGCAAATCCATCCAACCCTTTTTCTTCAAAAAAGTTGGCGAATTCCAGGTAGAGGTACGCAGAATAAAATTCTTTGTTGACTTGCTCACAGAGCAGCTTCGATACGGTCTGATCCATAAGAAAACCTCCTGTTCCAATTTCTCAATGCCTGATCTTACAAGCGGCATCCGCCAGCATCCGGCAATGCATGGCGGCGTGGATCCCGCCGTCTATCGCTAGTATACCACAGCCCATGCATTGCTACAACCGCCTTTGTCCATTTCCCGCCTCCACGCATGAGAAGCAAAACGACAATTGCCAACAATTTCTTATCATAAACTGTCGCAGAACACACACAATATGCCTGTAATCCCCAAGAAACACAACACTAAACAAACGATCAAAGGAGAATACGACTATGTCTAGCAGCAATAAATCCAACCTGAATTCCGCCGCCAAGGACGCTCTGTACAACTTCAAGATGGAAGCCGCCAAGGAAGTTGGCGTTAACCTGAAGCAGGGTTACAATGGCGACCTGACTTCCCGCCAGGCAGGCAGCGTAGGCGGCCAGATGGTCAAAAAGATGATCATGCATGCAGAAAACACCCTGGCCAGCAACCCTGGCTCTGTGATCAACACTTCTGTTCCCACCAGCACAAACCTGAACAACGGCCAGCAGTACTAAGCCAGCGGCAGCCAACGGGCTGCCCATATAGCAAAGCCGCGCGGCAAAGGGAGATCTCCCGCCGCGCGGCTTTGTGCTGCTTTCACAGTACATTTTGCATAAAAGAATACCCAAAACCACCCAAAGCCGCCAGCATCACCAAAGCCAGCAGTTTTTCCAGCCAACCGCCGGTGGGAAGATCCAGCCAATGATACCGCCTATGGCTCAACGGCCAAAAAAGCCAGATCCCTTTGGGGGTGCACGGGTCCAGCACCAGATGGGAAGCGATGCCCAAACATAGGCCGGTCCAGGCATTTTCCAAAAGGGTGAAGCCCGGCGCCGCAGCGTGTACCAAAGCGCGGCACAGACAGCAGAACAGTAAACCGAAAACCGGCGTGTGCAATACGCCCCTTTGCCGCAGCAAATGGCTGAGCACAAAACCCGCCAGCCCAGCGCGCCTTGTGACAGTAGAGCGGGTATGATCCAGATCGGGCAGCAGCGCGCCGGCTGCCGCACCGGCCACTGTGGCGGCCAAGACCGGTAGGGAACCTGTTCCATAAGCAAAAGCAGCGCCTGCTAAAACGCCGCCGATCAAATGGGTCTTGCCTGTCATATCTTTGGGGACCTCCTGGCGTGTTATCCATTGCAGCCAGTCCCTATCGGGGAAGGCTTGCCCCCATTATACCCTGGCGCCTCCCCTTTGCCTAGCCCCTGCTACATCGTTTTCAACATCTCCTTCTTCAAGCGGCCAATGATCCTTTTTTCCAAACGGGAGATGTAAGATTGGGAGATGCCCATGATATCGGCCACTTCTTTTTGGGTCAGTTCATCCCGGCCACCCAAGCCGAACCGCATGGAGATGATCTGCTGCTCCCGCTCGGTGAGCTGTTGGATGGAGTGGGCCAGCAGCTCCCGGTCCACATCGTCTTCAATGGGCCGCATCACGCAATCCGGTTCTGTCCCCAGAATATCGGAGAGCAGCAATTCGTTGCCATCCCAATCGGTGTTCAGCGGCTCATCAATGGAGATCTCGCTGCGCTGTCCTGCATTTTTGCGCAGCACCATCAAGATCTCGTTTTCGATGCAGCGGGAAGCATAGGTGGCCAGTTTGGTGTTTTTGTCTGCCCGGTATGTGTTCACAGCCTTGATCAGCCCGATGGTGCCAATGGAGATCAGGTCCTCGATGCCAATGCCCGTGTTTTCAAACTTCCGGGCGATATAGACCACCAACCGCAAATTGTGCTCGATCAGTACCCGGCGGATCTCTTCTTCCGCACCGGTGTAGCGGCTCAAATAATAGGCTTCCTCCTCTTGGGTCAAAGGGGCTGGCAAACTCTCAGAGCCGCCGATGTAGTGGATGGACGGCGCCCCTGGCAGCCCTAGCCGCCCCAGCAGACGGCATACGGCCAAATAACCCCGGCAAAACAGCAGATACCATTTCATAGCACGATTCCTCCTATCCCAAGATCGCCCGCATCCCGTCGGGCAACGCGATTTCCTCTGGGCTGACCCCCACTAGGTACTCTTGGCTGGGCCGTCCGTCCACCAACAGGCCATCGGGCCGCAAAGCCAACAACAATGCGCCAGGCTGGCCCACCGCCCGATAAGGTACCAGCAAAAACTTGTGGGCGCCGCAGCGCCCCAACCGTTCGAATACTTGGGCTGTGTTTCCCTGCTCCAAGTCTTGTATGCACCCCTGTTCCTCCGGCGTAAAGAGTGGATACAGCCGCTCCTTCTCCACCACCATCACCTTCCGTGTGGTCACAGGGTCCCGCAGCTGGTTCCCCGTATCCCACAGGGCGTCAAATACCACAGAGCGTCCGCCGCAGCGCACCTGCACCTTCGCCGGTTTTTGCCGGCCTCGGGCACTGTTTCCGCCAAAGACCAGGCCGAGCAGCAAATAGGCGGCAGCGCTGGCGCCCAGCAGCAGCCCCAAGGGAACATCCCAGTAAAGGGCCCCGCCCCGCAGGCTCACGATCCCAGGTCCTCTTCCCAAATAGGCGGTGGCAAAGACCGCGCCTCCAAAGGCCAAAGTGACAGCCAAGAAGATCAGGGAAAGACGACACAGCTCCCGAAACATGGGCCACCGGAAGGCCAGTCCGCACAACGCCAGACAGCACAGGCCGCGAAAAGGCAGGGCCATCGCTTGGCTGGGCGGAAAAAAAAACGAACATACCGCCAGTGATCCCCCCAGGGCGGCAGCCGCCAGCAACCGCCGCCGGCTGCAAGGCTTGCCCGCAAATTTGGCAGTGACCAACAGCAGCAGATAATCAATGAAAAGGTTTGTGGCAAACAGGATATCGATGTAAACCGTGTGCAATGGCCTCCCCCTCCCATCGGGCCCTGTCCCTTTCTTGCCTCCAGTATACCATGGGACAAAATCAAAAATTGTCGACCGGGGCCCGGGCAGAACAAAAGGCCCCAGCTGGGCGCTCTGCCCGCTGTGGCCTTTCCGTCTGCCTGATTCAAATGGTGGTATCCGCCAAATAATCTTTCCCATCTTCCACTTGTGCCAGTGCTTTGTTCATTTGTGCCTGGGTCATCATCTGGAAAGCCAGATGCAGCCGAGCCGCATTCTCCTGGTCCACATCATAGTTGGGATATAACCCTTGGACCACTTGGCTCAACGCATTGCTTTCTTCAAAAGTGACGCTCTTCCCATTCGGTGTCTGCAAAGGCTGCTCCAGATAACCCATGACTTTTTGCACATAGTTTTGAGTCTCCCGAAAAGGCGGGATCCCACCGTATTTATCCACATTCCCCGGCCCGGCATTATACGCTGCCAACGCCAGGGCTGTATCGCCATCATACCGTTCCAGCATACTCTGCAAGTATTTCGCACCGCCCAGGATGTTTTGCCCCGGGTCTGTCGGGTCTGTCACCCCCAGAGAGCGGGCCGTAGCTGGCATCAGCTGCATCACACCCACCGCCCCGCAGGAGGACACAGCATCCGGATTAAAATTGGATTCTGCCTTTGCCACCGCCTTGAGCAGCTGCACCGGCACGCCAGTCTGCTGGGAGGCTGCCTCAAACATGGCATCCATCCCAGTGCCGCCTGCTGCCTGCGCCATGGCCTGGCGAAATTGGCCCTGGGCCGGCTGCGCCGTCCATTGGCCGCCATACATGGGAGGCAGCTCCAGCATTCCTTCTATTTTCAATACTTTCACGCGCCTTTCTGCAATACATATTTCATATTTGTTTCAGTATAGCACAAGATCCACCGTTCAGACAAGCCCCAGCCAATCATGCCAAAGGAACCGCGTGAAAGCGGAAGCGAAGGTCAAAGCGAGATGTACAGAGGATGGGCTCTGTACAACAAAGATTGTTGGCGGCAGATTTGGGCTTTCTTTTCCGACAATCAAAAAAAGCCTGGCACGCTTTGGACATGCCAGACTTTCAAACGTCAAATCTCCTCTGCAGCAGTCGTTTCTTCTCCCGCCCCAGGAGTTTTATCTGCAGATGCCGTGAGATCTTGTTCTGTGCCAGAGTCTGTCTCTGGTTTTTGGTTTTCTGTCTCATCCCTATAGTCATAATCCAGATCCGCATACAAGCGGCGGGCAATGGAGGCCGCTTCGGCACGGCTGGTGGTGGCCTGCGGGTCAAAGGTGTTGTCCTCCCGTCCGGTCATGATACCAGAGGAATACATTCCCTTCACAGCAGTCAACGCCCAGTCGCTGATCTGATCTTTGTCCGTATAAGGCACTTCTCCATTTTCCGAGCCATAGACAATGCCCATGCTCTTGAGGAAGTTGTAGCTCAAAGTTGCCATCTGTTCCCGTGTCACAACACCGTTGGGGTCAAAACGGTCATCGCCTACGCCGCTGATGATCCCCCGGCGGGACGCCCAAGCCACGGCGCCGGCAAACCAGTCGTCATCGTTCACGTCTGTAAATTCCGTACCTTGGAACCGGTTTACCTGGGCGTTGGCGATGCGCGCTAAAATGGAGACAAATTCCGCCCGGGTCAACGTATCATCCGGATGGAAATTGCCATCGGCTTTGCCATTGAAAAAGCCCCATTGGCTGGTGTATAAAATATCCTGATAGGCCCAATGGTCCTGGGGCACATCGGTATATGTCATCGAATAGGCCCGGGCCGATAGGGGCAGCGCAGTGGCAGCCATCACCGCGGCCAGCGCGGCGCAAGCCGCTCTCTTTTTCCGTTTCATCGCATTCCTCACCTTTCTCCCGCATGGCGGGCTCTGTGCTTCGCGCTTCGTCTGTTGCCTGTTTGCAGGCGCACAGGTCGCTTATCGTTATTGTACCTGATTTTCCTCCATTTGTTAAGCGCCAATTTCCGGCTTTTTCTGCTGCGTTGGCGCGCAACACATTTGCCTCTGCCACAGGTGGATGATGCCGGTGGATCTGCCATCCAAGGCATCATTTCTTATTTGCTGCAGCGGTGATCTTGCACACTTGTTGCCATTGCCGGCGGAAATTTATTGCTATCCCACTGAAAAGAGCTCCCGTCCCCACAAAGGGGCGGGAGCTCTTCGCGTCTGCCGTATCGTGTTTCCGGCGGTCTCAGTTTTGGCTGTTGAGCTGCTGTTTGGCCGTTTCGATCTGCTGGGGCTGGGCCTGCTGCACCGGGTACCAACCCCGGCTGTTCATATCCACAAAAATGTCGTTTTGGATCTCGTGTTCATCTTTCCACAGATCCATCATGGCACAGCGCAGCTGATTGTTGGCACATTCGCCGGCGGCTGTATTGTAGTTTGCGGTCAGCAGTTTCTGGGTATTCAGCGCGTTTGTAATGATGACCTGGTCCGGGCACATATTGCTCATGATCCTACCTCCCTCAGTTCTGCAAAAAGCGGTACAGTGTGTCGTAGTGGTTCTGGTGGCGCGAGGCGATGCCGGCCAGCTTATTTTTCAGCTGGGGGTCGGAGCACTGCTCTGCCATCAAGTTGAACTGAGCCACCTCGTTTTGTTCGCTTTTGAGCTGCTCTTGGAGAAAAGAGAGTTCCTTGGTCGTCAGATTGGGCATTTGCGCACTTCCTTTCTTTTGAATACAGCCTTATTTTAGCCAGGATCTGCAGGAATATGCACGGTATCCAGCGTGCCGTCCTCCCGGATTTTTATGGCGGCTGCCCATTTTCCCTCCAGGCGCACAGGCGTTGCCATACAAAAAGCGCTGTTCAGGGCAAAAGGTTCTGTGGGTTCCATGGGCACCACCACATAATAACCGTCGCCGTGAAAACGCATTTTAGCGCCCCCCTGCGCCAGGGCCTCCAGCAGTTCCGGCGGTGCTTTGGGCAATTTTTCCCGGTCAAACTCCTCCAGCATGGCAATGGGGAAAGGCAGCGGCCCTTTTGGGAGCGGCTCACCCGGTTTGGTGCGGATGATCTCCGCACCTCGGATGGCGCGAAGCCCTGGCCCCCATTGGTGCGCCTGTTCGAAGGGCACCCGTTTGTGCAAAGAGAACTTTCCGAATTCTGGGATCATCACCCCGGCTACCCAAGTGCTACCGCCCTCCAGATCCAGCATCACCCGGTAGATCATCCCTTCTTCCACGGGGCAACAGGCGTGGATCTGCCAGCCCTGGCCCTCTTCTTGCCAGGATAGGGCCCCGACCGGCCGGCCTTCCAGCAATAGATCACACTGGCCCACGGTATGTCCCCCTTTCGCCATACGTTCCTCTTTTCATTTTATGAAGCAGCTTTATTTTTGATACGCTGACAAAATGGAAAAAGGGGAAGCCGCCGCTTCCCCCAGTCTCATTTCGATTCTCCCCACCAAAGGGGATCCCTTTTATTGCACTGCCGCGCTGCCGCATACCAGTGCGGTACACTCTGCTGTGGCAGTGAAGCCGCAGCCCTCGGTGCCCACCAGATACAAATTGTTTTGTGCAACACTGTCGCCATGGAGGATCTTTCCACCCGAGGACAGATCCACCATGCCGGAATAGCAGCTGGCACTGCCGCTGCGCAAGATCACCTGGCAACCCACGCTGCCCAGCAGGCTCTGGCCTGCCGGCACTGTGACGCTGCGCCACTGGTTGCTCGTGCCGCCATTTCCGCCCACCTGGGCCACAGCCGCCTGCACCACCCGGTCGATCACCGATTGGCTGGCCGGGTCGGCCTGCTGGATCGCGCTCTCCAATTCTTGCTGCACAGCCGCCATCTCTGTACTGATCTGGCTTTCAATTTCCTTTTGCTTGGCTTGAAACACCGAATCGATCTGAGTGTTTGCCTCAGGCACCGCCACATCGGTTATGTAGCTCAGTGTCACCAGAGGATCGCTCTGGGAGCCATAACCGCCGGCAGCTGCCGCCACCACCGCGCCGCCCAGTGCCAATACCAACAGCGCCGCAAAGGCCGGCTTGCCCCACATCCTGTCTTTTTTCACGTTCTTGTTAACCCTCCCTGTGCTCCTTGTGCTCTTGTTCGTTTTCGGTGCGCAGGCCAAAGCTTACAGCTATGGCGTCATCTACCCGCTCCATTACGCTTTCATCCAAACGGCCCATTTTTTCCCGCAGCCGCCGTTTATCCAGCGTCCGCACCTGCTCCAGCAGGACGACAGAATCTTTGGATAAGCCGTAGGTACGGGCTTCGATCTCAATGTGGGTGGGCAGTTTGGCCTTATTCAGCTGGGATGTGATGGCCGCTGCGATGACTGTAGGACTAAAGCGGTTGCCCACGTTGTTCTGCACGATCAACACCGGCCGCATGCCGCCTTGCTCGCTGCCCACCACGGGGCTCAGATCTGCATAATAGATATCGCCCCGCTTTATATTCGATGAAAAGTGTTCCAAAATCGCTCACGCTCCGCTGGTAAAAGTCGGTTGAACCGCTCTTTTATTTTTCCACACAGATCCCTGTTTTAATCATGCAAACAGAAATTGTGCCAGCGCGCGGCGCAGGTGCCGTTCTCCCCCGTATCATTTTATGCGGCGGCGGCCTGGGCGTGCCTGCAGGCGGAGCCCATGAATTTCGTTCATGGTTACTATATCATATTTCGCATCCTGGAGCAATGTTCATTTTCCCTTTCGAAACCCAAGATTTTTGATTCCCAGGTTTCATCTGCCTTCTTTTGGGCCATGCTATAACCATATGGCAACCGTATGGGCCGGGCTGTGGTTTTCTCCCGGCCTCTAGGAGGGGAACGAGATTGGGCAGAACAAGGAATCGACACCGTGAACGACAGCTTTTGGCCTGTTTGGCCTGTGTGCTCTTGGCGCTCTCCACCTGGCAGGCTGGGGCAACGGTCTGGCAGGCGGGCCACCAGGCCCAAGCGGTATGGGGCGGTGCGTCCAGCCTTCAGCAGGCCGCCCAACAGCTGCACAGCGCCCAAGCACTGCTGGTGCGGCGCAGCGATGGCGCCGTATTGTTTCAGCGCCAGGCGGATTCCCCCATGTACCCGGCTTCGCTGACCAAGATCATGACTGCCTTAGTGGCTCTGGAAACACTGCCGGATCTGGATACGCAGGTCTGCTTGACTCCCGATATCTTTCCCCCTCTGGAAGAAGCGTCCGCTTCTCTGGCTGGCTTTTCGCCCGGCGAATGGGTCACTGTCCGCGACTTGCTCTACGGCTGCCTCCTTTCTTCCGGCGCCGAATGCTCCGTGGCACTGGCCCGGCTATCTGCCGGCACCGAGGCGGCATTTGTGCAAAAGATGAACGAGAGAGCCCGGCAGCTCGACATGGCAAACACCCATTTCACCAACGCCTGCGGCCTCCACGACCCTGACCACGTCTCCACAGCCCATGACCTGGCTCTTCTGTTGGATGCCGCCTTGGCAAACCCCACTTTCCGGCAGATCTTTACCACTTGGCACTACCAGGCCTCTGTGACCCCGCAGCACCCGGAAGGATTGCCCCTTTCCAGCACGCTGGCCGATGAACTGCCCCCAGAGGCGCTCCGTTCCGGCGTCATCTTGGGGGGCAAAACCGGCTTTACCAGCCAGGCAGGCCTGTGCTTGGCTACACTGTCCTGCCTGGGAACAGACGAATACATTCTGATCACCGGCAGCGCGCCGGGCAACCACGCCACGGAGCAATACAACATCACGGACGCTTGTCTGCTGCTCAACGCCTTATCTTCGGTTCTTGTCAGCGGTTAAGCCCCAGCTCCCTCTGTCTGGCCGTCCTTCTCTCCATTGTGAAAAACAGCGTGCAAGATCCGGTCGCCTTCCAAAAACCACTCTGCGCATACCGGCTCCAGTGTGTCTTCCTGCAGCCACACCCGTTTGGCCGCTGCCCGCCCTTCGGCATCCAGCTCATAGGTCAGCGCCAGGCAGGATATCCCCTCTTTTTCTTCCTTGCCCCATTCGGTGGGCACGCCCCCCGCCAGGCTGTTCAGCAGCCCATCCACACAATCCACCGGCGTGAAGCCGGAGATGGCCGGCAGCAATGTCTCCAATTCTGCATCGTCATATTGCAGCTTTGTGCCGTTTTCCGAAATGACGCAGCGGACCCCTGCGATCTCCTGGGGCTCCACTACAGTGGCGGAGCTTTGTTCCGGTGTTTTCTCAATGGCCAGCTGATACTCCATGATCACGCCGGAATCCGCCGTCACAGTGGCAGTCGTGCTAAAGTGTTCCAGCCCATTGTAATATTCCCGCACTTGCTGTTCGGGCCCTGCCTCCTGTTTGCCGCAGCCTGCCAGCAGACACAGCAGCAAAGGCAAGGCCAGCCAAGGCTTCTGGTTCTTTTTCAATGCACATCACTCTCCCTGCCCTATGTATAGCGCCGGCGGCGCACCATTATGCCTGCATCCAGGTACAGCAAAGCCTCCGCAATCTGGCGGAGGCTTTCGAATGCAGCAACAAAGCAGGCGGTGTATCTCTATTACAAGACCCGGTAACAGAAGCTGATGAGCACCGGCACCAGGGCGGAACATATGACGCCGTTCATCACTGAAAACACCACAGCTTCGTCATTGGTATAGCGGATCATCATAGGCAAAGTCGTATCTTCGCTGGTGGCGCCGGCAGCAGCAATGCAGCTGTAGGCATTCAAATGCTTGGATAGCCAGGCAATGCTGAAAAAGGAGAAGATCTCCCGCATCAGGTTGCTCAAGAACGTGATGCTGCCCATTTGGGCGCCGGCCAGCTTGCCCAGGGTAGCGCCTGCCAAGCTGTACCACCCCAGCCCGCAGGCTGCGGCTGCGCTCTCATTCAGCGGATGGCCGGTGAGCAGGCCGCACAAAATGCCGCCCAGCATCGACCCCACGACGATGCCCGCCGGCACTACCAAGATTTTGATATGGTATTGCTTGAGCTTGTTCCAAAGGCCGTGATGCATGCCGACACTGATGCCCACAGAGAACATCAGCAGATACAGGATGTAATCAGAATTGGCGGCCAGCCAATCCACCAGGCCCCAATCGGGCCCCCACAGGCCATAGCCTATGCCCAACCCCAGGGCTGCCAATGCAAAAAGCACCATTTATGGTTCCTCCCCTTTGGGTCTGTCCTCCGGTTCTTGGAGGAATTTTTTAGAGAGCAGATAGACGATGGCCACCGACAGCGCCGTGGGGATCAAACAATAGAGTAAGCTGTCAAGCCCCAGGCTGGCCAATTCCGAAAGGAAGTTGGGGCGCCCGCCCAACGTGACCCCCATGGAAAAAATCAGCAGCAGCGTGCAGATCAGCTGCACTTTTTCATTGATGCCTTTGGCTTTGCGCGGAAAGATCCGGTTGCCCACCAAAACACCCACACACATCACGATCAATACATCCATTCCGTTGCTTCTTATCCCCTTTCGTTTCCTTTTGCGCCCCGCTTTTCCAATGCGTATTGGATGGCTTTGTTTTTGCCCTGGCGGGTCTTTTCCAGCAGGGAACGCAGTTCCCCCTGCACCTGCTCCACCTCTTGCCGGAAGGTCTGGGCCGACAGGCGCAGCGCTCCATGGCCCAGGATGATCAGCTGTTCGGTGTTATCGGAAGTGGCGACCCGCACCCGGTGCCGTTTGCTGATCTCATAGGTGGTCTTTTCGATATAGGCGTCTGCGGTCTCCGCTTCCTTGGTATAGACCACATAGATGTTGTGATAACGGGAGACTTCACCGGTGCCTCCCGGCACTTTATAGGCGTCAAACACCAGGATGACCACGCACTTTTTGAACCCTTGATAATTGCTCAGGATGTCCATCAGCATCTGGCGCGCCAAATCCAGGTTGTCTCTGGCCACTTCCTTGAGCTCCTCCCAGGCGAAAATGATGTTGTATCCATCCACCAACAGATATTCGGGCCCCCGGTCCCGCATGACCAGCGAGCGCTGGGGCGCCTGCGCAGCCGTTTGAGGCGCCCGCCACTCCCGCCGGCGGATGGGGCCGTAGGTCCGCTCATAAATGGCCATCAGCTCTTTGTCCTCTTCCAATGAACCGCTGTAGCGGACAGGCGGCGGCGCAGCGGGGGCTGCCGCCTCCTCTTCTTCGGGCGGATCCAGGCGTAAGCCGCTGTCTACATGCATATACCGGCGCACCTGGTCCCATTTGACCACAAAGCCGGCCCCATGGGCACAGAACACTGAATCCCCGGTGTTGTCCACGTCCCGCTGGCAGTCGTAGCCGATGGCTTCCACCACTTGCTGCTGGTTGTGGCAGGGCTCATAGCCCTGCAAAGTGCAGGAAAAGCGGCCCCGTCCGCCGGTGTAGGCCGTCACCTCCAGGCCATAATCCCGCAAGGTCGCCACTGGCGCCGCCCCTTGCAGCAGTGAAAACTCCCCCTGCTCTTGGGGCGGGTCAAATTGGCCGCCCAGCCGCTGCAGATCCGCCATGGCCCGGCCCACCTGCGCCGTAGGCACCTCCAGCCGGAAGGCATACCAGGGTTCCAGCAAAATGCTCTCGGCACTCATCAGTCCCTGGCGCACCGCCCGGTAAGTGGCCTGGCGGAAATCGCCCCCTTCGGTGTGCTTCACATGGGCCCGCCCTGCCACCAGGGTGATCTTCATATCGGTGATGGGCGATCCGGTGAGCACCCCCAGGTGGGTCTTCTCTTCCAAATGGGTCAGCACCAGCCGCTGCCAATTCCGGTCCAGCAAGTCCTCGCTGCACCGGGTGGCAAACTGGAGCCCGCTGCCCAGGGGCAGCGGTTCCAGCAACAGATGGACTTCCGCATAATGGCGCAAGGGCTCAAAATGGCCCACGCCCTCCACCGGCCGGGCGATCGTCTCCCGGTACAGGATGTTGCCCGCGCCAAACTCCACTTCCATCCCGAAGCGCTGGGCGATGATCTGTTTGAGGATCTCCAGCTGTACTTCCCCCATCAGCTGCATGTGGATCTCCCGCAGCGACTCGTTCCACACAATGTGCAGCTGGGGGTCTTCCTCTTCCAACTGGCGCAGCTGCAGCAGGGCTTTGTGGGCATCGGTCCCTTGGGGGAGATCTACCCGATAAGTGAGTACCGGCTCCAGCACCGGCGCCTGGGCAGGCGCCTCCTCCCCAAGACCTTGGCCCGGATATGTAGTATCCAGGCCGGTGACGGCACAGACAGTCCCAGCCGGCGCCTGGTCTGCCAGCTGATACCGCTGACCCGAATAAATGCGGATCTGGTCTACTTTTTCTTTGCCTTCCGCCGCCAAAGCGTCTTTTACCCGCAAACAGCCGCCTGTCACTTTCATATAGGTCAACCGGTTGCCCTGGGGGTCTCGGGCGATCTTGTACACCCGGGCGCCAAAAGCCTGTGGGTACTGGGGCTCCAACGTATAATCATCCAGCCCTTGCAGCAGGGCCTCCACCCCATCCAGTTTGAGGGCTGCACCAAAATAACAGGGGAACAGCTTCCGCCGGGCCACCAGCTGCGCCAGTTCTTCTTGGTTCAGCCGGCCGTGCTCCAAATAGCGGGCCAGGGTCTGCTCATCGCACAGGGCGGCTTCTTCCCACAAAGCCTGCTGGTCCGGCTGGCTGAAATCCACACAGCCTTCTCCCAGCCTGTTTTTGAGCTCTTCCAGCAGGGGTTCCCGCAGCGCGCCCGGCAGATCCATCTTATTGATGAACAAAAAAGTAGGCACCTGGTACCGTTCCAGCAGCCGCCACAGTGTCTCCGTATGGCCCTGGACCCCATCGGTGCCGCTGATGACCAAAATGGCGTAATCCAGCACTTGCAGCGTCCGCTCCATCTCGGCGGAAAAATCCACATGGCCCGGGGTATCCAACAGCGTGATCTCCGTCTGCCCCAAAGGCAGCACCGCCTGCTTGGAAAATATCGTGATGCCCCTCTGCCGTTCCAAGGCGAATGTATCCAAAAAAGCGTCTTGATGGTCCACCCGGCCCAATTTTTTCAGGCAGCCGCTTTGGTACAGCATCCCCTCGGACAACGTGGTCTTGCCTGCGTCCACATGGGCCAGGATCCCTACGACCAATTTTTTCATATCCGCCTTCCTCTCCGCTCTCTCTGGAATCTTGCCGCTTGCCCACGGAAAAAGCCTCCCTTTTGGGGGAGGCTCACGCCTTCGTTTAGGCACCGGTCTGCACGGTCTGCCCGTTGGGCAGCACAAACTCAGTCTCCGCCGGGCTGTCCGCCTGGTAGGCGGTCTGCTGCATGCTATAGGCCGTCAGCCCGCCCACTTGGCTTTCGGCCCCGTATAAAAGGCCGGTGGAAACGGCGATGTAATAAGTGTCTTCCACCATCAGGCCCGCCCCCATGGCGTTGTCCACGGGGCGCGCTGCCTTGACATAAATGCAGGCTTTTCCGTCCCGTTCCGTGTAGCCGGCCTCCAGGATCTCCAGTTCCAGCACGTCTTCATATGTGGGGATCCCGCCGGCCTCATCGTAGCTATATTCGCCCCGGCTGCCTTGGTAATACTGGGGCGAGCTGGATGACAGCCAAGCATAATAGCTGTCGGGCGTCAGGATGATGTTCTTTTCCTGCCCCCCATCCGCCGGGGTGATCCGCAGCCGGCACCGCTCTCCTTTGACTGCCGCCGTCACTTGGGTCTGGTTCTCCAGGCTGTGATAGCTCTGGGTCACCAGGGCAGTGTATTGATATTCTGCCGGCCGCCGCAGGGTGCGGATCACGTCTTTCACGTTTTCCGGGTGGATGGCCACGCCATCCACCACATCGGCGTTTTCGCCCAATTCACCGGCGCCCACTGTCAAGCCGCCGTTTTCGCCGGGCAGCGTGATGGTCTGTATCTGGTCCAGATAGCTGCGGCTGGTAAAATAAAAACTACAGGCCAGCACGATCAAAAGCAGCGTGGTGGCAATGGCCACAGCCTGGGCCATCTTGCCCCGTTTCATCGATCAGGCCTCCGCAGTGGCCGCAAAATCTTCCGGTGGCTGCTCTGTGCGGCCAAAGGCATACAAAATGGCGTCGGCAATGCGCCGGCTGGCCTGCCCGTCGCCATAGGGGTTGACCGCTTGGGCCATCTTCCGGTATTCCGCCGGATCCCGCAGCAGCGTCAAAGCCATCTGGGCAATGGCGTTCCGTTCTACCCCGGCCATGCGCACTGTGCCGGCTGCCACCGCTTCCGGCCGCTCGGTCTCCCGGCGCAGCACCAGCACCGGTTTGCCCAAAGAGGGGGCCTCTTCCTGAATGCCGCCCGAATCGGTCATCACCAGCGTCACTCGCTCCATCAGGTTGTGCATATCCACCACGCCCAAGGGCTCCACCAACTCCACATTGGGGATATCCCCCAGGTTGTCCCGGGCCATTTGCTGCACATAAGGGCTCAAGTGCACCGGGTAGACAATGCGCACCCCGGGCTGTTCCTGTGCCACACGCCGCGCCGCATCCATGATGTTCTGGAAAGGTTCGCCGTAATTTTCTCGGCGGTGGGCTGTCAGCAGAATGACTTGCTCTTTGTCATAATTGATCTGGTTCAGCCGGCTGCAGGCAAAGGTATAGGGGTGCTGCACGGTGGTAGACAGGGCGTCGATGACCGTGTTGCCCGTCACATATACGTTTTTCGTAATGTTTTCCCGGCGCAGGTTTTCTGCATTGGCCCGGGTGGGGGCAAAATGAAGGTCGGCGATGTCGCCGGTCAGGGTCCGGTTCATCTCTTCCGGGAAGGGGGAGTATTTGTCATAAGTCCGCAGGCCAGCCTCCACATGGCCCACCTTCACTTTTGCATAAAAGGAGGCCAGAGCCGCCACAAAGGTGGTGGATGTGTCGCCGTGGACCAGCACCAGGTCAGGCTTTGCCTGCTCCAGCACGCCCCCCATCCCTTCCAGCACTTTGGCGGTGATCCGCATCAGTGTCTGAGAGGGCTCCATGATATCCAGGTCGTAATCGGGCGTCACCTGAAAAGCCTGAAGCACCTGGTCCAGCATCTCCCGATGCTGGGCTGTGACACAGACCAGGCTCTCGATCTCCGGCCGGGTTTGCAGTTCTTTCACCAGCGGGCACATCTTGATGGCCTCAGGCCGCGTGCCGAACACCGACATGACTTTGATCTTTTCCATAGCGCTCCTCCCCTATTGCTCGTCCCCGCCGTCTTGGCCGCTGTCTTTTTGGTCGTGACCATGGGCGGCTTCTTCGTGCTCTTCTTCCTTTTTTTGATCATAGCCGGTGACGCTCAAGCCGATGAGCACGGCCGCCAAGATCGCCAGGGCCAAAATAATGATCTTCACTTCGCCGCTGGTGGCCAGCATCACAGCCGCCAATCCCAGCACCACCGACAGCATGTACAAGATCGCCACCGACTGTTTCTGATCAAAGCCCATATCGATGAGCCGGTGGTGTACATGGCCCCGGTCGGCATGCATGGGGCTCTGCCCTTTGAGCAGCCGGCGGATGATGGCAAAGGCAGTATCGAAAATGGGCAGGCCCAAAATGATGAACGGCACGGCAAAGGATATGCCCACATAAAATTTAAACAGGCCCTGTATGGAGATGGTGGCCAAAATATAGCCCAAGAACATGGACCCGGTATCGCCCATAAAGATCTTGGCCGGGTTCATATTGTAGGGCATAAAGCCGATACAAGCGCCGGCCAACGCCGCCATGCACACGGCAATGTACCCTTCGGACACCAGCACGGCGATGGTGAACACCGTGATGGTGGCGATGGTGGATACACCCACCGCCAGGCCATCCAGACCGTCGATCATGTTGACGGCATTGGTCACGCCCACGATCCACACCACAGTCAGAGGCACGGCAAAAATACCAAGATCGATCAAGCCGCTGTCGCTAAAAGGGTTCATCAAGGTGCGCACCACCACGCCGCTGCACACGGGGATCAGCGCCGCCACGATCTGCCCGGCAAATTTGACCAGCGGTTTCAGCGGGTGGATGTCATCGATGACGCCCAGGCAGACGATGAGCACCGCGCCCAGCAAAATGGATTTTGTCTGGGAATCGATCCGGCCAAAGAGCAAAAAGCTGATGAGGAACCCCAGAAAAATGGCCAGCCCGCCCAACCGGGGAATGGGCACCTTGTGCATCCGCCGGGCGTCCCGCGGCACGTCGATGGCGCCCACCTTTTTGGCAAACATCTTCACCACCGGTGTCAGGGCAAAACTGAGTGCCAGCGCCACGCTGAAGGCGAAAAACGATGTGATGAGAACGCTGTTGTCGATCATGATCTTTGTCCCCCGCAGTGCTGCTCCGGGGGCCCCCTTTCTCGCGATTCTGTTCTGTGTTCTTTGCGTGTGTTTGCGGCACAGGGCGCGCCCGACCCCAGTAAACCGTCAATATCATTGGCAAGGCAGAGAGCTTTCCACCTTTGTCATATCAACGATCTCTATAGCCAGGCGGCCCTGTTTTTGCCTCAAAGCCTCATCTTTTTGGCTTTGCCAAAAAACCCACTTTTTTATACACTTTTTCCAGGGTACGATCTGCCAGGCGTGCAGCCTGGAAAGCGCCCTCGGTATATACCTGCTCCAAATAGTCCTTGTTCTTCAGCAGGTCCTCTGTCTTTTCCCGCACAGGGCGCAGTACTTCCACCACAGCTTCGCCCACGGCCATTTTAAAGTCGCCATACCCTTTGCCGGCAAACTGCTGCTCCACTTGCTCCGGCGTGGAACCGGTGGCGGCGCAGTAGATGTTGATCAGGTTGTTGACGCCCGGCTTGTCTTCGCCCCGGCGGATCTCGCTGCCCGAATCGGTGACTGCCCGCTTGAATTTGCGCAGGATATCCTCCGGCTTGTCGGTCAGCAGCACATAGGCGTTTTGGTTCGGGTCGGATTTGCTCATTTTTTTCGTCGGGTCGGCAAGCGACATGATCTTAGCTCCCGACCGCACGATCATCGGTTCGGGGATGGTGAACACATCGCCGTAAACGCCGTTGAACCGCTCGGCGATATCCCGGGCAATTTCCACATGCTGCTTTTGATCCTGCCCCACGGGCACCAAGTCGGTGTGGTACAGCAGGATGTCAGCGGCCATCAGCACCGGATAGGTAAACAAGCCTGCATTCACATTATCGGCATGCTGTTTGGATTTATCCTTGAACTGGGTCATGCGGGACAGCTCCCCAAACATGGTGTAGCAGTTCAAGATCCAGGCCAATTCCGCATGGGCAGACACATGGCCCTGGATAAACAGCAGGCTCTTCGCCGGGTCAATGCCGCAGGCAATGTACTGGGCCAACACTTCCAGCGTCTGACGGCGCAGAGCGGCCGGGTCCTGCCGCACGGTGATGGAATGCAGGTTCATCACGCTGAAGATGCAGCGGTAATCCTGCTGCATGCCCACCCAGTTGCCAATGGCGCCCAGGTAGTTGCCCAGCGTCAACTTGCCCGAAGGCTGTACACCGCTGAATACGATCTTTTGTTTCGCTTCTTCTGCCCCACGAATCGGGGCTGCCGTCTGTTGCACTTCCATACAAAAACGCTCCTCTATTTTCCCATCACTTGGCGGGTGCATTGGGCCAAAATGGCCACGCCCCGCCGGATCTGTTCTTCGGTCGGTGTCGAATAATTGAGCCGCACGCCGGGATTTTCCCGGCAGCCGCCGGGCACGAAGGCGGAGCCCGGCACCACGGCCACCCCGTTCTGGGCGGCCAAAGCGGCCAGCTGATCGCTGTTGCTGCCTTGCGGCAGCGCCAACCATATAAACAGACCACCATCCGGCCTGGAAAATGCGACGCCGTCCGGCATGTGGGCCGCCAGCTCTTCCAGCATCAGGTCCCGCTTGCTCCGATACAGCTGGCAGCAGGCGGCGATGTGGGCATCCAGGTCAAACCGGTTGAAATACTCGGCCGCCACTGCCTGGAAAAACAGGTTGCAATGGATGTCGCTGGCCATCCGGCTCTGGGCCATCCGCTCGATGAGCTGCCGGTTGGCCTGGGCATAGCCCATGCGCACACCGGGGGATAAGATCTTAGACAGGGAACCGGCAAAAAACACACGCCCATCTTCGTCCAAGCTCTTCAGGGGCGGCACATATTCGCCGCTATAGCGCAGCTCAAAATAGGGGTTGTCCTCCAAGATCATCACATCGTACCGCTGGGCCAGCGCATAGATCTCCCGGCGCTTTTCCATGCTGGTGGTATAGCCGGTGGGGTTTTGAAACGTGGTGATCACATAGATGAACTTCACATTTTTCTGCTGCCGCAGCTGGTCTTCCAGGGCGTTTAGGTCCATGCCGTCCGGCTCCATGGGCACCCCTACCACCCGGGCCCCATCAAAAGCAAACGTCTTGAGCGCCCCCATAAACGTGGGGTCTTCGGCCAAGATCACATCTCCCGGGTCGATCATCATACGGGTGAACAGGTCGATGGCCTGCTGGCCGCCGCCGGTGATCATCAGTTCGTCTTCCGGCCGGCCGGTGCCATGCTTCTGTGCCATGCGCTGCCGGAGGAAATCCCGCAATGGGTCGTAGCCCTCTGTCTGCCCATATTGGAAGAGGGCCGGCGCATCTTCCCGCTGGAACAGCTCGTCGGCAATGGCCCGCAATTCCTTTAGGGGGAATGTCTCTGCCGAAGGGTTTCCTGCGGCAAAGGGGATGGTGGCAGGGTCAGCCGTCATTTTCAAAACGTCGCCGCCACCGCCCTGGGGCATTGACGCAAATGGTTTGGAAAAACGATAGTCCATCGCTGTACCTCCTATCCGTGGCAAAACCAGAGGACACCATTGCGCCCTCTGCCAGACATATATCTGGATTTTATCACAGGCTGCCACCCATAGGCAAGGCTTTCCCGCGTTCCCCCGGATATTTCTCGCAAATTTGTGAAAAATACCGTCAAAAGGAGGAACATGCCTTGCAGAAGAAATCAAATGCCATCCGCACCATCAGTTTCCTGCTGTGCGTCAGCGTCGTCTCTCTCAGCGCAGCCCTTTACTACCGCTACAAGGCCGACGGCCTGACGCTGCAAGTGGAACAGCACCAGCAGGAAGCCTATTCCCAGCTGCTGGACCATGTCTCCAATTTGGAGACTGCCCTGCAAAAAGCCCGGTATTCCAACAGCGCCCCCATGCTCTCCCAGCTGGCGGCCCAAGTCTGGCGGGAATCCGCCGGTGCTTCCGCCGCTTTGTCCACGCTGCCCCTGACTACCAACGGGCTGCTGGAAGTGCAGAAATTCGTCAACCAAGCCGGTGAATATGCCTTCACTCTCATCCGCCGGAATGGCGTGTTGGGCGATGAGGAATACACCAACCTTTCCGCCCTGTATCAATCGGCCGACAGCCTGTGCTCCCAGCTGATGGATTACCAGGCTACCCTGGGGCAAGACCTGGCCTTTGGCAGCCAGGCCCAGACCGTCTCCGCCTTTGACAGCGACACGCCCCAGCAGGCCGAATACCCTTCTTTGGTGTATGACGGCCCCTTCTCTGACCACCTGGACCGGCGCACCTCCCTGTATCTGGAGGGCCAAGCCTCTGTGACAAAGCAGCAGGCCATTGAAAAGGCAGCCGCTTTTGCCGTCTTGGAGGAAGACAGCCTGCAAGTGACCGGTGAAACAGCCGGCACCATCCCCTGTTGGCAGGTGCAGGGCGGCGATATCGCCATGCAGGTGACCAAGCAAGGCGGTCATGTGCTGCTGCTCACCGACGGCCGCACGCTGGGTGCCCCTCAGATGACGGCCCAGCAGGGGGCCCAGCAAGCCGCCGCTTTTCTGGAGCGCCATGGCTTTGCCGGCATGAAGCAGAGCTATTATGAAGCAACCGGCGGCATTGTAACAGTCAACTTCGCCAGCCAGCAAGATGGCCGCACCCTGTACCCCGACCTGGTCAAAGTCTCCATTGCGCTGGATACCGGCGAAGTGGTGGGGTTTGAAAGCCGCGGCTACCTGATGAACCACCGGGAACGGCAGTTGGCGGTGCCCCAGATCTCCCTGGAGCAGGCGCGGCAATCTCTCTCCCCTCTGTTGACCGTGGAACGGGAAGGCCAAGCCCTCATCCCTTCTGCCGGCGAACGGGAAGTGGACTGCTATGAATTTGTCTGCTGCACGCCGGAGAACACCCACTGCATCGTGTATATCGACGCCCAGACCGGTGCGGAACAGAACATCCTGCTCCTGCTGGAAGGGGCCAACGGCGTGCTGACCGCCTGACATGTCCTCACTGGGGCAATCCCTCTTGCTTGCGCCGCAGGCTGTGGGCGATCTGCCGTATCTGCCGCAGAGCCTCCTGGTCCGCCTGGGCAGGCAGCTGATCCGTATGCAGGCTGACGGCGCTGAACTGGGCAGGCGCCCCCAGTTCGGCCAAAATGATCCGCGCGGTCTTCAAGGCGCAGGCCGGCTCTTTTGTGCTGCCTCCGGCAGTGAGCAGCACTACGCCGGTCTTCGCCTTGGCCGGTGCGAAAAACCCTTGCACCCGGCCGGCATACAGGGCCTGGAACCGGCTGCACAGGGCCAGCAGGCTGCCGGTCAGCGTGGAAAAATACAGGGGCGAAGCCAACACGATCACGTCAGCGCCATCCACCAGCTGGTAGATGGCATCCATATCGTCCCGGACGACACAGCCCGGCTGGTGGAAACATCCCCGGCAATCCACACAAGGCGCCACCGAGGTCCGGTAGGCATCCACCTGCTCCACCTCGCCGGGCAGTTCCCGCCGGAGTGCCTGGATCAGGTGCGCCGTATCGCCCTGGGGGCGTGGAGATCCGTTCAAAATCAATGTGCGCATAAGTTTTCCGTACCGGCAGCCGGTACGCTCCTTTCTTCCTCTGTTTTGCTGCATCTTCCCTTTTCTCAGTATTCTCATTTTCTTATTTTATCATCCTTTTTCCCCGCCGGACAGCTTTTTCTTTCCACGCCGCCAACTGCCGTGCGGTTTTCATCAAATTTTTCTCCCATTCCCTCTTCTGCCGCTGCAAAATCACGAATTGGGCCATCTGCTCGAAAAATATCGGTAAACCGCTTGACGCATTTTCCCTGGTATTATATAATTGAACCGATGAACAAAGGCGTTCATTAAAGGGTGAAAGGATAACTGCTTTTGTCCTTTAATGAACGTCTGTTTTTATGCCACCCGGAAGAACAAAAATTTGGGAGGAATCTTTTATGCTTACAGCAATCACTGGCATCAACTGGGGCGACGAAGGCAAAGGCCGCATGGTGGACCTGCTTTCGGAAAATTACGACGTCGTGGTCCGCTACCAAGGCGGCAACAACGCCGGACACACGGTGGTCAATCCCCGGGGCAAATTCATTTTGAACCTGCTGCCTTCCGGCATTTTGCGCAGCGGCGTAGTCAATGTGATGGGCAACGGCATGGTCATTGATCTGGAACACCTCAACGGCGAGATCAAAAACCTGCGGGACGCCGGCGTCTCCGTCACGCCGGAAAATTTGAAGATCAGCGACAAAGCCGTCATCTGCCTGCCCTATCACAAGCTGCTGGACAACCTGGAGGAAGACCGGCTGGGCGATGCCAAGTTCGGCTCTACCCGCCGGGGCATTGCGCCGGTCTATGGCGATAAGTACATGAAGCGGGCGGTGCGCATGGGCGAGCTGCTGCACCCGGAGGACCTGCGCCGCCGGCTGGAAGGCATCGTCGATTGGAAGAACCTGACTGTCGTTGGCGGTTATCACAGCGATCCCATCACCGTAGACGGCGTGATGGAATGGCTGGAGACCTATGGCGCTCCCCTGCGGGACCACGTGTGTGACACCGGCCTGTATCTGGATCAGATGGAGAAAGCGGGCAAAAAGATCCTGTTTGAAGCCCAGTTGGGCGCCCTGCGGGATATCGACTTTGGCATCTATCCCTACACCACTTCCTCTTCCACCATTGCGGCCTATGCCCCCATCGGCGCAGGCATCCCCAACCACAAACTGAGCAAGAGCATCGGCATCATGAAAGCCTATTCCTCTTGTGTGGGCGAAGGCCCCTTTACAGTGGAGCTGTTCGGCGAAGAGGGTGAAAAGCTGCGCCAGGCCGGCGGCGAATTCGGCGCTGCCACAGGCCGCCCCCGCCGGGTCGGCCCCTTCGACTGCGTGGCCTCCCGCTATGGCGTGCGGATGCAGGGCGCCGACGAGATCGCCCTGACCAAGCTGGATGTGCTCTCCTACCTGGACCGCATCCCGGTCTGTGTGGCCTACGAAGTAGACGGCCAGCGCACCACGGAGTTCCCCACTGGTGCCGCGTTGGATCGGGCCAAGCCCATTTATGAGTATGTGCCCGGCTGGCAGTGCGACATTTCCGGCTGCCGCCGCATCCAAGACCTGCCCAAGGCGGCGGTGGATTACATCCACTTCTTGGAGCAGGCTGTGGGCTGCCACATCTCTTATGTATCTGTGGGCGCCGCCCGGGAACAATACATCGTCATGTAATTGAACAGAAACGCCGGACCCCCGCGGCCCATCTTTTTCTGGATGGCCGCGGGGGTCTGTGAAAAACCTCGGCAACGGGAACGGAGGCAACTGAGAATGGAGCAGAAAGCATACCTAGTGCTGCAAGATGGCACTGTCATGGAGGGCATTTCCTTCGGCGCCAGCGGCGATGTGTGCGGTGAGATCGTTTTTACAACCGGCATGACCGGCTATCTGGAGACTTTGACCGACCCCAGTTACCATGGCCAGATCGTGGTGCAGACCTTTCCCCTCATTGGCAATTACGGGGTGATCCCTGCGGATTTTGAAAGCACCCGGCCCCAAGTGCGGGCCTATGTTGTGCGCCAATGGTGCCAAGAGCCCTCTAACTTCCGCTCGGAAGGGGATCTGGACGCCTATTTGAAAGAGCAGGGCATTGTGGGGCTGTGGGGCATCGATACCCGGCAGCTGACCAAGCGCATCCGCCAAAACGGCGTGATGAACGGCAAGATCGTCCGGGAGATCCGCGATCTGCCTGCCCTGCTGGATGAGATCCGCTCATACCGCATCCAAGGGGCCGTGGAAGCTGTCACCTGCCAGAGCCCCCGCACCGATACGCCGGAGGAGCCCCGCCGCCGGGTGGTGCTGTGGGATTTTGGTGCCAAGGAGAACATCCGGCGGGAACTGCTCAAGCGGGGCTGTGAGGTGCTGACCATGCCCGCCGCTTCCACTGCCGAGCAGATCGCCTCTTTGAAGCCGGACGGCATCATGTTGAGCAACGGCCCGGGGGACCCGGCGGACAACCAGGGGATCATCGAACAGCTGGCTCTGTTGTGCCAGAAGCGCATCCCCACCTTCGGCATCTGTTTGGGCCATCAGCTGCTGGCCCTGAGCCAGGGCGGCCGGACCCACAAGCTGAAATATGGGCACCGGGGCGCCAACCAGCCTGTGCGTGATCTGGGCACCGGCCGGGTCTATATCACCAGCCAAAACCACGGCTATGCCGTAGACGGCAGCCAACTGCCCCCCAACGCCAAAGTCAGCATGGTCAATGCCAACGACCTGACTTGCGAGGGCATCGAATACACCGATATGCCGGTGTTCAGCGTGCAGTTCCACCCGGAAGCCTGCGGTGGGCCGCTGGATACTGTATTCTTGTTTGACCAATTCATGGAACGGATGGAGGTGGACCGCTCATGCCGCGGAACCCTGGGATAAAAAAAGTGCTGGTCATCGGCTCCGGCCCCATTGTCATCGGCCAGGCGGCCGAGTTCGACTATGCTGGCACCCAAGCCTGCCGGGCGCTGAAAGAAGAAGGTCTGGAAGTGATGCTCATCAATTCCAACCCGGCCACCATCATGACCGATGGTGTCATGGCAGATGAAGTGTATATCGAACCGCTGACCCTGGAGACCGTCAAGCGGATCATCGAAAAAGAAAAGCCGGACAGCCTGCTCTCCACCTTGGGCGGCCAGACCGGTCTGAATCTTTCCATGCAGCTGGCCCGGGAAGGGTTCCTCGCCGAGCACAACGTGCGCCTGCTGGGCGCCGATCCGGAGACCATCGACAAAGCGGAGGACCGCCAGCGCTTCAAAGATACCATGCTCTCCATCGGTGAGCCGGTGATCCCCAGCAAAGTGGTCACCGACCTGACCGGCGCGCTGTCCTTTGCCCAGACCATCGGCTATCCCGTCATCGTGCGGCCCGCCTTTACCCTGGGCGGCAGCGGCGGCGGCATCGCCCAAAATGAGGAGGAGCTGCGCCACATTGCAGCCACAGGGCTCCGCCTATCCCCCATCACCCAGATCCTGGTCGAAAAATGCATTTCCGGCTGGAAGGAGATCGAATTCGAAGTCATGCGGGATGGCGCAGGCAATGTCATCACCGTGTGCTCCATGGAAAATTTCGATCCGGTGGGCGTCCACACTGGCGACAGCATCGTCATCGCCCCGGCTGTGACGCTGTCGGACAAAGAATATCAAATGCTGCGCTCAGCGGCGCTGAACATCATCACGGCCATGGGCATCGAAGGCGGCTGCAACTGCCAATTCGCCTTGAATCCCGACAGCTTTGAATACGCGGTCATCGAGGTCAATCCCCGCGTCTCCCGTTCCTCTGCCCTGGCCTCCAAGGCCACCGGTTATCCCATTGCCAAAGTGGCGGCCCTCATCGCCATCGGCTACACTCTGGATGAGATCACCAATGCGGTGACCGGCAAGACCTGTGCCTGCTTTGAGCCCACGCTGGATTATGTGGCGGTCAAGTTTCCCAAGTGGCCCTTCGATAAATTCGTCTACGCCAAACGGCTGCTGGGCACCCAGATGAAAGCCACCGGCGAAGTGATGAGCATTGCCCAGACCTTTGAGAGCGCCATCATGAAAGCCGTGCGGGGCGCCGAGATCGGCCTAGATAGCTTGGCGCTGCCCAAACTGCGGGAGCTGCCCTTGGAAGAGCTGCGCCAGCGCATCCATGTGTGCGATGACGAACGCCTGTTTGTGGTGTACGAAGCCCTGCGGCGCGGGGTGCCGCCCGAAGAGATCCATGAGATCACCCGCATCGACCTGTGGTTTTTGTGGAAGCTCCACCATTTGGCTGCCTACGAAACTGCCGTTACCGGCGTACCGCTGACCAAGGAGCAATACCGGCTGGGCAAAGGCCTCGGTTTCCCCGACGCGGTGCTTCGCCGGCTCAGCGGCAGTGAGCTGCCCTGCCATCTGGATGCTTCTTTCAAAATGGTGGATACCTGCGGCGCCGAATTTGACGCCCAGACCCCCTATTTCTACTCCTGCTACGACACGGAAAACGAGGCGGCGGAATTCATCGCAGACCACCCCAGCGGCAAGCAGACCGTGATCGTCTTCGGCTCGGGCCCCATCCGTATCGGCCAGGGCATCGAATTCGACTATGCTTCTGTCCACTGTGTCCGTTCGCTGAAGAAAGCGGGCTACGACGTGGTGATCGTCAACAACAACCCAGAGACGGTCTCCACCGATTTCGACACCGGTGACCGGCTGTATTTCGAACCCTTGACGCCGGAGGATGTGATGAACATCATCCGCACCGAACACCCGGTGGGCGTCGTGGTGGCTTTCGGCGGCCAAACAGCCATTAAATTGACGCAATTTTTGGAAAAGCAGGGCGTCCCCATCCTGGGTACGCCGGCGGACAGCATCGATATGGCCGAAGACCGGGAGCGGTTCGACGCTCTGCTGGAGCAGCTGCACATCAGCCGGCCCCGGGGCCTGACGGTGATGACCAAGGAAGAAGCCTTGGAAGCCGCCCGCTCCCTGAGCTATCCGGTGCTGATGCGGCCTTCTTATGTGCTGGGCGGCCAAAATATGATCATCGCTTTCAGCGACGATGACATCCTGGAATACATGGAGATCATCCTGTCCCACAACATCGAAAACCCGGTGCTCATCGACAAGTATCTGATGGGCATTGAGATCGAAGTGGATGCCATCTGCGATGGGGAGGATGTGCTGATCCCCGGTATTATGGAACACGTGGAACGGGCGGGCATCCATTCGGGCGATTCCATCGCCGTCTATCCGGCCTGGAATCTGAACGGCCTGCAGGTGGAAAAGATCCTCTCCTATACCCGGGATCTGGCCCTCTCCATGAAGACCCGGGGCCTGGTAAACATCCAGTACCTGATCCATGAAGGGGAAATTTACGTCATCGAGGTCAACCCCCGCTCTTCCCGCACCATCCCCTACATCAGCAAAGTGACGGGCGTGCCCATGGTGGATCTGGCCACCCGGGCCATGCTGGGTGAAAAATTGGAGGACATGGGCTATGGCACGGGCCTGTACCCAGTGCCCCCCTATGTGGCTGTCAAAGTGCCGGTATTCAGTTTTGAAAAGCTGACGGATGTAGACGTGCAATTGGGCCCCGAGATGAAATCCACCGGTGAGGTGTTGGGGCTGGGCAAGACGCTGGAAGAGGCCTTGTACAAAGGCATGATCGGCGCCGGTTACCAGATGCAGAGAGCCGGCGGCGTGCTGCTGACGGTGTGCGACACCGACAAGCACGAGATCGCCCCTCTGGCCCGCAAGTTTGCCGACCTTGGCTTTACCTTGTATGCCACAGCGGGCACGGCCCAGGTGTTGGCCCAGGCTGGCCTGGAAGCCCAAGTGGTCAGCAAGATCCACGAAGCGGAGGAGAACACTGCCACTTTGCTGGAAAGCGGCCAGATCAGCTACATCGTCTCCACCTCCTCCAAAGGCCGTCTGCCTTGGCTGGACAGTGTAAAGATCCGCCGCAAGGCTGTGGAGCTGGGCATTCCCTGCCTGACGGCCATCGACACGGCCAACGCCTTGGCCGACAGCCTGCGCAGCCGGTACAACGAACACAGCACCGAACTGGTGGATATCAACCACATGCGCCAAAAGCGCAAGCCCCTGCGCTTTACCAAAATGCAGGGCGCCGGCAATGATTATATCTATTTCAGCTGCTTCGACCAGCAGATCCAAAGTCCGGAAAGCCTGGCTGTCTACCTCTCCGACCGCCGGTACGGCGTGGGCGGCGACGGCATCATCCTCATCGAGCCTTCGGCCGTGGCCGACGCCCGCATGCGCATTTTCAATCTGGATGGCAGCGAGGGCAAAATGTGCGGCAACGGCATCCGCTGTGTGGGCAAATTCCTGTATGAAAAAGGCATCGTGCCCAAGCAGGATATGACGGTGGAGACCTTGAGCGGCATCCGCAGCCTCCATCTGTATGTGCAGCACGGCCAGGTCACCTCGGTGACCGTGGATATGGGCAAGGCCTTGCGGGCGCCTGAAAGCATCCCGGTCCGGCTGACGGGCTTGGATGTGACCGGCCGGCGTGTTGCAGTGGCCGGCGGAGAATACGAGATCACCTGCGTGGGCATGGGCAATCCCCACTGTGTGGTGTTCTGCGACAATTTGGACAACCTGCCCATTGAACAGGTCGGCCCCCAATTTGAACACGATCCCCTGTTCCCCGAAGGGGTCAACACCGAATTCGTCCGGGTGCTGGACCGCACCACCATTCAAATGCGTGTGTGGGAGCGGGGCAGCGGCGAAACTTTTGCCTGCGGTACCGGCGCCTGTGCCGCGGCGGTAGCCAGCGTGCTGCGGGGCTATTGCCTGAAAAACACCGATATCACCGTCAAGCTGCTGGGCGGCGAGCTGATGATCCGCTACACCGACGAAGCTGTCTATATGACAGGCAAGGCAGAGACGGTGTTTGAAGGCGTTATTGAAGTGTGATCGCATGGTTTCTGGGCCGGGGCAGCGCTGCCCCGGCTGTTAGGAAGGGATGGAATAAAGCATGAGAGACTACGAACAAGAACTCAAACAGAGGGTGGCATTCATCCAGTTCGCCCTGAAAGATGCCCATTGCAACGGCATCGTCTACGGCAACAGCGGCGGCAAAGACAGCGCCCTGGTGGGCATTTTGTGCAAGCTGGCCTGTGAGAACACAGTGGGCGTCGCCATGCCTTGCCAATCCAGCCGGAATTTCGGCGAAGATATGGAAGATGCCTTGGCTGTGGCAGAGCAGTTCCACATCGAAACGCTGACGGTAGACCTGAGCGATGTCAAGGCGGCTCTGTGCAGCCAGATCGAGCCGGTACAGCCGCTGGATCAAGCTTCTCTGAGCAACATCGCTCCCCGGCTGCGCATGACGACCTTATATGCCATTGCCCAGAGCCGGGGCGCTCTGGTGGCGGGCACGGGCAATAAATGTGAGCGCTACATGGGCTATTTCACCAAATGGGGTGACGGCGCCTGTGATTTCAACCCCATCGCCGATCTGACCGTCACAGAGATCTACGAGTTTTTGACCTATCTGAAAGCGCCGGAAAACATCATCCGCAAAGCGCCTTCTGCCGGGCTGTTTGAGGGTCAGACCGACGAGGCGGAAATGGGCGTGACCTACGACGAGATCGAGATGTATATGGAAACCGGCTCTTGCGGCAGCGACAACGACGCCCGCATCCACCGGGCCCATGCTGTCACCGAACACAAACGCCGGATGCCCCTGGTGTACATCGACGACTGATCCACAGGCCCCGTGCCTTCTGCCGGCGGTGCTATAGCACTTGCTGTTCAAACGTATAAAAAACCGGACTGCAACTGCAGTCCGGTTTTCTGTTGCTCTGCTCGTATCTGCTGCCATCACGGGCCTCAGAGTCCCCGTGCATTGCCCTGGCTCCCGGCGGCACTGGCTGTCGCTTCCTCTAAGGCGGCTGCCTCCAAAAACGCCAGCCGGATGTCGCCGTTTTGGCTGTAAGCCTCGATCCGGCTGCGGCCGCCCCGTTGGCTGGCAGTGGTCCCACCTTCTTCTCCGGGGTCAAAATACTGGTCGCCCACTTGGATGCTGCCCGCATCCGCAGTCAACGTGTAGCCATAATCCGAGGCCTGTCCCAGTGCGCCGATCTTCACGTCGCCATGTTCATTGATCACTTGCAGCGCTCCCTTCCACTGGCCCAACAGCATCACATCGCCGCTGGATGCCCCAATGGAAAGCCCTCGGGCGCTGCCGCCCCAAAAGCGCACTTCGCCGTAATCATTGCGTATCTGGCCGTCTAGTGTCAGCTCCATCTCCTGCAGCGTCAGCGAACCGCTGTTCATCGCGATATCGGCCGTCTGCACCCTGCCTTCCTGCAGCCACACATCGCCATAACTGCTCTCTATCGCCAGATCCCTGGCCTGCAGCCCAGTGGCATGGAAGTCACCGCTGCTCATGGTAATGGCAGCTTTTTGTGCCATCCGGCCGTTCCATACCAAAATGGCGTCGCCAAACTCGCTGTCCAACGTAAACTGGCCGGCAGCGCACTGCTGCATGGTCAGGTCTCCATCTTCCAGCACCACCGTCAGCCCGCTGGCCTGGCAGCCCTGCATCTCCACATCGCCCACGGTATTTTCCAGTTCGATCTGCCGCAGGAGATACTCTGCCGGGCAATGGATCTCAATGATATCCTGGGGCAGGTTCCAAGCGCCTGTCATACGGATGGTCCCTTTTTTATTGCTGTACTTCTCTGTCAACTCTTCCCACACGTGCAGCGTGCCGTCTTCCACCTGCCATTGGAAATCGAAGACATCGGTGTTGTATTTGTGATAGATGGCAAAGCGTTGGCCTGGCACCAGCCGCACATTCGCCCCATAGGTCTTTAGCTGGATGCTGTGAAAGGCACCGGTCTGCTCTTCCTGTTCTTCCAAAGCTGCGGTCACAGCCACACCGTTGCAGGCCGGTTTGCCTGTCCTCCCCGGCGTTATGCCTTGCCCTTTGACGATCTGCCAAAACAACAGTGCGCCCACTGCCGCCACCGCCAACAGCACCAACAGCGCCACGATCAATGGATGATGTTTTGGATGATGCTTTTTCAAACCAGATCCCTCCCATCCGCCCCTTGCAGGGCGCTCCTAGTGTCTTAGCATACCACAAAACCTGCCAGATGAAAAGCCCTGTGCCCAGGCATCCCTCTTTTCTACCTGTAGGTGTTACAATGATGTGTAACAAATCAAAGAAATAAATAGCGAATAGGAGTGACCTGTGTTAAGGTAGAGTTGACCAGACAAAACCAAA
>JABLTT010007342.1_pt1 | contig 61558 bp, 43 predicted proteins | sample 7160061 | NCBI WGS metagenome assembly JABLTT01 (sample SAMN14651232, study PRJNA627086) | human gut metagenome | isolation source: feces | host: Homo sapiens
ATACCATATTGCCTGCCCGCAGATTTTGATGCCGAGTTGGAAGCCATGCTGCGGGAACGACAATTCGATGTTGCACGCGCCTATATCGGCAGCCAATTCGAACAAAATCTGAAGAACAACATCTATATGATAGAGTATCTGCAGTTGTGCTATACCATCAATGGCTTCCTGCTGCGCATTATCAGGGGCAGGAGCACGACTCTCTACAGAGATGCTATCCGCATCGATCCAAATACATCGCTCTACAGCGCACAGAGGCTGAATGAAATCGTATTCTTCAACTTTCATCTTCTGGAGCAATATGACGCAAACCCATCTGCAGGGGTGGAATCGGCTATTGAGCGTGTGGTGAATTATGTGGATGAACACTTTGCGGAAGATATCAATCTCACAATCGTCGCAAGCAATCTGGGCTACACAAGCGGCTATATATCCCGTCTGTTCAAACAGGCCCGAGGCGTCAAATTTACGGATTACCTCAATCGCCGGCGCATCGGGCATTCAAAATCGCTCCTGCTCACGAGCAATAAAACAGTGAAGCAAATCGCCTGCGACGTAGGATTCAACAGTGCTACGCTGTTTATCCGCATCTTTGAGAGATACGAGGGCATCACGCCTGGCGAGTTCAGAAGGCTGCGGCCATAACGGCAGCTGAGAAGGGCGTCCCGCCGCCTGCCGATTAAGAAAAGAGGAGATTTTTACCATGCCAACGGATCTGCACTATCTCACGGATCATTACGAGAAAAAAATCGAGAGTCTCAATGCTCTCGATGCACCACTTAATTTTCTGTTCATCACCGATATGCACAATCGTCTGCACGAGCTGGCCTATCGAAACGACAGCCCGGAGCACCAGAGACCCTTTGAGCTGGCGGTCAACGCTATTGATTCCATTCAGTATATTCTAGACAGGTGCCCCGGCATCGCCTTTGTTGTTTCGGGTGGAGATATCGGAAACGATTATGACCCGGACCCGGCTCGTGTCCGCGCTTCGCATCATGAGGTGATGGACGCTTTATACCGGCTGTCGGTGCCGGTACACTGCTGTATTGGAAATCATGATGATGCGATCGGCAATGCCATAGACCGAGGCGATGATACACGCCCTTTTGCGATTCTGCCCGGCGAGATGCATAACCTGTGTATGAAGTACAACCCCACAAAGGAAAATTACTATTACCACGATGTTGATACGGCCGAGAGGGGATATCGGTTCGTGTTTCTCAACACCAGCGACAGGCCATTTGAGACAGATGAAAACGGGCAGCAGCCGTTTGGCTGGCGCGATGAGATATCGGATAAACAGGCGAAATGGTTTGAAACGGTGGCGCTGGACACAGACAGAGCGGTCATCGTAGTCAGCCATGCACCGCTTTTCAACGCAGGACTTTTTGGTACGCAGGATATGCCGAATCCGTTTAAGCCCTATGACGACCTGTTGAATGCACCACGTGTGCAGTATGCTGTCAAGCACGCTGGGAATGTGGTTATGCTGCTGGCCGGTCATCTTCACTACGACAATCTTCTATATAATGAGGGCATTCTTACGGTCACGACGCTCAGTTCCTATGCACAGGAATGGGCACCGACCAGTCCGCGCCGAGAGGTCGGGACGGTTACGGAGACGGCGTTCGATGTTTTTTCCATCAAGGACAGAACGGTCTACATCACACGCTTTGGTGCTGGCGAGGACCGCGTCGGACACCTTGCGCGGCTCTGAGCAGGCGGCTCGGCAGTGTCCTGCGGCAAAACCCGAAGTGAGCGAAATTTGAAAAGGAAGGTAAGACATATGGAATATATCCTTCGTGTCGCCGTACATGAAGATGCCTGGCGGCGCCAGCTCACAGAGCTTCTGTCTCTGTTTGAGAGCACCCCCATCCGTGAGGTCATGCTCATGGAAGAATCCCACAAGATACTCATGTCGGCTTTCCCCCGAGAAAAGCATCTGCGGATGGTCGCCATCTACAATGAGATGGCCAGAGCCTTTGAAAAAGCAGGTATTCGCTTCAGCATCAATCTTGTGACCTGTGTGGGGCACGGGGACAATGCCGTGCCGGAGCGCCTGCGTCTTCCGTTTACAAGGTTTACAGGCGAAGAACTTGAACCAAGCAATGCCGTATACTGTATCAGTGATGCAGCGTGGGTGGAGTATACCGCAGGGATATGTGCACTGTATGCCGAGACAAAGCCCACAAGGCTTATGCTCGACGATGATTTCCGGTCGCTCAACCATACGAGCCGGTATGGTTGCTTCTGCGAAAATCACGTCCGGATGACGTCAGAGCGGCTCGGGTTCCCTGTCACGAAGGAGCAGCTACGGGATGCCGTCTGCGGGATTGGCAGCGATGCGGAAAAAATCAAAGCTGCTTGGCTGAAAGTAAATTTCGAGGTGCAGCTTCATGCGGCAAAGGAGATTGAGCGTGCAATACATACCGTATCGCCAAAGACGCAGGTAGGCTTGATGAACTCGGGAGAACCAGCCCATTCGATACAAGGGCGCGATATGAACGAACTGCTGCGCGCTTTTGCAGGCGAGGGACAGTGTCTTTCGAGACCGCTTGGAGGCGCATACAGCGACGTTCTCCATCGGGGCATCCCTGCGATGATTTCTGGAATGTCTCTCAGTATGGCAGCCGTGGAGGAGGATATCTGCTGGGTAAGCGAAGTAGAGAATTATCCGAACAGTCTTTACAACAAGAGCATTGCGCTTACAAAGCTGCAACTGCAGCTGCATACTCTGGCGGGCGCAGATGCCCTCACGCTGAATTTATATGATTACCTAGCGACACCCCTGCCGTTACAGGAGGAGTATGCGAGGGCGGTTCGGGAGGCAGACTCCTCCGTGCAAACGCTGGCACAGCTGCGCAGCGGGAAGCACATGCGCGGCGTGGGCTTGCCCTGGCGGAAAGACGCGGCGGAACATCGACGCAACCTTTCCCGCACTCTCGACGGAGCCATGCCAAAGCGGCCTCTGGACGATATTCTTCCGCTTCTTGGCATCCCGGTGCAGTTTACGCCTGCTGAAACAAACGTACTCTTGGGGGACGACGTGCTGTGCTATACAAGACATGAGCTGGAAGAATTCCTTTTAGGCGGTCTTGTTTTGGACAACATTGCGGCAGAGTATCTATATGATATGGGCTTTGGCCCGTTTTTGGGGTGTACACCGGTGGATCGAGTGGAGGAACCTTGTGTTGAGGAAATCACGTGCAGGGAATTTGGAGGTGAGTGGACGGGAACTTTAATCTGCACGGATTGGGATGCTGTACGCCGTTCGGGAGAATGGATCACGCGCTTTGTCCCTGTGCCGGGCGCAGTGGAGATATGCCGCCTGCTGGACGAAGAGAAGCGGTATCTTGCACCGTCGATGCTATTGTACAACAATGCAAAAGGCGGAAAAATCTGTGTGATGGCCGTTCCAGTACAGGAATGTGGGTGGCTATGCCGGGGAAGAGCCGTTTTAATGCAAAAGCTGTTCGGTGCAATGCCGGGAGGCAGTCTTCTGCCTGTCGTAGGCGGAGATATGAATCTGGCACCCTTCTATTATGAGGATGCGGACGGCGAAGGCTTGTTGGGGATTGTAAACTGTGGGCTGGATGGTGCGCAGGCTACGGCCCCTCGGGGGCTGTACTGCACAGAGGTGTTCGGAAACGATGACGGCGGGATGTTCCATATCCCACCGGTCAGCGCAAAATTTTACCGTTGTCGGCGGAATGACCGGCAAATGGTCGCGGAAGGAACAGAAAAATGAAGCTCACCTATCTTGGAACGGCTGCTGCAGAGGGATGGCCCGGCACTTTCTGCAATTGCACAGCCTGCCGTAGCGCACGGGCGCTTGGCGGAAAGGATATCCGCACGCGTTCGCAGGCTATCGTGGACGGAGAGCTCCTGCTCGACCTGCCCTGTGATACATATTTTCATATACTGCGCGGCAGCTTGGATCTCTCAGCTGTACGCTGGTTGCTTGTCACGCATTCGCATACCGATCATTTCTATCCCTCCGAGCTTATTTTCCGCGGCGGCTGCTATGCGTATGGGTTGAAAAGCCCCAAGCTCGAAGTATTTTGCAATAATGCCGTGCGGGATTGTTTTTACAGAACAGCGGGAAACGAGCTTTTGCCCGAGGTCGCTCAAACACTTTGTTTTCATACGCTCCAACCCTTCGAGAGCTTTGAAGCGGGGCCATACATCATAACACCCCTACCGGCCAGGCATATGAAAACAGAACAGGCGTTTTTTTACCTTATTGAAAGAGAAGGCCGATCTATATTGTATGCACACGACACAGGCCGTTTCTTCACAGAGGTTTATGATTTTCTGGAGCGCCGCCATACAGCAGTCAGTCTGATAAGTTTGGATTGTACAAGCGGGCCGCTGGAAAATGGCGAAGAAGGGGGCCATATGGGTATCCCGGACGCCATATGCGTCAAGCAGCATTTGCTTGATATAGGCGCAGCGAATACGCATACGCGTTTTGTACTCAACCACTTTTCCCATAATGGAGGTCTGCTGTATGCGGAACTTTCATTGCTTGCCGCCCGTGAGGGGATGGAAGTATCGTGGGATGGGTTAGAAGTAACAGTTTGAATATTTCCAAAAAAGAACGGGGCGGCTTGTTTTGGCAGAAAACATTCAGATATCGAAGCTTACAGAGCTTCGCGAGCAGCGGATATTTTTCGCCTTGGGTTGGACGGCGTATTTCAGCACCTATATTGGGCGGCTGAACTTTACGGCGAGTCTTGCGCAGATTGCATCCTCAGCAGGTTTTTCACGGGATGAGCTCGGCCTTGTCAGCAGCGGTTTTTTTATCGGATATGGTGCTTTTCAGCTTGTATGGAGTTTCGCAGGCGATACATTCGATCCAGTGCGAATGGTGTTCGCAGGTGTTTTGGCCTCGGGCCTATTCAATTGCGTCATGGCTTTTGCGCAGACACCGGGATTTATGGCCGTGGCCTGGACGCTGAACGGTATTGCACAGTCTGCGGTGTGGTCACCGTTGCTGCGCTTGACTGTGGAGCGTCTGCCAGGTGTGCTTGCAATGCGGTGCAGTATTCGCTATTCGCTGACGGTGCCCGCCGGCACGTTTGCCGCCTATGCCCTCTCCGCGTTGTGTGCAGGCATTGGTTCTTGGCGTGCCGTGTTTGTGACGGCGGGGATATTGCTGATACTGGCATCCTTGTGTTGGCTCCGAGGAATGCGCCCACTTGCTCCTGGGGATGCCCTTTTAAGGATAAGAGGCAAAGGCCGGAGCGAGAGGCAGGAATTTTCGCTCCGCCTAGTGCTCCTGCTCGTGCCAATATGTCTTGCAGCCGTTCTGAACGGCCTTGTCAGGGATGGTATGCAGACTTGGATGCCGTCTTATCTTTCAGATAGCTACGGCCTCAGCGGCGTTCTGTCTATCGTGCTTACACTGATACTGCCGATTGTCAATCTGACAGGCGTATACCTGGGCAAGCTTATCAACGAGCGATTTCTGCACAATGAGGCGGCAGTTGCCGCCGTGTCTTTTGCAGGCGCAACGGCTGTCCTTCTGCCTGCGATATTTTGCCAGCAGCTGCCGTTGTGGTGTACGCTCGCGCTGTTGGGAATCTGTGCGGCGATGATGCTGTCCGTAAACACAATGCTGGTCACACTGGTCCCGGTGCGGCTCCAGTATACGGGTCATGTGAGCATGTTGAGCGGTCTGCTCAACTCTGCCACATATATTGGAAGTACGATTTCCGGTTATGGTGTAGGTGCTGTGCTGGAGCATTATAGCTGGTCGGCGGTATTTACGGGATGGTGTATCGGTGCAGCAGCAGCGTCTCTTTTATGCTTGTCTGCCGCCCGTATATGGGGAGAGTTGCGAAAATAGCTTCGCAAAGGTAAAAAGGAATCCGGTAAAACTTGAAATGCCGGATCGAAAATAAAGGAGGTCTATGTTGTGAAGGGGAAAAGATTCAGAAGGTTTTTGGCGGCTTTGGTTGCGATGTTGCTCTTGTTTACTGCCCCAGGCGCAGTGTCGGTCTGCGCCTATATGGAGGAAATGGAGCTTCAAAACATTGCGCCTCAGGCAACGTATACTTTTACGCACTACGATCCCTCCTATCCAGACTACGATCCTTTCTCAAACCCTGCGTGGTATAAAGCGGACGAGACAGGCAGACAGCTTACCGACGGGAGCCGTGCTCCCGTTAACGATTATGAGGACGAGGGATGGGTTGGCGTTTCGGCATACACGGCCGGTACGGCGGTCACGACGGCAACCTTCCAGTTTCCGGCTTCTGTTGTCATATCCTCTGTTGTGACGAGCTGTCATCCCGCATCGGTCGAGGCCGGAATCGACTTGCCCAAGCAGGTGACCGTTTCGGTATCGCAGAACGGCACAAACTGGACGCCTGTTGCCATGGCGGACGATACTGACCCCGCTAGTATGTTGAGTATTGAGCTTGATCAGGCATATAAGGCTACTTATGTAAAGCTTGACTATCTGCAAAAATACGGAGTTGGCTGGATACTGTTTGACGAAATTGAAATCTATGGAACGATGGACTCCTCAGAGGGAACAGATCCATCAGATGAATTGCTCAGCGCTGGCTGCGCATATGTGTTAGAGGCTAACGACCCAGTGCACAATGCTACAACTGAAACTTTCATCACCAATGGATGGTACAAGCCCGATACCAATGGCACTGAGCTGACAGACGGTATTTTTGGAAGTGCCGCGGATTATGAGGACACCCCTTGGACCGGTTTTTCCGGTTGGAATTCCACCGTCACCGCAGTCACGCTTGACCTCGGAGGCTTAAAGGCGGTATATCGAGCGGCAACCAATCTGTTTCCGGCTGGTAAAGACGGTATTCAGCTTCCGGCCTCTACCCGCATGCTCCTTTCTGTAGATGGAAACAGGTGGATGGATATGGGCGTTGCGGAGGATGAAGCAGGAATAAAAAATTACATGCTTGCCGAGGCATATCAAGCACGGTATGTTCGTTTGGAATATCAGAATCAGGGCTGGATCATTTTGGACGAGATACAGGTCTATGGTTCACATGATCCTTCCAGTGCAAAAGAGCTGGATGTGAACCCGGCCGTTGATCTCGCGGATGGGAAGGTTTACACTCTAACTCTGGCGGACTCGAACGGAGAAATACTCTTGCCGGGCGAGGGAGAAACAGGAAATGACAGTGAGGGAAAAAAGCTCACGGATGGAGTCAAAGCTTCGTCACCCAATGACAGAGATGATACGGCATGGGTGGGCACAAGCGGCAGCACTGAAGTTTCCGTGCACGGGCTGAAAACGGGTACGGCGGTGATGACGTTCCAGATAGACCTGGGGCAGGCGAGCAGTGTGGAACAAATTCAGATGGGCTTTTGCACAGATGGGGACATTCTGCCTCCTGCGCGGATGACAGTTTGGTTGTCGCAGGATGGCATTGACTGGATCAAGCAAGTGGATTTTACAGATTACGACGGCATGTCTGATTTCCATTTGAAAAAGCCCGTGCGGGCTCGGTATGTAAAAATAGAGCTGCAGCATACATACGAGTGGCTGTTGCTTGACGAAATTGACATTATAGGACATATAAATGCGGACACGGTAGTAGGTATTACAGACCCGACACCCTGTGACACGCCCAGTGTACAGGAACCGCATGTTGAAACACCAAGGCCATCAACTTCTGTGGAATCGAGATTCCCCAATAACGCCGCACCGGAAGCGTTGAGCGGTTATCAGAAGCCGTCGGAAGGCACGGACGGCATCCAAGACCTGGTGCTTTTATACAATCAATACTATAAGGAAGGAACAGGCGACTATACAGTTGAGAAGCTCTATCCCTACCTTGCATATTTAGACAGAGAGGGCAGGGCAGTCGACACGATGTTTGATGGTGTACTGTTTCTGGCACTTAACAGCAATCGCTGGAACAATAACAACGGCAATGAAGTGTGGCGCACCTTTTATACCTCTGGAGCCCCTGCAGAGAAAATCGATTTTGAGTGGTATCTGAAAAAGACTTTTGGAGCAGGCGGTGATCTGGACGCTCTGGAGGAAACGGCAGAGCTTGTGGCTCAGAACCTCGGTAGACCGGAGTACAAGGTGAAAACGGTCATTATGGCGCCGGTCCCTTCCACAGATTTGGGGATGGGCAGCAGACAGGCGGCTCTTGACTGGTATCTTAACGAGGTACTGTCGCTCTTTGAAGAGAAAAATTATTCTCGCGTTGAGCTTTCCGGCCTTTATATTTTGGAAGAGGCTATCACCGGCGGCAATCAGGAGCTGGTACAGCATATTGTAGCGTTTGCGCATACAAACGCTTTGAAGACATGCTGGATACCATACTTTGGCGCCAGTGGCGTTGCTGAAAATGTATGGCGTACATTGGGAATCGATGCTGTGGCATACCAGCCCAATAGTTATTTTTATGATGTCAACAGTGGAGAACGACTGCTGGCAACTGCACAGCAGGCCTCCTCGAAGAATATCGGCATTGAAATTGAGAATGGGCCGGAAGCCATTAGACAGTGGGATAGCTTTGAGAAGGCTCTTGACTATCTGGATGCTTCCGTTCTTTACAATTTCCAAGGCGAGGGGGCATTCCGAGCTTATTATCAGTGGGTCCTTGGATATGAGCGTTATTGTGACCCCACTAAGGAGGATGTGACTTTTAAACCCGGTACACTTGCCTATGAGCGCGGACGGCAAATCTATGAATCCACCTACCGTATGATGAAGGGAACGCTGAAAATTTCCAACCGCAGTATGCCGGAAGCACCCGAGGTGGAAAGCGTTGACGGCACGGTGGTCACGCTGACGGCACGGCAGGGCTATGAATACAGCAGAGACGGCATTCAATGGCAGACGGATAATGTGTTCAAGGGATTGGCTCCCAACACTGATTATAGCTTCTGGCAGCGTATTGCAGAAACCAATACGCACAACGTGTCCCTGATATCCGAAGCGGCTTCAACGCGAACGGGTGCGGCAGAGGCCATACACAACTATGGAGAAAGTTGGAAATGGGATGTCGAGAACCACTAGCACGAATGTGCTGACTGTGGCGGCAAAAAAGACCTTGTCCCTCATATTTATGGCGACTGGAAAATCATAACACACCCAACAGCCACAAAAGCAGGGAGTCGGGAAAGAAACTGTACTGTATGTGGCCATACAGTGACGGAGGACATACTGGCCACAGGGGATGCCGTCATATCCGATACAACATCTCAGCCGACAGCGGCCCCCCTCTCATATGTGCCACAAACGGGAGACCCGTTCAGTCTGGAGATATGTATAGGATTGTTATGTGTGAGTATAGCTGCATTGGTCGTGCTCGTTTATATACGCGTTAAACGACATCAGACAGTGAAATAAGGGCAATGCCTGCTCTGGAAGCAGAAATGATGCGGCAACACTCAATATGTATTTGCAGATATGATCCCGCAATGTGTGATACCGGCTGCGGAGCCCAGGCTTCGCAGCCGGTTTTTGTACATACTCCGATGCGTGGAATCAAGGAGGATATCCATAGGCATGGGGTAGGTATGATGAGATGATGGATAAAATGTAACAGCTGACACGTTGTAACATCTCAGCTGCATCGTGCGTTTGGCTGCCGCGGATTCTTGAACACGAGCAGGAAGGAAGGAGAAAGAGCAACTGTTGCAGGCGGCACAGAACGGAATGGGCGGCACAGAGCAGGCCGCCCCGGAAGAAAACGCTGGGGATTATCTGTTGAGAAAAGCAGGAGAGAGGGGTCGGGAGGTCGCCTCCAGCAGCGGGAATATGCTTTGCCGCGTGCCTGGCCGCAAGGCTGCAGACAGGCGCGTACACCGGCTGGGGGACCGGCAGGAGCATGCTGCCAGCGGCCATGGCGGCCTGCCGACACGCCAGTTCAAGGAGAAAAGTCCGGACAGACCACGCACACAACAGAGCGCGGCGCACAGTCCCAAGGCAGGCAAGCCCACCGTAAAGGCCGAACGTCAGCTGATAAAGACGGTGCGGACAGCACACAGCGCCAAAAAACAAACCGGACGCGCGGCGAGACAGGCGGTACAGCGGGCGAAGAAGGCGACGCTGACCGCGAAAAAAACAGCAAGGGCGGCAGGTCGGGTGCTGGTCAATACCGCCAAAGCCTGTATTGCGGCGGTCAAAAGCCTTGTAGCTGCATTGGCTGCGGGCGGCGGATTTGTGCTGTTCATCGTCCTGCTCATCTGCTTGATCGCCCTTGTGGCAGGTTCAGCGTTCGGCATTTTCCTTTCGGCCGAACCGACCGGAAAAGGGATGACGCTGAAGCAAGCAGTGCAGACGCTGAATGAGGAATACTACCAACAACTTAAAGGGCTTGAAGCTGCAATTTCGCACGACCGGGCGGAATATGTCTCCGAAGATGGTTCGGTGGCCATCCATTGGGAGGATGTGCTGGCGGTGTTCGCTGCAGACATTGCGGCGGACGAGCACGGCCAGCAGGTCGTGGCGCTGGATGATACCCAGCTGGAGCAGCTGCGGACTGTTCTGGCGGATATGCACCAGATCAGCCATAGCACACGCACGGTGGAACATGAGGAAGAGATCATCACCACGGACGAGGACGGCAACGAAGTGACGGAATGGGTGACTATGTCGGAAACGATACTGGAGATCAAAGTGTCGCACAAAACCACTGCGGAGATGGCGGCGGTATATGGCTTCACCGTGCGTCAGAACGAGCAGCTCGCGCTGCTGTCTGATCCTCAGTATGACGTGCTTTGGATGGAACTGCTGGGCGGCTACGTCAGCGGCGGCGGACAGATCATCGACCCGGATACCGATTGGGTGGGGACCGGTATATTTGCGTGGCCTTTACCGCAGAGTTTCACAATCACCTCTCCTTTTGGTTACCGGCAAGACCCGTTCACAGGAGAGATGAGCTATCACGGAGGAACAGACATCGCGGCCCCACAGGGCACGCCTATTCTTGCGGCGGCGGACGGCACTGTGACTGTCGCCAACGGCACCGACCCCTGGGGCGGCAGCTATGGGTACCATGTGAAGATCGATCACGGCGGTGGGATGGAGACGCTATACGCCCACTGTTCGGCTATCGCCGTTACAGTGGGCCAGCGGGTACGGCAGAGAGAGGTAATCGGTTATGTGGGCAGCACAGGGAACTCTACTGGTAACCACCTGCACTTTGAAGTATGGGCTAATGGACAACGTATAGATGCAATGTATGTTTTCAAAATAACTATAAATAGATGATATTATGAGGTAGGCGTTAAACGAGAGAAACATACATATTCAGTGTTTGCCAGCACTTTCGCGCAAATAATGGTGAAAACAGATGATAGGGATGATACTGCCAGCGATAAAGGACAAGGGCCAACTCAGCCAGACAACATCAAGTATATGAAGCGACCAAACACCAATGGCAACGATGGAGATTTTGATTAGAAGTTGTAGAAGACCTCCCGCAAGGGCTTGATTGGGCCGGCCGATCCCACGGAGGGCCTGCTGATAGATATGCATAATGCCTGCGAGAAATCCTGGAACAGTGGTAATTAGAAGATATCGTTGTACAACTGCTAAGATTTCTGGAGAAGGAGTTGGGAGAAACAGCTTTGACAAGGAATCACCGCCCAGCAATAATCCAACAGCAAGTAAAGCGCTAATTATTAAAGCAAGGACTAATGCGGAACGGACTCCATTTCGGATTCGTTCGGACTGATGTGCGCCGTGATTTTGCCCGACAAATAGTGATAAAGAAGAAGCGACTGTTTCGACAGGCATTAAAGCCAAAGTGCCAATTCGGCTGGCAGCAGTATAAGCGGCCATGACAGTCTCGCCAAATGTGTTGATTCCGCTTTGCACGATAAGATTGCTGAAATTGTTAAAAGCTGATTGCAGAGCGATGGGTAAAGCCAACCGAGTAACTTTACAAAATAACATTATATTAAAGGCAAAATCTGTTCGGCACAGCCGGATATGCGGATATCGACGATACAGAAGAATAAAGGCGAACAAAGCAGAAAGTGCTTGTGCCAATGCGGTCGCCCAAGCGGTACCCTCAACGCCCCAGTGGAAGACTGCGACAAAAAGTATGTCCAACGCTATATTGCCCACGGCGGATACAACGAGACAGTAGAGAGCGGTACGGCTGTCCCCTATGCCGCGGAACACGCTGGAAAACAGATAATAAAACAGCGGACAGACAGTCGTCATAAAATTGATGCGTAAATAAGCTACAGCATCTTGCATCGGCCCATCGGGAGTACCCATTAAACGCAAAATTGGTTCAGCAAGCAAAAGGCCAGAAATAGCCAGAACGGCTGCGATAATCAGTCCCAGATAGAGGCTATTAATGAATGCGCTTCGGATGCCATCATAATCCCGGCTTCCAAAGTGTTGGCTGATGAGAATCCCAACTCCCATATTGATGCCGACCATCAAAGCTGCCAGCAGCATGATGACGGGAGCAGTACAGCCCACGGCGGCCAGCGCCGTCTGCCCCAAATATCTGCCGACTACGATGCTGTCGGTAATGGAATAAGCTTGGTGGAGTAAATTCCCAACGAGGGTAGGCAGTGTGAATTTCCATAAAAGCGGCAGAGGATGTCCGGAAGTCATATCAATTGAGCGAGCCATTTCAACACCTCTTTATTCGAAATAAAACATCCCTTGGAGGCACCGCCAACAGGTGCGCCCCATGATCAGGGGGGTCCCTGCTTGACGGCATCCCAAGGGATGCAAAGTGTTTTCAGTTGCAATATATGATAGCAAGCAAAATGCGTATTTGTCAAGATGTGTACAGGACGCAGCCGTCATTTTGTATCGGTGGCATAAAAACGGAATAAATATCAAAAAGATTGCATGGCCTGTTTCATCGTGGGCACAAAGAGCGGGGGTAAATCTAAAAACATGCTGATAGACAATCAGCAGAAGCGCCATTATACTGAAAACTAGAAAGGATTGCGTCTTGTTGTTTCGACGCAAGAGTAACACCACGATGGGAGGACTTATTCTATGACGACACAGCTGGTGGCTAAAAAGTCTCAAAAGCGCCGTGTCCTACACAGGGAGAATTTGGGCAGTAGACTGCACAAGGACTTTCACAAAAACTGGATTTTGTACTTAATGGCATTACCCGCAATCGCTTATTTCTTGGTATATTGCTATGCGCCGATGGCCGGGCTTTATATCGCCTTTACAGACTATAAAATCACTGATGGCATCTTTTCAGGTGATTGGGTAGGATTTAAATGGTTTATTCGCTTTTTCCAGGGACCGTATTTTGGACGATTGCTCCGCAATACGTTACTGCTCAGCTTGGAAACATTGCTTTGGGCTTTTCCAATTCCAATCATTTTTGCACTTGTGCTTAATGAAATTCGCTCGGTACGCTTTAAAAAGCTTGCGCAAACTGTAACCTATTTACCTCATTTTGTTAGTATTATTGTAATTTGTGGCCTTGTTGTTGATTTTACCAGCTTGGATGGTTTGATTAACACTGTCATTCAAATGTTTGGCGGGGAACCCATTGCATTTTTGGCAAAACCCGAATGGTTCCGCACGGTATATGTTTCTTCTGAGATATGGCATACATTTGGATGGAATAGTATTGTTTTTCTGGCAGCGCTGACTAGCATCGATATACAACAATTTGAAGCGGCAAGGCTGGATGGAGCATCGCGATTGCAGCAAATGGTATATATATCGCTGCCTAGCATTATACCTACTATTGTTACGGTATTATTGATGCGAATAGGACATTTAATGAGTGTGGGATTTGAAAAGGTATTCAATCTTTATGGACCGGCTACCTATGAAACGGCTGATATCATTTCGACCTATGTTTACCGCCAGGGGATTTTAGGGGCAAACTACAGTTCGGCGGCCGCGATTGGCTTGTTTAATAGTGTGATTAATCTGGTTTTGGTTGTGTTGATGAATAAAGTCAGCCGTAAACTGACCGAAACCAGCTTGTGGTAAAATGAAAAAGGAGGAAAACTGGTGTTACACTCAAAGAGAAGAATTCGCTATACAAGAGAAGATATTGTTTTTAATATGATCTCTTATGGAATTATCAGTCTGTTAATTATAATCTGCTTATACCCAATTTGGTTTGTGGCCTGCGCATCCATTACCAACCCAACTGTTGTGACAGCGTCGAAAGGTCTGCTGATTTGGCCGCAAGACTTGACCTTTGACGCATATAAAGAAGTTTTTCAAGATAAAGAAATCTGGTCTGGATATGCCAATACGTTGTTGTATACAGCTGCCGGTACGGCAATCAATGTGATACTGACTGCAATGTTGGCATTTGCGCTGGCTCATAAAGATGTGATGTTTCGAAAGCCGTTGACGCTCCTTGTGACTTTTACTATGTTTTTTAATGGTGGAATGATTCCAACCTATCTTGTGGTTCGCAATTTGGGATTGCTTGATACGCGGTTTGCGGCCTTGCTGCCGGGGATGGTCGGCGTGTTTAATTTCATTGTGATGCGCACACAATTCGAATCGATCCCCGAAGCGCTGGAAGAGAGTGCAAAACTGGACGGCGCGAACTATTGGACAATTTTTTTGAGGATTATTCTTCCGGTCAGTGGAGCGACCATGGCGGTTATAGTATTGTTTTATGGCGTGTCTCACTGGAACAGCTGGTTCAATGAAATGCTCTATATGCCTAACGACCGTACACTTTGGCCACTGGCGCTGATTACACGTGAAATAATTGTTTCAAGTTCCGTTGCTGCGCTTAGTGACGGTGGTGTTATGACGCAAGAAAAGGCAGATGCCATCAAATATGCGACCATTATTGTTTCCACACTGCCAATCCTCTGTCTGTATCCGTTTTTGCAGAAATATTTTGTCAAAGGTGTCATGGTGGGATCGGTCAAAGGATAAGCTGAATACAATTTTCCATTGCCAAGCCGTCCCGGCGAGCTGCCGGGCACGGCTTTTTGGCATTTTACGGTTGGAAATCTGTTTTGAGATTTGATATACTAAAATCTATCTATCTTTGCGAAAAGGAAGGCCGGGGGAAATCGAGGATGCACGTGCACAAATGGATGGGACGGTTGAGCAAGCGGCTGGGAATTTCACATACCGGACCGGTGTTTTACCGTCTGTTGGCCAGCTTTCTGGCGATGCTGCTTCTGCCATTAGCTACCTTATTATTCAATTACATCTACGCTAGGGGCTTGCTGCGGCAGGAAAATCTCAACTATCAAAACGCGCTGTTGGTACAGGCGCAGATGATCGTGGATGAAAAATTACAGGGCCTGCAGCTTTTTGCACAGGATATGTCCAGCGATGGAGTAATCAGCGGATTTTTGACCAGCGATGATCTAACAGGCAATGAGCTACAGATGACATTGTGGGAGCTTTCACGTCATTTGCAATCTTACAGCGCCAGCTATCGGGAGCTTTGTGAGCCATATTTCTATTCGATTCACTATGACTGCCTGGTCGGAGTAAACAGCGCTGATTCCAGAGTGACGGAGCAGGTGATTCGAATGGAAAGCGACGTGCTCAATGAACAACTGCAGCAGTTATTGTTTCAACCTCGCCAGTTTTGCAGATATGCTACATTGCGCGATGGAGTGGACAGTGAATTGGTAATGGTGCATTCTGTGCCGTTGTGGAGCACCGGACGGGCTGCGGACGGCACGATTTGCCTGGTAATCGATACAGAAGGCGTTTTCCGCAACATTGCAGAAATGGAAGAATTACAAGCTGGCTTGGTTTGTCTTTTGGATGAGAATGGGAAAGTAATCATCAGCGCCGGAGATGATACGTTATTGGCGCAGCTGCCAGAGGCTGCGGCGCTGGGAGAAGGACTCTTGGAGAAAAAGGCGGCGCGATATACCGTTTCCACTGCTAATTCCGCGCTGAACGATTGGCAGTACATTTCGATTCAGCCCGAACATGCTGTGATTCCGCGCTTGGTATTTATTCGAAATCTCAGTTTGGGGATTTTCGCGCTGTTGCTGTTGCTGGGGGTGGGTGCAGCGTGGATATTGTCCCGCCACAACTACCGTCCGGTGGAAAATTTAATGGATGTTTTGCGCCAGCAATCGGGGGTGTTGCGGGAGCAGACAGATTCTGGTGAAAGCGAGTTCAGCTTGATTGAACGTTCCGTGAACGACATCACGGAATCAATGGGAGCCGTGCGCATCTTGTTGCAAGATGAACTGCCACGCATTCAAGAGGGAATGTTGCTGCAGCTTTTACGCAACGCAGTCACAGATTATGAAACCTTTGAGAAGACTTTGTCCGAAATGGGAATTTTGCTCCCATATCGGATGTATGCGGTAGCGGTGATTCGACAAAGCGGGCCAAATTCGGTCAATTTCGAAGAACAAGCCATCGTTAATGTGATTGCGAAAGAACAGCTGGTTAAACTGATGCCTTCCATGATTGCCTATGCCACAGTTGGTGTGCAAAGTGATATGTTGGTGGTGATTCTGAACAGCAATGTCGAGGATTTTGAAAAACAGGTGGTAAACGCGCTGCAGACGCTGGAAGACAGGCTGCGGAGTGAATTTTCACGGATGGTCACCATCCATCTCAGCCGTGTGGTTAGCAGCATCGAACGAGTGCCACACGCCTATTATACCGCCTCCCAGACACAGGCCGCGCGGCCGACAGGAGTGATCCAACTCAGCCAACAGCCTCCGGCAAGGGTGGAACAGGGCGTAGAAGAGGTTGCAGCTCCTTTGAAAAACTATATTGCCACAGGCGATTCGGAAAAAGCGTTGGCGTTGCTTCAGGCACGTTATCGTCATGGTATCAAAGGCAATGCATTGGCGGTGCACACCCTTCGTGGTTATTACGCAAGTCTGCTGAATCTTATCAGCAGCGCTTATACACAGGAGGACGATCCGCTTTTAATGCCTGACGGTTCAGATCCGATGGCGCTTCTGTTTGTGCAGCGGACTGCCGCTGAGATGGAGCAGACTGTCGAAATTGTAGTCACACATTTATGTGCATTGGTGAAAGAAAATCAGAAATCACACGCCGTTCAGCTAACCGAGCAGATCCTGGACTTTTTACAGCTGGAGTATGCGAACAGCGAACTGACACTTTCGTATGTGGCAGACCGCTTTTATATCACATCAAGCTATCTCTCTGCCTTTTTTAAAGAAAACGTGGGTGATACCTTCCTAAACTACCTCACACGGCTGCGGATCGATCATGCGAAAAAATTGATTTGCACCACAAATCTGCCTATGGGAGTGATCGCTGTACAGGTAGGATACGCCAGCGGCAACACGTTTACGCGTATTTTCAAAAAAGCAGAGGGTATTACGCCGTCACAATACCGGGAGAGTTCCTTGAAATAGGCGCTTAGGCGGATGAAATGGAAAAACTGCATGGTTATCATGAAAACAGGTGGTTCAAAAAATCGAAAAAGGCGGGTAAATCTAAAAACTTGCCGATATACAAATGCGCATCTCCATTGTATCATAAAAGCAGCCAGGGCGCAGGGAATGGCGTGGCGCCTCACAAAGCTTATGAAAAAGGAGAGAATGGAAAGATGAAATGGAAAAACAAAATTTTTTCTCTGTTATTGGCAGGGACTATGGCAGCGGCCTGTCTAACAGGATGCGCAGGTGAAACCGCATCGGGAAGTACGCCTGTCGCAGGCAGCAGTGTTCCCCCGACATCGACTGCTGAAAGTGGAGAGCCCGTTCAAGCGACATATCCTTTGAGCGAAGAACCGGTTACCTTGCGTGTTTACATGAAGGATTCAAGCGGCAAAAGTCTGGATTTTAATGAGATTGCGGGCTACAAAGCCGCTTTTGAAAAGCTCGGTGTTAACGTTGAATTCATTATTCCGGCAACTGGAAGCGAAGCTGATCAGTTTAATCTGATGATTGCTTCAGGTGAGTATCCCGATATTATCCTATGGGATTTTAGCTCTACCCCGATGTCATTGCCCGAAATGGTGAATTCCGGCGTACTGATCGATATGGACGAATACATTCGTCAATATGCTCCGAACTACATGAAGCTGCTCAACGAGCGCGAGGAATACCTCAAAGAGGCCACGGCGGACAATGGACACCTGTTGTCGATGTATGCGTTTAATGAGGGTGTGCCGGTTTCGGGCGGCCCGACAATACGTGCAGACCTGCTGGAAAAGTACAATCTGGATATCCCTGTTACAATCAATGATTGGACTGAAGTGATGACCGCATTAAAAGAAAACGGCGTGGCTTATCCGATGATTTGCGGTAAGCAACGCGATGGATCGATCTGGTTTGACGGATTCTTGTCTGCATACAAAACATCAAATGTTTTCTGTCTTGACGACAAAACCGGCGAGGTTGTGTTTGGACCGGCAACGGATAATTTTAAAGAATACGTTGCACAGCTGAATGCGTGGTTTGAAGCCGGGCTCATTGATCCGGAGTTTTCGTCACTGGACGGCACAGCAATGAATGCGAGGCTGACGGATGGCCGGAGCGCAAGCGCCCCCAACATGCAGCTGTCTTATCACATTGGCAATATTACAAAAGTTGCCCGTGAAACTAACCCGGAATTTGAGTTTGTGGGATGCCCGTGGCCGGTGCTCAATGAAGAAGATCAACCATCCTATGTGGTGAAGGCCATAGCTTATTCCGGTAAACAGGCGGCGATTACATCCGCGTGTGAGGATCCTGTAATTGCCACGCAGTTTCTGGACTATTTCTATTCAGAAGAAGGGCAGGATTTTCTGTGCTGGGGCATTGAGGGCGAGAGCTATTCGGTTAACGAGGATGGAACCAAGCAGTTTACGGACGGGATTATGAACAACCCGGACGGGAAAAATCCGCAGGAAGCGATTCTTGCTTATGCTACGCCGCAATACAACTTTGCCAACGTTATGCTCAATGAGCCCTATGCTCAAATTATCACAACTCTGCCGGAGCAGTTAAGCGCCCGCAATACATGGCTGGATGCTGATGCAGGCGTAGCATTGCCGCGAGTGACTGTTGCGGCTGATGTACAGAGCGACTACAGTATGCTGATGAATGATATCGATACCTATGTGCAAGAGATGTATGTGAAATTCATCAGCGGGCAGGCCAGCTTGGATACTGATTGGGAATCTTATGTAAACACTCTGAATGGTATGGGTCTGGAGACAGCAACACAGTATATGGCTGATGCCTATGCCAAATACCAGCAGCGTTGATTCCGCATAGGAAAATATATTCATGGCGTCTGCGGGCAGCTCCCGCAGGCGCCCATTTTATAAAAGGAGATTTTTATGCGTACCTTTATGTCATTGATACAGGGCTGGCAGATCGCCGTCTGCACGCCGAATGCGGAGGCAGCTGTTCCGCCGCAGCCAGAGAACTGGAAGGAAATTGTGATTCCGCATGTTGCCAATTTTGAAAATCCTACCGAAGAAAAGCCATGGCTGTACCGCTGTAGGGTAACGTTGGACAACCCAGAAGGTCCAATGTTTTTGGAATTTGGCGCAGTAGGCGGTTTATGCCGCGTATGGATGAATGGAAACTATCTTGGTGAGCATCTGGGCGGTTACAGCCGATTCCGGCTATCTGTTGGAGATGCTGCACGCTGTGGCGAAAATGAAATCCTCGTTTTGGCAGACAATACCCGCACGGGCGATTGGATCCCTATCGGAGGTGATTTCAACAATTACAGTGGAATTTACCGTCCAGTTTTTCTGATCACGACGCAGGAAACTCATTTTGATCTGCTTTATTATGGGACGACAGGCTTAACGGTCGGTACAAGGCCGGATGGCACGGTTGAGCTGGATGCCCGTATCGTTGGACCCCAGGAGGGGGTACAGATAGAGTATACATTGTACGATGGTGAGGCGGCCGCTCCCTGCGGGGTAGCCGCGCGTCCGGCAGCTGCACCCGCTGTAAATATGCGCGTGGACGCGCCCCATCTTTGGAACGGCCGCAAGGACCCGCATCTTTATCACTGCCGCGCACGGTTACTGCAGGGGGATATATGTCTGGATGAAGTGGAACTGCCTTTCGGGTTCCGCAGCATAAAAATAACGGCGGACAAGGGCTTTTTCCTTAACGGAGAGCATTTAACAATCTGCGGTGTGGCAAAGCATCAAGATCGAGCGGGCTGCGCCTGCGCGGTCAGTGAAGCGCAGCAGGAGGAAGACATCGCTCTAATTGAAGAAATCGGCGCCAATGCGGTACGACTGTCCCACTACCAGCACCCGGAAAAGACCTATGATTTGTGCGACCATACGGGACTTGTCGTGTGGGCGGAGATCCCGCTGCTGGCCTTGCCGGACGGAAACGAAGTACTGTTTGAGAATGCGAAACAGCAGCTTACCGAGCTGATCCTGCAAAATGCCCACCATCCGGCAATTTGTTTTTGGGGAGTTGAAAATGAGATTGCCATCCATGGAGAGTCGCTGGAGATGTACCGCAAGGTGGAAGAACTGCACCAGCTGGTAAAGTCACTGGACCCGACCCGGCCGACAACGCTGGCCAATTTGTACTGTGTGAGAAACAACAGCCAGTTGAACCAGATTACCGATATGGTGGGTTACAATATTTATTATGGCTGGTATTACGGAAAATTGAATGATTATGGACCGTTTCTGGATACATATCACAGGGACAATCCCAATATGCCCATTGGTATTTCAGAATATGGTGCGGACTGTTCTATTACATTGCACCGGGATGTCCCCGGTGTAGGCGATTATTCGGAAGAATATCAATGCGTGTACCATGAGGCTGCTTATCCGGCTTTCCGTGCACGGGAATTTGTATGGGGAAGCTTTGTATGGAATATGTTTGACTTTGCCAGTGGCATCCGGGAAGTTGGAGATGTGAAAGGGCTAAACTGCAAAGGTCTTGTTACATACGACCGCAAAGTGAAAAAAGACGCGTTCTATTATTATAAGGCGTGGTGGTCGAATGCGCCGTTTGTTCATGTTGCTGGAAGACGCTATGCCCGCCGCTGCGGCGAGACGACCACAGTAAAGGTATACTCCAACCAGCCGAACATCACATTGATTGTCAATGGCACAGAGTTTGCATCGAAAACAGGCGACAAAGTTTTCGTGTTTGAAAATGTGCCGCTGCAAGACGGCGAAAATATTATTGTAGCTTACGCGGATGCGGCCCGCGACGAAGTGGCGTTGACCCGTGTGGCCGAGCCGGAACGCAGTTACATCTATGATAATCCGAATCCCGGTTTTAATGTGGAAAATTGGTTTACCCTTGAAGATGGAGAGGAAGAACTATTCCCCGAAGATAGGTTTTCCATCATGGATGAAATGGGAGACCTTAAAGCTGCGCCAGAGGCTTGGGCGCTACTGGAAAAGGAAGTCCCTCAGATCACAGGCGACCCGCGAAGTGGGAAAATGCCGCGCATGAGCTTACTGCGCATCATCAACCGAATTAGCGGCCAGTTTGAAGAAGAATTTGTAAAAGAACTGAATCGAAAACTGAATGAAATTTCCAAGCAGAAAAAGGAGGAAGCGCAATGACAGATCCTCGAATCACTCCCTGCGGCCTGGTTTGCGGAGTCCCCGCGCAGGCGAAGGGGGTGACGGCCTATAAAGGCATCCGCTATGCCATTGCCGGGAGGTGGCAGTATCCAGTTCCAGTTACCCATTGGGATGGGGTTTATCACGCCGAAAAATACGGTCCTTGCGCGGTACAGCAAAGTGCCTTTATTTCGGAAAAAGACAGTGGGCGCAATCCTTTTTACTATCGTGAATTCCGTGAGGGACTGGGTTATACCTATAGTGAGGATTGCCTGTTTTTAAACATTTGGGCGCCGGACAATGCACAGAAAGCCCCTGTAATCGTCTATATTCATGGTGGAGCTTTTTTAGGCGGATCTGGCTGGGACAAGGTGTTTAATGAGCCTCATTGGCCGCGGCAGGGGGTCATAGCGGTTACCATCAACTACCGGCTCGGTCCTTTGGGATACGCCTGTCTGCCAGAGTTGACCGACGAGGCCGGACATACGGGCAACTACGGCCTGTATGACCAATTGTGCGCCTTGCAATGGATCCATACGAACATCGAAGCTTTTGGCGGCGACCCGGAAAATATTACCCTGATGGGACAAAGCGCCGGGGCGCGCAGTGTCCAGATGCTATGCAGCAGTACTGCGTCAGAGAATCTGATCCATCGGGCGGTCATGTCCAGCGGCGGCGGAGAGCCATCGATACTGTTCACCGGAGACCGGCGGATGGGGAGTAAATACCCGTTTTGGCAGATTTGGAAGAATAAGGTCGGGGCGCAAACAGTGAATGAACTGAGATCACTTCCAGTGGAACAATTGTTCGGAGCGCTGGGGGATTGCCTCAAGATCTGCGGTTTTTCCGCAGTGATGGAAAATATGGGGCCTGTGTGGGATAATGCGCTGTTTATGGAAGAGATGCCCACGCTGAAGATCCCCTATTTAGCAGGTGGAAACAGCGAGGACATGCGCCCGGAACTGGCCATGGATGGACTGCGCTGGTGCCAAAAACAGCCGATAGCCTCTTATGCCTACTATTTTTGCCGTCAATTGCCTGGAGATGATAAAGGCGCCTGGCATAGCGCCGATTTGTGGTACTGGTTTGGTTCGTTGGAAAACAGTTGGCGGCCGTTCACACGGGAAGACCGGGTTCTGTCGGACATGATGATTTCCTATCTTGTGAATTTTGCCCGCACCGGGGACCCAAATGCTCCGGGCCTGCCAGCTTGGGAAAACGCTGGTCAATCTGGCCGTGTACTGCGGCTGGATCTGCACGATTTGTCAATGGATAGTGAGGTGGCCGGAAAATCCGGTGTTTTTGGCTGGTAAACAATTTGGAGGGATACTATATGCAAAAAATTGATGTTCACATCCACGCCGCACTGCACCGGCAGGAACGGCAACCCAGTGCCCGTAATCCGGCGGACTGCTATCTGGCTGAAGCGGAGGAATTGATCGGCCATCTGCGCGCACAGGGAATCAGCCGGGCCGTGTTGCTGAGCAGTGGTGAAAAGGGACTAGACACAGGTAATGCCGCTTGTTGCAGAATGGCTCAAGCACACTCCGGTTTTTTGAGCTGGATGTGCAATATTGATACGGACACAAATCCGACAGAGGTTATCTCAAGGCTGAGCCAGCTGCGAGATCTCGGTGCAGTTGGCATTGGAGAATTGGCGGTTAACGAGTGGATGGATAGTCCGCTTTTGACTGCGGTATTTGCGGCAGCTGAACGCTTGAGTCTTCCCGTGACGATTCATATGAGCCCGGAGCCAGGATACCAGTACGGCGTATGCGACCGGCCGGGTCTGCCTTTGACGGAGCAGGTGCTTCGCCGTTTCCCTAAAATGATACTTGTGGGGCACAGCCAAATGTTCTGGCTTGAAATTTCCGGCGATTGCCCGCGCGAAGGTAATGATGCCCGTAACCGCATGGGGCGTGGGCCGGTGACAGCAGGTGGCCGCCTGCTGGAATTGCTTGAACAGTATCCCAATTTGTATGCCGATCTTTCTGCGTTCAGCGGCAGCTGTGCCATCTTGAGAGATGAAGCGTTCGGTCTGGCATTTCTGGAAAAATATCAGGATCGCTTACTCTTTGGAACAGATACGGTAAATGCACAGCAACGGTTCCCACTGGGGCATTTCCTCGATGAATCCGCTGCCAACGGCAGACTGTCTCAAAGAGCTTACAAGAAGATTTGCTGCGAGAACGCACAGAGACTGTATCATTTGTAAGAATGTTAAAAAGGGGAATACACCAATGATTGATTTAAGGGCAAAACCGTTTTATCTAACGGACGAGCAAATTCAATGGGTAGAAGACACCATAGACAGTATGACATTGGAAGAAAAGCTGGGCCAGATGCTTGTGATTTTAAAAGCTGAACCTGGCTTGGATGAGGGAAAAATCGCTTCTTTGCTGGGGCGTTCCAAACAAGGGGGGCTGCGCTGGCAGGGCGGAGGCAAGGAGGATGTCTACCGTCAGAATACCTTGTTTCAAAAGCACAGCAAAATTCCGCTGCTGATTGCCGCGAATTGTGATGACGGCGGGAATGGGGCAGTTCCAGAGGGGACGTTCGTGGCCACTGCAGCAGAGTGCGGCGCGGGCAAGGGCACGGAAAACGCGTATCACGTTGGCTTGGTAGCCGGGAGAGAAGCGAGCGCGTTGGGCTGCAACTGGATGTTCAACCCTGTGGTGGATGTGTACAAGAACTGGCGAAATACCATCGTAAACACCCGCAGCTACAGCGGCGATCCGGATAAGGTGATTGATAACGCCCGGGCGTTTATGAGGGGCGTCAAAGAAGCGAATCCGTACATGGCCTGTACGCTGAAACATTTTCCGGGAGATGGCGTTGAAGAGTTGGACCAGCATCTGGCGCTGGGTGTGAACGGTCTGCCAGTGGACGAATGGGAAGCGAGTTTTGGTAAGGTCTACCGCGCGCTTATTGATGAAGGGGCGGAAGCAGTGATGGTGGGGCATATAGCTCTGCCGGAGATGAGCTGCAAGCTGAGACCCGGCATTGAAGACAGCGAGATCATGCCGGCTACCTTAGCGCCGGAACTGCTTACGGATTTGCTGCGCGGAGATATGAATTTCAACGGGGTGATTATTACAGATGCCTCGCATATGGTCGGCATGACAGCTGTGTCAAAACGATGCGACGCGGTACCTGGCGCAATCGTTGCCGGGTGTGATATGCTTCTGTTCGCCAACGATATTGAAGAGGATATTGGGTATCTGCACGCAGCCTATGAAAGCGGTGCGCTTACAGAAGAACGCTTGTCCGATGCACTGCACCGCATTCTCGGCCTCAAGGCCAGGCTGCGCCTGTATGATTCTCAAATAAGGGAACCCGAGCCTAAAAGGATGGAAATGATCGGATGCAGCGAACATCTGGAGTATTGTGAGAAAGCAGCTGACAGTTGTATTACTTTGGTGAAAGATACCAGAGGGAATCTGCCCATCACTGCGGAAAAGAAAAAACGCGTATTTCTGGTTTATGTGGGTTCGACGCCGACCAGCAAAGGATACCATGGCGACCCGGTGAAGCAGACAGTCATTGAGGAATTGGAGCGAGCCGGGTTTGAAGTGGATCCCTGCCCTTGCTTTCATGATTTGGAAGTGCAAAACGGAGTCAGCCCTATGAATTTTTTAAAAATGCTGAATCATGAAAGCAGAAAAGAATTTGTTGCGCGCCATGATTGGGCGCTGGTCGTGCTGAATGTAAAGGGATACGCACAGGAAAACAACGTTCGCGTGCGCTGGAGCTGTAACCACAGCTGTGAGCTTCCGTGGTACAACGAGGAAATTCCTACAGTGGGGATGAGCTTGAATTATACCAATCATCTGATCGATGTGCCCCAGATTCATACTTTTATAAACGCTTATGCGCCCAACCGAACGCATATCCGCGCGGCCATTGAAAAATTGATAGGCAAGAGTGAGTTCAAAGGAACGGCAGAAGATACGGTGTTTTGTGGGCGTTGGGATACCAGGTTGTAGATGGGAGGCAACAGTACAAGTAGTTTATCCCTGTTTATGTTGGTGGGGTTTTATTGTAATTGGGTATTGTAATATGCAAGTATTTACGAAATGATTTTCTGATCATTTGAGGCTTAAATATTTTGAAGGCAGCCAATGCACAGTTGTGCGTGGCTGCTTTCTTTTTTATTGACGATATTGATATTTCATAGCCAGCGGTAAATATGGCGGTATATTGGTCACGTGCGCCTCCAATCAAACTGAATTTTTGAATTTCAGATTGATTGGAGGAAGAGACGATGGCATACAACCATCGAAGGGCAGAAATAGAATGGCTCAATTGGAAAGAGAAAGAAGAAAAACAACTGAGGGAGCTGGGTGTCGATGAAGATACGATCCAGCGCCTGCATACATACGACTGGCAGCAGTTCAATAAGGAACGGCAGTACTAGCAGCGATGGCGGGATGAACTAGAGGAGATCGAGCAACAAGAAGAACAGCTTCCACCAGTGAGGACAGTGGAAGATTTACTGGACGAAATCGGAAATGAGCAGTTGTTTGATATTCTGAGAAAGGCGGATAAACTGACTCTTGAAATCTTACTTATGAGGATGGAGGGATACAGTGACTCGGAAATTGCCCATATGATGGACTTAGATAAGTATGCGGTCAGTATGCGCATTTATCGGCTCCGAAAAAAACTGAAAAAATATTTTTGAGGTGCGTTATATTTTGCCCTTTTTCCTGGGCTACTAAGTGAACGGCGAAAATTTTGCAGTTCATTTGTAGCTTGACAACCGCATACCAGCACGGCAGGTACGTTCCCGCCCATACGAGCGACACCGGGAAAAGCGCCAAGACGTGCAGACGGCAATGCTGCGCTCCTCTCTGAAGGACCGCAGTGTTGTCTGTCTGCGCCGAGCGATCCATTTTGCCCGAAAAGGAGCCAAAGCAGGCTCTTTTGCGTTTGACTATGGAGCGGGGGATAATGATACGCCTGTTGCCCGGCACAACAGACCGGGTGGCCGACCTGGGGTTGTAATCAGTAAGACCCCTGGGGAGCCAGCGAGTGGTTGTAAGCGATTGACCCGCCTGCCGTGTTCCCATGTGTACGGGGGGCGAGCTGCAAATACGGCACAAAAATCAAATCAGACGATGAAAACGACGCTGTCGTTGACGTCAGATCCGTGCGGCGCAGAGCGGAGTGTTCTGCGCCGCATCCGTTTGCCGTCAACGGCGGATGAGACTGGAGAAATGCCGTATGGAACAACAAACGTCTTTTGAAAAGGCACACGCCATGGTGGATCATATTTTTCGGGCGTTGCTGCCCGAACACGGCCTTATGATACGGGAAGCTCAGATCATGCTGTGCCATGAAATGCTGGATACGCTGTTCGAAGGGAAAATCGCACTCTGTGATGCAGGCGTAGGCATTGGGAAAACACACGCCTATCTGACAGCATGCCTGCTGTGGCAGCGATTTCGTCCTGTACATCTCCCGGGCACAGTGGTGATTTCCACATCCAGCATTGCTCTGCAAGGGGCAATCATGAACGAGTACATCCCATTTTTATCGCGTGTGTTTTTGCAGGCGGGGATGCTGGAATGCCCAATCTGTGCAGTAGTACGGAAAGGAAAAGAGCGGTTTGTATGCGAAGCAAGACTTGCGGAGCGCATGGCACAGGTGCGTACAAAAACAAATATCAGCAGACGGCAGGCGGCTTCTCTTCGAATTTTGGAAAAAACATATGACCTGGACGAGGCGCCGGGCCTTTCGGGCTTTGACCGCCGTCATGTATGTGTACCGCCCATGTGTCCGCGGAACTGTACTATGCGGGACTTTTGCCGGTATCAGCAATATCTGAGGGAATCACGCGGTGCGGAAGTTGTGATTCAAATCTGCAACCACAATTATCTGCTGGCCGACGCAGTACACCGCCAGCAGGAACTGCGGCCTCTTTTAAAGGAGCACCATGTTCTGGTGGTGGACGAAGCGCATAAGCTGCCGGAGGCGGCACGCCAGATATACAGCCGGAGCGTATCGTGGGAGGATATGCGCGGAGTGTGCGAAGCGCTGAGAAGAGAGCGTTTTGTTTCCATATCAGAACGGCTGGCTGAAAAGCAGGCGGTGCTTATGGCAAGCCTTTCGCGCCCGGAGCATCAGCAGGAAGAAACGAGTGTTGCATTTGAGTTCACTCCGGAGCGCACCCGCGCGATGGACGCTGCCATCGCCTGTCTGCGGCAAACAGCCGTTCAGCTTGCCCCGTACCTGCCGGGATGGCTGCTCCACCGGCTGGAAGGAATGGGGGATACGCTTGAACTGTTCCGAAACCAAGACCCGTGGTATGTTCTGTACATTCAATATAGCCATTCCGGTACGCCGGCGCTCTGCGCGGCCAGCCGGGAAACTCCCGCGCAGCTTGCGCGGGCGCTTTGGGCGTCCGGCAGACCGGCGATCCTTACCTCCGGTACGCTTGCAACAGGCGGGAACTTTGCGCGGGCCGAACAGATGCTGGGGCTGGAACAGTGTAGCAGAACAAAAAAATTTGTGGCGCTGTCGCCGTTTGATTATGAACGGAATTGCCTGCTGTACATTCCGAAAGATATGCCGGACAGCGGAAGCGGGACAGAAGCGGAGCACCTAGCCCGGCGCATTGAAGAATTGATCATAGCCACGCATGGTCATGCGCTAGTATTGTTCACATCGTACAGTTTGATGGGAGAAGTACATACGCATTTGCAGAACCGTCTGCCGTTTCCATTGCTGGAGGCGTGGCGGAACGGACATCAGGCTGTCCGGCTGTTCAAGAGCCTTTCCAATGCAGTACTGTTTGCAGCGGGGCCTTGTTGGGAAGGGATGGATTTTCCCGGAGATATGGTGTCGCTGCTGGTGATCGCGCGCCTGCCGTTCCCCGTACCGGACCCGGTCAGTGAGGCGGAGCGGAAGCAGTATCCCAGCTTGCAGGAATATATCCGTGCAGTGGTGCTGCCGGACATGCAAAGTAAGCTGCGACAGGGATTTGGACGGGCAATCCGCACGGAAACAGATACCTGCGTCGTGGCGGTTTTAGACAGGCGGGCAGCCGAGGGGCAGCGGTACCATGCGGCTATGCTGGAAGCCCTGCCAAAGTGTAGGTTATCGGACAGTTTAGAGGATGTGGCCCGATTCATCCGGGAACGGAAGACACTGGAATATTTTCAGCAGTGAAAGTTTTTCCTTATATTACGTTATATATGGAGTTGGTACAATGCATCAACAACAGTTGACGGATGAACATGAATTGAAACTTTGGGCATATGCCCGCAGCAGTTCATCTCGCCCCAGCGTTTTGATTCAGCAGATGCAAGGGCTGCTGGCCGATGCGGAACGCAACCATTGGACTGTTGTGGGAACGTCGCAGGACATGAGCACAGGCAGGACGCTGGCCCGCATGGGACTGCGGGAGGCACAGAGCGCGGTGCGGCAGGGGCTTGCCAATGGGATTTTGGTAGAAGATGTTGGCCGGCTGAGCCATGAATACAGTACGGCGCTGCGCGTCCTGGAGTTTTTGCAGGATCACGGCGCTGTTTTAATTTGTACACAGTCCGATGTGCGTTATGAACTGTACATCAAAGGGCTGTCGCAGCCGCTGCAACAGCGGGCGATGTCTAAAGGGGGGATAGTTCCGTGGTGAGAGAGATAGATGATACACAGCGTGAAACTTCGTCTTCGCGCCTTATCGCGGAGATCTGCTATTATATATCTTTTGCTGCCTTGAAGCGCCTGTGGGAAAAAGGAGAAATCTCCGAAGCACTTTTTAAAAGAATCAATGTTGGTATTGCCGAAAAATATGGAGTTTTGAAATACTCGATTTAGTAGGTTGTGTGATAGCTTTCAATGCGTTTTTAGGGTATGTTGGGTGTGACAAAAAAGATGTCCGGCATGCGGAAAGGGGACGTTGAGAGTGCCACAAGTCAAAATCATTCAACCGCTTGAAGAACAAGTTAAGCAGCTTCGCGTTGCGGCATATGTTCGTGTGAGCAGCGATTCCGAAGATCAGTTGAACTCCTTTTCTGTGCAGATGGAACATTACACGGTCCTTATAAAGGATAACGCGGAATGGAATTTTGCAGGAATCTATGCAGATGAGGGAATCACCGGTACGGCGTCAGATAAAAGGGAAAGTTTTCAACGCTTGCTGAGGGACTGTCGGGCAGGGGAAATCGACCGGATATTGGTGAAGTCCATTTCACGGTTTGCGCGCAATTCAGCGGATACAATTTCGATAACTAGAGAGCTGAAGCAGCTTGGTGTCTCCATTTATTTTGAAAAAGAGGGCATCGACACCGCAGATATGGGGAGCGAAATGTTGCTCAGTATGCTTGGTGCGGTAGCTCAGGAGGAATCGGTATCGATCTCCCGCAACCTCCAGTGGGGAATTCGCAAGCGAATGCAAAAGGGCGAATATGTCACGGCAAGCGTGCCGTTCGGATATTCGTATATTGATCGAACGCTTGTGCCCAATGAAAAGGAAGCTGCCGTAGTACAGGACATCTTTCAATACTACATTTCCGGTATGGGTATGCAGGAGATTGTGAATGAGTTGATGAGCAATGGCATACAGCCGCCACGTAGGGCCAAAGAGTGGTGCATCTCAGATATACAGTATATATTGACAAATGAAAAGTACATTGGAGATTCTTTGTTGCAAAAGAAGCTCACAGTTGGCGAGTTTCCAAGCAGGCGCGTCAAGAATGACGGAGATTTGTCACAGTACTATGTGGAAAACAGTCATCCTGCAATTATAGAAAAAGAAGTGTTCGCTCAAGCGGAAAAACTGATCGGACAAAAACGGTTGACAGGATCTGTCCGCGTTGCATATCCGTTAAGCAAAAAACTAGTTTGTGGTGTTTGCGGAACGGTTTTCAGAAGAAAAGCCTCTGAAAGGGATTTCAACGCGATTACATGGGTGTGCCGTGCTCATTATCTTAATACCGAAAAATGCCCGATGAAACCTGTCGCGGAGACAGAGATTCATCGGGCATTCTGTTTTCTCTACAACAAACTCCTGTTACATAAAACTGTAATCTTAGAGGGTTTGCTGCAAGATTTACAGGAGATAAAACGGCGTGGCCAATGCAGTCATCCGGACGTAATAATGATGAATCGAGAACTTTTAGAAAGTCTGAAACAAGTCCACTTCTTGACACAGCTGCATTCAAAAGGAGTGATTTCCGCCGACATTTATCTGGAACGCCGTACTGCTTTAGATAAAAAAACGGCAGAATTACAGAAAAAACTGCTATCCAGCCAGCAGACGAATAAGCTGGATGAAGTCATCGGGCAGACCGAAAAATTGCTTTCGATTCTATATGAGGGAACTCCGATCACGCGGTTTGATGCAGATATATTTGGAGATATTGTGGATAAAATTGAGGTGGGTCATGAGGCTTTCTGTTTTTACCTTAAGAACGGTTTGCATTTATTGGAGAAAAGGTGAGGCAATGAAAAAAATACGCTATCTCCCGTTTGGATACACCATCGCAAAAGGGGAAATACGTCTGCAACCTCAAGAGGCCCCTATTGTCCAAAATGTGTTCAAATGGTATTTAGAAGGGGAAACGATGCAGCGGATCGCAGAACGGTTGAACTGTCAAGAGGTACAGTACAACAACAATACTGCGATGTGGACAAAGCACATGATACATCGCATTTTGGTGTGTAAAAAATATTGCTCCGGCGAGAAGCTGCCTCTTTTGATTACAGCGGATATCTTTCAGCGAGCGTGTATACTTCGGATGGGAAAAGCCAAAGTACCACGCAAGGAGCTATCTGCGATACGAGCGCATGCAGTTTGTGCATGCTGCTCGAACAAGGTGTATTTCAGAACAAGCGGCGAACGGTGGGAATGCCCGAACTGTGGGATGAAAACCGATAAGCAAACAACGGAAAATATATTGAATGCGATTTGCAGTCTGCTGAATGACTTATCAAGCCATCTTGAGAGATTACGCCCGCCGGGAGATAAGAATAATCTTTTTTCACTGGAATTGAATCGCTTGGCACACGAGATATCACGCACATTTGATCAGAGGGAAATAGATGTAGATCATCTGACAGGATTGCTTTTATCGCGCAGCTCAAAACAATACAGTCTCTTGGATGCGGGAGCGTATGATCCGCTGACATTGAGACTGAAAGAAATATTAGAGCAGAAAGAGTCGGCATGGAACATGGAAACAGACATCGCATTTTTTGAACAAGTAGTGGAGAAAGTGGTTGTGGAACGAAATGGATCAGTCCGCCTTCAGCTCATCAACGGCCAACTGATTCCATAGGATAAAGGAGCCAATGTACAATGCCGGAAAAGATTATAAGAGAAATTCCTCCGCATCCAATAGACAGAAAGCCACGTAAGGTGCGGAAGCTGCTACGTGTGGCTGCGTATTGCCGCGTCAGTACCGAGGAAGAGGAACAAAAGGGAAGCTTTGAGACGCAGTGTTCCTACTATACGGAAAAAATACAAAGCCATGATGGGTGGACGCTGGCGGGGATTTTTGCAGACGATGGGATTTCCGGTGTACATACAAAAAAGCGCGATGATTTTCTGGCCATGATTGCACAATGCAAAAAAGGAAAAATAGATTTGATCCTTACAAAATCCATATCACGCTTTGCACGCAATACTTTGGACAGCATACAATATGTGCGCGAACTCAAAAAACAAGGCATTTCTGTGATTTTCGAAAAAGAGAATATCAATACGGGGACGATGACGTCCGAGATGATCCTCACGGTGCTGAGTGCTTTTGCGCAGGCAGAAAGTGAGTCGATCAGCCAAAACGTTGCACGGGGAAAACGGATGGGGTACAGACAGGGAAATTTCTCATTTCCATATGGCTGTATGATAGGGTACAGAAAAGGGCCGGATGGAAATCCACAGATCATCCCCGAGCAGGCTGAGACGGTGAGGCTGATCTACAATGATTATCTGGCAGGAGACAGCCTTGTAAAAATAGCAGAAAATCTGGACGCCCGCGGTATCCCGACTCCGAAAAACAAGGGGAAGTGGTCGAGCCAGACGGTGATGCGGATCCTTCAAAATGAGAAATACGCGGGCCATGTGCTGCTTCAAAAAACATATACGGCAGATTTGTTGTCTGGAACGATTAAGAAAAATAACGGGGAGCTGCCCCAGTACTATATAGAGAACAACCACACACCGATCGTGTCACAAGAAATGTTTCTGCTGGTGCAAGAGGAAATTGCGCGAAGGAAAAGCAAAAGTCCTGCGTCACAGAAAAAAGTCAGAACAAATCGGGGACGCTATACCAGCCAGTATGCGCTTTCGGAACGCCTGGTATGTGGGGAGTGTGGCTGTTATTACAGGCGGGTCACTTGGAACATCCGTGGAAAAAAGAAAATCGTTTGGCGATGCATCAACCGGTTGGAGTTCGGAAAGAAGTATTGCAAGTCGTCACCGAGCATATCGGAAGATGTGCTGCACAATGCGATTCTGAGAGCAATCCGGGAGTTGGCTCAGCAACAAAGGGAGCAGACTCAAAAATGTTTGCACGACACGATATTGCAATGCGCTACAGGCGGATTAGACATATCGCTCACTACGTTGAAAAATCAACTGGAACAAAAAAACAGGGATTTTGACCGGATTTTGGGGATGGCGTTTACAGATGGGGCGGAGAGCGAATTTGTGGAAGCGAAGATAAGCCAACTTAGCGATGAAATACTACGGATAAAGCAGATGATAAAGCGGCAGGAACACGAGACGAAAATGCAGCAGGCGAAAGGTGATAAAACAAGAGACCTATTGACTCTAATTGCTGATGGGGATTTCTCGATCGCAGAATATTCCGATATGCTGGTGGTACGGATTATTGAACAAATCACGGTGTTAAGTGCAGAAAAAATTCGTATTCGATTTGTCGATGGATATACAAAAGAACAACGGTTATAAAACGATTTTACACTGATATGGAATACTTAAATAGGCGGTTTAATATTTCTTGCGTATTAGCAAGTTCGATAAATGACTCTAAAAATACCTCTGTGAAAAACTTATATCTATTTCGACAGCCATATGATATAATCGATTTAGGGATAGTGGAAATGGATGTATTAAAGCATGCAGTAATGGAGGAGTTAAAATGGGTCGAGAAATCAAAATATTTGATGTCCTTTTTTCTTGCCCAAGCGATGTATACAGGGAATGCTTTACTGTTGTCAACAGAGCAGTTGAAATATTTAATAGAGAGGCAGTAGATTTATATTCGATAGCTATTTTACTACGGCATTGGAGCACTGATAGCTATCCCCAATCGGGGGGATCGGCACAAGATTTGCTGGATGTTCAAATAGTGAATAATTCCGACCTGGCAATTGCCATTTTTTGGACTCGATTCGGTACGCCGACTGAAAAATACGGTTCTGGAACCGAAGAAGAAATCAGACTGCTGATGGAATCAGGAAAACAAGTTTTTTTATATTTCTTTGATAAACCGATACCGCCGTCGATGACGGATTCTTCTGATTATCATGAAAATCGGAAAAAATTTTGGAATTTCAAAAACAATATGATGGCTTATACTGGGTTATCCACAATGAGAAAGAATTAGAGAAAAAGATTATAGACCATTTGAAACAATACTTTAATAATAATAGAGTTTCTGTTTTTCCTGCGTTGGAAAAAAAGCATAGATGGTTTAGAGGGGATACAGGTGAAGAAGCACTGCCACACAAATTAATTAAATTTAATAATATGATTACTCAGTTAGATGGAGATATGGTTCGTACGGAAACTGTATTACCCAATGGTAAGACTTTGTATGCAGAAATAGACATTAGGGAAAATAAAGTAGAAAATATTGTGGCAGAGGGATTCCCACAAGAATATTCTATCGACATTTCTCATGATATTATTATTGATATGCAGGAGGACTTAGTATCAATTCAGAATGAAATGTATCGTATGGAGAAAAAGCAACTTAAATTTGGAGGTTACTTAATTGCCATATATGACCTTCAGAAAAATAGACTCCAACAAGTAGAACTTAAGGCACCTGCTGGAATGAAAGCGCACATAAACCCTACGGAAAAAACGATAGGGTTAATTTATAAAAGCGAGTAGAATCCGTACTTTCAAGCAATTGTGGTAGTTGTTTGACATTTTTTTCATAGAATGTTTTGGGGAATGGAAGCTTGAATAAGTCGTGCAATTCGCGAGAACATACGACCGTGTCTTTTTATAAGCCTTTGGTGAAGCACTAAATCAGTGGTAAAAAGAGATAAGTTGATTTTGTCGCATAAAATCAAGAGAAAACGGGCTTTTAGGAATTGTTCCTAAAAGCCCGTTTTCCATAGATGTCAAAAAATATTTTTGCTTTTCGAGGAGAATTCGTCACACTGCTTGTAATGAATTCTTAGAAGTCTCCTACTTACAGACTGTTCCCATTTTCCGCGATGGTTGCATGGTGTCACGCAAAAGAGTCTTTTGGAATGCATTTCTGTGCCTGGAAATCCACAGAAATCAAGCCGGAACGATCTCTGTAGCCCTGTCCCCATTCAAAATTGTAATCAGCGACCACTGGAAATATTCCGCGACATCCACTCCTTCTTCTGCCGCCCGGCGAGGCTACAAGAGATGAGGGTGAAGATAATCCTCACGGGCGGGGGCGTGCATCTTTTCGCCCAGACTTACCCAATCATGGCATGACATATCGTTTCCAGTAATATAAATCGGTTTTTTATAACGTTCCCACAAAAATTTAACAGCCCAATACAAACAGTCAAAATCCACATGTCAGCCAATGGCTGTTTTGGGGGCGTCCACTGGACGCCTTGCAAATTCCGCTCGCCCGGATGTTCCCATGCGGACCAGGGTCTCACCGTAAACGTTTTGTCCGTAAAATCAATTGGCTGGGCAATCAGCTTCATATCTTCCGCTCCTATGAGGAGCATAGCTGCTTCCAATAAATTCACTCCAGCCTCCGGATAATGCCCCAGCAGCACAGAACCACTCCACCAGGCTACGCTCCACACCCATCTGTCTGCGCTGGGCACGGAAAAATAAGCATGTCTTGCCGCCTCCCGATTCCGTTGGTCCTCGCTGGCAGGTATCTTTGCATTGGAGGTAGGTGCATAGCCTTTTTACATCCAGGGCTTCTGCGCGCAGCGCCTGCACCGCACGTCCATGAGTCAGCAGGATATGGTGGCTCATCTGCCGGCATTCCCGCCGGCCCCGTTTTGACGCCAGGAGAACGCACGCCCTCGAGGAAAGCACTGCCGATGAATACTTGCGGCTTGTTGAATGTGATGAAATGCTTTACCTTTATAAGATGCCGAAAGAATAGCTGTTGGAGTTCCTGCCGTCGGAGGACTACAACAGTATTACGAAGAAACGCAAGGCGCACTATGCGATGCTCCAAGTGGTGGCAAAGCCCAAGAGACTATAAAAGTTTAGAGAACTGAAAAGCAGATAAAAAGACTTGGTTTTCTGTACACGACTTTACCGGGTGCAGGCTGTTTGCTGAAGATAAGTCCGTTCGTACCACTGGCGTAGCAACTCCGCGATCTTCTCGGCGGCGACGTGTACCGGGGACGCGGCGTCTTCATGGCAGGCGATGATGATCTGGACCCGTTCGTCGATGGGCAACAGTGCCAGCCCCGGGGTGTTGATCTCCTTGCACAAATCATCGATGATGCAGAAACCGTGTTCCGAAATGGTGGCCAGCAATAAGGAGGCCATGTTCCCTCGGGAACTGATTTGCGGGGTCAGGCCCAACCGTTTGCACAGCTCCATCTGGAGGCGGTAGTTCTCCCGGTGAATCGAGCCCATGAACAGGGTGCGCTGGTTGAAATCGGATGGATTGAGATTAGGTTTACCGTAAAAGGGATCGTTCTTGGAGTAGGCAATGTATTTTTGAACGGCAAACAGCGGGCTGCTCTGCATCTGTGAAGGTAGCTGTACATCTTCGTAGGTAATCACGATGTCTGTTTTGGGGTCAATCCGCCCCTGATAGTTAAGCGCTTCAATCACCAGCTGCAGGGCAGTGCCCTCCCGTAGTACATCGACGGCTTCCAACAGAGCCTGCCCGATGTTGATGCTGGCGGTAAAAGCAATGGAAATCTGCGCGGCGTGCTCACTCTGAATACTGCTGCAGGTCGCTTGAAATTCGGCGGAGCATCGCTGCAAGCAGCTTAGAAGCTTCTGTCCGCTCTCGCTTAGCTCCAGACTGTTGCCGATGCGATTGAACAGGGTAACGCCCAGTTCCTTTTCCAGCAGGATGATCTGCTTGGAAACCGCCGACTGAGAAACGTACATCTTTTTGGCTGTCTGTGATACGCTGAGCGTTTCGCCTACATGCATAAAATAATCAAGCTGCGACAATGTCAAATTCACTCCCCCTTTTTGTTTTTTTATTAGTATAGCACAAAAGGGACACCGAGCTGACGCCCTTTTGTAAAATCTACAATTTTCACAATTCCACCAGTTGCTGCCTCTTCCCATAACCATTTAGTTATAGATTTGTGGAAGATATATCTATTTGCAAAACAACATGATCCTTTATATACTTTGAATAGAAAAAGCTATATTACGGAGAAAAAAATAGACAGAACATCGAATGGGGGCGTCTGCTTTGATTACCGATTGTGCCGATACACGGCTTTGGAATACTCCATTTTCGACTTTGGGCGGCAAGACGCCGCGTCAGTGGCTGGCTCCGGAAGGCTCGGGCGGCTTTATGTTCCACGCCTACGTCAAGGGTACATATGGCGTGCGGCTGATGGAAAACCTGCTGCCGTGGCTGAATTTCGGTGCTGACAACATGAACCCGGAGCTACTGGAATACTGGCGCACCCGCGGGATTGAAAAGCACCGGCACGCCAACGCGGAGGATCCGGACCGCACATGGTTCGCGTATTTGCCGATTCACCGTACCAAACCGGACAAGCCTCTTCCCGTCTGGTACATCAACCACGTCAAGAACCGCGATATCCTGGACACCGAGGCCTGGGGGTTTGTCCGGTATGTGGCCCAGAGGCAGATTCTGGTAATCACCGCCGAGGATGGAAATAGTGAACAGATTTTCCAGGAGACCCTGCAGGCCGCCGAGGCTCTCTACCCAGTTGATAAGAGCCGCATCTACTTGGTGGGCCACTCCCTCTCCGGCAGCTGCGCTGGCCGTCTGGCCGTTGCCTTTCCAGAACAGCTGGCCGGCCTGTGTATGCTGGGAAGCCAGTACGGCGGTCAGAATTCCACGCTAGATCAGGCTGCGAACATCCGCTGCTGTCAGATGCCCCGTATAGACATCCACGGCCTGGCTGAGCACATCCTGCCCTATAACAAAACGCTCGGTCCTACGTCACCGCAGGTGTACAGCAATATCACCCCCACCGATATGGGTTTGGACGCCAGTTTCTCCGAGCAGCAGTTCTGGCGGGATGTCAACCACTGCCGACCCATCACCCGGGAGGAGATGGCCGACATCGACACCACCTCCGCCGATCCGGTGGAGCGGAAACTGGGCATCCCGGTGGACAAAAGCCGGGTGTTCGCGCTGGGGTCGGTCCGGCATTTCGTCGGGGACATCCTCAGCGAGGACGGCCGCCTGGCCATGCGGGTGATTGGGGTGGAAGGCGCCCCCCATTATCCCTCGGCCTACGCCGGTATGCTGGCGCTGGACTATCTGAGTCAATTTTCCCGCGCTCCGGGTACCGGATTGCTGGAGTTTACACCGCAACAAGAGGAGGTTCAGATCGATGCCATATGAGACATATGAAGAAAAGTGGGTGTGGGATACCCCGATGAAGGGCTTGGTAAACGAGGATACCGGCGTTCTGCTTCCAGACCCACCCACCCTGCGCAAACGGCGGCTGGGTTCCGTCGTGCACCACTCGGATTTCGACATTGAAAAGCACATCAACAGCGAAGACGGCATGATGCAGGCGCGCCAGTGGTACAATGTGACTACCTGCCAGGATGAGATGGACTCGCAGGTGCTGGCCTACTGGGAAAAATTCGGCTGGAAAAAGGTTCTGCACGACGGCGAGGACTACGACAAAAAGTGGTCTGCCTTCCTGCCGCTTTCCTACTTCCGGGAGGAGAATCACCAGCGGCTGTATCCGCTGTACTTCGTATTGCACGGCGGCAACACGCCCCCCTACGAGATGGAGGGCTATGGCTTCTGCGAGCCCACCGCTAAGGACGAGCCCATCATCGCCATCCCCCACGATTTTTCCATTGACGGCGTTTTGGCTGTATATCAGTACTGCGTAGATCACTACCCGGTAGACAAGAGTCGTGTCTATATTACCAGCTACTGCGGCGGCAACCACGCCAACTTCGTAGCCTTGCGCTATCCGGAGCTGTTCGCGGCCATCGCCCCCTGCGGAAACCCGCTGCGGGAAAACTACAAGCCGGTGATGTGGTATCCCGACTACGAGAGGGTACGTCGGCTGGGTCTGCCCTGCTGCCATATGGACGGTCTGGACGATCTGACCCAGCTTCTACCAATCTACAAAGAAAGCACCCCAGCCCTTTCCGATGATCCAGACTACCCCGCCCGCATCTATAATATGCCTCTGGCTAAGCGGGAGTACAAGCTGAACACCCTGCGGGATTACTTGTTCATCTTTGACTGTAAGGACGTCACCGCTGAGGAACTGTTCGCCTGTGAGAACAGCCAGAACGAGGCGATACGCCGAGTAGGGGTGCCGGCGGACGTCACCGAGATTCGCACTGTGCGCGGCAAAAAGCATTATGTGTGCAAGTTCCGAAACAGCGACGGCAACCTGTGGCTGGAGATTGTGGGAATTGAGAGCATGGGGCATTTCCCGGATTCCACTCTGGGTGTGGGCGCCTGGGAGTTCCTGCGGCAATTCCGCCGTAACCAAGAGACCGGTCGCATTGAGCTGATCGGCGCGGACAAGTCCGTCTTTACCAAGGATCCTGGTTCCTTTGACCACAACCGTTACCTACACGACTTCGGTAGCCGCGAGCACGGGTATAACACCGCGTGGGACGGCCGCAGCGTCAATAACGGCATTTGAATCCGGTATCACCCTCGGAGCCATCCGGGTGAACGATAAAACGAACACAAATATAAGGAGGATAAGACATGAAAAAGATTCGAGTTTTGGCAGTTGTCCTAGCACTTGCGATGATATGCTCTGTACTAGCAGGCTGCGACGGCACTACTGCTTCGTCTGCGGCCTCGGCATCCGGAATGTCTGCGGATGATGGTCCCGTCAAGCTTACCGCATACATCAGCCACATTAGCGATACGGAGCGCTTTCCGCTTCCGATCCTGGATGAGTTGGCAGAAAAGGCAAACGTAGAAATTGAATGGACCGTTATGTCCATGCCTGACTGGCGCACCCAGAAGAGCGTTATCCTGGCCTCCGGTGAACTGCCGGATCTGATCTTTGGTTGCGCGATGACCGATGTGGACGTGAACACCGGTTCCTTCATCGATCTGAAACCTTATCTGGACGACGCGCCCAACATTAAACGCTTTCTGGACGAGAATTCGGATGCCATGAACATGGCCACCGATGCGGACGGAGCCATTTACGCACTGCCCGGCCAGCCGGCCCTACGCCCCTACTCCGGCGACGTGCTGTATGTCAACCAGGTCTGGCTGGATAATCTGGGCATGGAGGCTCCCACCACCACAGAAGAGTTCTTTGACATGCTGGTTCGCTTCCGCGACGAGGATCCCAACGGGAACGGAATCCAGGATGAGGTCGGTTTCAGTGGCTATGCAGGTGGCGGTGGCACCGCCAGTGTACTGTCCACTGCCGGTGAGCTGGGCTGGGTTTTCCCCGCCTTCGGCGTTGTGATGAACCACAGCGATACCTATTGCATGGTCAAGGATGGCGTGCCTGAGTTTCAGCCCATCACCGACAACTACCGCGCGGCGGTCGAGTACATCAACCGTCTGTGGGATGAGAACCTAATGGATCATGAGTTTTGGACCTTAGATTTCAACGGCTGCGCGGCCAAGTATCGCAGCGATCCACTCACCGTGGGCGTCGGCTCCGGCTGGAGCATCGCCACTAATTGCGGTGAAAACGCCCAGTATTACACCATGATTGAGCCTTTGGAAGGACCCAACGGCGACAAATACTGGAACTCCAGCGATTATTTCTATAAACTGAATGATAACCGTGTGGGCATCACTACCAGCTGTAAGAACGTCGAGGCGGCCATCCGTTTCCTAGATGCCTGCTACGACGAATACGCCGGCCTGCAGCTGGCTTATGGCTCTGAGGACGTGGTCGTGGGCAAGGATGACAACGGTAATCCCACATTCCTGGAAACTCCTGAAGGCTATACTGACGACGAGTGGACTATGATGAACAGTATGGGCGTAGGCGCTCCCACTTGGTGCAGCCCCGAGTTCGAAGCCAGCATCACCGGCGACAACACCAATCTGGAGAAGCTGAATGCTGACAAATTCTACAGTGAGTGGTTTCTGGAAGACAGCCGTATGCCGTACATCACCTACGACAACGATACCCTCTCTGAGTTGTCCATCCTGCAGACCGACATCAACGAGTATGTGTTGCAGTCTCTGGCAACCTTCATCACCGAAGGCGTTACCGACGAGAGCTGGGATGCTTATGTGCAGCAGATCCAAGCGATGGGCCTGGATAGGCTCATGGAGATTTACACCGAAGGCTACAATAGCGTGGCATGATTTGAATTAGCATGAAGAAGCACATGCGGCCCCGCATTATGCAGGGCCGCATACTTCAAAACCGATCAGACAGAGGGTAACAGCTATGAAGCGAAACAATACGCACAGCCTTTCCGTAACGCGGCGTCAGCTGAAGCGAACCAAGCAGCTCTGGCTGTTTGTTCTGCCGGCAGTCATTATGGTGACTATCTTCAATTACATCCCCATGTACGGCGTTGTTATGGCATTTCAGAACTTCACTCCGAGCCGTGGTTTTCTCGGTAGCCCTTGGGTAGGATTGGAGCACTTTGTGCGCTTTTTCAATTCCTATACCTCCTCCAGCACTATCCGGAACACCGTTCTGCTCAGTTTGGAATCCTTACTCTGGACCTTCCCGATTCCCATCATCTTTGCGCTTTTGCTCAACCAGGTCAGCCATCCGCGCTTCAAGCGCGCGGTGCAGACCGTGACCTACATGCCCTACTTTATCTCCATCGTTGTGCTCGTTTCCATTGTGAACCTATTCTTGTCCCCCTATCGGGGCTTTTACGGCGCGATTGTGAGTCTGTTTGGGCTGCAGGACCCTATCGATCCACTCACAAACTCCGCTTTTTTCCGAACGGTCTACATAGGCTCGACCATATGGCAGACCACCGGATATCAAAGCATCATCTACATTGCAGCGCTGGCCGGTGTAGACCCAACGCTGCACGAGGCCGCCAAGATTGACGGCGCCTCACGCTGGCAGCGGGTTCTGCATATCGACCTACCCACCCTAATGCCCACCATTTCTATTATGTTCATCATGGCATGCGGCAGCATCATGAACGTTGGCTTCGAAAAAGCGTATCTGCTGCAGAACAAATTGAACTTGAATGTCGCAGAGGTCTTGCAGACCTATGTGTATAAAGTAGGCCTTATCAATGCACAGTACAGCTTCTCGGCAGCGATTAATCTGTTCAGCACCGTCATCAATATCATCCTCCTGCTGGTGATGAACCAAATCGTGAAAAAGCTTAGCGACACTTCGCTGTTGTGACAAGGAAAGGTGACGTGCATATGAAAACCAAACGTTCCATCGGAATCCACGAGTCCTTCGGAGACCGCGTCTTCCTCACCATATCCTATGCGCTCTGCGGCTTGGTCCTTCTGGCTGTGGCGTATCCGCTGTACTTTGTTCTGATTGCCTCCATTAGCGATCCCGATGCCGTCAATCGCGGCGAGACGCTGCTGCTGCCGGCCATGACCTCGCTGGATGCCTACATCAAGGTGTTCAAGGAAAGCCAGGTTTGGGTCGGTTATCGCAACACCATCCTGTACACGGCGCTCAGCGTGATCTTCTCGCTATGCATCGTACTGCCGGCGGCATATGCCCTCTCCCGCAAAGATTTTCCGGGCCGCGGGCCGCTGGTGATCTTCTTCCTCATTGCCATGTACTTCAACGGCGGCATGGTGCCCACCTACCTGCTGGTGGACAGCCTCAATCTGACCAACACAATCTGGGCCATGATCCTACCCTCCTGCGTCAATGTGTTCCATCTGATCATCGCCAAAACCTATTTTGAGACCAGCATCCCCATAGAACTGCACGAGGCTGCAGAACTGGACGGCTGTACCGATTTCCGGTACTTCATTCGGGTGGTGTTGCCGTTGTCCAAGGCGATTATCAGTGTGGTAGGCGTGTATGTAGCCGTGGCCAGCTGGAACAGCTACATGAATGCGCTGATGTATATCACCGAGGAAAGCCTGCAGCCACTGCAGATCGTGCTGCGCAACATCCTGCTGGTGGCTCAGGTCTACAGCGGGCAGTCGGTGTCGATGGCGCGTGAGTCCGAAATGATGAAGTACGCGCTGATCGTGATTACCACCATCCCTATTATCTGCGTATATCCCTTTGTACAAAAATACTTTGAAAAGGGTGTTATGATTGGCTCTGTCAAGGGCTGAGCGCCGTGAGGCTGCAGGAAGGAGTGCTGCTTGTTGAACAATTCACGAACGATTCGGTTACTTGGTATGATGGATAAGTCTTTTTATAAGGCAGTGCTGGCTATCGCGCTGCCTGTGTCCATGCAGGGGCTGATCTCGGTCGGGGTCAACATGATGGATACGGTCATGCTGGGGCAACTGGGCGAGACCGCATTGTCCGCCTCCAGCCTAGCCAACCAGTTCATCGGCGTCTTCCAGATTCTCTGCACTGGCATCGGCATGGGCAGTTCCATTATGACGGCGCGCTTCTGGGGCGCCAAGGACCACGATTCCACAAAAAAGGCCGTGACGGTCATGTATCGGTTCACCTTCCTGCTGATAACCATCTTCTTCGGAGTCACCTTGGCAGCACCGGAGAAGATCATGCGGCTGTATACGACTGACCCGGCCGTCATCCGGGAAGGGGCCCGGTACCTAAGCTGGTCGCTGCCCTCTTACTTCCTGCTGGCCTATTCCTTAGCCACCACCAACGCACTGCGCACGATCGGGAAGGTGCGGATTCCCCTGTACAGCTCGATTCTGTGCTTCTTCACCAATGTGTTTTTCAACTGGATTTTCATCTATGGCAAACTGGGGGCCCCTGAGATGGGAGTGGCGGGCGCCGCGCTGGGCACGACCCTTTCCCGTATCATCGAATTTGGAATCATCTGCGGCTATTTCCTGTTTGTGGAAAAAGACCTGGCCTACCGACTGAAGGATCTGAATCTGCCCTGCGGAGCCTTCCTTCCCGGATATCTGCGGCTGTGCATCCCGGTGCTGATCAGCGATTCTATGCTGGCGCTGGGAAACAACCTAACCACTGTGATTATCGGCCGAATCGGCACCGAGTTCGTGTCGGCCAACGCGATCACCTCGGTGACCGTCCATCTGGCCACCATCTTCGTGATGGGCGTTTCCAATGCCGCCAGCGTGATTACTGGCAACACCTTGGGTGCCGGTAACCGGGATCGGGCACAACGGGGCGGTATGGCTTTCTTCATCCTGGGCACAATCATCGGCCTGATTGGCGCTTTATTCGTGGTGGTGGTTGGCCGTCACAGCCTGGCAATCTACAACATTGGCGACATCACGGCCGGTATCGCCGACCAGCTGATGCTCGCGGTGGCCATCACTACCGTCTTCCAGTCCTCCAATTCTATTCTTACCAAAGGCGTACTGCGCGCAGGAGGCGATACCCGGTTCCTGATGATCATCGACGCGGTCTTCTTTTGGCTGCTGGCTCTGCCGCTTGGCTATTTCGCCGGCCTGGTATGGAGAATCAGCCCCTTTCTGATTTACATTTGCCTGCGCATCGACCAAATCATCAAAGCCGTCGTTTGCGTATTCCGGCTGGCCAGCGGTAAGTGGATTAAACGCCTGATGTCCGTCGAACAGGACAACGCCTGACAAAAGGAGGAAAACATGAACTTCAATTCTCTTACCGAATATCTGGACTCTCTCGAAAGCCTCTACGGCATCCCCTACTGCGATTGCGCGGTGGCCTGCCATCACGACATCGTCTTTCGCCACATGACAGGCCATAGCGATGCCGAGCAGAAAAATCCGACCAATATTTCCGTGCTGTACCGGCTGTTCTCCGGCACCAAAATTTCCACCGCGGTGGCCGCCATGCAGTTGGTGGAGCGCGGCAAGCTGAACCTGTATGACGAGCTGCAGAAGTACTTGCCGGAGTACAGCGTCATGAGGGTGGCGGAAAACTTTGACTACCACTCCGTGCCCACTGTCTGGCCCCGGTTGGACACCCCTTCTCACATCGCACACAATCCGATCCGCATTATCGACTTGCTCACGATGTCGGCTGGCTTCAGCTACGATACCTATTCCCAGAGCGTGATCGAGTTGAGCAAGGCCACTGGCTGCAAAGCTTCCACCCGCGACTGCATCCGGGCGCTGGCACAGATGCCCCTGCTGTACGAGCCGGGCGAGCACTGGGCCTACAGCCTAGCGCTGGACGTGCTGGCCGTCGTGGTGGAGGTGGTCTCCGAGATGCCCTACAGCGACTATCTGCGCCAGAATATTTTTGCTCCCCTGGAGGCCGACGATTTCTGCTTCCATCCGGACGAGGCCATGGCTCCGCGGCTGGGTCACTTGTACAACAAAGACCGGGCCACCGGAAAGCTCATCGACGATGACGGCGGATACAGCGGCAGCTTTTCCTTCTCCGAAGCCTACGAGAGCGGCGGCGCCGGGCTGATTACCACCGTCAGCGCCTACTGCAAGCTGATTGATGCGCTCAGCTGCGGCGGGGAAGGCTACAACGGGGCCCGCATCCTAAAACCCGAGACAGTGCAGCTTTTTATGACTCCCTACACCTCGGGCACCACCCAGGAGGACTTTATGTATTTCCGTCGAGGCCGCCGGGACTATGCCTACGGCTTGGGCGTACGGGTGCGGGTGGACAAGACAGGCGGCCGCTCCCCTCTGGGTGAGTTCGGCTGGGACGGTGCCGCCGGAAGCTATTTTCTCGTGGACCCTAAGAACTCCTTGAGCATCGTGTACGCCCAGCATGTGATGGGATGCATCGAAGCCTTTGACAATATCCATCCCACCGTGCGTGATCTTGTGTACGAGGGCATGAATTTGTGCCCCTGAGCACAAAAGGAGGTTTGTTATGAAAAAGATTCAGGTCAACGGCGTGACCCTTGCCTATGAGGAATTGGGCATAGGCGATAATGTGGTCATCGCATCCCAGAATCGCTTCTCGCCCAACTACTGGGCCCGGCTGCTAGCACAGCCTCCCTATCATTACCATGTATATCTGCTGGTGATGCGCGGCTACGGGGAATCTACCCACATCTACAGCCAAGAGCCTCAGGACTTCACCAAGCTGTGGAGCGAGGATGTAATCGCCTTTGCCCAAGCCCTGGGGATCGAGAGGTTTTTCTACACCGGCCATTCCCACGGCAACTATCCTGGCTGGTATATGTGCTTCCACAAGCCGGAGGTACTACGCGGTTTTGTGAGCTGTGACGGTATTCTGCAGTTCCACATACCCCACACCGGCGGCACTTCCTCCAAGGCGCCCGGCTTTGACATCGCCAGCATGGTCGGCGATATGGAAAAGATCCGCCGGCATGTCTACAAGGTGGATTCTCCCACCCAGAACCCGGACCGGCTGAGACGGCGCAAAGAAAACCAGGAGGACAGCATCGATCGGTGGATGACCATGAAACCGGAGGAGTTCTTCATCAACAATGAGAATTTTGCCGTGACCGACGCAACCTCTCCGGAGGAGCTGGACAAACTGGTGCGGAATATCCACGTTCCAGTTTTGCTAATCAACGGTATGATGGACCCGGTCAGTACCATGGAGGAAGTCTTGCATGTAGCTGGGCTGATCCCCGGCGCAAAGCTGGTGGCCTACCAAAACATGGGCCACAGCGGATTGAACGAGTGTCCGGATATAATAGCCGCCGACGCCGACCTGTTTTTCCGTAACCGCGAGCACTACATTCCCTGACGGCAGGGGAAGGCGCCCTGCGGGCCCCACAGAACATCCACAGAAAGCCGGGCAGGCTTTCCCAAAACAGAGAAAGGCTGGAACGATATGACGAAATCATGGAATCTGCCGCCTGTTCCGCAAAACATTTCCCACGGGGACATGCCGGGGGATAAGATCTGCATTAGCGGAGAGCACATCGCCAAGGCCGGTGTGCTCTATCCCCGCCTGCGGGAGGAGATGGAGCGCCTAGGGCAGGAGCGCGTCGTGGTCTGCGTGTGCGGCGGCAGCGGCGTAGGCAAAAGCGAGATTGCCTCTGTTCTGGCATATTACCTGCGGCAGGCTGGCCTGGGCACCTATGTGCTCAGCGGAGACAATTATCCCCACCGCATCCCCGAGGACAACGACCGGGAGCGGGTGAGGGTGTACCGGGAGGGGGGACTGAAGGGTCTTGTGGCCCAGGGTGTGATGCTGCCGGAGTTCTCCTTGCGGCTGCGGGAGCTGTGGCAGGCGGAGGCGGACTGCGACCCCACCAATGCGAAGGTGGACCCCTGGCTCGCGTTGTATCAAAAGGCTGGCCGCCAGACTCTTTCGCGCTATCTGGGCACCCCCGCCGAGATAAGTTTCGCGGAGCTCTCGAACATCCTCTCTTGGTTCCATCAGGGGGCCGACCGCATCTACCTCAAGCGCATGGGACGAGAGACCGGATGCCTCTGGTACGACTCGGTGGACTTTTCCGAAACCCGGGTCCTAATCGTAGAGTGGACCCACGGCAACAGCGATTACTTGGACGGCGTGGACATCCCCATCCTGCTGAACAGCACACCCTCTGAAACCCTGGCCCACCGCCGCGCCCGCAACCGGGATGGCAAGACCGACAGTGCTTTTACCACGATGGTGTTGGAGCTTGAGCAGGAAAAACTGGAGGCGCAGGCCTACAAGGCAAAGATCATCCTGTCCAAGAGCGGTGAGCTGCTGCGTTACTCCGACTATCGTGCGCTGATGGCTGGCGAGTGAGAGAGGTGCACAGATGAATTGCAGCGCAATGTTGAATGCATACCCCGACAGCCTTGGAGGAACCCTAGCCGATGTTGTCGATTTGCTGCGCAGGCCGGAACTACGGGGGGCTTTTGGTTCGTTTTATATCCTGCCCAGCCTGTTCCACTCCGATATGGACCGAGGCTTCTCGGTGATTAGCTACGACTTGAACTGGCAGTTCTCAACCCGGGAGGATATCCTCCATCTCAGCGAATTGGGACTGGACCTGAAGCTCGATTTTGTCCTAAACCACCTGTCTGTGCTGTCGCCCCAGTTCCAGGATATCCTGCGCAAAGGCGAGGCCTCCGCCTATCGTGACTTCTTCATCGACTGGAACAAATTTTGGCAGGGGAGGGGCGAGATGACGCCGGAGGGATACATCCAGCCCGACGCCCGGTATCTGCAGCCGATGTTTTTTCGCAAGTCGGGTCTTCCGATTCTCATGGTGCGCTTTCCAGACGGCCGTGAGATTCCCTATTGGAATACCTTTTACCAGGATGTTCGATATGACCTGCCGGATGAGCAGGACCTGATGGACGCGCTGGACCTGCAGTACGGTCAGGCCGCGGAACTGCTGCATCGAATCCGTCGGGTGCTCGCGGAAAAAAAGCGCGCCAGCGAGGCGGACTTCTCTGGCTTTGAACCGTACCGGGACAGCCTTGTCGGGTTGCTGGAGGGCCGGCGGAGATATCTGGGTCAGATGGACATCAACATCCAGTCGCCTGCGGTTTGGCAGTACTACGAAGAGACGCTGGACAAGCTGCGCAGCTACGGCGCGGCGATCGTGCGTTTGGATGCCTTCGGCTACACCTCCAAGATCCCGGGCCGCAAAAATTTCGTGAACGAGCCGGAGACCTGGGAGATCCTGGGCCGGCTGAACCAGATGGCCCAAGCCCGCGGCCTAACGTTGCTTCCGGAGGTCCACGCGGCCTACGGAGAGGGACAATATCTTCAGCTCGCAGATATGGGCTTCATCGTTTACGACTTCTTCCTCCCTGGGCTGCTGATTGACGCGTTGGAGAACCACGAGGCCAGCTATCTGGTCCGCTGGGCCCGGGAGCAGAAGGCGGCCGGTATCCGTAGCATAAATATGCTAGGTTGCCACGACGGTATCCCGCTGTTGGATCTGAAAGGTCTTGTGCCGGACGAGAGAATCCTAGCCCTCATCGACCTGTTAGTCAGTCGCGGCGGCCTGATTAAGAATCTGCATGGTCAGAAAAACCTATACTACCAGGTAAACGCCACCTATTACAGCGCCTTGGGTACCAGCGACGCCAAGATGTTGCTGGCCCGGGCATTACAGCTGTTCATGCCGGGCAAACCTCAGGTCTGGTACCTGGATCTGTTCGCCGGCGAAAACGACCTGGACGCTGTGAAGCGAAGCGGCGCGGCAGGCCATAAGGAGATTAACCGCACCAATCTGACCCGGGAACAGATGGAGGACAGACTGCGGCTTCCTATTGTGCAAAAGCAGTTGCAGCTGTTGAAGATGCATAACGACTGCCCGGCATTCGACTTTGATGCTGAGCTGGAGATTCAGGCGCGGCAAGATCATCTGTTGTCCATCACCTGGCGGAAAGGCGGGGCCTGCGCTAGGCTGGAGGCGGACCTGAGCACCTACGCCTTTGCCGCAGATACAGATGTGGACGGGCGCCATTTCCATTTTGCCCAGGAGGGATAAGCTGCGAGCGCCCCCGCCGGAGCGCCCGCTGAGGGCGAGCGGACTACCCTAAAAGCGAAGATTGAAGCGAAGGAGATACTACTGAAGGCTGCCCGAAGAATAACCTTCTGGGCGGCTTGACCAGCTCGAATCCCGCACAGACATTTCCTTGGAAACTTCTGAGCAGACTGGCATACTTCAATTTAGAAGCCAAAGTTTTCGCGTAAGATTTCGAGATTCCTTCTTTTCCACTGATTTCATCGGCTAGTACCCGCCTGTTCAAGGCTAGGTAGTACATGATCGCCGCTCTTGTTGATAAGCGCAATGACCCTTCCGAATAAAATGATATGTATCTATTTTATATAGAAGGTTTCGAAATTGTCGACTAAATTGCTTGTCTAATACGATGAAACGGCGATATCTTTTTTGTAACAGGAAGACAGGTCGGTCTCGTTGTAAAGACGGGGCCGATTTTTTGTATATCGTTTTGGTAATAAGATGGTGGAGGAGAGGAGACGCAGATGACAGAAAACCTGCACTCCGGTCAATATTTTTTGATGAATGACGGATGTGGCCCGGTCGGATTTGAAAAATCTGCAGGGCTTCAGTTTTCACTCACGCCCAGATATTGAAATCCCGGCGAGATGGCTGAGGCTTTTGAGTGGAATAGTCAGTCGTCAGATGGAGCGGGCTTTGTTTGAATGAAAAGGATCTGAAGTGCTCCTTTGCTTTTGTGCGCAGCAGTATTGGGGGCACGGTTTGCTGTAAAGACAGGGGAAAACGTTATGCCAGCTTTCGCAGGGAATGCCGCACATTCTGAAAACAGTGATTTGCAGCCTCGTTTTCCCGCAAGGGAAAGGTTGTACTTTGAACAAAAAGCAGATATCATTGTAGTGGCGGTATCGGGGACCACAATGCATGGAGGGCCCGTTTGGAAGCATTCAGTACAGTAAGTGCCGCCGGATGCCTCGGAGAGCAGAGGAGATATGACAATGAAAAAGAAAAAGCATGCCCGCTGGAGATGGTATGAGATCCTGCTGGTGGGGGCGCTGCTGGGCCTGGCGGTATGCAGTACCGCGTGGCTTACGTCGTATTGGGGACAGATGCGGGCCGCGCAGCAGACGTTTGAGAAGCTGGCGCAGGCCGTTCGTGCCGCCGCGCCGCAGCCGGAGGAAGAACGGGGTGAGGTGTGGCAGAAAGGCGTAGAGATGCTGCAGGCCCAAAACAGAGACTGCTTGGCCTGGCTGTACAGTGCGGATACGGGGCTGGATTATCCCGTGATGTATACGCCGCAGCAGCCGGAATATTATCTGCGCAGAGATTTTGAAAAACAGTACTCTTTGGCGGGCACGCCGTTTTTGGATGTGCGCAGCAGCCCGGCGGACAGCAGGAACCTTATCATCCACGGACATAATATGAAAGACGGGAGTATGTTCGCACCGCTGCGTTTTTATCTGGAAAAAGAGTATGGCCTAGAGCACTCATCCTTTGAACTGTCCTTTGCGGACGGTGTGCGGCGATATGCATTGATGACGGTGCTTCATATAGAACTGACGCCGGAGAATGTAGAGCAATATTACAAACAACCGCAGACACAGGAGGCATTCGAAGCTTTTGTTGAAATGCTGGAACAGGAATCGCTTTATTGCGGCGGCGCCGGTGCGCAGTGGGGCGAACAGCTTTTGACGTTAAGCACCTGCGACAACCAGAGGGACAATGGCCGTATTCTGGTGGTCGCCCGTGAGACAAAGTGATGTGAATTGCTGTAGAACGATGAAGTAAAAGGCGGCAGACTGCCAATTGAAAAATCTAATCTTGTTGTGTTCAGAAATTTTAGATGGAGAGAGAAAGCCAATTGAAATCCGCATCTGCGGAACAGACTGTTGAAAAAGGTAAAGAAGTAAAAGAAGCGTCCGGGGAAAAGATGGCGGTGTCAAAGCCTTGCATCTTTGCGCAGTAAAGTGCAGGCCACGCGGCGAATGCCGCCAAAAAGGGGTGGGGGACCGCACCCGCAGGCGCGTGTGGGAGCGGTGCCCCCCTTGCGGACAATCGCGCTGAAAGCGCGGCTCTTAGCGCGCAGACGCCCCCGCAGGGCCAGTGCCGAGGCATGTGCAGAGCGAAGCGGCCGCCGAAGGCCGCCGTGCGCGGCGAATGGAGCCAAAGGCCCTGTCCGCAGGCAGCTTGGCGCAAAAGCGCAGCTTTTTCAACAAGCTGCTCTGCATCTGCAGAAAACCGGACACAGAAGGATAAAGATAAAGCACGGCAGCCCCTCGGAGCAATGTTCCAAAGGGCTGCCGTGCTTTATCGGGTAAAAATAAATTTTGAATTCACTTTGAAGCGGGTGAAGTCGTTGCCTACATCAATATTGCTGTACGGAGCTTTTTTGCGGGTTTTATACGGGAAGCCTGTTGCAGCACTCTGTGTGCTGTCCATTCCGCAAAACGCATGAACGCCGTTTACAGCACCACGCCGTCCTTAAAAATAGAGATCTCTCGGTATCCTTTCTGCTCGGTGCGGGTCTGTTTCCCGGAGGCGACGTCCAGCACCAGCGCGTACAGCGCCGCGCCCGCTTCCCCGATGCTCTGCGAACCGTCTGCTATCGTGCCCGCGTTGAAGTCGATCCAGCCTTTTTTCTTTTCCGCAAGCGGCGTGTTGGTGGCGATTTTCAGCGTGGGGGCGGGCGCGCCGAAGGGCGTGCCGCGGCCTGTGGTGAACAGCACCAGCTGTGCGCCTGCCGCCGTGAGCGCCGTAGCCGAGACAAGGTCGTTGCCCGGACCGTTCAGCAGGTTCAGTCCCCGGGCATGTACCTGCTCGCCATAACCGACCACGTCAACAATGGGCGCGCTGCCGCCTTTTTGCACGCACCCGCAGGATTTGTCCTCCAGCGTGGTGATGCCGCCCTGCTTGTTGCCCGGGCTTGGGTTTTCGTACACGGTTTCTCCGTGGGCCAGAAAATATTCCTTAAATCCATTCAGCATGGACGCGGCTTTATCGAAGACGGCCCGGCTTTGGCAGCGGCCCAGCAGCATGCCCTCCGCGCCGAACATTTCCGGCACCTCGGTGAGGATGGTGCTGCCGCCCCGTGCACACAGCATATCGCTGAACCGGCCCACCGCCGGGTTTGCGGTGATGCCGGAAAGGCCGTCGCTGCCGCCGCATTTCATGCCCACCACAAGCTCACAAACGGGCACGGCCTCGCGCCGGGCCTGTCCGGCGTGGGCCGCCAGTTCCGCCAGCAGCGCGCCGCCCGCCTCCATCTCGTCTTCCACATCCTGACAGGTGAGAAATTTCACCCGCGCGGGGTCATAGGGGCCGAGTTCTTCTGCAAATTGTTCATGGGTCAGATTTTCGCACCCCAGTGACAGTACCAGCACGCCGCCTGCATTGGGATGGCGCGCCAGCGCGGCCAGAAGGCGGCGCGTTTGGGCGTGGTCGGCTCCGGTCTGGGAACAACCGAAGGGATGGGGAAATGCATACAGCCCGTCGATGGAACCGGAGACAAGGCTCTGGTTCTCCGCGGCCAAGGCCTTGGCGCAGTCGTTCACGCAGCCGACGGTGGGAATGATCCAAAGTTCGTTGCGGACGCCTGCGCGCCCGTCCGCCCGGCGGTAACCTTGGAATGTTTCGGGCGGCACGGGGGACAGGGGTCGCACGTCCGGCGCATAGGTGTACTCCACCTCGCCGGACAGGTTCGTGCGCACATTGTGGGTGTGCACCCATGCGCCGGGCGGGATATCCGAAGCGGCGTGCCCGATGGGATATCCGTATTTGATGATGTTTTCGCCCGCGGCGATCTGGGCGAGCGCCAGCTTGTGTCCCTGCGGGATGTCCTCCCGCACTTGGACGGCGCGGCCCTCAAGGGAGAGCCGCGTCCCGGCGGGGATGGGGCACAGCGCGACGGCTACGTTGTCGGCCGGGTGGATGCGGATGCATTGCGGCATATCGGGCCTCCTCCTTTACACTGCGGGACGGGCCAGGCACGCGGCGAAAGCCGCGCGGGCGCCTTCGGTACGGATGCGGCGCAGGTTTTCCGCAGCGGCCTGCTCAAAGCCGGGCACCAGCGTCAGGTCCTGTCCCCACATTTTTTCATTCGTCATCACGTCATGCACCAGCGTTTCGTCCGAAACGCCGCGGCGGCTGTAATAGAATTCCAGCACCCAGCGGTCATCGCTGACGGTGTATTCGTTGCCCTTCGGCCGGCGGCATACAAGCCCCTGTTCCGTCAGGGCCTGGATATCGCTGGAATAGAAAGCGATGTATGCGGCGAAGCTCATCGCAAGGCACGGGGGCAGCTTTCCGGCCGTTTGTGCATATTCCAGCAGGCTGGGCATATTGCGCGCGCGCCACTTGGAGGTGGAGTTCAGCGTGATGCTCATCAGCTCGTGGTTGATGAACGGGTTGTTGAAGCGGTCCTGCACGGCGGCCGCGAAGGCTTCCAGATCCTGCCTGTCCAGCGGCAGCGTGGGGATGACTTCCTCGTGAAGCATGCGGTTCATGAAGCCCAGGATCACATCGTCCTGCATGCAGTCGCGTACAATGTCGTACCCGGCCAGATACGCCCCAAGCACAAAGCCTGTGTGCGCGCCGTTGAGGATGCGCACCTTGCGTTTTTTGTAGGGCGTCACATCGGGCACCACGGGGCAGTTCAGTCCTGCGGCCCGGAATGGCAGCTTTTCCGCCAGCCATTCGGGCCCTTCGATATTCCACACGCCGAACACCTCGCCCACGTCGATGAGCGCGTCCCGGTAGCCGTTCTCATCCTCCAGCCGAGCGGCCTCGGCGGCGTCGCGAATGCGGCCGGGTACGATGCGGTCCACCAGCGTGGAGCAGAAGGTGCAGTCCCCGTTCACCCAGCGGGCAAAGCCTTCCTCCAGCCCCCACTGCTTTATGTATTGGTTCACACAGCGCAGCAGCTCCTTGCCGTTGTTGTCGATGAGCTCGCAGGAGAGCACCACCACGCCGGGCCTGCCCGCTCTCCAGCGGTGCAGCAGAACCTGTGTCAGCTTTGCGGGAAAGGAAGCGGGCGGACAGTCCTCAAGGCGGCACGAGGGGTCGTACACGATGCCCGCCTCGGTGGTGTTGGAGACGATGTATTCAAGCGCTTCGCCGGCGGCTACATCCATCATGGCGTCGTAATCCTGTTTTTCATAGGGGTTCAGGCAGCGGCTCACCGAGGAGATGACGCGCTTTGCATCCACCTTTTCGCCGTTCTGCCGTCCGCGCAGGTACAGCGTGTACAGGCCCTCCTGCCGGTTGATGAGTTGCGTCAGCCCCTGGGCGATGGGCTGCACCAGAACGCATTTCCCGTTCCAGCCCGCCTTTTCGTTGGCCATGTCGAACCAGTAGTCCGCAAAGGCGCGCAGAAAATTTCCCTCGCCGAACTGCAGCACGCGCTCGGGCGCGTTTTTCAGCAGATAGCCGGTATATCCGGCCTTTTCAAGTGTCTCATAGCACAGTTGTTCCATTTTTGCTTCGCTCCTTTTTGATGAATTCAGGGGCAGACCGCCCCGGATGCACGGTAATAGGCAAGGCTGCTTTTGAAGATCACACGGCTTTCCACGTAGTGGACGCCGGCCGGGGGCTGTATCCCGCGCAGCACGAAATCACCCATGAGCCGGGCAGCCAGATATCCCTGCTGCGCCGGGTCCTTATAAAGAATGTTCTGCACAAGGCCCTCCTCCATGTTGCGGACAGTCTCGCCGAACAGGTCGCTGGCAACGACGCGTACCTGTCCGGCCCGGCCCATTTGGGCGACAGCATCCGCCAGCAGCACGCTCAACCGCGCGCTGACGCTGAATGCGCCGGAAATACGTGCGTCTTCCGCAAGTGTCCGTCTCAGGCGCAGCGCCAGCTCCTGCTTGTCATGATAGCCGTCGGCCCTGACCAGAGTAAGCGGAACGCTGTTCTCCCGCAGGTATGCTTCAAATCCGGCCGCCATCCGGTAGTGGGAGGGCGTGTGCGCGTCCCCCGCGCACAGCAATACCGCATCGCCGGGTGAAAGCTGCGCGCTCAGAAGCTCGGCGGCGATACGGCCGGCCATGTCGTGGTCCGCCTGCACGCAGGCGATGCGGCCGCAGCCTTCCGCGTCGTCACAGGCGAAGAACACAGGCGCCCCTGCGCTGCTGTACCGCTGTACCGCCCGCCGGGCAGTGTCCTCCGTGGGACCGATGGTGAGCAATGCGTCTATTTTTCCCCCGTACTGCTCAAAGCAGGCGTTCAGCGTTTCGGCCTGGCCGCGCTCTGTGCCGGGATAATAGGGCAGCTCCAAAACTTCCAGGTTGTAGTCGTCCAGCTCGGCCATGCAGCGGCGAAACCCGTGCCACACGCTGCCGTAAAAATAGGAGTTTTCTTCCTGTGGGCCGGGAAACGCGGCCGCGATGCGCAGCGCGCTGCGCTTGAGCGCGGACGCGGCGGAATTGGCGCGGTAGCCGCGCCGTGCACACAAATCCAATATCTGTTGGCGCGTTTGCTCGGAAAGGCCTTTTTTGCCGTACAGCGCCCGGTGGACGGTGCCGGTAGAAACGCCCGCCTCGGCGGCGATTTCTTTGATGGTCACACGGTGCTCCATGATCCTGCTCCTTTTGCGGCACGGTTCCTACAATGCGTAGGTAAAACGTTTTAGTAAAAATCCTGCTTTTATCATAACAGGCAAAGCGGCGATATGCAAGAGGAACAATGTAAATTTCTCACACATAGGCTGAATGCCAAAGCAAAGGAGAGCTTCGGAAAACGACCGTTTTGCAGAAAAGATTCCCGTTTTGCGGACGCGCCCATGTGCCGGTTTGCGAAATGCTGCGGGTGTTTACTACGCAAATTCCGATTTTATTATGGCTGCGGATACCGCGTCATGGTATAATAACCTCAAAGTTGCCGCTTGCGCGGCTGCGCGTGTGCAAGGCACACGTCCCTGTGCTAACGCACAGGGCTTTGAGAACATTGAACCATGCAAAACCGCAGCACGTGCGGTTTTGTTGGGGCCGCTGCGCGGCGTCATGGTATAATATGTTCGGTCAGCGAATGCGAGCCGCAGGCGAAGCATGAGTTTAGCGGCATAGATACCCTGTTTCTTAGTGAACACGCGCGGTACGCGAAGTGGGAGCTTAGAAATATGCTATAACCTCAAAGCCGCCGCTTGCGCGGCTGCGCGTGTGCAAGGCACACGCCCCTGCGCTGGCGCACAGGGCGTTGAGAACATTGAACCCTGCAAAACCGCAGGAGGTGCGGTTTTGTTGAGGCCGCTGCGCGGCGGCATGGTGTAATTAATAACAAGGGACGGCTGGGCACCGGGAAATGGAGCGGATGACCAATGAAAAAGTGGAAATCCTTTTCGGATTGGAGGCTGCGCACCAAGCTGTTTTTTATCCTTGCGCTGTGCCTTGTCGTCAGTATGCTGTTGTCGGTATACAATATGTTCCATATCTCCCGTGCGTATGACAGGGAGCTTTACGGCGCTCTTTCCAATTTTTTGTCGCTTTCCGTCACCGAGATCGGCTATAAGCTCGATAACGTTCAGCAGATGACAACGGACCTCGGCCAGGACAGCCAGATACAGACATACCTGTCCCACAACAAAGACGCATCCCGCGCGTTTTCCAGCGAATACAACGCACTGTATTATCTGGTGCAGGATTACTATAAGAAAAACCGTGTCAATTGTGTTTCCAACATCACGCTGTATACGGGGAATTTTACGCTCCGCTCCAACACGTCCGCCAACGTGTATGTGCCGGATGAAGTTTACAAGGATTTATATGAGGCGGCGCTGGGGGCGAATGGCGCAACGGTGTGCGTCACGGATTATTCCCGGGACTACGGCCTGTTTTTTGTCAAAGCGATCCGCCGCATCGAAAACCTTCGCTTGGATACGCTGGGCATCGAGGTCGTGCAGGTGGATCTGGAAAAACTGGTGAAGTCCAGTGTGTCGCTCAACCAGTACGACAACGTTATCTTTGTTTTAACGCGGCCCCAGGATGGCGCGGTGATGTATTCTTCCGCGGGCGAAGCCGGGCCTCAAACGCTGCCCACGCTGGACACCGAAAGCCGATGGGATATCTGCAAGCTGGACAGCGTGAAATATTTTGTCACGGCGGACGGCAGCGCGGATTATCCGTGGGATTATCTCTGTCTGGTGCCCTACAACGAAATATATGCGTCCATCCGCGACGCGCTGCTTTTCTGCATCCTGTTTTTCCTCGCGGGTATCGCGCTCACCTTTCTGGTTTGCCACTTTCTTGTGGACCGTATTACGCGCCGCTTTGCAAAGCTTATCAGCCAAATGGACCAGTTTGCCAAGTATACGCCCGATATGGTGCTGCCGGTGGACGAGTTCTCCGGGGAAGAGCGGGAGGCGGGCGACGAGGTCGGCATGCTCAGCCGTCATTTCAGCCATATGGCGCGGGAAATAGACGGTCTGATCCAGACGGACTACACCAACCGCATCCTGCTGCGGGAGGCCCAGCTGAAGGCGCTGGAAGCGCAGATCAATCCGCATTTTCTGTACAATACGCTCAGCGCGATCAACTGGCGGGCCAAGATGCGCGGCGCACAGGAGATATCGGATATGGTGGAGGCCCTGAGCAATCTTTTGCGCGTTACGCTGAACGACGACAGCGGGTTGATCCCATTGGAGAAGGAGCTCTCTCTGGTGCAGTCTTATATCGTGATACAGCGCATCCGTTTTGACGAGACGCTGGATTACAGGCTGGCGGTGGAGGCGGACGAGCTGAAAGACGTTTTGATTCCAAAGCTGACGCTTCAGCCGCTCATTGAAAACGCCATCCGCTACGGTCTGGAACAATCCACTCAGATTTGCCGCGTGCAGCTGAGCGTCCGGCGGCAGGGCGCGCAGCTTGTGCTGCTGGTGCAGAACGACGGTTCTCTGTATGAGGACGATTTGCTGGAAAAGCTGCGCCAGAAAACCGTGACGCCCCACGGCTATGGGATCGGGCTTTTGAATATTGAAAAAAGGCTGGAATTCGCCTTTGGAAAAGAAGCGGGACTGGAGCTTTACAACGAAGACGGAATGGCCACGGCGCGCATTACGATACCTTGCCGTGTGAGCTGAAAAAGCGGTATTGTGACGGAGGGGAGAGCAAATGCTGAAACTGCTGGTTGCAGACGACGAACGGATCCTACGGGAGGCGGTATGCTATCTCATCGATTGGAAAAGCATCGGCATCGAGCTGGCGGCAAGCTGTAAAAACGGCCGGGAGGCTTATGAAGAAGCCTGCAGGACAAAGCCGGATATCATTCTGACCGATATCAAAATGCCCGGCCTTTCCGGGCTGGACCTTGTGGAAAAGCTCTCGGAGCCGGGCCGGGTGCTGGAGTTCATCCTGCTGACGGGTTATGCGGATTTTGAGTACGCGCACCGCGCGCTCTCCCACCGGGTGCACCACTATCTGCTTAAGCCTTGCAACGAACAGCAGATCATTGAAGCGGTACAGCAGGCGGCACAGTCCATCTACACGCGCCGCCAGCTGCAGCAAATGGAGCCGACCTGTGCGGGTGTGGCGCGCCCTGAATACAGCGAGACGGTGCAAAAGGTCGTGGACTATCTGGAAAAGCACTACAGCGACGCCGCGCTGTCACTCAAAGGCCTGGCGGCCAATTACCTGTTTATGAACCCGGATTACGTGAGCCGCCAGTTCCTGCAGCAGACGGGCTACCGTTTTGTGGATTATCTGCTGGCGCTGCGCATCCGCAAAGCGCAGTGGCTTCTGGTGAACGGCGTGCCGCCGCAGCAGGTTCCCGAGCGGGTGGGTTACAGCGCGAATCCTCAGTATTTTGTCCACCTGTTCTCCAAGGCGACGGGGATGACGCCGCGGGAATATGCGCAGGCGCTGCGCATTGAGCCATAAAGAAAAAACAACACAAACAGCTCCCCCCGCACCGGGCGTTCGCCTTCGTGCGGGGGGAGCTGTTTGTTGAAGCAAAGCAGAGTATATCAGCAGTCTTTGCAGGCCTGTGTGCCGTATTCCCGCAGCATCCGGGCATAGGCACGATAAGTTTCCAGCGTGGTGCCGGGGGGTGTTTGATGGTCCATCGCAGGCAGATACCGCCCGCTGCGGATGACGGGCAGAAGACGCTCGAATTCCCGGCGCACGGCGTCCGGCCCTTCGAACATGCACATCTTGTCAAACCCGCCGATCATCAGAAAATCCGGATATTCCCGGCGTATGGCGGCTACGTCCACGCCGGACTGGCGCTCCAGGGGCAGGATGCCCTCAACGCCGGCTCCGCGGAACCACGGCACCGCCCGTGTGACGTCACCATCAGAATCCACGAACACACGGGTGCCGTGTTTTTTGATCTCCGGAATCAGGCGCTGGTAATATGGCTTGATGAACTCATTGAAAAGTTCTTCGGAAAGCATGGGCCCGTGGTTATAGCTCATATCCTCGGCAATGGTCATAAAATCCGGCTTCATATAACGGGCCAGCGCGTCCACCTGCGCGATCTGCCATTCCAGCAGATCTTCGCAGATGCGGTGATACAGCTCCGGCTGGTCATAAAAAGAATAAAGGTGGTTTTCAATGCCCAGCAGTGTGCGCGGCCACCAGAAAAAGCCGTCCAGAGTATACCAGACAAGGGTCTGGCCATTCTCATAGAATGGAAGCGTTTGCCGGATCTTAGGCAGCATCTGCTGCACAGCATTCTCCGGCAAAAGATACGGGCGCAGACGCTCATAGTCCGATTCATTTTCAACAATGCCCCTGCCGTGTGACGTTTCCCGGGGACAGTCCGGTATTTTGTGGGGCAGCCAGAACTGGGTGTTGCGGTCAATGCCCACAAAGTCTGCCATAGCGGCTTCATCCAGCCCGCGGGGCAGTCCCTGGCCGTACCAAAGCTCCAGTGTCTTATCCCACCAGTAGGCCCATTCTATGGCGGGCAGCCGGTCTACGGCGGCGTCGCCGGCCATGACACGGCGAAAGCGTTCTCTTGTGGTCATGGGGTATCCTCCCTGTCTGTATAGGTGATGCGCAGGGTCTTTATCTCAAAGGGGCGGAATTCCAGGTCTGCCGGACAGGGGGCAAACGGCTGCTCCAACATGTCGCAGAGCTGTGCGCCGGAGCAGCCCGGAGCGAGGGAGAGGCGGGTGCGCGCGTAAGAGCCCTCGCACTCATACAGGCGCAGGATGAATGCGTGTCCGCCGTCCTCGCAGGGCTTGACGGTCTCGGGCATCACATTGGCCGCGTCTACACGGACAAGCGGCTCCGAAGGCAGGCCCTCGCCTGAGGCGGGCAGCGCCGCGTACTGGAAAGCATAGGCGGGCCGGACGACACTCTGCGCGCAGAAGCCTCCGGTGTGCGGCAAAAATGCATACCGAAAGGTATAAACGCCTTCGTCGCCGCGCGGGTCCGGCCGCATGCCGCCTTTGGCCAGCGAGAGGGCAATCCGGCCGCCCTCGACGCTGACGCCATACTTGCAGTCGTTCAAAAGCGCGACGCCGTAGGAGGGCTCGCTGAGATCGGCATATTTGTGGCAGCACACCTCGAACTTAGCCTGCTCCAGCGAATCGTTGCGGGTGGTGGGGCGCTGGATGCAGCCGAACTGGATCTCCTGCCGGGCGGCGGGAGCCTGTACGGTGGTGTCGAACGCGGCTTTCAAAAGGCGGTGCTTTCCGTGCCATTCCAGTTCGGTGTCGAATTCCACAAGGGGACTGTCGGCGTGGAAGATGATGTCCTGCCGCACAACGGAACCGCCGCACACGGTCCAGGTGCAGCGCACGCGGTATTCCACAGGCCCGTCGGCCGCGACCATCCGGCTTTGCAGCACGCCGTCGGGCCGCAGCTTTTCCATGCAGTCCGCGTCGACGTCCCAGCCGTCCCACGCGGCGGGGACATCCTCGGCGGAAAGGAACGTGTTAAGGGGCAGCCCCGCGCACAGCTCGCGGCCAGTGCGCCGGTCGACAAAGGAAGAAATGGCGCCGCCGGGGGAAAAACGCACCAGCGCAAAGGGCGTTTCCAGCCGGTTGCCGCAGGCATGGAAGGGCGAGGATGCTTCATCCGCACCCGCGCACAGTGAGAGCGGCGTGAACGAGAACGGCTGCTGGCGCAGGCCGGCTACGGCCAGAACACGCGCGCCGCCGCGCAGCTCCACGAGCTGCGTGCGCAGGCCGGGTGCATGCATGGCCGTATTTACGGGCAGATAAACGGTATCCGTCCGCGCAAAACCCAGCGGATTGAGCACGCCGCCCATCTGCTCCGGCCGAAGCTTTGCATCCAGCCGGCGCCCGGCCTCTTCCAGCAGAGCGGTGGTCTGGCGCAGGGATTCGTCGTGCGCCTCCGGAATGCAGCTGCCGGGCAGGATGTCATGGAACTGGTTCACCAGCAGGGTCTCCCAC
>JABLTT010069992.1_pt1 | contig 61179 bp, 54 predicted proteins | sample 7160061 | NCBI WGS metagenome assembly JABLTT01 (sample SAMN14651232, study PRJNA627086) | human gut metagenome | isolation source: feces | host: Homo sapiens
ACATCGCTCACACCTAACCTCCCTCCAGTTGTGTAATTGTGCATAATACAACTGTTTGGGTATTTTTAGCACTGCTATGATTATAGCATAAAAATCCCATACGTCAAGAAAAAAATCATATTTTTTTCTTATTTTTATTTCCACAGAGAAAATCAGGACAAAATGGATTATTTTGTCTGCTCTTCTACTGTTTCAACCGCTTTCTTAAGGGCCTCGTCTACTCCCGCAGGGTTCTTTCCGCCTGCCTGAGCCATATTGGGACGGCCTCCGCCGCCTCCGCCTACCAGACCTGCAATCGCTTTGATCAGGTTGCCTGCGTGAACGCCCTTCTTCTGAGCACCCTCTGTTGCAGTAGCCATCAGATTTACCTTGCCATCCATCACAGATGCAATTACCACTACACCCTCGCCCAGCTTATCCTTTAACTGGTCGCCCAGATTTCTAAGACCGTTCATATCTACATCAGCCACTCTGGAAGCAAGAACCTGAACGCCGTTTACTTCCTTCACCTGGCTCATGACATCGCCCAGAGAGTCATTTGCCAGCCTGCTCTTTAATTTCTCATTTTCAGAAGTCAGAGCTTTGATCTCCTCTAAAAGAGCCTCAATACGGGAGGTCAGGGATGCAGGAGTGGTCTTTGCTGCTCTGGCTGCCTCATGAAGCTCCTCTTCCACCTCTGCATAGTGCTTCATCAGTCCGTCGGAGGTAAGAGCCTCGATACGTCTTACGCCTGCTGCAATACCTGCCTCAGAAAGAATCTTAAAGGATGCAATGGAGCCGGTATTTGCCACATGGGTACCGCCGCACAGCTCAGTAGAGAAATCTCCCATCTTAACCACGCGGACCTTCTCGCCGTACTTTTCTCCAAAGAGAGCCATAGCGCCCGTCTTTTTCGCTTCATCCAGCGTCATAACCTGAGTTTCCACAGGAAGGGAGGCGCTGATCTCTGCATTCACCATATCCTCCACCTTTTTGATCTCCTCTGGAGTCATAGCAGAGAAATGGGTAAAGTCAAAGCGGAGCCTGCCTGCGTCCACATAGGAGCCTGCCTGCTCTACATGGCTTCCAAGAACCGTTCTCAAAGCCTTCTGGAGCAAATGGGTAGCGCTGTGGTTCTTGCAGGTTAAAGCACGGTTTCTCTCGCATACGGACAGAGTTACAGTTTCTCCGGAGCGGAGCATTCCCTTTGTCATCACGCCTACATGGCCGATCTTGCCTCCCTGAAGGTGAATGGTATCCTGTACTTTAAACTCACCATTTTCGTTGAAAATGATACCTTTATCCCCCTGCTGGCCTCCCATGGTGCCGTAGAAGGTGGTTTCATCTGTGATAATGGTTCCGGCCTGACCGTCAGTAAGCGCCTCTACAATCTCCTCCTCTGTAGTCAGAACAGAGATCCTGGAATCCACACTCAGCTTGTCATAGCCTACAAATTCAGAGGTAATGGCAGGATCAATGGACTGGTATACGGTCACATCCGCACCCATGTAGTTCGTTGCCTTGCGGGCCTTGCGGGCCTTATCCTTCTGCTCCTTCATGGCAGCGTTAAAGCCTTCCTCATCTACGCCCCAGCCTTTTTCCTCTAAAATCTCTCTTGTCAGATCCAGAGGGAAGCCATAGGTATCATACAGCTTAAATGCATTCTCGCCGGATAAGGTCTTTTCACCGGAGGAAGCCATGGAAGCCTCCATCTCAGCCAGAATGGCAAGACCCTGGTCAATGGTCTTATTGAACTTGTCCTCTTCCTCGCTTAATACCTTAAAGATCATGGACTGCTTCTCTTCCAGTTCCGGATAACCGTCCTTGGAAAGGTCGATAACGGTCTTTGAAAGATCTGCCAGGAACTTGCCTTCGATTCCCAGCTTGCGGCCATGGCGGGCAGCACGGCGCAGCAGGCGGCGCAGTACATAGCCTCTGCCTTCGTTGGAAGGCATAATGCCGTCAGAAATCATAAAGGTACAAGATTTAATATGGTCTGTAACAATACGCAGGGAAACGTCTGTTTCGTGCTCCTTCTGATATTCCTTGCCGGACAGAGCGCATACACGGTCTAACAGAGCCTTGTTTGTATCTACTGTAAACAGGGAGTCTACGCCCTGAACCACTACAGCCAGACGCTCCAGACCCATACCCGTATCGATATTTTTCTGCTTTAATTCAGAATAATTGCCGTGACCGTCATTATCAAACTGACTGAATACGTTGTTCCATACCTCAATGTAACGGTCGCACTCGCAGCCTACGGTACATCCGGGCTTTCCGCAGCCGAATTTCTCGCCTCTGTCATAATAAATCTCAGAACAGGGACCGCAGGGGCCGGAACCGTGCTCCCAGAAGTTGTCCTCTTTTCCAAAGCGGAAAATGCGGTCTGCAGGGATGCCGATTTCCTTATTCCAGATCTCAAAGGCCTCGTCGTCATCCACATAGATAGAAGGATACAGACGGTTCGGATCAAGACCTACTACCTCTGTTAAAAATTCCCAGGACCAGTGAATAGCCTCTGTCTTAAAGTAATCTCCAAAGGAGAAGTTACCCAGCATCTCAAAAAAGGTGCCGTGACGGGCTGTTTTTCCAATGTTTTCAATATCGCCGGTGCGGATACACTTCTGGCAGGTAGTAACCCTTCTTCTGGGGGGGATCTCCTGTCCTGTAAAGTAAGGCTTTAAGGGCGCCATACCGGAGTTAATCAGCAGAAGGCTGTTGTCATTATGGGGTACGAGTGAAAAGCTCTTCATTGCCAGATGGCCCTTGCTCTCAAAAAATTCAAGGAACATACGGCGCAGCTCGTTCACTCCGCGGTACTGTGGTTCTTTCACTTTCTCTTCCTCCATATCCTTTGACACGCAGTATATGCGCATCTTAATTTGAAATCATAACCATAAGCGACATTTTACCATATTGACTTGTATTTATCAAGATATTTGCCCTCTATTTCGTTATTATCTCTATTGTGACATATTCCGGAGTGTGCTACACTTACCCTCAGCGAACAATGGCGCAGCAGTAAAACGCGCCGGAAAGGACATACTTCCATGAAGCAATCTTCTACTCAAACAGACCATCTTTTTACCAACCGGCAGATTACAGCCATGCTTCTCCCCCTTATGGCAGAGCAGCTTCTCATTACACTGATGGGCATGGTAAATACCTTTATGGTAGCCCATGTAGGCTCTTACGCCATTTCAGCCGTATCTCTGGTGGATTCCATCAATATTCTGGTAATACAGGCCTTCTATGCCCTGTCTACCGGCGGAACCATCGTATGCTCCCAGTATCTGGGACAGAAGCGGACCGACCATGCCGTTCATTCTGCGGAACAGACGCTGTTTATCGTAACTTTTATTTCCCTGATTACAGCTGCCTTCTGCATTCTCTTTGACCGCCAGATTTTAGGTCTTATTTTCGGAACTGTAGAAGAAGATGTATTCCGTTCTGCCCGTACATACTTTTTCTACTCCTCCCTCTCTTACCCATTTATCGCCCTGTATGATGCCGGCTCCTCCATTTTCAGAGCACAGAAAAATACCGGTTTTCCCATGGCAATGTCTGCGATTGCAAACATTGCAAATATAATCGGAAATATAATCCTTGTTCTGATTCTGGGGCAGGGAGTGGCAGGCGCTGCCATCTCCACCCTGGCCGCCCGGGCATTATGTGCATTTCTCGTCCTGCGGCGCCTTAAAAAACCCAGAGAAAACCAGCCGGTCTACATATCCAATTACATCCGCATAAAACCCCATATGTCTCTGATCCGGAGGATTCTCCACATCGGTATTCCTGCCGGAATCGAAAACAGTATGTTCCAGTTTGGAAAGCTGGCTATCCAGTCCAGCGTGTCTACTCTGGGCGTTACCGCCATGGCGGCCCACGCTATGGCATCCAACTTCGAAAGCTTTAACGGCATTGCAGGGATCGGGGTTGGAATCGGCCTTATGACTGTCACCGGGCACTGTCTGGGAGCCGGGCGGAAGGATGAAGCCGTTTACTATGTAAAGAAATTCTGCGTGGCAGCAGAAATCGCCGTAGCCGGAAGCTGTATCCTGCTTTTCCTTTTAGCCCGCCCCATTGTTACCCTTTCAGGCATGGAACCGGAAAGCATGAAGCTGTTTCTGGGGCTTCTTACCTTTATAACCATTATAAAACCAATCATCTGGGTCCCCTCCTTTATACCCGCCTACGGTCTGAGGGCTGCGGGGGATGTAAAATACACTATGAGCGTCTCATGTCTCAGTATGTGGCTGTGCCGGGTGTCCCTGTGCATCTTCCTGATCCGGGTTCTTAACGCAGGGCCTGTCGCTGTATGGATCGGCATGTTCTCTGATTGGATCGTGCGGGGAATTTTCTTTACCAGACGGTATATGAGCAGAAAGTGGCTGGAATTTCATGTGCTTTGATTAAAAACAATAAGCGCACAAAAAAGACACCTGAATCAATCCAGATGCCTTTTCCATGTAATTTTCCCGTTTATGCCTTCTTCCCTGCCTCATAAAGCCCAATGAGATACTCTCCCACCTGACGGCTGTAGAGAAGGGAAGGAAGCAAAAGCGCCTCGGGCACTTTATTTAAAAACCACTGGGCCTCAAAGTTTAAGTTTCCTTCATATCCGATCTCTGCTAGCCCCTCCATGGCAGCATTCCAGTCTGTTTTTCCCTGAAATGGCATTACATGGATATTGTCCACTCCTGTCTGATCGGATACATGAGTAACTTTCAGGCGGTCTCCGATAATTTTCAGAGATTTTTTCTGATCCTGGCCCATGATGCTGGCATGTTCCAGATCCCAGCAGATACCGATATTTTCTGCGCCCACAGCGTCTGTGAGCTCACACAGTTCCTCTGCATGGTCTGCATAATAACGTCTGGGTGCAATATGCAGATCCCACATATTTTCCACTGCAATCCCTACTCCATGTTTTCCGGCAAATTCGCAGAGGCGTTTAAAATACTCTATGTTCCCTGAACGCGATGCCGCATATACCGCATCTGCCGAAAAAGCCGTTGACGGATGAACCACAAGCCAGGGGATTCCCATTTTTTCAGAGGACAGAATACAGCGCTCCATGATTGTCTGATGAAATTCATGATCCGCTTTGGGATTTAAAAAGTCGTATACATTTGCATGGCCCTGATCATAGGAAAGACCATTTTCTTCCTTCAGAACGCACATTTTCTCTGTATACGCCTCCCAGCGCTCATCCAAAAAGGGACTTTTAAAGGTAATCAGGTCATGGAAGCAGAAATCAAATACCCTGTATCCCGCCTGAACGCAGAGAAGGATTCCCTTTTCCTGAGAAATAGGCTCCATATTGATACGCTCAAATACCATATTCGTTGAAGTCGATAGTTTCATTCCTCATTCTCCTCAAAACAGATCCGTCGGATTACCTCTGCCACTCCGGCTCCGCTTTCTTTTTGGGCTGTCAGATCCGCGCAGGCTTTGGTAGCCGGCTCTGCATTTCCCACTGCAGCTCCGATTCCTGCTTCTGCCAGCATTTCATTGTCATTTTCGTTATCCCCGATAGCCAGTACTTGATTCATGGAAATGCCCAGATTGGCGCAGATCTGTCTTACGCCGTAGGCTTTTCCAAAACCGGCCCTGACAATCTCAAGGCCCTGGCTGCCGTAATGGGTAATATCGCAGCTGTCCGCAAGAGGCCGCTCCCATTCCAGAAGGTTTGAAATCCGTCCCTGTTCGTCGGAAATATTTACCTTATCCGCCCACAGGCTTTCCCACTCCCCTTCACTTATAGGGCGGATGGGATGATAGCTTCCCCGTTCTGCCCGCTTTCGCCGGACTGCATCATTTTCCCTCATGCAGTATTCCGTTCCATTTAAGGAGTACAGTACAGTCATTTCTCTGGAAAGCGCTGCCTCTATCATAGGACGAAGCAGCAAAAGGCGAATGGGATGATTCTCCAATATCTCATCCTTCTGATAAAGAAGAGTTCCATTGCAGGCACACACGGGAATCTCAATTCCAAGAGCCTTAACATAAGGCGTAATCATATAAGGCAGTCTGCCGGAGGCGAAGGTAAAGAGGATTCCTCTCTTCTTTAACTCCGCAGCCGCCTGCTCTACCTCCTTTGGGAACCCTTCTCCTCTGCGGATCAGGGTTCCGTCTATATCACTTACAACAAGACGTATGTCTTTTTTTCTTTTTTCTGTCATATTTTTCCTAGTCGTTAGCAGCGTGATACTCGTCTAACAGAGCGTTGCATTCTCCTACGATTGCATCTACGGTTTCATCTATGGTCAGACTGCCCTCGCAGAACTGCAGCATCAGGTCTGTCATCACTCCGTTAATTTCATTGTATACCAGATCCAGAGGCTCCTGAGCCAGAGGGGAAGAGTTCTTCATCTGATCCAGAGGAATCTTAAATTCAGGATGCTCCTCATAATAAGCCTTCATCTTATCCATTTCCTCTACCTGATTGTTTACAGGAATATAGCCGGAGCCGGTAGAGAGAATGTACTGTGCCTCAGGAGAGCTGCAGTACTGCAGTACATCCCAGGCTGCCTCTACCCTCTTCTCGTCCCCCAGATTAAACAGGGTAAGGCAGGAACCGCCCAGAGCCGCACCGCTTCCGTCTGCTTCTGTGATCTTTGGAATGGGAGCGGCCTTCCACTGGAAGGAATCTCCTACCAGGCTGTCAATGGTAGCAAGGCGTGAGGAGGACATCATACACATGGCAGTAAGGCCGTTGGCGAACTCCTCATTTAGGCTGTCTTCCACATATTTATAACCTCCGGTCTTTAAAAGAGCGTCAACCTTTTCCAGAACCGTTTTTAAGGTACCGTCCTCTCCAATGGTAAGCTTTGTCATCTCTCCTGCACGGCCGCCCTCATTATCGCCCACAAAGGAATCCTCGGACTGCTGTACAATGTAATTTACCAGATGGTATCTCTTAATCTGAGCTTCAAAGCCGTAGCGCTCTACACTGCCGTCTGCCCCCTTCTTTGTGAGAGCTTCTGTATACTGTGCCAGCTCGTCCCAGGTAGCGGGCGGAGCGTCAAAACCAGCTTCTTTTAAGGCATCCTCATTGTAGTAAAGAAGCAGATTGGAGTTTGCAAATGGAATAGCCATCAGTTTTCCGTCTGCTGTACAGGAACGAAGCATAGGTTCATAAAAGTCATCTTTTTTTACGGTATTATCCTCTTTTTCAATCCAAGGGGTAAGATCCACCGTCCAGCTTAAATCCATCATACTGGGAATCGTAGAAGTCAGTCCCTGGTTGATATCCGGAGCATTCTTACGGTCGTCTGTCTGATATGCCAGAATCGCCTTGTCCGTTCCTTCATAACCCTGAAATACCAGATTCACATGAATGCCTTTTTCTTTTCCCCGGCCTTCATTATAATTGGAAATTACAGTTTCCAGAGCTTCTCCCGCAGAACCGTTTAAGCTGTGCCAGAAGGTAACAGCCGTCTCTCCCTCTGCCGCCCCTTTTGCTTCCTCTGTTTCCTCTGATACCTCTGTCTTTGCTTCAGAGGCCCCTGCAGAAACTGCGCTGTCGTCCGTTGTTTTAATGCCTCCGCATCCGGCGAGAGAGCCAAGAATAGCCGCAGAGAGAATGGTAGTTGCAATCGCTTTCTTTTTCATCGTTTTGTATCCTTTCTTAAATTCTGCTTGTATTTCAAAGATCGGCATGGATCATCCCTTTACTGCTCCGCCCATCATGCCGCCTACGATCTTTCTCTGGAAAAGGGCAAGCACCAGAACAGATGGAACCAGAATAATAACAGCCGCCGCCATCACAACGCCAAAATCACTGGATGCCTCTGTATTGAGCATTGTAATTGCCACCTGAGCAGTTCTCATCTCATTTACATTGGTAACAATTAAAGGCCACAGGTAGGTATTCCAGGTTCCCACAAAAGAAGAAATGAAAACCGTAACCAGCGCCGGCGTGGTGGTAGGCAGGAGGATCTGCAGGAAAAACTGCAGGTTTCCGCAGCCATCAATATGAGCCGCTTCCTTTAAGGACAGGGAGTAGCTTAAAAAATACTGACGGATTACAAAAATGTTCATTCCGGAAACAAAGAAAATTACCATCATTCCCGTATAGGTATTAATCAGATTCATTCCGGAAACGGTAAAATAATTCTGTACCAGCAGCACATCCGTAGGAATAATCATCGTGCCGATGGTGAGGTAAAACAAAAACTTCTTTCCCGGATACTGGAAAAATGCAAAAGAATAAGCTGCGCAGCTGGAGGTAATGATCCTGACTACGCTTGAAACAAAGGCCACAATAAAGGAGTTCAGCATAAAGCGGAAAATATCCGTCTGGGTCACAGCCTTTATATAATTTACCAGATAAATGTAATCCGGTATGAGATGCACCTCTTTTGTCAGAATTTCTGATGGCTGCATAAAGGAAACCAGAACACAGTATATAACCGGCGAAATAACAATCAGCCCCACAAACATGCAAAACATCTGATAGATCAGGCTCTGAAGCTTTTTCTTATTGATCATAATGTACCTTCTTTCCCTCCAAAGCCATGCTTAAGGCCATCATAATGGCTGACAGCACAAAGCATACGGTAGTGGCAGCAAAAGCCGCATTGTAATTGGTTCCCGTAATGGCTTTTTTGTAAATATAAGAGATCATGGTCTCTGTTGCTCCGTTTGGCCCGCCTTCGGTCATAATCAGCGTAAAGCTGGCAGTTGTCATAGCATAGGCCACATCTTTTACCAGCAGAAACAGCAGCGTGGGCGAAAGCATGGGCAGAATAATCTTTGTCTGCATCTGAATGCCGCTGACTCCGTCAATGGCTGCGCTCTCCATCACTTCCTCCGAAAGTCCTCTGACGCCGGAAAGGATAAAAATAAAATTGTATCCCACATTGGCCCAGATCTGTACAATCATAATGCTGATCAAAGCCAGCTTCTGATCGCTTAACCAGTTTATATTCAGTCCGGTAAGCTTATTGATAATACCCATAGAAGGATTGTAGGCCAGCTGGAAAATCATGGCAACCACAGATGCGGATACAGCCATAGGAAGAGCAAACATGGCTTCATACACAAAGGAGCTTTTTCTCTTTCTTCTGCACAGCAGAGCCAGAAAATAACCAAGAATCATGGATACAGGTACTGTAACAGCTACATAGATCAGAGTGTTTTTTACAGCCAGCAGAAATTTATCATCTCCAAACACCCTTATATAATTCTGAATTCCTGCAAATCCCTTTACTGTCCTGAATTTGTCAAGGGTAAAAAAACTTAAAACCTCATTTTTCAAAAATGGGTAATACACGAACAGGACAAACAGAACCACAGCCGGGAGCAGGTACAAATAGGGTTCAACGTATCTTAAAAAGCTTTTCTTCCGTTTCATTTTATTTTACCTCTTTCGGTCAGATAGCTGCCAGCTTATCAAACATATCCTTCATCAGCCGGTCACGGTTGATGCTGTAGACATAACGGATAAAATGACGCCGCTTATCCTTTGCATAGTGGTGGTCATACTCCATAATAGGGCTTGGCTCCAGACGGTCCAGCATAAAGGAGGTATCAAGCAGCCAGGCAACTGCCGTTACATCTGAAATCGGACGGCTCCAGCAGGTTTCTCCGCTTACGATCTCCGCCTCATGACGGGTCTTGTCAATAATGTAGTCGCAGAATTCATTTTTCCCCCGCAGCCAGTATTCCAGCTCAGGTCCTGTGGTAGAAAAATGATCTACCACTCCTCTGCCCGGAAGAAGCACCAGAGGAGCACCGCTTCCAAGAAGCACTCTGGCCGCCGCCACATCCTGCTTGGCATTAAAGGAAAAATTATCATGCCAGTCCAATGACAGGCCTCCCAGCCATACCACAAAGATCCTGTCCTTAATCTCAGGCTTCATAAGAAGTGCGGAGGCAATATTGGTACAGGCTGCAATGGCAATCACATAGAGGGGATTTTCCTTTGTGTACTCCATAGCCAGACTGCACAGATGTTCTGCAGCCGCTGAGACAACCGGGGTTTCCTCGCTTTCTAAAAACCGCTCTGCACCTTTGTAGGTACATTCTTCATACTGGCTTTTTTTCAGCATCGCCAGCACTCTGAAAATCTCCTCATAGCTGCGCTCCATCCCGTCTTTGGGACCATTGGAATGATGGTTGTCAAAGGGGGCTGCATAAATCGCCTTCAGGTTCAGGCGGTCTTTAGACTGAAGCAGGTACGCCAGAGCAAACTGGTCATCCACCTCATTAAAGGTGTCCGTATCCAGCACAACATCAATTCGCCCCTGGGGCCGTTTCAAGCGGGCGATAGACTGTTCCATTTCTGAAATGTCAATATCATCTGAATAGGAAAAGCCAAAGGGATTTGGTATCATTGTATGACTCCTTTTCTCTTTTATTTTGTTTCGACAACTTTTAATTACTTTTTATCATTATTTTTGCCAATAGTCAATATTATTTTTGGTTTTTTACAATATTTTTACGATAGTATATTTACTTTTTCACATTTTAATCATTATCGGTTGTTTCTTCGGAACCAGTAGGCACATAGATCAGATGAAGGCCGGCTGCTGCAAAGCGCTCCTTATCCTCTTTTTTAAAGGGCACATTGCTTACCATATAGTCAAAATTGGTGGCAGCTGTTACAGAAAACACAGCAGCCTCCGGGTATTTCCCCGCTTCCAGCAAAAGAATGGTCTCTCCCGCGCTTTCCATGGCTAGCTTCTGAAAATGCATATCGCTCTCATAGTAGGAGGACAGGATCAAGTTCTTTCCAAGAGCCGCCCCGCTGAGGATGCATTTATCCACATGGAAGTTTTTTAACTGCTCTGCCATAAACTGCCCCTTGGTAGCGCCCTCTCTCTCATTGATCCAGCCGCCTAAAAGGAACACTCTCTTACATAGCTTCCCCATCTCCACCAATGTAAGAATGTGAATGGAATTTGTAACAATCGTCAAGGTTTTCAGCAGTTCCGGGGCTTTTACAAGCTCCTTTACAAATTCTGCCGTCGTGGTGCTGCTCTCTATGATCAGGGTATCCCCCTTCTGTATCAGCTTTACCGCCTCTTTCCCCAGCTTCTGCTTTTCCCTGCGGCGCACACCTTCTCTGAACTGAAAGGGAGAAGCCGTTTCCGTATTCCCTGCAAGAGCGGCCCCGCCATGGACACGGACGATCTTGCCCTGTTCCGACAGGATATTTAAGTCCTTTCGGATCGTCTCCATGGAAACGGAAAGACGCTCCGCAAAATCCGCCACCGTAACAATGGGATTTTCCTTTAATATTTCTATGATTTCCTGATATCGTTCTTCTGCTTTATTCATTGATTTTCTCCCTCTGTGCAGTTTATTGTATAATCGCATTATATCCTGTTTTTTGGTTTTTTCCAACTATTTTCGCAAAAAATTGTGAAATACAAAAAGAGCGTCCGATTTCTCAGACGCCCTTTTCACTTCATTTAATCCCTTCACCAGCCATACTGCTTTCACTTTCCAAATCATGCGCTCCGCAGACAGCTGTCTCATACCGGTCTGCCAGCTCATAGGCCCGGTTTCTGGTCAGCTCCACCAGACTGGCTGCATAGCTGACTCCCACACCGTCTCCTTTTCCGGACTGTCCTGCAGCAGCAATTTCCCGTTCCCTGACCCACTCATTCTGCTCCTTTGCGAGAGCCTCCTTCTGCTCCTGAGGCAGAACCTCCAAAAGTGCATTGTAAACTGTATTTAATTCCTTATCCCACATCAAAACCTCTGTTTCTGCTGAGGTTTTGATGGAGTATACATTGGGATCTTTCTTTTCACCCTGCATTTTCTGAATCTGGGCATCCAGTTCATTCAGCCGCTGTCTGTAAATTCCGCCGTCACATGAACTGTCTGACTGGAAATCCGCCTTTTTTTCTGTTCCGAATGCTGCAGATCTGACTGCGTTGGGAACAGAGTCAGAAACTGCCGGCGCCTCCGAACTGTCCTCCTGTCTGGCTCCAGCCGTTTCCGGCGCAGCTGCCAGGGCGGGCTCCGGCATTTCCCTTAGCCTACGGGAGATTTCTTCTGCCGTTTCCCCCTGCGTACTTCCCATCTCTGCCTTCCGGCCCTTTATATCCTGCATTTCTTCCTCTGCCGCACCGGCTCCATCTGCATTTGATATCCCTTCCGGTGTTTCCCCTGAAAGCCCAAAGGCTGCCGCAGAAACCTCACTCATCGAAACCGTACTGTTTGTCTGGCTTTTTACCATTGATCTGGTATATCGTGTCACGGAAACTCCCACTGTCAAAATACAGAGAATCACCAGCCATATCCTTTTATCCTTCATATTCCACATCATCCCTGTCTGATTAAATTTCACTTTCCAGTGATACATTATCACAAAAATGGATAATTGTGAATACGATTTTCAAAGGAGTAATACATTGTAAGATATCTGTAATATCTAAAAAGGCCCCCTATTGGAGTCCTTCATCGATCATTAGATCGGTTCCGTCGGCAGCCGTCGTAGCCAGCTGGTCGCAGCGTTCATTTTCCGGATGGCCCGCATGGCCCTTTACCCATATAAAGGTAACCTGATGAGGCTCCTTTGCTTTTAAAAGGCGCTTCCACAGGTCAATATTTTTTACCGGCCCGCTCTTTCCCCGGTTCCAGTTTTTTGCCACCCAGCCTTCGATCCAGTGTTTGTTAAAGGCGTCTGTCAGATATTTGGAATCGGAATAAAGGGAAACCGCGCAGGGACGGTTCAGGGCTTCCAGGCCTGCAATCGCCGCCATAAGCTCCATGCGGTTATTAGTGGTACGGACATAGCCGCCGGACATGGTTTTTTCATAGCGCTTTCCGGTCCGGTCTGTATAGTGCATCACTACGCCGTAGCCGCCGGGACCGTCCGGGTTTCCCCGGGCGGAACCGTCTGTATAGATCTGTACTTCTGTCATTGTTTTTTGTCTCTCCTGTTGTTCATTGATAAGAAGCGGCACTTTACCGGTCCCACTTCTCGCACAGAGCCAGAATCTGCTCTGTAAACCGGGCCAGATCCCGGTTGGCACCGCCCTGGTTATGGCTGATCACATCCAAAAGCCGGCTGCCTGCGTCTACCAGTCTGGTATAAACGCCTGTAGCCTTGCGTCTGGCCTCAGTCTCCTTCTCAACCAGAACCGGCTCTGTCTGACAGATCCAGCAGTTCTTTATAAGGTCAAACTGGGAACCGGAGTACGGGGCATCCGCCGTCAGCCTGAGCTGGTTTTGAAGAGCCTCTGTAAAGGCGGTGCAGGATTCCTCATTTCCATGCACTACAAATACATGGGACGGCTGTTTTTCAAAGGCTGAGATCCAGGCAAGGAGGCCGTCTCTGTCTGCATGGCCGCTGATGCCGTCTATGGTTTCAATGTGAGCCCGCACGTCAATTTCCTCTCCGAAAATCTTTACCGCCGGCGCGCCGTCCTGAAGAACCCGTCCTAAGGTTCCCTCGGCCTGATAGCCGGCAAATACGATCGAACACTCCGGGCGCCACAGGTTATGCTTTAAATGATGGCGGATACGGCCTGCGTCGCACATACCGGCTGCGGAAATAATTACCTTGGGCGTCATGTCAAAATTGATGTTTTTGGATTCATCACTGGTAACAGAAAGCTTCAGCCCTTTAAAATCAATAGGGTTGATCCCGCGCTCTACTAATGCCTTTGTCTCGTCATCATAGCAGTCCAGAAGGTTTTCCGTAAATACATGTGTTGCCTCCACTGCCAGGGGACTGTCCACATAGACAGGAAATCCATCGTGGCCGTGAACCAGATTATGTTCCTTGATATGGCGGATCATATAGAGAAGCTCCTGGGTACGGCCTACGGCAAAGGCGGGAATCACGACATTTCCGGAGCGATCCAGAGTTTCCTGTATGATCCTTGTAAGGCTTTCCACATAGGTTGTCGTCTTTTTGTGGTATCTGTTTCCGTAGGTAGACTCCATCACCACATAATCCGCTTCTGAAATATACTGGGGGTCGCGGATCAGTGGTTTGTTTTTATTTCCGATATCGCCGGAAAATACGATCTTTCGCTCCTCATCCCCCTCTTTGGCCCAGATTTCAATGGAAGCAGAGCCAAGCAGATGACCCACATCGGTAAAACGGAGGGTCAGATTGTCATTCAGCTTAAACATCTGATCATATGCTACGCCCTCAAAATGGCTCAGTACGCCCTCTGCGTCCTCTATCGTATAAAGAGCCTCCACCTCGCTGCGTCCGGCCCTTCGCGCCTTTCTGTTTTTCCACTCTGCCTCCATCTCCTGAATATGGGCGCTATCGCGAAGCATGATCTGGCATAAATCCATCGTAGCATAGGTAGTAATGACCCGGCCCTTAAAGCCTCTGGCATAAATCCACGGCAGCAGGCCTGCATGGTCAATATGGGCGTGTGTGAGAAAAACGTAATCAATCTCACTGTAGCTTACAGGCAGCTCTGCATTGACGTATGGATTATTTCCCTGTTCCATACCGCAGTCGATCAGTACCTTACTGTCTCCTGCCTCAAGAAAATGACAGCTTCCCGTTACTTCATGATTTGCTCCGATAAAGGTTAGTTTCATATGCATTCTCCCCTCTGAAGGTGATTGAATAAAAAGTATAATCGTCTGTCAACTTGTAGATATTATACCATATTCTCAGTACGTTTGGCGCTGTTTATGAAAATTTTATATAATAATGCAAATCATGCCTCCGTTACTGTCGTTGATAATCTTCTGGAGCGTATCCTGGAGCTTCATCTGGCAGTCCTCTGTCATCTGGGAGATCTTGGCCTGGATCCCATCCTCTACGATCTGTTCAATGGACTTTCCGAAAATATTGGCATCCCATACGCCCTCCTCGCTTTCTCCCGCATTGGATTTAATATAGGCGATCAGGTCTCTGGCCTGCTGCTCGCTTCCCACGATTGGGGCAATTTCCGTCTCGATATGGGCCTTGATCAGGTTAATGGACGGAGCCTGCGCCTTCATCTTTACCCCGTATTTATTTCCGTGGCGGATCACCTGTGGTTCGTCTAAGAGGATTTCCTGCCGTTCCGGCATCATGACGCCATACCCCTTGATTCTGGCCTGAGCCAGCGCATTTTTTACTTTTTCATACTCCTTCTGCATCTGAGCCAGACTGCTCAAGGTCTGCATCAGTTCATATTCTCCCCCAATGGGAAGACCTACATAGTCGCTTAGGATCTGATAGTAATAGCTGTCGTCCATTTCCACTGCAAGATCCACGCTTCCGTCTGCCATTTCCATTTTCCGCACAGAGAGAGACTTAATGGCTCCCGATTCATCCTTCATCTCCCGTATTCTTGAAGCCACATCCTTCATGTGCTCCACCTTCTGTAAGATCTCTTTTGCCGTCTGGATCACCTGAGCCTTCAGCCAGTGGGATGCAGGAAGAATCTCCAGCCACTTTGGGATGTGAAAATCCATCTCCGTAACCGGAAATTCCTTTAAAACGCGCTCTAAAATATGAAAAATATCCTCTTTTTTCAGCTGCTCACAGTTGACTGGAAGCACAGATACCCCATACGCCTCCTCCAGCTCCTTTGCCAGCCGGGCAGTTTCTTCCGAATAGGGCTTTACGGAATTTAAAAGAATAACAAACGGCTTTCCCAGTTTTTTAAGCTCCTCTACGGTACGGCGTTCTGCCGCTATGTATCCCGGACGTTTCAGATCCCCTATGGTACCGTCTGTCGTCACCACAATGCCGATGGTGGAATGATCTCCGATCACCTTTCTGGTTCCAAGCTCTGCTGCCTGGGTGAAGGGGATCTCATGGTCAAACCAGGGCGTCTTTACCAGCCGCTCCTCCTCATTTTCCACATGACCCGCGGCCCCCTCTACCATAAAGCCCACACAGTCAATCAAGCGCACCCTGGCTTCAATCCCGTCGTCCAGGGAAATTTTTGCCGCCTCCTTTGGGATAAATTTGGGTTCCGTTGTCATAATGGTTTTTCCCGCAGCGCTCTGAGGCAGTTCATCCCGGCTGATGGCGCGCAGATGTTCGTCCTCCATGGCCGGAAGCACCAAAAGCTCCATGAAGCGTTTGATAAAGGTGGATTTCCCCGTCCGCACCGGCCCCACCACTCCAATATAGATTTCCCCCCCGGTTCTGGCTTCAATATCTCTGTATACATTAAAATTGTCCATAAAAATACCCCCTTGCACGTTTTTATAATATATGCACAGGGGGTTCACTTGTATTACTCGCTTAAGTATGCCTTCTTTACCTGATCGTTGTTCATCAGTTCCTTTGCGTCTCCGGAAAGGGCAATGGTGCCTGTTTCCAGAACATAGGCCTTGTCTGCAATGGAAAGAGCCTTTTTTGCATTCTGCTCTACCAGAAGAACAGTCGTTCCATCCTCATTGATCTTCTGGATGATATCAAAAATCTCATTTACATAAATTGGAGAAAGTCCCATAGATGGCTCGTCCAAAACAATCAGCCTGGGGTGGCTCATAAGAGCGCGGCCCATGGCAAGCATCTGCTGCTCGCCGCCGGAAAGGGTGCCTGCCAGCTGGTTTTTCCGCTCTTCCAGACGGGGAAAGCGCTTATAGATCATCTTTAACGTTTCTTCCATCTCATTTTTATCCTTGCGGGTATAAGCGCCCATTTTTAGATTCTGAAGCACTGTCAGGGTAGCGAATACGCGCCGTCCCTCAGGCACATGGGCGATTCCCATGCTTACCAGCTTATAACCAGGCAGACGGGTAATATCCGTTCCTTCATAGACGATTTTTCCTGCCTTGGCGCTTAAAAGGCCTGTAACTGTATGCAGTGTCGTGGTCTTTCCCGCACCATTTGCGCCGATTAAAGCCACAATCTCTCCCTGGTCTACATCAAAGGAGATTCCCTTTAACGCCTGGATCACACCGTAATACACCTCCAGGTCTCTGACTTCAAGCATAGCCATAATATCCTCTCCTCCTATTCACCAAGATATGCTTTTACAACTTCCGGATCATGGAGCACCTGGCTGGTGGGGCCTTCTCTTAATACCTGTCCGAAGTTTAAGACAGTAAGCTTCTCGCAGATACCGCTTACCAGCTTCATATCGTGCTCAATGAGCAGAATCGTCATATCAAAATTGTCTCTGACAAAACGGATGGTATCCATAAGCTCTGCCGTTTCGTTTGGATTCATGCCTGCCGCAGGCTCATCTAAAAGGAGCAGCTTGGGATCTGTAGCCAAAGCTCTGGCAATCTCCAGCTTTCTCTGCTTTCCATAGGGAAGATTGGAGGCCTTAAAATCACACTCTCCTGCCAGACCGAATACTTCTAACAGGCTCATGGCTTTTTCATCCATCTCTCGTTCCACTCTATGGTATCTGGGAAGGCGCAAAATCCCTTCCAGTGTAGAATACCTGTGATGATTGTGAAGACCCGTCTTTACATTGTCAAGCACCGACATATCCTTAAACAGACGGATATTCTGGAAGGTTCTGGCAATACCGTCCTGATTGATCTGAATCGTACTTCTGCCTGTGATGTTTTTTCCGTCCAGGACAATACTTCCTGCATTGGGTTTATAAACACCTGTAAGAAGGTTAAACACGGTAGTCTTTCCCGCTCCGTTCGGGCCGATCAGACCGTAAAGCTGCCCTTTTTCAATATCAATATGGAAACCGTCAACGGCCTTAAGACCGCCAAAGGAAATGCTTAAATTTTTTACTTCCAGCAGTGCCATTATGCCGCCTCCTTCTCTTTCTTTCTGAATTTCTGAGCAATCCGCTCTCTGAGCACGACAAACTGAGGTGCAGAATTAAAGAGCATGGCAAGGATCAAAACAACTGCATAGATCAGCATACGGTAATTGCTCAGTCCTCTCAGAAGCTCCGGAAGCATATACAGAACAACAGCGGCGATGACAGAACCGCGGATATTTCCGATCCCGCCCAAAACCACATATACAAGAATCATGATAGACATATTATAACCAAAGTTCTTCGGCAGAGCCGTTAAGGTAGTCAGGTTATGGGCATAGAGAACGCCTGCCACGCCTGCCAAAGCCGCTGATACGGAAAATGCCAGCAGCTTATACTTTGTAATATTGATTCCTACAGACTCAGCCGCAATCCGGTTGTCACGGATTGCCATGATCGCCCGTCCGGTCCGGGAATTGATGATATTCAAAACAATAAACAACGTAATCAGCACCAGGATCACGCCAATAGTAAAGGTGGCTGCCTGGGGAGTGCCTGTAATCCCCTGAGCGCCTTTGATCAGCACCTCTCCGTCCGGTGCCAGCCCCAGAGAAAGGGAGTCCTTTAAAGAAAAATGGAAACCGGCGCTGTCTCTGCCGAGATAAATGGCATTTACAAGGTTTTTAATGATTTCTCCAAAGGCAAGTGTTACAATCGCCAGATAGTCACCCTTTAAACGCAGTACCGGAATACCGATAAGAATCCCGAAAACTGCCGCCGCCGCTGCTCCTATGAAAATTGCGATTACCAGAGAAAGGGTGGGATCAATGGAGCCCTTCATGCATTTGGAAAAAAGAGCGCCCGCAAAAGCGCCCACACACATAAAACCTGCATGACCCAGACTCAGCTCTCCTAAAATGCCTACAGTCAGATTCAGGGACACAGCCATAATGACATAAATGCAGAAAGGCACTAAAAGTCCCTTGACAAGACTGGAAATATGCCCTCCGCTTATCATAAACTGCATGATCAGCCAGGCAGCGATCACCATACAGTAGGTGATCATGTTATTGATAAATATTTTTTTCTTTGCTGTGCTTTTCATACCGGTACACCTACACTTTCTCTCTGATCTGTTTTCCAAGAATACCTGTGGGCTTCACAAGCAGTACAACAATCAGAACAGAGAACACAATGGCATCTGATAACTGGGAAGAAATATATGCCTTTGACAAAATTTCGATCACTCCCAGAAGGATTCCTCCGATAAATGCTCCCGGTATGGAGCCGATTCCTCCGAATACGGCAGCCACAAAAGCTTTGATGCCTGGCATAGAGCCGGTGTATGGCGTTAAGGACGGATAAGCAGAGCACAAAAGCACACCTGCGATGGCTGCAAGAGCAGAACCAATAGCAAAGGTAAGGGCAATGGTACCGTTTACATTGATACCCATAAGGGTAGCAGCACCCTTATCCTCTGATACAGCCAACATAGCCTGTCCTGCCTTGGAGCGGTTTATAAATGTCACAAGCCCCACCATGATAATAATACATGTTATAATCGTAACAATTGTTTCTCCTGTAACCGTCAGCTGTCCGTCTGCCAGACGCAGAGCCGGAAGGGTCACTACGGACTTAAAAGATTTGGTATCAGCTCCAAAGATTAAAAGAGCCAGGTTCTGAAGCAGATAGCTGACGCCGATGGCTGTGATCAGTACTGCCAGCGGGGAAGCTGCACGAAGAGGCTTATATGCCACTCTCTCGATCACAACGCCCAGAACCGTGCACACTACAACTGCTAAAAGCACACCTGCCAGGGGAGGAAGCCCCATGGAACCGGTTGCCACGAATACCACATAGCTTCCGATCATTATAACATCGCCGTGAGCAAAATTCAGCATCTTGGCGATTCCATATACCATGGTATATCCAAGGGCTATGATTGCGTATACACTGCCCAGGCTGACGCCGTTGATCAAATAGTTAACAAAGCTCATTCTATAACACCTCTTCTATGGTTTACTACAGATAAGAGGGCTGTCTTGCGACACCCCTCTTTCGGGTCTTTCGTTATATACGGATCATTCCATGGCTGCATATGCGCCGTCTACAATCTTCACAGCCTTAGGTTCCTTGTGCGGCTCACCGTCCTCTGTCCAGGTCATTCCGATGCCGGTAAGACCATCCAGCTTGATATTCAGCATGGATGCCTTCATCGCCTCGCACAGATCGCTGACAGACATATCCGGTGTTGCCTTTGCATCCTCAATTGCTGCCTTTACTGCATAAACTGCATCGTAGGCATCTGCTGCAAACTGGATCGGTGTCTCGCCGTATGCTTCCTCATATGCCTTTACAAACTGCACGGTCAGGTCATCTGTTGCATCTGCCGCAAATGGAGTTAAGAGCATCAGGCCTTCTGCCAGACTGGTATCAAAGCCCTCTACCTGAAGGATACCATCCATACCGTCTACACCAAAGAACAGAGGAGCAAAGCCCATGGTATTGGCCTGCTGAAGAATCAGAGAAGCCTCTGTGTAATATATGGGAAGAAATACCATCTCAGCACCTGCGTCCTTTGCCTTCTGAAGCTGTGTGGAGAAGTCCTTATTACTGTCAGCTGTAAATGCTTCTGACGCTACAATCTCAATTCCCTGAGCAGGAGCCTCCTGAGCAAATTTCTCATACACACCGCTGGAATATACATCAGAGCTGTCGTAGATTACCGCAATTTTGGAGGCAAGCTTATGCTCTCCAATGTAGGTTGCAGAAGCAGCTCCCTGATCCGGATCAGAGTAGCAGATACGGAATACATTGGGATTAGCCGCACACTCAACTACAGAACCGGATGGCGTAATCTGGAACATATTATCTGCTGCGGACTTATCTGCCACTGCCAGACAGGGAGCTGATGTAGTGGTTCCTACCAGCACCTGCATTCCCCAGTCCTTTAAGGTATTATACGCATTTACACTTTTTTCTGCGTCATGTTCATCATCCTGGAACTGGAACTCGATCTGATAGCCATTGATACCGCCTGCTGCATTGATCTCATTTACAGCCAGCTCTGTACCGTGCTGTACAGCCATTCCATATACCGCTGCGCCACCTGTAACAGGGCCGATGCCGCCGATCTTAAATACCTCTGCCGCTTCGCTTCCGCCCTCAGATTTTGCTTCTGCTGAAGCGGAACTTCCTTCAGCCTTTGTCCCGGCTGCTGAGCCGGAACCTCCGCAGGCAGCTAATGAAACTGCCATTGCTGCTGCAAGTCCTGCGCATAAAAGTCTTTTTTTCATAATATCCTCCTCCTGCAGTGCCAGACACTGTCCCTGCCTCTTCAAAGCCGGAACTCTGCTCACTGCATATTTATAATGCTCTGCTGTATTAAAGCTTTCTTAAGATTATAAGAATTTCCCCCTGCATTGTCAACCGTTTTCCCTGATTCCTGCTATAACGAAAAGTTATTCCTTCCATTCCAGCAGGGCATTTTCTGCCCGCCGGTCCCTGAGCATCAGGTCATACAGCGCATCCTTTGCAGGCTTTCCGCCAAAAAGTACCTCATTTACCTGCTCCACGATTGGCATGGACACCTGATATTTCTGAGAAAGAGCTCTGGCCGCTCTGGCAGAGTACACACCCTCTACTACCATTTTTACTTCTTTCATGGCTTCATCCATCGTATATCCCTTACCGATCAGAATCCCTGCTCTGCGGTTTCGGCTATGCATACTGGCGCAGGTAACGATCAGGTCTCCGATTCCGGTCAGGCCGGAAAAGGTCTCCGGGCTTCCTCCCATGGCAGTACCAAGCCTGGTAATCTCAGCAATGCCTCTGGTGATTAAGGCAGCCTTTGTGTTGTCGCCGCAGCCTAAGCCGTCCGCAATTCCCGCAGCAAGGGCGATTACATTTTTAAGCGCGCCTCCCAGCTCAATTCCCAGCATATCCGGGCTGGTATACACCCGGAATACAGGACTCATAAACAGATTCTGCACCAGCTCCGCATCCTGTCTTCTGTGCGCTCCTGCCACGCAGGTAGTGGGGAGCCCCCGGCTTACCTCCTCTGCATGGCTGGGTCCGGAAAGAACCGTAACCCTGGCAGCCGGAAGCTCTTCCTCAATGATCTCAGACAGATTTTTAAGAGTCGTATCCTCAATCCCCTTGGCTACATTGGTAATGACCTGCCCTTCCTTTAAAAAAGGAGCCATCCTGTGCGCGGTTTCCCTCACATAAACCGATGGAACCGAAAGGACCAGAAGCTCCTTATCCTTCATGGCCTGCTCAAGGTCTCCTGTCACACGAATCTTCTCCGGAATCGGCGTATCCCCCAGATTGGGATGGCGTCTTGTGGCTGTAAGCGCTTCTACCTCCGCAGGAACCGCAGACCACAGCTCCACCTCATGGCCGTTTCCCATAAGGAGAACCGCTATAGCAGTTCCCCAGGTTCCTGAACCGATCACACCAATCTTAGACATATCGTACCCCTCCTGTTACTGTATTTATGTATTTACTGCTTTTTGGCTCCCACTTTATTTTCCGTGCCCTTTAAAAGACGGCCGATATTCGCCCGGTGACGCCAGAAGGCCATGACCGTGATCACAACTGTCACAGCTGTAAACTCCAGTTTTCCCGGTATAAGGCCATAGGCTCCACGGAGATTCTGGACTGCGTCCCAAACAAGAAGGATTACAGATACCACTAAAGAACCTAAAGAAACATAGCGTGTCACTGCCACAAGCAGGATAAAGCAGGATAGGCAGATCACAGTAAGTCTCCAGTCAATGGAGAAAATAATGCCCGCTGTGGCTGCAATTCCCTTTCCGCCCTTAAATCCCAGATAAAAGGGGAAATTATGTCCCAGGATCACTCCAAGGCCCGTATAGAGCATATACACATACATAAACTCCGGCTGATCCTTAAACAGCAGCCGCGTGATAAAGCAGGGAATCACGGTTTTTAAGAAATCTCCCATAAAAACCGTAAGGCCTGCCTTTTTTCCCATTACGCGCAGGGCGTTTGTGCTGCCTGAGTTGCCGCTTCCATAACTGCGTATATCAATGCCGTGAAGCTTTCCATAAATATATCCGGTCTGAAACAGGCCGCACAGATAACCGGCAGCCAGACAAATGATGCGTTCCATTTCTCATATCCCCTTGTATTACTGATCTTTTTCCTTCCGTTCCCGGATGATGAATTTTAAGGAGGTACCCTTAAATCCAAAAGCGTTTCGGATCTGATTCTCCAGATATCTCGTATAGGAGAAGTGCATCAGCTCCTTATCGTTTACAAACACCACAAAGGTCGGCGGCTTTACAGATACCTGGGTCATGTAGTAAATCTTTAAGCGCTTGCCCTTGTCAGAAGGCGGCTGCTGCATGGCTACTGCCTCTGTCATGATCTCATTAAGAACACCGGTCGCTACACGGAGATTCTGATTCTGGCGTACCATATCGATCATGTCAAACAGCTTTGGAAGACGCTGTCCGGTGGCAGCCGAGATAAAGATAAATTCCGCATAGGGCATGAATGCCAGAGTTTCCCGGATTTTATTCGTATACTGGTAAATGGTCTTGTCATTCTTCTCAATGGCATCCCATTTATTTACAGCCACAATAATTCCCTTGCCTCTGTCATGTGCAATTCCGGCAATCTTTGCATCCTGCTCCGTAACGCCTTCCTTGGCATCAATGACCACAACCACAATGTCCGCCCGCTCCACTGCGGTTACCGTACGGATAATACTGTAGCGCTCCAACTCTTCTTTGATTTTATTTTTGCGGCGGAGTCCCGCTGTATCGATAAATACATAGGGCGTACCGTTGTGGACAATCTCTGTATCCACCGCATCTCTGGTAGTTCCGGCAATATCAGATACAATGACCCTGTTTTCTCCTAAAAGCTTATTGATAATGGAAGATTTTCCTACATTTGGCTTTCCGACCACCGCAATTCTCGGACGGTCATCCTCCTCTTCCTCTGAGGCAGTTCCGTCAAAATGCTTTACCACCTCATCCAACAGATCACCGATCCCCAGACGGGATGCCGCAGAAACAGGAACAGGATCGCCGATTCCCAAATTGTAAAACTCATATACGTCATTTCCAAATTTTGCTATGCTGTCTACTTTATTTACAGCCAGCACAACCGGCTTTCTGGATTTGCGGAGCATGTCTGCCACCTTGGAATCTGCATCCACCAGTCCCTGACGCACATCTACGATAAACACGATCACATCTGCGGTGGAAATGGCGATCTCCGCCTGCTCCCGCATCTGGGATAAAATGATATCGCTGGTATCCGGCTCAAAACCGCCTGTATCAATTAAAGTGAAATTCATATCCAGCCAGGAACAGTCCGCATAAATACGGTCTCTGGTAACGCCTGGGGTATCCTTTACAATGGAGATGGTATCTCCTGCTATTACATTAAACAGCGTAGATTTTCCCACATTGGGTCTTCCTACGATGGCTACCACTGGTTTGCTCATTTATCTGTATTCCTCCTTATATGACTCGTCCGACAGCTCATCAAGCTCATAGCCTTCATAGCCGTAGTCTGCTCCAAAGCCTGCTTTATCCTCTGTTTGTTCTGCTTCCAGCTCTGGATAAAGAACCGCCTTTACAAAATCGCGCCCGCTTGATTTTACTATACGCACCTTTACTTGTAAAGCCTTTTCTGCATCCTCCGCCGTGAGATCATCCAAAAAGACGGTCTCGCCGCTGCGGAACATATTTACCGGAAGAAGAAGGTATTCTCCCAGCTCTTTGCCCTTTAGCTGGGCGATCACATCCTGCCCGGTAAGAAGACCGGATACGGTGATGGATTCCCCAAAAAAATCATTTCTTATGGGATAAATATGAATGGTGCGGCCAGGAAATTTTTCACGGATCCATCCGGCATATTTCTTTATATAAGGATAGGGAAGACGGCCGGTTGCAATGGAAACGGTACGGTTTTGCCCATCATCAGAGTACCCTTTTAACGCCTCCTCTACTTCTGAGGCCAGAAGCCTCAGCATTCCCACTCCATTTTCCAGCTGGATATAACCGTCATAGCGCTCCTCCTCCGGAAGTGGGCGCTCTGCCAGAATATACCACTCGTCGCTGGCGTGGATAAAGTGGATCCCATGCTCCTTATACAGCTTTTTCTGCCACATCTCAATCAGGTCGATGACCTGGCAGGCATCCTCCTTTGTAAACGGCTCTAAGGGATACAGGCCGTCTCTGTACCTGGAAAGCCCCACCGGCACCACGGATACGCTCTGCATACAGGGAATATACTTTGTAAGATCCTCAATGGAGCGCTTTAACTCCTCCCTGTCATTGACACCCTTACATAAAACAATCTGTCCATTCATGGGCGTACCTGCCTCATAAAGGCGGTCAATCATCTTGAGCGCCTGTCCTGCAAAACGGTTGTGCAGCATCTTGCAGCGAAGCTCCGGATTGGTGGTCTGGACGGAAATATTGATCGGAGCCAGCTTAAAGCGGATAATCCGCTCGATATCCCTTTCCTTCAGATTCGTAAGGGTCACATAATTCCCCTGGAGAAAGGAAAGTCTGGTATCATCATCCTTAAAATACAGTGTTTCCCGCATTCCCGGAGGCATCTGGTCAATAAAGCAGAAAATGCACTTGTTGCTGCAGGAACGGTACTCGCTCATAAGGCCGTTTTCAAATGTAAGACCCAGGTCCTCATAATCGTTTTCAATGTCAAGCTCCCACTCTTCTCCGTTGGCCTTTCTCACTGTCATAAGCATGGACGGGCTGTTTACATAGTATTCATAATCAAATATATCCTCTATGGGATTTCCGTTGATCGTAAGGACACAGTCTCCCGGCTCCAGTTCCAGTTCTTCGCCAATGGAACCCGGATCTACCTTTGAAATAAGATGTCCTTTCAGTTTCTTTTCCATATTATTTTAACCTCAATCTGTCTGTATTCTGATGTTCTTTTTCTATCATAACAATTTTACCTATGTTTGTAAATGGCAACTTCCGAATGTATTTTTCAGTAAAATATCTGTAAAGTCTTGACCGGAATGGCGGGAAATGGTATATATCATATGTATGCCCCCGGATCAGGACGGCCTGTCCGTCCTTCCTTAAGGGGAAACCGTCACTACAATGGACAAAGGAGTAAGCTTTCATGGCTAACAATTTCGTATTTAATGATTCCCTCCCCGTTGCACCGTTAAAGCTGGCTGCCCTGGAAAGCTGCCGGGACTTCGCTTCCAAGGTCAACGATCACATTGTGCAGTTCCGCCGCAACGATATCGAAGAACTGACCCGCCGCAAGGCAGATCTGCGCTACCGCGGATATGATGTGGATTCCTATCTGTTGGACTGCCACTGCCCGCGCTTTGGCACAGGCGAGGCAAAAGGCGTGATCAATGAATCTGTACGCGGCAACGATGTATTTGTAATGGTTGATGTAATGAACTACAGCATCCCCTACACTGTATGCGGCTACACCAACCACATGTCCCCGGATGACCATTATCAGGATTTAAAGCGTATTATCGGCGCCTGCTCCTCTACGGCTCACCGGATCAATGTAATTATGCCTTTCCTCTATGAAAGCCGCCAGCACAAGCGCAGCAAGCGCGAGTCCTTAGACTGTGCCATGGCACTGGAGGAGCTGGTTGCAATGGGCGTAGAAAACATCATTACCTTTGACGCCCACGATCCCAGAGTGCAGAATGCCATCCCCCTTTACGGCTTTGACAACTTCCTGCCTACGTATCAGTTTGTAAAAACACTGTTCTCCCACGATACTACCACAAAGATTGACAAGGAGCATCTGATGGTAATCAGCCCGGATGAAGGCGCTATGAACCGCGCGGTATACCTGGCAAACAACCTGGGCGTAGATATGGGTATGTTCTACAAGCGCCGCGACTATTCCAAGGTTGTAAACGGACGCAACCCCATCGTGGCTCATGAGTTCTTAGGTTCCTCCGTAGAAGGCAAGACCGTTCTGATCATCGACGATATGATCTCCTCCGGTGAAAGTATGCTGGATACCTGTAAGGAATTAAAGGAAAGAAAGGCTGCCAAGGCCATCGTATGCTGTACCTTCGGCCTGTTCACCAACGGACTTGAGAAATTCGACGAGTATTTTGAGAAGGGTTATCTGGATTATGTGATCACAACCAACTTAAATTACCGTCCAAAGGAGCTCTTTGACCGCAAGTGGTATCTGGAGGCAGATATGAGCAAGTACACCGCTGCTATTATCAACTCCTTAAACCACGACCGTTCCATCGGAGCAACCCTTTCTCCTACAGAGAAGATCCAGAAGCTGGTAAGAAAAAGACAGCAGCTCATCTAATAATATCATGAAACCCCGTCCGGGCCGCCATCAAGGGCCACCCGAAGGCGGGGTTTTTTCATTGCCATATCATTTCAGGCATAAAAATGCTGCCAGAGTTCCTCTTTTAGCCCCAGCCTTCCGGTGGGAAAAAAGCACCTCGTGGTTGCACATGGTACAGATATTGGCCGTGTGGATCTGCTCTTTTTTTAGTCCGGCTTCCAGAAAAAGGATTTCATTTGCCGTCCACAGATCCAGCTGATATTTGCCCGGAGCCTTTCCTTCTGTAAAAAGGGCAGGATGCCATCTGGGAGCAAAGGCTTCTTTAAATTCCTCCACCACCTCTTCTCCCACTTCAAAGCAGTCCTTACAGATGCTGGGGCCGATGCAGACCACCAGATCCTCAGGCCGGGTGCCGAAGGCCTCCTTCATGGCCTTTATGGTTTCCTGTCCCATGGCCTTTACCGTCCCCCTCCAGCCGGAATGACTTAAGCCGATGGCCCTGTGGGTCCGATCCACAAAATACAGCGGCACACAGTCCGCATAAAAGGTCACAAGGGTCTGGCCGGGTATGTCTGTGATCATCCCGTCTACATCCCGGTAATCTCTGGGAATGATTACCCCTTTTCCCTCATCTGCCTTGGTCATGCGCCGGACATTGACCGTATGGGTCTGCCAGGATACGGTCATCCGATCTCTGTCTACCCCAAGAGCCGCGGCCATTCTGGTAAAATTTTCCAACACATCCTTCGGATCGTCCCCTCTGGTATAAGAAAAATTCATAGATGCGCAGTCCCCCTTGCTCACTCCTCCAAGCCTGGTGGAAAAACCGTTGATTACAAGGCCGGTTCTGTCAAGAACATCAAAGGAAAGGTACGGCACTCCTCCCTTTTCTCTTGTCGTAAGAACCTGCGCACTGTTTTTATACTTCCACTGAATCATAGAGCATTCTCCCCTGTATCTTTTAATCAATTCTTTTAAAAAGCATCTTGTATCCACTGAATTGATTCTCCCATAATACCTACTGCGTCAAAGCGGCAGGGTGTATCCTGAGAAATGCGGCGGATATACATATAATAAGCTGCCGTATCGCGGATCTTTTTCTGTTTGTGTCCGTCAATGGCCTCCAGGGGAGAGCCGCAGCCCGGGCCGGATCTGTATTTTACCTCTGTAAATACAAGGCAGGCGCCGTCCATCAGGATCAGGTCGATCTCCCCCCTGCGGCAGCGGAAATTCTTTTCCAAAAGCCGCAGCCCTTTACTTTGAAGAAAGGCAGCCGCTGCATCTTCATAACGGCTGCCTGTTTCTCTTTTATTCATTCTGCTTCCTCTGCAACAAAGTTTTTAATAAAGCTTCTTCTGTGAATCGGACAGGGCCCAAGCTCTTTTAAAGCCTGAATATGGGCCGCCGTGCCATAACCCTTGTGCTTTGCAAAGCCGTAACCGGGATAGATTTCATCATATTCTGCCATCATGTGATCCCTTGTAACCTTTGCCAGAATACTGGAGGCAGCGATGGATACGCTCTTTGCATCTCCCTTTATAATAGATACCTGAGGGATCTCTACCTTAGGAATCTGAACCGCGTCATTAAGCAGAAGCTCCGGTACCGCAGAAAGCCCCCGGATTGCTTCCCTCATAGCCTCATATGTGGCCTGCAGAATATTGATTTCATCAATCCGGGCCGGAGAAGCAGTCCCTACGCACCAGGATACAGACTTTTCCTTAATCTCAAGAAAAAGCTCTTCCCGTCTCTTTTCTGACAGCTTTTTAGAATCATTCAGATAGAGGATCTGGCAGTCCTTTGGCAGAATCACTGCCCCTGCCGTAACCGGCCCTGCAAGCGGCCCCCTGCCGGCCTCATCAATTCCGCAGATCAGCGTATAATCTTCATATTCTTTTTCATAGGCTTTCATTGCCTCCAGTCTGGCAAGCTCCTTTTCCAGACGTTCTCCCTTTAATTCACGCGCCATTTATTTCACCCTGTCTGTGTAATCCTGTGCCTGTTCCAGACTGAGCTTTCCAAGCTTTCCGGAACGGAACTCATCTAAAAGGAGGGCGGAGGCTCTGGCAAGGTCCAGCTCTCCTCCCTTCATCAGGCAGGCACGGTTTTTCGCAATCCGCTCCAGCATCCGGCTTGCCTTCAGATTCTGCTCCTCTTTTGACAGTTCCTTCCAGGCACTGTTATCTTCCGTTTCTCCCTCAGCGGCATCCCCATAGCGCTCTGTGAGCACACCGGGATAAATCTGCTCCAAAAGCCCAATCAACTCCCAGGCCAGCTCTTCCCGGTTTAAAATCTGGTCGTTAATAGAGCCGATAAGGGCCAGATGCAGGCCTACGGTCTGATCCTCAAATCTGGGCCACAAAATACCCGGAGTATCTAAAAGCTCCAGAGTTTTATTCAGACGGATCCACTGGTTTCCCTTTGTGACGCCAGGCTTATTTCCCGTCTTGGCGCAGGCCTTTCCGGCAAAGGAATTGATAAAGGTGGACTTTCCAACATTTGGGATTCCCACTACCATCGTACGGATGGGACGGTTTAAAATCCCTCTTCTGCGGTCTCTTTCAATCTTTTCCTTACAAGCCTCCTGGATCACAGCCTGAACCTGCTTTAAGCTTCCCTTATTTCTGGCGTCAATCTTTGCCACATGGATGCCCCGTGATTCAAACAGAGCGGCCCAAGCTGCATTTTTCGCCTCGTCTGCCAGATCTTCCTTATTTAACAGAACCATCCGCGCCTTCCCGGCTGCCAGCTCATCAATATCCGGATTGCGGCTGGAAAAGGGCACTCTGGCGTCCACCAGCTCGATCACCAGATCAATGAGCTTCATATCCTCTTTCATTGCCCGTCTGGCCTTTGTCATATGGCCCGGGTACCACTGTATATTCATCGCTTATAACTCCTCGTTCTTCTCATTTTTACTGCCCGTTTTTTTCACTGTCCTCCGGGGATAAAATCAAGCTTTAACAGGGGAAGAAAACGCAGCCATACCCGTCCGAGGATCTGATTTTCCTTCACATTTCCCACATTGGAAAAACGGCTGTCCTCACTGCTGTCCCTGTTGTCTCCCAGCAGAAAGTATTCATCCTCCGACAGAAGGACCGGACTTTCTGCACGTCCGGCTAAAGAAACAAGATCCAGTCCCTCAGGGGATTTTAAGGGGCTTCCATCAATATAAACAAGGCTATTTTTAATCTGTAGCGTTTCTCCGGGAAGCCCAATGACCCTTTTTACATTTTTCCTTCCATCTTCCCGTTTAAACACTACGATGTCAAAACGCCTGGGACGGCTCACCACATAAGTGATCCGATCCGTAAGCACCACGTCGCCCCCGTCTAAAACCGGCTGCATGGAATTGCCTGAGATTTCCACCTGGCCTCCATAACCATAGACTAAAAACCAGGCGCAGGCTAAAACTACTACAATATTCACCACCCAGCTGACTGCCCTGCGAAGCCAGGCGGTATCTTCATTGATATAAAAATCCAAGTCTGTCCCCGATTCTGTTTTCAATCCGCAGCTACTAAAATGGGGACAATTTTCATTGTCCCCGTTTTGCGTGTCTTACTTATTTAACTAACTCTTTTACCTTAGCAGCCTTACCTACTCTGTCTCTTAAGTAGTTCAGCTTTGCTCTTCTGACTTTACCCTTGCGGACAACCTCAACGTTGTCTACGCTTGGGGAATGTAATGGCCATGTCTTCTCTACGCCAATGCCGTTGGAGTTCTTTCTAACGGTAAAGGTCTCTCTTGCTCCGCCGTTCTGTCTCTTGATCACAACGCCCTCAAAGATCTGGATTCTCTCGCGGTTACCTTCTTTGATCTTGTTGTATACCTTTACGGTATCGCCTACATGGAAGCTAGGTACGCTTTCCTTTAACTGTGCTGCTTCGATATTCTTGATAATTTCGTTCATTGTGTGAACCTCCTTCATTTATTGGATGTTCTTAATACTCTATGCGGTAAAACGTGTTCACTGCAATTCAGTAGCAGAGGACCATCTATTCTTTGTCACAACGGAATCAGTTTATCACAGATTCGCTTCATTTGCAACCGTTTTTTTTACATAAATATGAACCTTGTCAATCCGGTTTTTATTGACTTTTTCCACTACCAGACGGACTTCTTCTGTGTCCACCTCTTCTCCTTCTGCTGGAAGATGCTCCAGACGGTCGATCATAAAACCGCCCAGTGAATCAAAATCTTCTGATACAAGCTCCAGGTCAAGCCGGTCATTGATATCGTCCAGGTTCATGGAACCGTCTGCCAGATATTCTCCCTTGGAAAGCTCTTTAAGCTCGTCTTCCTCATCTGCGTCAAATTCATCCCTGATATCGCCTACGATCTCCTCCAGGATATCCTCCAGCGTGATCAGACCTGCAGTTGCACCATACTCATCCAGAACGATCACGATATTATTTGATGTCTTTCGCATCTCGATCATGAGTTCGGAGAGTTTCTTTGACTCAAAGGTAAACAGAGGCTGGCGCAGGTAGTCGCGGACGGAAAAAGCGGCTCTGTCCTCCAAAAGGATCAGATCCTTCATATTGATAATGCCGATGATATTGTCGGTGTTGTCCTCATAGACAGGAAGGCGGGTATAATGATCCCTGCGGAAAATTTCCATCAGTTCCTCATAGGACGCCTCCACATCTACAAAGCTCATGTCAATCCTGGGAACCATGATATCTCTGGCAACAGAATCTCCCAGATCGAATACATTGTTGATCATCTCTTTTTCTTCTGATTCGATCACACCCTTTTCGTGACCTACCTCTACGATCGTTCTCAGTTCATCTTCTGTAATACTATCTGTCGGCTTATTGGGATCCACGCCCAAAAGACGCAGGACACCGCCGGAGAGCAGGTTTACAACAAAAATAACCGGTGTCAGTATGGTCATGAGAAGGCAGATTACTCTCGCAAAGCGAAGGGCATTTTTTTCTGCCTCCAGAGTAGCTACTGTTTTGGGCGTAATCTCTCCAAAAAGCAGCACTAAAAGGGTCAGCACTCCGGTAGCCGCTCCTACAGCCTGGCTTCCGAATACATCCGTTACCAGTACGGTAAGCATGGAGGACGCAGAAAGATTTACCACATTATTTCCGATCAGAATGGCTCCCAGCATTTTGCTCTGATTCCTTCTGGCCTTTAAAACCCAGGCTGCCGCCTTATCTCCGTTGTCTGCAAGATTTCGTATACGGATCAGATTCACCGTTGTAAGGGCGGTTTCCGAAGAAGAGAAAAACGCCGAAAGCACCAGACAGACCACTACTAACACCAAACGTATGACGACCGTATCACCTGATAGATCCAAAATTCATCAACTCCTATTTCTTTTGTTTATTATTTTATATTTTTACACAGGTTTAAGAAATTTTACACTAGAAGTCCTTCCCTTGTCAATAAGCGTTAAAATTTTTACATACTTTCCTTTAAAGCCATGACCTTAAAATAGCCCTTTAATTCCTCTGCTGTGCACTGCTTTTCATTTAAAAGCTTCTTTACCAGAGCCATCTGGCGGCGCACCTGTTTTCCGGCACTCTCCCCGCATTCCGGATCCACAAGCTTTTCAATGTATGTTTCCAGTTCCTTTAAAACGCTCTCCTGCCCCAGTTCAGACCGCAGGCTGTCTAACAGCTTCTGCTCCTTTAAGGTCAGATTGGCTTCTGCCAGAAGGTCCGGACGGCGCTCAAGGGTTCGGCGGATGGACTGCTCCCGCCTCCAGGCTTCAATATTTTTATGATGGCCTGTGAGGAGAACTTCCGGCACCGGACGGCCTTCAAAGACCTCCGGACGGGTATACTGGGGATACTCTAAAAGATTGTCATAAAAGGACTCTATTTCCGCGGAATCTCCATTTCCCAGCACCCCCGGCACCAGTCGGGAAATACAGTCGATCATCACCATTGCAGGAAGCTCCCCTCCGGTAAGGACAAAATCCCCAAGGGAAAGATACTCAGCTCCGATGGCCTCCAGAGCCCGCTCGTCAATGCCCTCATAGTGACCGCAGAGAAATACCAGTTCCTCCTCCTCAGCCAGCTCTTCAGCAATCTTCTGGTTAAACCGCTGGCCCTGAGGAGTCATGTAAATCACTCTGGGACGGCGGTTTAAGCGGCGGCACAGATCCTCATAGGCATCGCACACCGGACCGGGCTGCATCACCATGCCCGCTCCGCCTCCATAAGGCGCGTCATCCACATGGCGGTGCTTGTCCTTTGAGTAGGCCCGAATATCCACCGCCTCTACCTGAATGGCCCCGCTTTCCATGGCCCGTCCTGTGATGCTGGTCCCAAGGCCATCCATAACCATGTCAGGAAACAGGGTAAGAATATGAAAATTCATGTATATTTACTCCTTCCATCGGTTTTTCAGCTTTGTCTGAAGCCGGTACAGGGTATTTAAGGCATCAAGCGGCGTCATAGTAGAAAGCTCCAGGCCATCCAGCTCCTTAATAATATCATCATCCTTTACCGTATCAAAGAAGGTAAGCTGCTGCAGATCCACCTCATCCGGCTTTGGAACTGCCTTGTGCTGGGTCACATTGGCATTCGCCTGAGCGATCTCCTTGGCACGGGCTGTAATATCATTTTCACTAAGCTCTCCGGCGATCTCCTTGGCGCGGCTGATCACAGAATCCGGAACCCCGGCCAGCTTTGCCACCTGGATGCCGTAGCTCTTATCCGCACCGCCCCGGACAATCTTCCTTAAAAATACAATATCGTCTCCCTGCTCCTTTACTGCAATGCAGTAATTTTTCACACCTGCAATGGTACCCTCTAACTCTGTCAGCTCATGGTAGTGGGTGGCAAAAAGCGTCTTTGCTCCCAGAAGCTTTGTGCTGCTGATGTGCTCGATCACAGCCCATGCGATTGAAAGGCCGTCAAAGGTGCTGGTGCCGCGGCCAATCTCATCCAGAACCAGCAGACTGTTTCTTGTGGCATTTCTAAGGATATTTGCCACCTCGGTCATCTCCACCATAAAGGTACTCAGTCCGCTTGCAAGATCATCCGAAGCGCCCACACGGGTAAAAATACGGTCGCAGATGCCGATATCCGCCTCCTGAGCCGGTACAAAGCTTCCTAACTGTGCCATGAGCACGATCAGAGCCACCTGGCGCATATAGGTAGATTTTCCCGCCATATTGGGACCGGTAATCACGGAAAGACGATTCTTTCCATTGTCTAAAAAGGTATCATTTGCCACAAAAAGATCATCCCGCATCATCTGCTCCACCACCGGATGACGGCCGTTTTTGATGTGGATTACACCCTTTTCATTGATGGAGGGCTTGACGTAGTTGCGGCGGGTCGCTACAGACGACAGGGAACAGAATACGTCGATTCCCGCAATAGCCCTCGCAGTCTGCTGAATCCGCACTACCTGGGCGGAAATGGCATCCCTGACCTCGCAGAACAGGTCATATTCCAAAGCGGTCAGCTTTTCCTCCGCTCCCATGATCACATCCTCAAGCTGCTTTAACTCATCCGTAGTAAAGCGTTCTGCATTTGTAAGGGTCTGCTTGCGGACAAAGTAGTCCGGCACCATGTCTTTGAATGAATTTGTCACTTCAAAATAGTAACCGAATACCTTGTTGTACTTTACCTTCAGGGTCTTAATGCCCGTCTTTTCCTTTTCCCGTGTCTCTAACTCAGCTAACCATGTCTTCCCCTCGGTCTTGGCATTGCGCAGCCGGTCGGCTTCCTCATGGAAGCCTTCCTTAATGATGCCGCCTTCTCTCACAGTAATGGGCGGATCATCTACAATGGAACGGCGGATCAAATCCCAAATATCTTCCAAAGGATCCAGTTCGCTCTCAAGCTCCTTTAAAAGCCCAGTCTGAAACTCTCCAAGAAGGCGTTTGATATGAGGCAGCATTTCCAGAGAGGTCTTAAAGGCAATAAGATCTCTGGGACTGGCTGTCTTATAGCTAATCCGTCCGATAAGGCGCTCCAGGTCATAAATGGGATTTAAATACTCTCCCAGCTCCTCCCTGGAAATATAATTCATATTCAGCTCTTCCACCGCATCCTGCCGCCGGATGATCTCATCTTTGTGGATCAGCGGCTGCTCGATATAGCTTCGCAGCAGTCGGGCGCCCATAGCTGTCTTTGTCCTGTCAAGAACCCACAAAAGAGTGCCCCTCTTCTGTTTTTCCCGCATGGTTTCCACAAGCTCCAGATTCCTTCTGGTAGAGGTGTCGATCACCATATACTGGCCGGTGCGGTAGGGTGTGAGGGAAGTAATGTGCTCTAAGGTGCTCTTCTGAGTCTCATACATATATTCCATCACCGCGCCTGCTGCAATGATTCCCGTAGCATAGTCTTCTAACCCCAGCCCACTTAATGAATTTACCTTAAAGTGCTCCTTTAATACTTTTTTACAGGATTCATCCCCAAAGAAATGGCTGTCCAGAGCGGACACGATGACCTGATACCGGTTTTTCAGTTCATCCAGGTCTACCCCAGACATATAAAACGCATTGTTGCAGATAATCTCAGAGGGAGAAAATTTATTGATTTCATCAAACAGTTCCCGGTCAGAATCCACTTCTGTAACCAAAAATTCTCCCGTACTGATATCTGCGGTGGAAATACCGTAGCGGCCGTCCACATAGACAATTCCCATCAGGTAATTATTTTTTGTTTCATCCAAAGCCTGGGCGCTGGTGATGGTTCCCGGAGTTACTACCCGGATGACCTCTCTCTTTACAAGTCCCTTTGCCTGCTTTGGATCTTCCATCTGCTCTGCAATGGCTACCTTATACCCCTTTTGAACCAGACGGTACAGATAGGAATCCACTGCATGATAGGGAACTCCGCACATGGGAGCGCGCTCCTTAAGGCCGCATTCCTTTCCGGTCAGAGTAATCTCCAATGCCTTGGAAGCTGCCAGGGCATCATCGAAAAACATTTCGTAAAAATCGCCCAGACGGTAAAACAGGATACAGTCCGGATATTCTTTTTTTGTCTCCATGTAATGCTGCATCATGGGAGACAGCTGTGAAATATCAATCTCCACGATCACGCCTCCCCTGAATCCTCATGGATCCGTCCCATGTAGTAAAAGCCCCTGCTCTCTTCCAGATAAACATCCACCAGTGAGCCAATCATAGACGCATCTCCCGGAAAATGGACTACGGTATTATTTGACATACGGCCCGTCATCAGCTCAGGAGAATGGTCATTTACCTCCTCCACCAGAACCTGCTGCACCGTATGCACATCCCGGCCGCAGACCTCTGCGGAAATATCCTGCACTTCTTTTAAAAGCCGGTCAAAGCGTTCCTTTACCACGTCCTCAGGCACCTGGTTTTCCATGGCTGCCGCAGGAGTTCCCGTGCGTTTGGAATAGATAAAGGTAAATGCACTGTCAAAGCGTACTTTTCTTACTACATCCAGGGTTTCCCCAAAATCCTCTTCTGTCTCTCCTGGGAAGCCCACGATAATATCCGTCGTCAGGGAAATACCCGGCACAGCGGCCTTGATCTTTTCCGCCAGAGCCAGAAACTGCTCTTTTGTATACCGTCTGTTCATCTCCTTTAAAATGCGGGAGCTGCCGGACTGAAGGGGCAGATGGAGATGGCGGCAGATCTTTTTTGAATCTGCCATCACCTGAATCAGTTCGTCCGAAAGATCCTTTGGATGGGAGGTCATAAAGCGGATCCGTTCCAATCCCGGAATCTTCTCAATTTCACGCAGAAGCTCTGCGAAGGTCATAGGTGTTTCCAGATTTTTGCCGTAGGAGTTTACATTCTGCCCCAAAAGCATTACCTCTACTACGCCATCTGCCACCAGCCGCCTTATCTCCTTTATGATCTCCTCCGGCTTTCTGCTGCGCTCCCTGCCGCGGACATAGGGCACGATACAATAGCTGCAGAAATTATTGCAGCCGAACATGATGTTGACGCCGGATTTAAAGGAATACTTGCGTTCTACCGGAAGATCCTCCACGATCATATCCGTGTCCTTCCATACATCCACCACCATGGTATGCTTTGTATGAACACCTTCCTCCTCGTTCATAAGCTCTTCCTGGCGTTTTTCCAGGCAGATGCTGATCAGCTCTGCCAGCTTGAAAATATTGTGGGTTCCAAAAATCAGATCCACATAGCGGTAGCTCTTTCTGATCTTTTCTACCACTTCCTTTTCCTGCATCATGCAGCCGCAGAGCGCGATCATCATATGGGGATGCTTTTTCTTTCTCGCTCCAAGCTGGCCCAGGCGGCCGTAAACCCTTAAATTGGCATTTTCACGAACCGTACAGGTATTGTAGAGAACAAAATCCGCCTCTTCCGTTTCCGACGCCACATAGCCGATGGCTTCCAGGATTCCTAAAAGTTTCTCCGAATCTCTAGCATTCATCTGGCAGCCAAAGGTATTGATACAGCAGGTCAGAGGACGGCCCAAACGATCCTTAAAAACCTCCAGCTGCGTCTTTGCTTTTTCCATAAAATACTGCTGGCGCTCCGGCTCGCAGGCCGGTGGAGCGCCATGCAGCGCCTCATAAGAGGTGTTTGCAGATAATTCCATGTATTTTTACTCCTGTTCTGATGGTGTATGTTTCTTTTCCAGCAACGTAAGGCGGCTGGGCAGATAAGCCCAGCCGATCCCGGTGGTAATCTCTATTTATTCCACAGGTCCGAATTGGGAAAGAGGATAATAGCAGAACAATACCTTTGCTATAATCTTTTCCTTTTTTACGAACTTGTTTTCCCAGTATCTGGCATCCCTGGAATTGTTGCGGTTGTCGCCCAGCATGAAATAGCTTCCCTCAGGCACTGTGTAAGGACCGTAGGAGCCCTCCATGGGTTCAGGCAGATAGGGTTCCTCTAAGGGTGTGTCAGAGCCGTTGATATAGACCTTTCCGTCTACGATCTCCACAGTTTCTCCCGGAAGGCCGATGACGCGCTTTACATAGTAAACGGATTCATCATCCGGGTAATGGAAAATCACAATATCCCCCCGCTCGGGGTCATCGGTTAAGTAGGAAAGTCTGGAGCCGATCACACGGCTTTTGGTCATAATGGTATTTTCCATGGAGCCGCTGGGAACACGGCTGTTGGCAATAATGAAATTATTCAGCACAAGGGCAATGAGCACAGCTGCCGCAATAATCTGGATCCAGCTGATGATCTCCTTTTTCAGATCAAAGGGCTCCTCCTCTTCTTTCTTGCGGCTTCTGCCCTTCTTTTCTTCTTCTAACATATAAATAAGTTCCTCTCTTCTCAGCTGCGGATCTGTCCGTCTCCGTAGATGATATACTTGGTTGTAGTCAGCTCCTTTAAGCCCATAGGGCCTCTGGCGTGAAGCTTCTGGGTGCTGATCCCAATCTCCGCTCCAAAGCCGAATTCCTCTCCGTCGGTAAAACGGGTGGAGGCATTCACGTACACAGCTGCCGCGTCCACCTCATCCAAAAACTTCTGTGCATTAAAATAATCAGAGGTGATAATGGCCTCAGAATGACCGGTATTGTATGTATTGATATGCCGGATGGCTTCATCCAGAGAATCCACCAGCTTTAAGGACAGAATGTAATCCAGATATTCCGTTCCCCAGTCCTCCGGCTCTGCCGGCTTAAAGGACGGTTCAATGGCTCTGGCTGCCTCATCCGCCCGGATCTCCACCTGCTTTTCTTCCAGTTTTTTCCTTAATAACGGAAGGAAGTCCGCTGCAATTTTTCTGTGGATCACCAATGATTCACAGGCATTGCAGACCCCGATTCTCTGGGTCTTTGCATTGAAAATAATATCCAGCGCCATATGAAAATCCGCGGACTCGTCCACAAAAATATGGCAGTTTCCCGTTCCTGTCTGGATCACAGGCACCGTACTGTTTTCCACAACCGTACGGATCAGTCCGGCGCCTCCCCGGGGGATCAGCACATCCACATACTGATTTAAGCGCATCAGTTCTCTCGTGGTCTCCCGGCTGGTATCCTCGATCAGCTGCACAGCGTCCTCCGGCAGTCCTGCACGGACAAGGCCGGTGCGGATCCATTTTACAATGGCCTTATTGGACTCTCCGGCATCGCTTCCGCCCTTTAAGATCACAGCATTTCCGGACTTAAAGCACAGGCCGAAGGCGTCGGCTGTCACATTGGGACGTGCCTCATAGATCATGCCGATTACGCCCAAGGGCACCCGTTTCTGGCCGATTTTTAATCCATTGGGACGAAGCTTCATGGAAATGACTTCTCCCACAGGATCCTCTAGGGAAGCTACCTTTAAAAGTCCGTCTGCCATGGACTGAACTCTGGCCGGAGTCAGACGCAGACGGTCTAAAAGTCCCTGGCTCATGCCCTTTTGTCGTGCCGTCTCATAATCTGCCTCATTTGCAGCAAGGATCTCATCCTCGCCCTCAAGCAGCGCTCTGGCCGCTTCCTCCAGTCCAATATTTTTTTCTCTGGAGCCCAGGCTGTTCAGTATTCTGGAAACTGCCCTGGCCCGGCTGCCGATCTCATTTAATGTCATATTCCCTCTGCGCTCCTTTTCACTCATTCACCGGGCTGCTACACCTCTTTAATCCCGCCGTATTTCTTTCCAAGATCTGTAACAGATCCGTCCTTTTCTACGATAGAAATATTATTTAAATTATTTCTCAGGCTTCCCCGGATTGCTGCAAGATACTCCCTGCGCAGAGCCGCCTGCTCACTTTTTTCTTTCTCCGTTAGTCCTACAGACTTGGATTTATGGTAAAGTTCGTTAATCCGATCTATCTTTTTTGCGTCCATTTTCTCCTCCTGTCCTTAATACTCGTTATTTAAGTAATGCATCAGGTCAAAATCCAGATTGGTATGGGCTAAAAACAGGGTTCCTGTTTCTTTCCCTCCTACAATTTCCATTACTGCCTCTACATGATCTCCGTTGGCAATTACCATATCCGCTCCGCTGTCTGTGGCAATCCGGGCTGCTGCCAGCTTGGCAGACATACCTCCTGTACCCACATCGCTTCCTGAGGTTCCCTTTCCCATGGAGAGAAGCTCCTTTGTGATTTCCGGCACAAAACTGATAAAACGGGCTTCCTTATTGGTTCTGGGATCATCTGTATAAAGACCGTCAATATCCGATAAAAGGATCAGAAGATCTGCTCCGATCAAAGCAGCTACGATCGCGGAGAGGCGGTCATTGTCTCCAAAGCTGTCCACATAGGGAATCTCAGAGGTGGAAACGGTATCATTTTCATTTACAATGGGAATCGTTCCCAGATTTAAAAGCTCCTCAAAGGTATTCTGGGCATTGTAGCGGGAAGCATCATTTACCATAGTATCCTTTGTAAGAAGCACCTGAGCGGCTGTCTGGTTGTATTCCGCGCAGAGCTTCTGATACACCATCATCAGCCGGGCCTGTCCCACAGCGGCAAAGGCCTGCTTTTCCGCCAGGGAATCCGGGCGCTTGTGATGGCCCAGAGCCTGTCTGCCTGCAGCAATGGCGCCGGAAGATACCAAAACTACATCCTTTCCCTGTCCTCTTAAATCGCTTAAGGTGCGGATCAGCTTCTCTATTTTCATAAGATTTAACTCCCCTGTTTCCGGATGGGTTAAAGAGGAGGAACCAATCTTAATGACAATTCTTTTTTTATCCTTCAGGTTCTTTCGTTCCTGTGTTTCCATGATACTGCTCCTTTTTCTTCTGCTTTCAGGCGCTAAAACGCCATGTTTTTTATCTTACACCAAATTTGATAGCCCGTCAATTTTTTTATCCCTCAAGTTCTCCCGTTTTCTCCTTAAGAGGCCGGTATCTGCGGATCAGCTCCTCCGCTACCTTGATGCCGTCCATGGCCGCGGAGGTGATCCCCCCTGCATATCCTGCCCCTTCCCCACATGGAAAAAGACCGCGGACCGCACTTTCAAGCGTTTCATCTCTGGAAATCCGAACAGGGGATGAAGTTCGGCTTTCAATTCCTGCCAGAATTGCATCCGGACAGTCAAAGCCCTTTATCATATGTCCGAAGCCTTCCATCGCTTCGATAAAAGAAGCAGACAATACCTCCGGCATGATCCGGCGCAGGTTAGCAAACCCATACTGACCCCTGAAAGCCGGCCGAACCTTGCCAAAGTGATCCGAAGCGCAGTCTAAGATAAAATCTCCATAACGCTGTACCGGGATTTTTCCTCCGGCTGCCTGATACGCCTTTTCTTCCAGTTCTCTTTGGAAATAAATTCCGCTTAGAGGATTTTTCTCATCATTTCCGTGAGAAAAATCCTCCGGAGTTACAGACACAATGATCGCGCTGTTGGCGTTCTCTCCTGCCCTGTCATGGTAGCTCATACCGTTTACAGCCAGTCTTCCCGGTTCGGAAGATGCGTTTACCACATAACCGCCCGGACACATACAGAAGGAATAGACCCCTCTGCCTGCTGTAGTCTGCCGGGTCAGCTTATAACTGGCAGGCCCTAACGCGCTGCACTCCTCCATGCCGTACTGGCTCATATTGATCATGGTCTGAGGATGCTGGATACGCAGTCCCACGGCAAAGGCTTTCGCCTCCATAGGAACACTATGACGGTAAAGTGTCTCAAATGTATCCCTGGCGCTGTGTCCTACTGCCAGTACAGCGGCATCTGTATACAGGAGTTCTTTTCCATTGATCTCCAAAGCATACAGCTTTCTATCCTTTATCCTAAAATCCGTAACCTGACTTAAAAAACGCACGGTTCCTCCCAGAGACTCGATCTCCTGGCGGATGGATTTTACAATCCGGCTTAAAACATCCGTTCCAATATGAGGCTTATTCTGATAGCAGATGGAAGGGTCTGCACCGAACTGAGAAAGAATTTTAAGGACCTCTCTGTTTCGTCCAAAGGTATCTTTTACCAGTGTATTCAGCTTTCCATCTGAAAAAGTGCCTGCTCCGCCTTCACCAAACTGTACATTAGAAGCTGGATTTAACACCCCGTCCTTCCAGAAAGCTTCCACCCGTCTGGTTCTGGCATCTACATCCTCACCCCGCTCTAAAAGAATGGGGCAGTATCCTTTTCTTGCCAGCATCAGACCGCAGAACAGTCCTGCCGGACCAGTCCCGATAATAACCGGAGGGTATGACAGAGAGGCAGTTCCGCACTCCGGCAGGCAGTATGGCTTCTCATGGCTGATTGATAAATTGCGATCCTTTCTTTTTCTGACAATGGATTCTTCCCTCTTTGATCCTCCGGATTTTAAAGTCACATCCACAATATAGCTGTAAAAAATTTCCGGTTTCTTTCTGGCGTCAATGGACTCTTTTATAATATCGATTTTCAAAATATCAGCAGGAGAAATCCCCAGTATCTTTGCCGCTTTCTGCAAAAGTTTTTCTTTTTCGTAATCCAGAGGCAGCTTCAGCTGATTAATCCGTATCATATGTATTTATTTTCCTTTTTTCTTATTTTCTGTGCAGCTTCTCTATTCCGGCTGCCGACTGTCCGGCGATCCATCCGCTGGACCAGGCAAACTGCAGATTATATCCGCCGCAGATCCCGTCTACATCCAGAAGCTCTCCGGCAAGATAAAGCCCCGTCCTTATTCTGGACTCCATGGTATCCGGGGCTACCTCTCTTGTATCTACTCCTCCGCAGCACACCTGAGCATTGGAAAAAGGATTTACGGACATAACAATAGCCTCATAACTTTTAAGCTGGTGCAGAATCCGTTCCAGCTGGCGGTTTCCAAGACTTTCACAGAGAGCAGATGGATCGATACCGGACAGTTTGATCAGCACCTGTGCAAGTTTTCTGTTTAACATTCCCGTAAAAAGCTCTCCCACCGGCTTTTCCTTCAGCATGACTGCCCGTTTTTTAAGCAGATGGAACGCTTCATCTTCCTTCCAGGATGGCATAAAGTCAATACTGGCTCTTACTCTGGAACCCTTGTCCAATGCCCTTGAAGCGTAACGGCTAATCTGAAATACCGGAATCCCGGACAGGCCGTAATCGGTCAGCTGCAGCTCCCCTTTATCCTCTGCCATGCAGATTCCGTCCGCCAGAAGACGGATCCTGGCCTCTGTGCGGATTCCTGCCAGCTGCTTATAAAGCGTTCCCTGGCACCGAAGCTGCACCAACGCCGGAAGAGGCTTAATTACCTTATGGCCCAGAGCTGCCGCAAGTTCATAACCGCTTCCGTCCGAACCGGTAGAAGGAGCGGCCTTGCTTCCTGCTGCCAGAATCAAGGCATCTGTATGAAGCGTTCCCTGGCTGCTCCGGATCAGAAATCCCCCTTCCCTCTGGGGCTTTATGGCAGATACCTGACAGGAAAGAAGCACCCTGATCCCAAGCCGCTCCGTCTCCCACCGAAGGACATCAAGGACAGACGCTGCCTGATCGGAATTAGGATATACATATCCGTTCCTGTCTTTTGGCACGATTCCCAGATACTTAAAAAACTCCAGCGTTTCCTCTACGCCAAAGCCCTGAATTACCTTCATGGGAAAATCCTTCTGGCTGCAGCGGTAGCATTCCGGCTCCATCCTGTAATTCGTCAGATTGCATCTGCCGTTCCCGGTAGAAAGGATTTTCTTTCCAACCCGATCCATATGTTCGATCAGAGTCACCTGCGCTCCCGCTCTTGCAGCCGAAATTGCTGCCATCAGCCCGGAAGCCCCTCCTCCTATAATTCCAACTGTTCTGTTTTTCATCTGTTTTGTTTTACTCCTGACTGCAACAGGGGCGGCAGATTCCGCCCTCTGAAACATTTTCTTTTAACTTGTATACGATTCCAGATAATGGTATACATCCATCATAGAGGGAAACCAGATTCCCTCCATCAGCCGCGTTCTCTCCTTTTCCGGAAAATCAGTTACCGGAATATGGGTATACAGACAGATGGTGCTCTTATCGCTGCAGAATACCAGTAAAAATCCAGCCTCAGATACCAGAAAGTATTCCTCCTTTGGCTCTTCTTGTCTCATTTTTGCTGCTGGAAGAACCCCGCTCTGATTTACAGCCTCCTGTCCCTCCATATCCCGCACCGTCTCTGTTTCCAGTATGGTATTGGGAATCGGCTCTTCCTGACGGATGCGGTATCTGGTAAGTCCGTAGATAAGAACCAGACACAAAAAAGCGGTTCCCAAAAACAGTAGCGCATAGCAATACATTCGTTTCATGATCCTGACCTCCTGTAAAGCTAGTATCTGCGTTCTGCTGATTTTTAAACACACCTGTCCAGCCCGAAAATCTCTTCCTTTCTACATCAGGCGTACCCGTTTGCACAGGCGTACCAGACGGGTTCCCATAGGCATCTCCTTAAGTTCCTTTTCATCTACTGCCTTAAGCTTCACAAGAAGCACCCCATATACGGCCATAGCAGCAGCCACCGAGGGAAATACCAGCACAGCCATTCCCAAACGGCCTCCGCTTAAAAGGGCCGGGCATAAAAAAGCAAGTCCTTTGTATATGCTCCAGGCGGCTGCTCCCATGAGCAGGGAACAGACAGAAGGAAGGATCACGGTCTTTTTGTATTCCTGGCGATATCCTGCATATCTGGCAATGCTGCGTCCATTTAACAGACACATCATAAATGCAAAAAGGATATTGGCAAATACCACGCTGAAAATACCCAGATGGAATACCATAAGGAACACCTCTACCAATATAATATGAACTGTCAGAGACAAAAACGCATGGCGCACCGGCACATCCAGCCGGTTTAAGCCCTGAAGCACTGCATTCGTCACTGTAGAAAGCGAAAAGAATACCACAGCCAACGCTCCTGCCATGGTAAGACGGATCAACAGACTGTTATCCTCTCCTGCAAACAGAAGATTGCTCACCGGCTCTGCCAGCACACCGATCCCCACAGCCGCCGGAATGGCGATCAGCAGGGAAAAGCGCACGGCAGCAGCGATCCTCTGATTCGTTTCCTCCTGATTTCCGCTGGATACGGCCCGCGTCAGGGATGGAATCAAAGAAGAGGAAAGCGCATTTGAAACCGCCACCGGAATATTAAAAAGAAGCTGGTATTGGCCCAGTGCCCCCCAGAATACGGCAATCTCCTCACCGGTATAACCCAGGCGATCCATCCCCTGTCCGAACAGGAAGTTGTCCACCACATTGGAACAGTTATAGACTGCGCTGCTTACAATGATCGGAAGAACCGTGATTGTCAGCACATACATAAGACGGCCGTAGCTTTCCGTCTTTGCCTTTGCCCTGCCCGGGCCATCCGCTGTGTACACCGGAGCCGTTTCCTCTCCCAGTACTTCCCGCCCTTTTGAAAGAGTCAGCATCACAAAGAAAATAAAGGCCGTGGCTGCTCCTGCTCCTGTTCCTATAGTCCCTCCTGCAGCACCTAACGCATAGGAATAATTCTGCGCCCCTCTCGCTACATTCATGGCTGCTCCTGTCTGAAACAAAAGGCCGGCGGCCACCACGCTTACCACTGCATTAACAATCTGTTCCAGAATCTGAGACACCGCCGTTGGCACCATGGTGCCTGTTCCCTGAAAATAACCTCTTAAAACGCCCAGATAGGCCATAATCCAGATTGTCGGCGCCAGGGTTTTTAAAGCATAACTGGAAAAAGGCGTTTTCATCAGCCCTGCAAATAAATCTGCTCCAAACCACAGTGCACATCCTGCAATTCCGCCCGCAATGGTGGCATACAAAAGCCCCGCCCGCAGGATCCTGCGGCAGTTCTCATACTCTCCCCTTGCAAGCCGGGAAGAAATCATCTTGGAAATAGCCACCGGCATACTGTAGGAAGAAAGGATAAGCAGAATATTGTATACATTATACGCGGAGGTATAATATCCATTTCCCTGCTTTCCAATAATATCATTTAAGGGCATACGGTAAAGCATCCCGATAATCCGCACCAGGATGCCTGCCATAGCCAGAATACTGCCCTGAACTACAAAATCTGCAGCTCTTTTGGCTCTCTTTTTATTCGTTGTTTTCATCTGTTCCTTTGCTCCTTTTTCGTGTCTCACTTAAGCACGATCCGATCAAAGTCCCTGGTATCTGTGATAGAGACCGTCAGAAGCGTCATAGACAAAGCAGGCACATTCCTGCTTTATGCATCAGCGGGTATACCCTCTGGTTTCCAGGATCGCTCTCTGGCGTTCCTCCATCAGCAAACGTTCCTCTTCCTCCATATGATCGTAGCCACAGAGGTGAAGCATACTGTGAGCCACTAAAAATGCCAGCTCCCTGGTCTGGGAATGGCCGTATTTTTCAGCCTGCTCTTCTACCTTCTCTACGGAGATCACAATATCTCCCAGCATCAGTTCCCCTGTCTCTGGATTAAAATAATCCTCCACCGCATCCTCTACATGGTCAAAATCTGAAGGAGCCTCATAGTCTACCATAGGAAAGGACAGCACATCCGTAGCGGAATCAATCTGCCTGTGATCCCGGTTAATCTCCCGGATGGTCTCATTATCCGTAAGGATTACATTTACCTCTGCCTCATAAGGGCATTTTTCATAGTCCAGGGACGCTTCCACCACATCCTTTATAATGGTTTCATAGGGAAGTTCCAGCTTCTTTTCTGCCTCATATTCAATGGAAATGGTCATCGTATTTACCTTCCTTTATCTCTGGGAGTCCTCTTTTTAGGCTCCGCTTTCTTCTCATAATCATCATAAGCCTGTACAATCTTCTGAACCAGCGGGTGGCGCACCACATCCGAACTGGTAAGATAGCAAAAGCCGATGTCATCAATGCGTTTTAATACTTTTAAGGCCGTATCCAGTCCGGACACAGCTCCTGATGGCAGATCCTTCTGGGTCTGATCACCTGTGATAATAACCTTGGAGCCAAAGCCGATACGGGTCAGGAACATTTTCATCTGGGCCGGAGTGGTATTTTGGGCTTCATCCAGGATAATATAGGCATTATCCAGGGTGCGTCCTCTCATATAAGCTAATGGCGCTACCTCGATCAGCCCCTTTTCTGAATTGTGCAGATAACTCTCCGCTCCCATAATCTGATACAAAGCATCATAAAGGGGCCTCAGATAGGGATCGATCTTACTCTGAAGATCTCCCGGCAAAAAGCCCAGCTTCTCCCCCGCCTCAATCGCCGGACGGGTAAGAATGATCCGCCCAACCTCTCCGTTTTTAAAGGCCTGAATCGCCATAGCCATGGCAAGATACGTCTTTCCCGTTCCCGCCGGGCCGATTCCAAAGACGATCATCTTTTTGCGTATGGCATCCACGTAATGCTTCTGGCCCAGCGTTTTGGGCTTTACCGGCTTTCCTGTAATGGTTCGGCAGATGATATCCTTATCAATCTCCAAAATCTGTCCGTCCTCTTCTGTAAATGACAATGATAGAGCATAATCTACATTCTGTTCTGTAATGGCATTTTGACGCATGGAAAGCTGGGTCAGATTGTTAAATACACTTCTTGCCTGAGATACCGCCTTTTCCGGCCCGATGATCTTAATCTCGCCGTCCCTTGCAATCATCGTCACATGAAGGGTGCGCTCTATTTTCTTTAAGTACGCATCGAACTGACCGCAGACATTCTGTTCATGTTCTGCGGGAATATCGATCATTGTTTCAATTACACTCATTCGGTCTTCACTCCTCTGACTCTTTAGAGATTTCCTCCACCGGCCGGCATTGACTGATAGGCCCTAACGCCACCATCTGCCCCTTAATCCGGTATCCAGATATACTCTTTTCTATTCTATCATTATTTTCAAGAATTTGTACCCCCTTTTCCTCTAATTTTTCCGCTTCCTCCTTTTCTTTTCGTTCCGCCAAAAGGGCCAATTCCTGTTTCGTATAGGCTTTTTCATAGGAAATCATCCGTTTTCCCTCTATAACTCCCAGATAAATCGGAAGACAGTAATCGGAAAACAATACTGCCTGGTGCTCCTCCATATAATAATCCCACTCTTCTTTTTTCCCTAAAGCAGGAAAAAGCGCAGCCGCAGACCATGGGCCCGCCTTTACATAAACCCCTTTTCTCGTCTGTCCGGTGGGAATACGCAGCATTCTTGAAAATGGGATCTCTTTTTCATACTCAATTACTGTTTCCGCCTCGATATCTGCATCTGCCCGGACCAGATGGGATGTTATCTCATCTCCATTATCTCCCATAACAGGAACACGGCCGCTGACTAATATCTGTCCTTTCTCTACCGTATCGCCTACAGACACCTGAGCAATACCGCTTCTGACTACCATAGAGCGAATCACTCCAGACGTCCCTGCCACAAGATCACAGGGTGTTTCATCTATCTGGGGAACAGCGGATAAAACCTGATTTTCCCTGATCTTTACTACCAGACGGGTTCCTGTCACGCTGGCCGATACCCAGGTAACCTCTGGAAGATCCGTCCGTATAAATGTCTCCAGTTCCTCGCAGTTTATCTTTTTCTTTAAAATACCGCAATGCAGATCCATCTTTTCCAGACAGATCCTGAGATTATCCTCTGTGTACCTGTAATTCCCTTCAAATTCAATATCCCAGATAAAGAGAGTCATAGCATACAGCAGTATGAAAAAAGTTCCCAGTCCGGCTGCATAATACCAGCGTTTCCTGTTTCTGAAAATAAAAAAAGGAAAACCGAAGCGCCCTGTGATCCTTAAGCGGACACCGGATTTTCTCACAAGAGGCTTTACCCTCCTGACATCCGCCACAGTCATATATGCTTCGTATTCTCCCTTATCACGACAGGCGATGTTCCAGATTTTAAACCCTCTTGCACTGCAAAGATTCAAAAAACGTTCCGGCGAGCCGTCTTTTAAACAGATCCGTACATATCCCTTTATGCTGCGAAACAGCCACAAAAGCAAAGGCTCTCCCTCCTTTTATATGTTTCCTACAGGAGCGGTTCAAATTCCATAGATTGGATCTGACCGCATACTCCCATTGCATCCTGGTTGTAATACCGGATCCCCAGTTCCCGGCCGTGGAGAGTTACACGGCAATTTCTTGCCTGGATCCGCACCAAAGTATCTGTATACATAAGGATGCTTCTGTAATTTTCAATACAAACTTCGTGAAAACCAGTAAAATGAACCAGTACATCTCCCAAAACCACATCCTTGGGAAGCCCCAGAGCCGTTGCTGCCATGCGCTTTTTTTCTTCATTCATGCTCTGTTCTCCCTCCTGATCGTTCACTGTAACAGTATATGGCTTTCTGCATCCGAAAATACCTCTGGCAGCCCTTTGCACACCAGACAACAGCACCGCATACACTGTAATGAACAATCAACCGGGAGGTATCCATGAATAACCATCCCATTTACCCATACCCTGATACCCTGGTAAGCGCTGCTGAAACCCGTCAGGAAAATACACCTGTAACGCCTCTGCCAAATCCGGGCGAGGGAGGCCCGGTTTATGACGGCTCAGAACCAGCTATTCCCCTGCCAAACCCCGGTGAGGGAGGCCCAGTCTTTGATGGCGCAGAACCTGTTATCCCTTTGCCAAATCCCGGAGAAGGCGGACCGGTCTTTGACGGACCGGGCTGGAATACCAATGGTCATTTCCATAGCCATTTCCACCCTCCTGTATTCCGTCCCATCTTTCCTGCTTTCGGCTCCTCCATTACCGTAATTCCCGGCATCAGTTTCCCCTGCTACAACTGTACTGCTTCCGGCAATTTCGGACGGGTGCGGGTGCTTAACGCCTCAGCCGGATATCAGCCCTTTAATGTATCCCTCGGCGGCTGGATGATCGCAGGACAGCTGGCCAACGGAGATATCACCAGTTACGTTCAGGCAGCCTCCGGACGGCGCACCATGACCATTTCCGGTGCCAACGGATATGTTTATATCCAAAAATCCATTACCATCCGTCCCGGAGCCTCTATGACAGTTGCCATTATCAACACTGCTTCTGGACTGGATCTCAAGGAAATCTCCGATGCTTCCTGCAGCGCGCCATCTGGTTCCGCCTGCCTCAGGACCTGCAATCTGTCCCTGAATCTGGGACCCTTTGACGTGACCCTTGAAAACAGCAGCGGCTCCTATACGCCATTTACTAATGTTGCTTATAAAAATGTGACCTCATATGCTACTGTTTATCCCAACTGGTACCAGATTTATATCTCCCGCACCGGTTCCTTCCCCGGAAATGCTATAGCCGCTGCTTCCGCCACCCTGGAAGCCAATGTTTCCTATACGCTTTATCTTTTCAATGCTCCTACGGCTACAGAAGGCCTGCGGGCTATGATCGTATCAAACTGACCGCTAAAAGGGCTGCCGCACTTAAATTGGTGTGCAGCCCATACTCCTTTTTACCGCCGGCAGCTGATAATAAAAAATCCCCCCTTTGTCTGTCAGTTATGATAAACAAAAAAACTCCTTCCCAAACATCAATCAAACTGTTTTAGGAAAGAGTTTTCTGCACATTCGTAATTCAGTTATGAAAAAACGTCCAGAACATCACAGCTGGCATAATTTTCACTTTTTCTCACCGTTGAATCTAGTCAAAAAGCTCAATTTTATGCTGTTTTCCTTATCTCTCATCTGTATCCCAGTTGTGGTACACCGCCTGCACATCATCATCCTCATCAAGCAGATCCAGAATACGGTTCATCTTCTTAATGGCATCCTCATCTGTCAGCTCTACCCAGGTCTGAGGGATCATGGTTACATCGGCTTCCATCATGGGGATATTCTGAGCCTCCAGCGCCTCACGGACAGCAGAAAAATCATCCGGGGCTGTAATCACCTCATAACTATCCTCCTCTTCGGAAAAATCCTCTGCGCCTGCATCCAGAGCAATCATCATCAACTCATCCGGATCCATCTCACATTCTTCCTTATCAATAATGATCTGGCCCTTTTTGTCAAACATATAGGACACGCTTCCAGGAGTACCTACGTTTCCGCTTCCCTTTGTAAAAGCACTTCTTACATTTGCTGCTGTACGGTTTTTATTGTCGGTCAGAGTATCTACGATAATTGCAACACCATTGGGACCGTAGCCCTCATAGGTCAGAGTTTCATAGTTTACAGAGTTGGCATCACCGGCAGCCTTTTTGATACCACGGTCAATGGTATCATTCGGCATATTGTTTGCCTTCGCCTTTGCAATTACATCACGCAGCTTACTGTTATTGGCAGGATCAGGACCGCCTTCCTTTACAGCAACCGCAATTTCACGGCCGATAACTGTAAAGATTTTTCCCTTTGCAGCATCATTGCGCTCCTTTTTATGCTTAATGTTGGCAAATTTTGAATGTCCTGACATTGGTATAACACCCTTTCTTTTATCTTCTTTTTCAGTACTGATATCTTTTCTATCCTATCACGATTCATTTCATCTTGCAAGCAAAAAATTGTGCTCAGCTTTTCAATTCCATTCCTCTTTCGTTCTGGCTTTCCTGCAATCATTGATTTCACTGATCAAAATCAGAATTTCCGATATAAAGATACAAAACAGCCCTGCTCTAATGAGTGTTTTTCCTTCCTCATCGCCCTTTTCCTTTGCCTCAACAGCAAGGTTTCCAAGCACTCCCATAAGTCCAATATTGGCCAGATGCTGAAGATTTCTTTTAATTTCTCTGTTGTCTCTGTGAATTTGCTGTAATAATTCTTTATTTGTCATATCTATCACCTTTCTTTTTATCTATAAGTTGAAGTGAAGCCCGTAAGTTTCACTCAGGCGAAGGATTTTTAACCTCTATTCCAATTACTCCTCTAAAATAACCTCGCAGATATCTCCAATATCACAATGAAATACCTCGCAGATCCGCATCAGCACCCCAAGAGAAACCGGTTCATTTTTATTTAATTTCGTTGCCGCATACGGCGAAAATTCCGCAACTCTCATTAAATCGGATCGTTTCATCTGGTTGTCTGCCATCAATTTTTGAAGCTTATTATAACTTATCCTCATCTTCCGCACCCCTTTTTTCACTTTCTACCACAATACCCAGCCAAAATAGCATATTTAACATTGTATATAAAAATTGTTAAATTTTCAATATAAATATAGCAAAAATTATTTTAGTTTTAACCGGATCCTGCATCCTCATCGATTTTCTGCGATGTTACTGAACAATAATACTTGCCTTCATCTCTCTGGTAATAAACCATAGTTTCAATTCTTTTTGACCATAACACAAAAGGACATCTTTCTAAAATTTCTTTTAGAAAAATGTCCCTCTTAGTACAAAATATTTACACCGCTTATTAAAACCAGTTAGGCCATTTTAATTTGTCGCACTGCTGTCGTACGCTGCTCAAAAAGCACGCTTTTTCTCTAAGCCTTAGTACAGCTTCGCTCCCGCCGGAATGCTGTCATCCAGCATTAAAAGATTCAAGCCTTCCTGTCCATCATATTCATACACTGCACTGATCAGCATACCACAGGAATCAATGCCCATCATCTTACGCGGAGGCAGATTGGTAATCGCTACACAGGTCTTACCTACCAGCTGTTCCGGTTCATAATACTCATGAATTCCGCTTAAAATCGTGCGGTCTGTACCAGTTCCGTCATCCAGAGTGAACTGCAACAGCTTCTTTGACTTCTTTACAGCCTCACAAGCTTTTACCTTAACGACACGGAAATCAGACTTGCTGAAGGTCTCAAAGTCTACGTCATCTGCAAACAGAGGCTCAATCTTTACCTTGGAAAGGTCAAGCTGTACGCTTGGTGCGGACACGCTTGCAGCCGCAGCTGGTGCTTCTGTCACAGCAGAAGATGCAGCTTTCTCTGCTTTGTTCTCGCCCTTCTTTGCGTCTAAGGACTTCATAGTCGGGAACAGCAGCACATCTCTGATTGCCGCAGAGTCTGTCAGAAGCATGCACATTCTGTCGATACCGAAGCCGATTCCACCTGTAGGAGGCATACCGATCTCCAGCGCATTTAAGAAGTCTTCGTCTGTATGATTTGCCTCCTCATCACCGGCCGCGAACTGCTCCTCCTGAGCCTTAAAGCGCTCTCTCTGGTCAATAGGGTCATTGAGCTCGGAGTAGGCGTTTGCCATCTCCCATCCATTCATGAAGAACTCGAAACGCTCGGTATATTCCGGATTTTCCGGCTTCTTCTTGGTCAAAGGAGAAATCTCTACTGGATGATCCATAACAAAGGTAGGCTGGATCAGATGTTCTTCTACAAAGGTTTCAAAGAACAGGTTTAAGATATCACCCTTCTTATGGCGCTCCTCAAACTCCACATGCTTCTCTTTTGCAGCGGCTCTTGCCTCTTCTAATGTATGAATTTCATTGAAGTCCACGCCGGAGTACTTCTTAACCGCGTCTAACATGGTAATACGCTCAAAGGGCTTTCCAAGATCCATTTCCACACCGTTGTAAACAATCTTTGTAGTTCCCAGAACCTCCTGAGCCACAAAACGGTACAGATTCTCAGTCAGATCCATCATACCGTGGTAATCGGTATATGCCTGATACAGCTCCATCAGGGTAAACTCAGGATTGTGTCTTGTATCCAGGCCCTCGTTGCGGAATACGCGGCCGATCTCATAGACTCTCTCAAGGCCGCCTACGATCAGACGCTTTAAGTAAAGCTCCAGAGAAATACGAAGCTTCAGATCCTCATCCAGTGCATTGAAATGGGTTTCAAAGGGGCGGGCAGCCGCACCGCCTGCATTGGATACCAGCATAGGAGTTTCTACCTCCATAAAGCCTTCTCCGCCCAGATACTTACGGATGGCAGCAAGGATTTTAGAACGCTTAATAAATGTATCCTTAACATCCTCATTCATAATCAGATCCACATATCTCTGACGGTAGCGCAGATCTGTGTCTGTAAGGCCGTGGAACTTCTCAGGAAGAACCTGGAGGCTCTTGGAAAGAAGGGTAAACTCGCTTGCGTGTACGGAAATTTCTCCTGTCTTTGTAGTAAAGACCGTTCCTTTTACGCCTACGATATCACCGATATCCAGCTTTTTAAATTCCTTGTAGGCATCCTCCCCCACACTGTCGCGGGCCACATATACCTGAATGCGTCCCTGCAGATCCTGAAGGTTACAGAAAGAAGCCTTGCCCATGACGCGCTTAAACATCATACGTCCTGCAATGCTTACTTCCTTCTCCTCCCACTGATCATAATGATCCTTGATCTCCATGCTGTGGGCAGTTACATCGTATTTTGTGATCTGAAATGGATCCTTTCCTGCTGCCTGAAGCTCTGCCAGCTTATCTCTGCGGGCCTTCAGTACATGATTTAAATCCTGCTCTGTCTGATTTGACTTCTGCTCTCCCACGTTTCTTCTGCTCCTTTGTGAAATATTTAACTGTAAAATGTTTCTTATGATACTCTCTGGATCTCCAGCACCTTGTACTGGATCACGCCTGCCTGTGTCTCTACGTCAACCACATCTCCTACAGATTTTCCCATCAGGGCATGGCCTACGGGAGCCTCATTGGAAATCTTGTTCTGAAGGCTGTTGGCCTCTGTGGAACCTACGATGAAAAATTCCATCTCCTCATCATACTCTACATCCAGAAGCTTTACCTTGCATCCGATATTGATCTTATCAACATCGATCTCGTCCTCTACTACTACCTCTGCGTTCTTTAACAGCTTTTCCAGTTCTTCAATCCGCAGCTCAATGTCTCTCTGCTCATCCTTTGCTGCATCATACTCTGCATTTTCGGATAAGTCTCCCTGCTCTCTGGCCTCTTTAATCTTCTGAGCTACTTCTTTTCTCTTTACAACCTTCAGATTCTGAAGCTCATCCTCATACTGTTTTAATCCGGCATAGGTCAAAATGTGTTTCTTGTCTGCCATGTTTCCTGCTTCCTTCCTTTTTCATTCTAAATTGCCTTAAAGACAGCACGTTTCCGGACAGACTTAAAGTCCTGCCCGGATATTAAAAAACGTCTCATCTATGATGTATTTTTTGTTTCTGTCTGTATAAAAAAGATACCCCGACATTCTGTGTATTATATAAGAAAAAACACCCATTGTCAAGTATGGAACAGCCATCCCGGCGCCTGCCAAAAACTAAACCATACGCCCGTCCAAAAGCGCTGCCAGCCCTTCAAGAGTCTCCACCTGGTTGATCTCACACCGAAGGGAGGCTGAATGCTTCATCCCTTTGGTGTACCAGGCCATATGGCTGCGCATTTCCCGCATAGCCACATTTTCTCCCTTATATTCTGCAAGCATCCGTCCATGGCGCAGGATCATTTCCCGGATTTCCTCTGTGGAAGGCCTTGGAGGAACCTCTCCTGTTTCCATATACTGTCTGATTTCCCGGAAGATCCATGGATTTCCCTTGGCGCCTCTTGCAACCATAACGCCGTCACAGCCTGTTTCCTGCATCATCCGGGCCGCATCCTGAGCATGAAAGATATCGCCGTTTCCGATCACCGGTATCTTCACTGCCTCTTTTACCTGACGGATCACTTCCCAGTCTGCTGTGCCGGAATAATACTGCTCCCTGGTCCTTCCATGGACTGCCACCCAGGCTACTCCGCTACTTTCTGACATTTTTGCAAATTCAACTGCATTGAGGCACTGGTCGTTAAAGCCCTTTCTGAATTTTACAGTCACAGGCTTCTTCACTGCCTTTACCATAGAAGTCAATATCTTTTCTGCCAGCTTTATATCCTTCATAAGTGCAGAGCCCTCACCGTTATTAACAATCTTCGGCACAGGACAGCCCATATTTACATCAATAGCCACAAAGGGACCATCCTCAATCTGAGCTGCAATCTCCGCCATAATCTCCGGATCCGAGCCAAAAAGCTGCACCGCCACAGGCCCCTCTGCCGGGTCTACCGCCATCAGCTCTTTTGTATTCTTATTTTTATATAAAATGGCTTTGGCGCTGACCATTTCCGTCACCGCCATTCCTGCTCCCTGCTCATGGCACAAAAGCCTGAAAGGCAGATCGGTTACTCCTGCCATAGGAGCCAGTATGATGCTGCTGTCAAGCACCCGATCTCCCAGCCTAAGCTTCATCCTCATCTCTCCCGCTCTCTTCCCAGTCTACATCCTCCTCTAAAAAGAAGGTTCTGTAGTATAATTCCAGCGCCTCCAGAAGATCCTTTTTCTCTTCCTGATACTGTTTGATCTTAAGAACACTTCCGATTTCGTCAAACAGATAGTCGCCTTCCTCAGAGACTACCTTAAATTCCAGACGTCCCCTGTCGTCAAATTCCAGTGTCAAGACTCCGCCCACATCCTCTGTAAAAAGGACGCACATAATATGCAGCTCATCCTGTACCGATTGGGGAAGGCTTTTAAATTCTTCATTAAAATAATATTTCTGCTCATAGGAGCTGGCTCCGCAGAGCACCACTTTATCCATCATCTTCTTATCTCCGCAAAGGTCCGCTGCCCATACAGACAGCGGACCTCTTTTCTGCAATTATTATCTTACCAGCATCTTTGCAATATTAAACTGCTCTTCTGATATATCCTTCTTCATATTTAATGCTTCCTGGATATCAAAATCCACAAATTCGCCCTTTCTGTATGCCACCAGACGATTGCTCTTTCCTTCCACCAAAAGCTCTGCCGCTCTGGCTCCCATAATGGACGCATACACACGATCCTTGCAGGTAGGCGTTCCGCCACGCTGCATATGGCCCAGAATGGTAGCTCTTGTCTCAATGCCTGTGGCAGCCTCAATGCGCTTTGCCATGGAGCTGGAATGACCGATTCCCTCTGCATTGATGATAATGTTGTGCTTCTTTCCTCTCTTGCGGTTTTCAATGATCCGGTTGATCAGTGCCTGCTCATCTCCGTCGTAACGCTCCGGAAGCAGAATATCCTCTGCACCGTTTGCAATACCGCACCATAAAGCAATATATCCCGCATTGCGTCCCATTACCTCTACAATGCTGCAACGCTCATGGGAAGTGGATGTATCACGGATCTTATCAATGGCCTCCATAGCCGTATTAACTGCCGTATCAAAGCCGATGGTGTAATCGGTACATGCAATATCCAGGTCAATGGTTCCCGGAAGACCAATGGTATTGATTCCCAGGGCGGACAGCTTTCCTGCTCCCTTAAAGGAACCGTCACCGCCGATTACCACCATGCCGTCAATTCCGTGCTTGCGGCAGATCTCAGCACCTCTCTGCTGACCCTCAGGAGTGGTAAATTCCTTGCATCTTGCCGTATAAAGAATGGTTCCGCCGCGGTTAATGGTGTCTGAAACACTGGTGGACTCCATGTCCACGATCTCCTCTTCCAGAAGACCGGCATAGCCTCTCATAATGCCCTTTACCTTCAGTCCTTTATTGATCGCAACGCGCACAACTGCGCGGATCGCTGCGTTCATGCCTGGTGCGTCGCCGCCGCTGGTTAATACTCCAATGGTCTTCACTGCCTTTGCCATAGCAATTTACCTCCTTATATTAAGCATATCCATCTATGCCTGTTGTTTTCCTCTTTCTATTTTACACACAACGCTATTCTAATTCATTTTCCATGATTTATCAAGAGCCATTTCTACGACTTTGACATTTTTTTCACCAACTTCACAATACAGGCGATTTAAAAGTCCTGCATCTGCCATTACGTTCCAGTTGGGAGGGAGCATTTTTTTCGCCCGTTCCTTTTTTAAATAGATGACTACCTGATCATTTCCCTCACTGGATCTGAGAAGCTCCATAAGTTCCGCCTCCGCTGCCTGATACCCGGCCATATCCTCAAACTGCAGCCACAGCTGACGGGGCACAGCATCAAAGGGGATCACCTGCTCGCAGACCAGTTTTCCTACCGGTTCATCTCCCAGTGAAACACGTCCCCGGATAAAGAGCTTTTCATCCTCTGTCAGAAGATCCCTGTTATTTTCATAATCTCTTGGAAATACGATCACTTCCACTGAGCCCATCAGATCCTCCAGTGTGATAAAGGCCATCAGCTGGCCTGTGCGGGTAGTCTTGACCGTTTTTCCCGTTACCAGCCCGCCTACAACAGCCTTTATGCCGTCCTTTACCACGGCCTCCTCTGTCTCCTCATCCACGATAAAATCAGCTGCTGTAGCAGTGATATTTTTCCGCCACAGCACCTCATAATCATCCAGCGGATGGCCGCTGATGTATACGCCTAAAATATCCTTTTCAAAGGCAAGCAGCTCTTCTTTTGCATACTCCCCCACATCAGGAAATACAACTTCAAACTCCTTCTTTTCCTCTTCTCCGGCTATATCAAAAAGACTCAGCTGGCCCTCAAAGGTATTTTTCCTTTCTCTGGCCTTATTGTCAAGAAGCGTGGGGCCCACTGCCATCTTCTGACGTCTTGTGCCGGGAAGGGAATCCAGTGCGCCTGATTTGATAAAATTTTCCAGCGTACGGCGGTTTACTTCTCTCTGGGTCATACGGTTGATAAAATCCTCCATGGTACGGAATTTTCCATTTTTCGCCCGTTCCTCCAGGATGGCGTCTACCACCGGCTTTCCCACGCTTTTAATCGCAGAAAGGCCATAGCGGATTCCTCCGCCGGACACGGAAAATCCGCTCTCCCCCTCGTTGATGTCAGGAGGAAGAACCGCGATATTCATCATACGGCGGCAGTTTAAAATATATTCGGAAAACTTGCTCACATTTTCCATCACAGAAGACATAAGGGCCGCCATAAATTCCTTTGGATAATAGTATTTCAGATAGGCGGTCTGGTAGGAAACCACCGCATAGGCTGCCGCGTGGGACTTATTAAAAGCATACTTTGCAAAATCGATCATTTCATCGTAAATATGATTGGCCGTCTTTTCATCAATACCGTTTGCAATACAGCCCTTTACGCCCTCAGCTTCATTTCCGTAAACGAAATTCTGACGCTCTTTTTCCATCACAGCAGTCTTTTTCTTACTCATGGCACGGCGCACCAGGTCGCTTCGTCCCATAGTATATCCGGCCAGATCGCGGACGATCTGCATTACCTGCTATAGTGATAGGTAACCCTTTGATGTAATCACCAGGTTTTCCCCACTCCACACCGTGCATGCTAGTTTCCCAGCACACGGCGTTCCATCGTTGTAACTTTTATTCGTTCTATTTAAATAACCTAAATTAGCATTAGGATAATCGCTCCAATTGCTACGATACCTTCCATAATAGATATCATCATATATTTCTTTTTAGATACCTTCTTTTGGGCATAAGCTTCATGCAGAAAATATATCGTAAGCAATGAAAATATGAAGGCATAGGAGCTTTCAGTATTCTTTTGATTACATAGATTAACTCTTTATCACGTATTCCTAATGTCCATATCTGCTTTATGAGCTTGCTATGGTCTACATTATCGAAGAATCCTTTTATGTCAAATTCAATAACATAGTGTAGGTTGGACATCTGCAACAATCTGTATGTTCTTGCTATTGCATGTTCTACAGAGCGGTTAGGACGAAATCCATAGCTATTTTCAGAGAATTTAGCCTCACAGATTGGTTCCATTACCTGTTTGATACATTGCTGTATAAGTCTGTCCCAAATACACGGTATCCCAAGAGGTCTTGTTTTTCCGTTTGGTTTTGGAATTTCCTTCCTTCGCACAGCTTTTGGTCTGTATCCATGTTGACTTCCTCTTAGGATAAATCTTACCTTGTCCACCACATCTTGCGGTTCCATCTTAGCAATATCTTTGATAGAGAGCCTATCTGTTCCTGGGGTATTGCTACCACCGTTGGTTTTGATATTCCTATATGCGAGTAATATATTATCTTCATCAAAGATGATGTCCATTAAATTGTGAAATTCTGAGCCCTTTATGCTTTCGTTATAAAGTTCATCGAAGACACTCTGCATATCATAGTATTCATTGTGTCTTAGGCTATCAACGCACTTTCTCTTGTCTTTAGGCATAGGGTTCTCACTTCCTTTCACTTAAGATTGAAAGTGAGCCTTTTTAGTCATACACAGAATCCCTATTATATCTAAATGAACGAATAAATAACACTGTCATGGTTTGTTAATAAAAGTTACAACGACTTGTGCCCATTCCTCCATACTCATTACAAGCACTTCATTGGTTCGAACACTACTTTTCAGCTTAAGTTCAACTGCTTATTATTCTTCGACAGTTTATATCTAGCAGATAGTTTCCTATTTACTAGATACCTTAAACCTTTCCTCGTTCCACAATTTCTATCTGTACATAGTTTCATTAGGTGCTCAATATAGACCTGTTAGCTTGAATATGCCCGCCATCCGAAGATTTCGCATATTATGGTATTTCATAACCAAGATTCTTACTTTACCACACTAACGCCGTTGGAACGGTCCCTTATGTTTCCATAAGGTCGTATCTAGGTCCTTTAAATTCTCGAGTTCGTCAGTCGTTATGACATACTCACCATGGAAACTTTATAGACTTCCGACATATCACAAACCATATCTCATACTTTAATCTTTCATGGCAGGTGGGCTCTGGCCACTTTTGTACCAACCTTACTTGATTATTTCTTTGACTTAGGTCTGCTTCTGCCGACTTCACCGAGCTTCTAACACCTAATGTTTCCATTTATGATGCTAGTCGGAGTATTAAAGAGTAAGTTTCAAAGCGTTACCTTATCATTCCTTACTTCGAAATTGCAGTTCTCCGCAATTCATTTCAGTGCTTTCGCACTTAATTTGAACAACGTGCCTAGCCTTTATTTATTTAAACTAGGAACGAGTCGCACCCTGGTACACAATACACCCGTAGGTAGGACTTAAAATCGGCTCCAGCTGAGGGCATTCATAGGTAATGGCGCTTTTATCATTCTTTCCTTTTAAATACCTGGGAATAAAGTCCATAGGGCCGGGACGGTAGAGGGAAATTCCTGCAATAATATCCTCCAGATTCTCCGGCTTAAGCTCCTTCATAAAACTCTTCATCCCGCCGCTTTCCAACTGGAACACGCCCTCGGTCCTTCCGGTTCCGATGGATTCAAGTACCTTTTTATCATCAAAATCAATATGGTCAATATCAATGGAAATGCCGTAATCCTTCTCAGCCAGATGCACGGCATTCTGGATCACAGTCAGTGTACGCAGCCCCAGAAAGTCCATTTTAAGAAGCCCCAGTTCCTCAATAGTCGTCATGGTAAACTGGGTTGTAATGGTGCCGTCTGCCGCCTTGGAAAGCGGCACAAATTCGTCAATGGAGCGGCTGCCGATCACCACTCCTGCCGCGTGCATGGAGGTATGTCTTGGAAGGCCCTCCAGACGCTTTGACATATCGATCAGGTATTTTACCTGTGCGTCCTCATTATAAAGCTTTCTTAGATCCGGATTTGCCGCTATGGCCTTGTCAAGCGTCATTCCGAGATCATTTGGGATCATCTTTGCAATGGAATCACACATGGCGTAGGGCAGATCCAGCACACGGCCTACATCACGGACTACACCTTTTGCTGCCAGCGTACCAAAGGTAACGATCTGAACCACCCGGTCTTTGCCATATTTACGGACAACATAGTCAATGACC